>JABAOH010033474.1_pt1 | contig 16334 bp, 14 predicted proteins | sample 7062181 | NCBI WGS metagenome assembly JABAOH01 (sample SAMN14538630, study PRJNA623070) | marine sediment metagenome | biome: marine biome [ENVO:00000428]; feature: marine pelagic biome [ENVO:01000023]; material: deep marine sediment [ENVO:00002113]; isolation source: pool of 5 deep marine...
CGCGCAGCAAAAACCGGCTACCCCCGCGGCGGCCGCGGACGAGGACGCCCGCGCGCGCGCCTATTTCACCGACCGGCCGCTGCTCACCCACGAGGGCAAGGCGGTGCGCTTCTACACCGATGTGCTGAAGGACCGCGTGGTGCTGATCAACTTCATCTACACCAACTGCAAGGACGCCTGCCCGCTGATGACGCAGATGCTGAACAAGGTGCGCGACAGCCTCGGCGAGCGCTTCGACAACCCGGTGCGCTTCGTGTCGATCAGCACCGACCCCGAGCGCGACACCCCGCAGGCGCTGAAGAAGTTCGCCAGCCAGCAAAAGGCCGACGACCCCGGCTGGTTCTTTCTCACCGGCGAGAAGCAGAATGTCGATTTCATCATCAAGCGCCTCGGCCAGTACTCGCCCAACGTCGAGGCCCACTCCACCTTGATGCTGGCCGGCAACGTGCGCACGCGCCACTGGATCAAGATCAGGCCGATGACGCCGCCGGCGGCCATCCTCGCCAAGCTCGAGGCATTGGCCGCGGAGTCCTAGCCGCCCGCGCCTGACCGCGGCCCCCCTGCCTGCGTAACGACAGCGTGCTAGCATCGTCCGCCATGGGGGCGCGCACCCAGCGACACGTTGCGAGGCCGGCCACCGCTTGGGCGGTGTTGCTGAGTGTCGCCCTTGCCGGGCCCGCCGCCGACGCGCAGGGCGCGAGCCTGTCCGAGCAAGAGGCCCGCGGCAAGGCGATCTTCCTGACCGGGGAGAGTCCCAGCGGGCGCGACATCACCGCCTACGTCGGCCAGGCCGCGGTGGCGGTGCCGGCGAGCGCCATGCCGTGCGCCAGCTGTCACGGCCCGGACGGACTCGGGCGCCCGGAAGGCGGCGTGATGCCCTCGGACATCACCTGGCGCCAGCTGACGAAGTCCTACGGCGCGGTCTCCCCTTCGGGCCGCGCGCGGCCTGCCTACACGGAAGAGAGCCTCGCCCGCGCGATCCGCACGGGCATGGACGCCGGCGATGCGCGTCTTGACGTCAGCATGCCGCGCTTCCGGATGCACGCCGAGGACATGGCAGACCTGATTGCTTACCTCAAACGGCTCGAGCAGGAGTTGGACCCCGGCCTCAGCGAAACGGCCATCACGCTGGGAACGCTCTTGCCGGAAGGGGGACGCAACGCTGCGCTCGGCGCCGCGATCAAGCAGGTCATCCTGGCCTACTTTGCCGACATCAATGCCCAAGGGGGGATCTACCGTCGGCGCCTCGAGCTGAAGGCCATGGGCGCGCCGACCCGCGAGCTGGTGCTCGCGCGCGGCCAAGCGCTGATCGAGAGCGGCGAGGTGTTCGCTTTGGTCGCGGCGATGACCCTCGGCCTGGAGCGCGAGCTCGATAGCCTCATCGAACAACGGGGCGTCCCGCTGATTGGGCCATTCACAGCGTTTCCAGCCAGTGCGGACGCCCTGCACCGGTTCACGTTCTACCTCTACGGCGGCCTGGGCACGCAGGCGCAGGCGCTGTCGCACTACGCGTCGACCAAGCTCGTGCCGGGCGGTGCAAGGATCGGCGTCGTTTATCCCGGCGACGAGAAGATCCGCGCCATCGCGCAGGCGCTGCAGGCCCAGGCGAAGACACGCCAACGGCCGCTGCCGCTGCTGCGGGAGTACCCGAAGGGACGCACGGATGCGGCGGCGGTGGCAGCCGAGCTCGAGCGCAAGCACGTCGATACCTTGCTTTTTCTCGGCGACGGCGCCGCGCTTGAAGCGCTCGTCTCCGCAGGCGCGAACCGCGGCTGGACGCCTTACGTGCTGACGCCGGGGGTGCTGGCGGGCGAGGCCGTGTTCGACCTGCCGCCAGCGTTGGACGGCCGGGTCTTTCTCGCCTATCCGACGGGACCGGCGGACTACAGCAAGGCGGGCGCGGAGGAGTTTAACGAATTTCGCCGGCGCCACGGTTTGGCGCGGGAGCACACGGCCACCCAGATCGCGGCCTATGCGGCGGTCAAGCTGCTTGCCGAGGGACTGAAGGCAGCGGGCCGCGGCTTGAGCCGCGAGAAGCTGGTGCTGGCGCTCGAGAGCCTCTACCAATTCGAGACCGGCCTGACCCCGAAGCTCACCTACGGGCCGAACCGCCGCATCGGCGCGCGCGGCGCCCACATCGTCAAGGTCGACCTGCAAAACAAAGGTTTGCACCCCGGCGCCACCTGGGTCGAGACCGACTGACGCCGGCGCCGCTGCCGCGATCGCCCGGCGCCTGGCATGTGCCGCCACGTGATCCAGTGATCCCCCAATAACGACCGATCAAGCCGCCCTCAGCGGGCGGCGACAGCCCCCGAGCCAGCCATGACCAGCGCGCCCGGCACGCGAGGCGCAGCGGGTGAACACCCCGGATGGGGCGGGCGTTCCGCTGCGCCCGGTTTTTGCACCGCTCGTCGGAATCTGGACTCGCTCTAGCCCTCCACCGCCCCAACCGCGACGAAAGCCGCCAAAAAGCGGACCAGCGCCCTGGCCAAAAGCCCATCCGCCTGCGTTACTTTAATTGGGAATATTTTCACATATCGTGCGAGGGAACGCCGATGAGCTTTACACGTCTCTTTCGATTCGCCGCCTCGCCGACGGCGGTGACTCTCCTTTTAACCGGGATCTCGATGCCGACGGCGGCCCAGGGCGGCCCCGAGGTCCAATTCAGCTGCAAGTTCAACGCCGCTCAGGCCTCGGTCGCCGCCGCCGGTGCCGTCAACAGCAACGGTTCGCCGATGGACACCTGCGGGCTCAGCGTGGGCCTGCAGCAACACAGCAAGGGCCAATGGGTGGCCTACGGCACGCAGGTCGGTGCCACCTTCGGGCCGGACGGCGCCTTTGCCGCCTTGGTGCCGGTCTGCGGTCAACCGCCTTATCCGAGAGCCCTGCGGGCCGAGGTGGTGCTCCAGTGCGACGGGGCGAGTCCGGTCACGGCGTATTGCACCGACGACCGCGCCACCCCCGGCAATCAATCGCGGGTCAGGCTGCCGCGCGACATCGCGCAGCTCTGCACTGACATGTCGAACTTCTGAGACCGCTCGAGCACGCCGCCTACCGTCCTAGGCGGCGCGCCCGACACGACTTCAGGCCAGATGAAAACGGACGGGCATTCGATGCCCGTCCGTTTTCACGTTCGCCCAGTGCCTGATCCCTGCGGCGAGGGGGGCGGGGCTGTTAAAATGCCGGCGTGNNTGTTGGCTTTGCCGGGCTTGATGGTGATATCACCTGCCTGGGCGGCGCAGCCGCCGAGTGGGGCGGCCCAGGCAGAGAGTGCTGACGTTGCTGCGCGCGTCAACGGCGCCGTGATCACGAGCGAGCGCGTGGACGCGAGTCTGGCCGGGCTGCTGGAACAGCGCGGCGCGACGGCCGCTGCCGCGCAAGACCCGGCACAGCGCAAAGCGCTGAGGCGCCAGGTGCTCGATGCGCTCATCGGCCAGGAGCTGTTGTGGCAGGAGGCGAGCAAGCAGGGCTACCTCGCCAGCGACGCGGAGGTCAACGCGGCCTTCGACCAGGCGCGCCAGCGCCATGGCTCGGACGAGGTCTTCCGCCAGCGCCTCAAGGAGGGCGCCTTTACCGAGGCCAGCTATCGCGAGGACCTGAAGCGCCAACTCTCGGTGCGCCGCTGGATCGAGCAAACCCTCGCCAAGCGCGTGACCGTGTCCGACGAGGAGATCCACGCGTATTACACGGCCAATACCGAGCAGTTCGTCGAGCCGGCACGGGTGCGCGTCCGTCACATACTTATTAAGGTGGATGCAGGCGCCGATGCGGCCGCGACGCAAGCCGCGCGCAAGCGCATCGACCAGCTCCTGGTCGAGGCCCGGGGCGGCGCTGACTTTGCCGCGCTGGCGCAACAGCACTCGCAGGGACCCACTGCCCCCAAAGGCGGCGATCTCGGCTACGTGGCCAAGGGGCAGCTGGTCGAGGCCTTCGAGGCGGCCGCCTTCGCCCTCGCGCCCGGACAGATCTCGGACGTGGTCCGCACGCATTACGGATTCCATATTATTAAGCTCGAGGCACGCCAGGAGGCGAAACCGATCCCGGAGAAGCTCGCCGCCGATCTGATCCGCCGCTATCTGCGTGCCACGAAGGTTCAGGACGCCGCGCGCGCCGAGGTGCAGCGCCTGCGCGAGCAAGGCGTCGTCGAGATCGTGCTCAACGAGTGAGAAGCTTCAACTGCCTGTTGCTGGTGGCGCTGGTCTACGCGCCGCCCACCTCGGCCGCGCCGGCACCCACGTATGCCGAGGTCGCGCCGATCCTGCAAAAGCACTGTGTGGTCTGCCACCGCGGCGCGTCTGCCCCGCGAGGCCTGCAGCTCGACACCTATAATAATGTTTTAAAGGGCGGCGCCCGCGGCCCGGTGGCGGTGCCCGGGAGTCCCGCGAGCAGCGAGCTCGTCCGACGCTTGCGCGGCCAGAGCCTGCCGCGCATGCCACTCACCGGTCCGCCTTACCTGTCCGACGAAGAGATTGTCCTGATCGAACGCTGGATCGCCGGCGGCATGGCGATGGGGCGCGTGCCGGCGACGCCGCCGCCCGCGAAACCGGCGACGGCGGGCGTGACCTATGCCGACGTCGAGCCGATCTTCCTGCAACGCTGCGTCAAGTGTCACACCGACGGCGGCTTGATGGGCGCAGCGCCGGAGGGCCTGCGTCTCAAAACACGCGCGCAGATCCTCGGCGGCAGCGAGCGCGTCGTCGTCGTGCCGGGCGCCGCCGGCGCGAGCGAGCTGGTGCGCCGCATCCGTGGGCAGGCCCGACCGCGCATGCCTTTCGACGGGCCGCCGTTCCTGTCGGCGGCGGAGATTCGCTTGATCGCCGACTGGGTGGACCAGGGGGCGCGCGATGCGCAAGGCGACAAAGCCCCGGTCCCCGCCGGCCGGCAGGTGCGGCTGCACGGCACGCTCACCGCGCGCTGGGCCCTCGACGGTTTCGCCTTGCAGACCGGGGCCGGCACCCGCATCGACAAGGCGCCGGCGGCCGGCGACTACGTGGAAGTGCGCGGCGTCGTGCGCGCCGACGGCGGCGTGCAGGCCACGCGCATCCGCCGCCGCTGAGGCCAACGCAGGCGCTGGGCCCGGTGGCGCCGGTGCGCGAAAGCCTGATATTTGTGTGTGACTTTGATCACGGACGGCCGGGGTGCCTAATCTATACTCAAAATAGAGGCCTTTCCGTTGGGCGAACACCATACAGAACGTGTGGTTATGGACGCTTTAACGGGTTTTAGTGCTAAATTTGCGACCGTGGCATAAATGATGCACGTCTTTTGAGCAGACCGACGGGGACAAGCGCCGTGAAAGACCCGCGATCCATAAATAGCCAGGGTGATCAGGACCCGCGATCGATGCTGCCGCCAGCCTGGGCCTCGCCCGGGCGGCGCACCGCGCTGGCGTTCGTGCTCGCCTTGGCGGTGATGGGCGCCGGCTGCTCCGATAGCAAGCGGGAGCAGCCTGCCGCCGCAGCGGCGCCCCCCAGTGCGCCGCCGCTCCGCATCGACAACGTCAGGCGCATCGCCGAGGGCCCGGCCGGGCAACTGTTGGTGAGCGACAGGCGCGGATGGATCGTGGCCGTCGACAAGGACAGCCTGCAGCCGGTGTGGGGCTTCCAGCTGCCCAACGAGGGCGCGCCTTTCGGGGTGGCCGCGTGGAACCAGCTGGTCTTCGTGGGCAACACCGAAACCAAGAATGTCGAGGTCTACCGGATGGGGGGATCCGGAGGCGGGAGCACGACACTCAGCTTCGAGTACAACCTCGGCGGTACCGCAGCGGGCGCCACCGGCACCTTGCAGAACCCGATCAGTATTGCAATCGATCAGAAGGCTCAGCGTGTGTTCGTGCTCGATGGCGACGAAAAGAAGGTCAAGATCTACGAGTCTACGGGGGCGTTCGTCGGCGCCTTTGAGCCGCGGGACAGCACGGGCCAGCTGCTGAGCCCGGTGTCGTTGGCCGTGGACGAGACGCGCCAGGAAGTGCTGGTGGGCGACTACGGTGATCCCAGCGGGAGTTCGCGCGCCAAGACACCGGCACGCATCCTCATCTACGATTACGCCGGCGCGCTGCTCTTTCAGATCAAGGGGGACATGACCACCCACTGGAGCACGCGCTTCGCGCGCGTACAAGGGATGGCGGCCAGCGCCGATGGCCGGATCTTCGCGGCCGATCCGTTGGGCAACCGGATCCTGGTGCTCAATCGCGACAGCGGCGCGCTGCTGAGCGAACTGGGCACGGAGGGGGTGCAGCCGGGCGAGCTCATGCTCCCGCTAGACGTCATGCTCGACGCCAAGAGCGGCGATCTCTTCGTCTCCAACAATCGGGGCGCCCGGCGCGTCGAGGCGTTGCGGGGGGCAGGGAGTTGACCATGAAACGCTTGATGCCGCTGATCCCGATCGCGCTGCTGGCCTGCGCGTGGCTCTTTGTTCTGGCGCCGAGCGCGACCCACGCCCAGGTGGGTGGCATGAGCTGCGCCGAATGTCATGCCGATCAGCAAGGCGCTGGCTTCCACGGCGGCTTCAGGCCGCTGGGCAACCTGACCGAAACGCAGCTCGAAGTCGTTTGCCTCTCTTGTCACGACGGCAGTTACACCAATCCACAGGGCGTGCGGGCCCCCGAGGCCGCGGTGCACCAAAACAATAACCCCGGCGCGGGACGCGATGAGTACGGGGAGTTCCGGGCGAGCTGCCTTGACTGCCACAATAATCACCCGGCGCTGCTCGCCGGCGACGGACTCACGGCCACGCGCACGATCACGACCGATCCGGACCAAGATGAGGTCCACAACGTGGAACCCACAACGACCGCCTTCCGGCTGAAAGAGACTTTCGTCGACTCGTCCACCATTGTCATCACCGATGACGGGGGCGCCCCATTCACTGCGGGCGCCGACTACACGGTGGTGCCCGACGGCAATCAAGTTGTCATTCAAATCATCCCCGGCGGCGCGATCGACAATCAGACCCCCTTAGACGTGCACGCGGGCTACGATTTTGACGGCAATCGCAAGCTGTACGGCGCGCGCGTGGTGCAGGCAAGCTCCACCGACGGGATCGCCCGCATTCGCAAGCCCATCATCGTCGACCCCAACGGCGACAGCGGCGGAAGCGGCAACCGGCGCTTCCTGGACGATTTCCAGAACGGCTGGGAGTGTAACGGCAAGGACGCGAATGGCTTCGACATCCCGGACGACCCGAACTGTATCGAGAACGACCCGCCGCAGGCCGTCGATGGCGTGCGCAAGGTGCAGCACCACATCGACATCGAGAACTCCGCCTTTGCGAAGACGGCGCCTCCCTACGACGGCGCCTGCAATGCCTGCCACACCCGCACGGCGCATCATCGCCGCGACGACAGCGGTGGCGACCACACCCACAACGCCGACCGAAACTGCGACGACTGCCACAACCACAAGGACGGCTGGGTCAACAAGGGCGGCTAGCCAGCGCCGCGCTCAAGCGCTCGGCGCGGGCTGACGGCTTCCCAGTTCTGGCTCGGCGTGATGGGCTGTCATGCGCGGCGGCCCAGTGCCGGCCCCATCATCACCGGCGACAAAAAAATCTCGGCCGGGCGTGGCGCCCGACCGAGATTGGCGTTAGGCGTACGATACGACCGTCTTTACTTTAGGGCCTCGCCGGCCTCCTCGATGGCCTTGCCGGCGGCGATCACCGAGTCGACGTGCTTGCCTTGCTCGTGCAGGCTCTGCGCTTCGGCACAATGCCTCTTGGCATCGCCGACCTTGCTCGCGTTGCCGCCTTTCTTCTCGACCTTGGCGATCAAGGCCTGGCAATCCTTGACGAGTTGCGGGCAGAGCAGCGCCTGCGCCGGCGCGGCGAACAGGCCGAGCGCGATCACGGCCGTGCCACTGAAAATGCTGACTGCTATCTTTTTCATCGGGTGCTCCTCCATCTCGTTAATTCATCGACCCCCGGCGGCGCGATAGCGCGGCCTTGCCGGGAAGCACTAACGTCCCGGGGAACGATAGCGCACGCAAGGGCCGTGGCACGGCAGGCGCAAGCGGGCCCTTGCGGCCATTCGCAAAAGGCGATGGTGAGTCGCGCAACGTCAAAGCCGCGCCCCCGACCGCAGCCCCGGTCAGCGCGCACGCGCCGGCCCGTTCGCTTGTCTCAGCCCCGCAGCAGCATCCACAGGCCGACGGCGATGAACGCCGCGCCCGCCACTTTGGCCATGAGCTTCGGGTTTAGCCAATGCGCGAGCACGGCGCCCGCGAACACTGCGATCGCCGAGGCCAGGACCAGCGCCAGCGCCGAGCCGGCAAATACCGTCAGCTTGCTGGCCTGCGCGTTCGAGGCATAGAGCAGTGTCGCAATCTGGGTCTTGTCGGCGATTTCGGCGAGNNGCAATCTCAAGTCCATAGCGTCCACCCATCGGCAATGAGCCTGTGAAGAACTTCGCAAAGGTCGAACAAGTGGGCGGCGCGATCGTCTTTCACTCCACCCAGTCGGCGAGATAAATGTCCGTCGCTCGCGGCTTTTCAGGATTGCGGTTGGACGCAAACGCGAGCTTCTTGCCGTCCGGCGAAAACATGGGGAAGCTGTCAAAGACCTGGTTGTAGGTAATGCGCTCCAGGTGGCTACCATCGCTGTCGATCAAATACAGCTCGAAATTGTGACCGTAGCGTTGAATGTCCGCCCGCCAGTCGTCCATGTTGCTGGAGAAAATGATCCGCTTTCCATCAGGATGCCACGACGGTGCCCAGTTCACGGCGCCGTTGCGAGTAAGGCGCACTTTGTTCGTGCCATCCACGTTCATGACCCAGATGTCCAGCGGCACGGCCGCCACATAGTCGTTGTTCATCCACTCCTGCCAGCGCGACTTTTCCTCGCTGGTCTCGGGGTACCACGCGCGCCAAACGATCTTCTTGCCGTCGGGGGAAAACCACGGACCGCCATCGTAGCCCACACGGTCGGTCAAACGCCTGACGTTGGAGCCGTCGGCATTCATGATATAGACATCGAAGTCGCCGTGGCGCTGGGAGCCAAACACGATCTGCTTGCCGTCGGCTGAGATGACCGGCTCCGCGTCATATTTCGGATTAGTGGTGATTTGCCTGAGCCCCGAGCCGTCGGCGCGGGCGATAAAAATATCGTAGGCATACAGAGGCCACGTATAGCGATGCTTGGCCGTTACGGACGCGTTCGGTTTGGGCGGGCACGCGCCGCGCAGATGGCTGGTCGACGCGAAGACGATGTTCCTGTCGCCGGGGAAAAAGAAGGAGCAGGTATGCGCGCCGTGGTCAGGACTGACCATCCGTTTGTCCGATCCGTCGATGTTCATGGTCCAGATCTTGTCGCAGGCGTAACCGCCGCGATTCGACTGCCAGATGATCCTCGTGCCGTCCCAGCTGAAATAGGCCTCGCCATTGTCGCCATCGAAGGTCAACTGGGTGGTATTTTTCAGGTGGCGCTCCCCGGCCGGCTCAGCGGCGGCTGTCTCCAGGTGCGCGCCGGCGCCCGCCAACGCGGCGAGGAGCAGGCGCACGAGCGCCTTAGGCATTCGGGTTTTCCCGCATAGGCGACGGGGAAAGGTGTGCATCGATTGGCGCATCACAATGGACGATAATTTGATTCAGGTCAACGCTGGCGCAACGGCAAAGTAGTAAATGAAATAGCATATTAACGATTAAAGTCGTTTCAGGAGAAGGGATCGATGAACCGGCGCAAGACGTTCAAGTTGTTGGCACTGGGGCTGCTCGCGGGCGGCGGGGCGATGACGAGCTGGGTCGCGGCGGCTGCGACACCCGCCCGGCCTCATACGCCGAAAGGCCCGGTATCGACCACCGACCCAGAGGCGCTGCGCGGGGGCGAAACGCGCAAGGTGCTGGATGGACGATACTTCGCCGGCCCGTCAGGCCGGGCTTACCGGGCGGCCGCGGAGATTCCGGATGTGATGGATCACCTCTATTGTTACTGCGAATGCGAGCCGGCGATCGGTCACAAGAGCCTCAAGAGCTGTTTCGTTGATCTGCATGGCGCAAACTGCGGCATCTGCCAGGAGCAGGCCATCATGGCCTGGCAGCTGCACCGCCGGGGGTTGTCGCTCTTGCAGATCCGCCACAAGGTAGACCAGGCATTCAGCAAACGCCTCTGAGCCGCAAGGCGCGGCGTTACTGCCATCGCTTTACCTCGACACCGCCTTCAGCGTGCGGCGCTGCCGTTGGCCGTTGCGCTCGAAGGTGATCGTAACGCTGTCACCCGGTCGCAGTTGCTTCAGCAGGTCGGAAAAACCGCGCAGGTCGCTGACCGCGGTCGTCTGCACGCCGACGATGATGTCGCCCGCGCGCAGCCCGGCCCGCTCCACCGGCGATCCGGGCATCACACCGCTCAGCCTCACGCCCTTGCCGCGGTAAGCAAAATCGGGGATCGTGCCGAGACTGACCTGTCGTGTCGAGGGGGTGCCAGGCTCGGCGACGGCCGGCTCGCCCGCGCGCGGCCGCAGCGCCGAGCTCAGCGGTTCGGCGCGGCCGGCCAGGTAGTCGACCGTTTCCTTGATCACCGCGGCCGTGCTGACGAGGCCGCGCGCGTCGATCTTGTCGCTGGTGTCGCCGGGTCGGTGGTAATCGGGGTGCGGCCCGCTGAAAAACTGCACCGCCGGAATGCCGGCGTCGAGAAAGCTCTTTTGGTCGCTGGCGCCGAAATCATCCGCGACCGGTTCGATCGCTACGCCCGTGACATAGCCGACGCCGCGAAAAATATGCGTCCACTCACGCGCCGAGCCTGCGCCCAGCACCATGAGCTTCTTCTGCGCCAGCCGGCCGACGGTATCGATATTCAACATGGCCATGATCTTTGTGGCCGGGAAGCGCGTGGGCTGCGCGACATAATATTTCGAGCCGCGGCGTCCGGCCTCCTCGCCGGCGAAGGCCACAAACACCAAGGTGCGGTCTGGCCGCCCTTCGCGGGCGAAGGCGCGCGCCAGCTCCAGCAGCACGGCGACCCCGCTGGCGTTGTCGTCAGCGCCGGGGTGGATTTTTCCTTCGTCCTGTTTGTGCACATCCGGCCAACCGAGTCCGAGGTGATCGTAGTGCGCGCCAAGCACCACGCTCTGACCGGCCCATTGCGGGTTGCCACCGGGAAGGATGCCGACCACATTCCTGAGCGCCGCCTGCCGTTGCGGCTCGCCGCCGCGCGCGGTCCATGTCTGAAAATAACTGTCGGCGCGGTCGCCTCCCGGCAGCAGTCCCGCCCGGCGGAACTCTGCCGCCAAGAACTCCGCCACCTCGTCCAGCTCCGGCGTTCCGAAACCGCGGCCGCGCAGCTCGTCACCCGCGAGCCAGCGTATGTCGCCCAACATCCGCTCCTGGGAAAAGGTCGCCGGCGGATAGATCAGGGCCCGCCGCGGCGCCAGCTTGCCTTGCGCCTTCGCAGCCGCGACGGCGTCAGCCGGCGACAGCACCACGGACATGGGCGAGCCCACCACCGGCCACTGGCCTTTGGCGACGTTCACCGGCTCATCGCCTTCAAACGCGAGGTAGCTGTACTTGCCGTAGTGCGGCAGCTTGCGCGCGAGGCCGGACATGGCCGCCACCTTATCGCTGGCCAGCCAGGTCAGGGCCGCCGCCGCGTTGGCCGGCGCGCGTGCGTTGACGACCAGGCTGTGATCGTCGCGCATGAAATCTTTGTCGCCGATGCGCGCGCCGGTGTCGCCGATGGCGACGTCGTAGCCGGCCAGCGCGGCCGTCATGCTGTCGCGAAAGCGGTTCTCCCAGCCGAACAGCCAGACCGCACGGTCGGCGGGCAACGCGTCGATCTCGGCGTCCAAGGCGATCTCCAGCTGCCCGGCTTGTCCTTTTTGCCAGGACTCGGCCAACTGGCGATAGCCCCGGCGCACCGCAGCGCTCGCCGCGCTCGGCAGCACGATCAAGGCCCTGTCGGCGCCGAACGCCTGACTCAGCGCAGGCGGGATCTCATTGCGATCGAGTCGCCGGAATACGTCGAACTGCGGATCGACATCCAGGCGCAGCGGACGCACCGGCGTGCGCAATGCCAGCTCGAGGCGTTTGCTGTCCATGACGGCCGTGGCCTGGTGAGCGGCCTCACGGCCCTGCAGATGCACGGCGACGGGAACACGCAGACGATAGGCGTCACCGGCTTGCACCTGCTCGAGCGTCGCGCTCAGCAGATATTCTTCGCCATCGGGTCGCGCCGTGACCCGGGCGACGCGCAGCGCCGGCGCGCCGGCGCGGCTTATCCATTGCATAAATTCGGTGCGCAAGTCTTGGCCGGACACGGCTTCGAAGGCGCGCCGCAGATCGGCGTAGCTCGCTCGCCGGAACTTGTGGTCACGGTAGTACGCTTGCAGCCCTCGGATAAACGTCGCATCGCCGAGTTGCAGGCGCAGCAGGTGGAAAAACATCAGCGCCTTGTCGTAGCCGACGGCCTGCGTGACCGCGCTGTGACGCATGCGGAAGTCGCTGAGCGGGAAGTCCTTGGCCGTGGTCACGTAATCGGCATACCTTTGCAAGGCCGTGCGCCGGTGGGCGACGGCGGTGCCGCGTTGCTCCTGGATCAGGTGGTCGGCAAGATAGGCCGTCAGCCCCTCGCTCCAGTTACCGCTTTCATAATCGACAAAAACGCCGTTGCCCCACCAGTTGTGCAGGATCTCGTGCGGGTACGAGGAGTGCAGGATGAACGGGAAGCGGATGACCTTCGGCCCGAGCAGGGTGAACGACGGCATGCCGTAGCCGGTCTCCCAGAAGTTCTCCACCAGCGCGAACTTGTCGTAGGGATAGGGCCCGATGAGCTTGCTGTACATGTCTATGTAGCGGGCCGTCGCATCCAGATACTTTTTCGCCAAGCCGGCGTCGGCGCTGCGCAGGTAGACCAGGCTCTTTACAGCGCCGGCCGTCGCGCCGTACTCGCTAAACTTGCCGGCGATGAGATAGATTTCTTCCTGCGGTGCTGACGACTCCCAGCGTGTCCGCCGCCACGGCCGCTCTTCGACGTGCAGCGTGCGCGTGCCCTGGCTGACCGCCTGCCACCCCGGCGGCAGCCGCACGTCGACCGTAAACGTGACCAGATCGTCCGTGAACTGCGGGTACCAATAGGTCGCGCCTGCCAGGTAGACGCCCTCGGCCGAGATCGTGCCCGGTGTCTCCTGGAAGCTGCGCGCATAGTCCTCGCCCTGTGCCAGCAGCGGATGGTGGATGGTGCCTGCATATTTGAGCGCAAAGGCTCGCGTGCCCGCCGGCAACGACGCCCGGTAGTGCTCGAGCGGGACGCCTGCGGGCGAACGAGGGCCTTGGGCTCCACTCGCCTGTCGGACAATCGTGACGCCCGCGGTGGCCGACACGGGTTCTAGCCCGGCATGCAGAACGAAGTCCACGGCCCCACCGCTGGCGGACATCACCGTATCAGGCAGAGTTATCTTGTCCTCGACCGCTATTTGGTTGTTCGTCGGTTGCAGTCGAATGTCCATGTCATGCTTGATCCGCGGCTGCGCATGCAGCGAACCGGGCGACGCCACCGCAGCGGCGACTAACGTAACAGCAGCCATAGACCACAGGCTGCGAGTGCGCCGGTTTCTGAAGTGGGTCCTTGGGCCGAGCATGATCTTTTGACGAAGACGGTCCGCTACCGCGCCCCGTCCGAACCCTCGGGCGCAGGCGCCGCCGCGTGCCTGTATGAACAATTCCTAAAACTTGGCCGCCAGCCGCAGCGAGGCGTCAAGGTGCCCGCGCAAGCTGCGCGTGACTTTAATCCGAAAGAATACATGCGTTCGTTGTTTGCTGCATTTGATGATCCCGCGCGGCGGTGTCAGCAAACGTCGACTGACAGAGACGAATCTGCGCATCACTTGAGGGCGGATCGAGGTCGCCGCGGGCGGCGGCGCTGGCGCCAACGGCCTTTGCTCGACACGCGCCCGCCAGCTAGGGGTACTGCTCGGGGTTGTGATCCCGGCCGTGGCACGTGAGATAGCACTCGCCGCGGCCGGCGCCGAAGGAGTTGTACTCCAGGCGGTTGCTGCTCGAGGGGGTGACGACGCTGTTGCCCACCGTGTCGAGGCGCATGAAGTTGATCAGGTGAGGGCTCTGGCGCGAGCCGTGGGCGTCGTGGCAGGCGGCGCACGGCGCATTCCCGTCGCGCAGGTGTTTCTCGTGCGGGAAGGTGTCGGCCCGGTCGTTGATCAGATAATCCCGATTGTGGCACTTGTAGCAGAGCTCGAAGCTCTGGAACGATTCGGGCTGGGGATCGCTCATTTGGTATTCGCGCTCCAGGATCGGTCGGTAGCGCGAGCCGTGCGGACCGAGCGGCGCCGTGCCCCCGGCCGACCACTGATCGTTGTTGTGGCAATCCGTACAGTAGATGATGCTGTTAGCGGAGTATCCGGCCTCGAAGCCGCCCATCGACAAGTTCGTGCCCATGGCGGCGACCGGATGGTACGACGGGTTGCTCGGCTGGAACTCCAGCCGCACGTTGCGGTTGTTGTCCTGGCGCACGATGCCGAACGGTGTCGCCTGGTCGCGGATGCCGTGGCACTTGAAGCAGACCTCGTATTGGTTGACGGCCTCGCTCACGAAGCCCCCTGATGCGGTCACGCCCGTCACGCCTTGCAACCGCCCGGACACGAGCGGCGGGCCGGCGGGCGCGGAGTTGGCCCAGTGCGGATTATGGCAATCGACGCAGGCGACGTGGCGCAACATCGTCGCCGGGTCCTCGCGCGGCTCATGCGTCCACTCGTTGGCGATGATCGGATGCGCGCTGAACTTGGAAAATTCGGGCTCGAGGTTTTTCTGCGCGACACTGCCGCTGTGGCAATTGAGGCAGACGGCGGGTTCTTCGGCACTCGCCAACAGGAACGGCGGCCGCGGGGCCGCGTGCGGGCGATGGCAATTCCGGCAGCCGTTATCCGTGACGTTGGTGTAGGGCGAGTCGGGCCAGGGGTCGATGCCGCTCCCGTTCCAGGTCGCAGGCGAGTTGGCATGGCTGGTCAGTGTCCAGCCGCTTTTCTGGTGGCAGGCGACGCACAGACCGGCCGCCCGGTCGTCAACGCGCAGGAACTTGCGAAACGGGTCGTCATGCGGGTTATGGCAGGTGGTGCACTGCAGCTGTCCGCTGTTGTCCAGGCGGATGGCCGGCGGCAGGGCGGCGGGCGGGTTGAGCTCGCCACGCCGGAGCGCGAGCGCGCTGTCGTAGACGAACGACACCGGGTGGTCGTCCGAGAGGTCGGTGCCGAGCACCGCCGGCCCCCGCAACGGCCCGAGTCCGGGCTGGCCCGTGTGCGGGCGTACGCGCAGACGGCCCAGGGCCACCGTGCCGTCATGACATGACAGACACAGGCGCGAGGCGCCCGTCGGCTGCGCGAGCACGGCCTCGAGGGTCGAGCTCTGATAGAGCGTATACACCGTGCCCGGAAGCTCCCGGTTCCACTGCGCCGCCTTCGGGTTGGCGTTGTGCGGTGTGTGGCAGAAAACGCAGATCTCCCCGCGCACCCCGGGTTCGCGAACCGGTCCGCGCCCGCTCGCCGTCAGATTGTGCTTGCTGTCGGCGAGTCCGGCCCACGCGGGCGGAAGCGCGGCCACCACGCCCGCCACGAGCAGGGTGGCGAGCCAGCGCCGGGCGATCACGGCGACCCCCGCAGATACTGGAAGACTTGAATGCGCTGGTTGTACGCGTCGGCCACGTAGACCCGGTCCGTGGCACCGATGAACAGGCCGGCCGGTAACCAGAACTGGCCCGCCGCGACGCCGCGTTCGCCGAAATTCAGCAGATACTGGCCGGCACGATCGAAGATCTGCACCGTGTCGAAGAGCGCGTCGACCACGTAGATGTGCCCCTCGCTGTCCACCGCCACGCCCTTCGGGGCGGCGAAGTCCCCCGAGCCGTTGCCGTGTTGGCCGAAGGCCCGCACGAAGCGCCCGTCGCGGGCAAAGATCTGGATGCGAAATCCCAAGGCGTCGGTCACGTAGAGCATGCCTTCAGCGTCCACCGCCACGTGGGTGGGGAAGTTGAACTGACCGCGCGCCACGCCGTGCTCGCCAATGGCCCCGAGCGAGCGGCCGTCGTCAGCAAAGACCCACACCCGGTGCGCCGCGCTGTCGGCGACATACAGGCGCGCGGCCGCCGTGTCGTAGGCGAGACCGGCCGGTCGCTGCAGCGTGGCGTCGGCCAGGGTGGCGTGCAGCTTCCCGTCGCTATTGTATACGAAGATCTGCGCCAGGTAGGAATCCGCCAGGTACACCCGATCCTGCGGGCCCACGGCGACCGCCACCGGCGAGATCAGACTTTGTGCGCCGGCCTCGCCGATACGCTCGAAGCGTCCGGCGGCGGGGTTCACTACCCATAGGGCCTGCGCCCCGGGATCGGCGACGTAGATCGTCTCTCTG
>JABAOH010102260.1_pt2 | contig 16331 bp, 15 predicted proteins | sample 7062181 | NCBI WGS metagenome assembly JABAOH01 (sample SAMN14538630, study PRJNA623070) | marine sediment metagenome | biome: marine biome [ENVO:00000428]; feature: marine pelagic biome [ENVO:01000023]; material: deep marine sediment [ENVO:00002113]; isolation source: pool of 5 deep marine...
CACCGGGTCCACCCGCTGACCTACAGGGTGGCGCGCCGGCTGGTCAGCGTCGACAGTGTGGGCATGGTCAATCTGTTGGCGGGCGAGCGCATCGCTCCCGAGTTCATCCAGAGTCTACCGGTGAAGCGGATAGCGGATGCGCTGCTGCCCTTGCTCGACCTGGAGTCGCCCGAACGCCGAAGGATGGTAGAGAGCTTGCGACAGGTGCGGGAGCGATTGGGGGAGCCGGGGGCGCCGAAGCGGGTGGCGCGGATGGCGATGGAGCTGATCGAGGCCCGCCGATGAAAGTGCGCGATCGCATCGCCCTCGGCCTGGCGGACAAGCTCGGTCCGCCGCTGTTTCGTGCCACCTACGCGAGCCTCAGGTTCGTCGTGGTGGGGAACGAGCATCTGGAATCGACCTGGCGGGCCGGACAACCGGTCGTCTTCGTCACCTGGCACGGTCGCATCCTGCCGTTGCTGTACCTTTTTCGCGATCACAAGATCGTCATGCTGGTCAGCCAGCATCGTGACGGTGAATACCTCGCCCGCATCGGTCGCGGACTCGGTTACGAATCGGTGCGTGGCTCGAGCACGCGAGGAGGGTACCGGGCGCTGCGCGAGCTGGTCCGTCAGCTGCGCCGCGGCCGTTCCCTGGCGATCACGCCGGACGGGCCGCAAGGGCCCCGCGAGACCCTCAAGCCGGGGGCGTTGCAAGCGGCGCGGATCACCGAGGTCCCGGTGGTTCCCGTGATGGCGGGCAGCCGCCGGTCGTGGTGGGTGGAAGGTTGGGATAGCTTCATGATTCCGCGCCCCTTCGCTGAGGTTCGTGTCGCCGTGGGTGAGCCGCGACGGATCGCGCGCGACTGTTCCGTCCGGGACTTACAGACGCACGCGAAGCTGCTCGAGTCGCAGCTGCAGGAGCTGAAGGGACAGGTGGACGGGGCTCCGTCCGGGCGGCGATGAGCGGCTGGCATCGACGGGTCTGGGATGCCGAGGGCCTGTTCTGGCTGATCTCGGCCGGTCTGGCTCCGGCGGAGTGGGCGTTCCGGCTGGGCACGACGCTGCGGGCCCGGGCCTACGATCGAGGCTGGCTGAGGTCGTCCCGGCCGTCGATCGCCACGATCGTGGTGGGGAACCTGACGGTGGGGGGGACGGGGAAGACTCCGCTGACCGCCTGGATCGCGGCGCGGTTGCAGGACGGTGGAGCGCGGCCGGCCGTCGTCATGCGGGGGTACGGCGGTGACGAAGTCGCGGTGCACCGGCTCCTGAACCCGGCGGTACCGGTTCACGTTTCGGCCGACCGGCACGCCGGTCTGCGCGAAGCGCTGAGCGAGGGGGCCCGCCTGGCCGTCCTCGATGATGCGTTCCAGCATCGGGCGGTCCGCGCCGACGCCAGCGTCGTGCTGGTTTCCGCCGACGAGTGGGAGCGTCGCCGCCGGCTGTTGCCGCGCGGTCCGTGGCGGGAGTCTCTCGATGCCATCGGACGGGCAACCATGGCCGTGGTGACGCGCAAGGCGGCGCCGGCGGGACGCGCCGAGGAGATCGCCGAGCTGTTGGGTCGATCGTATCCGGAGCTTTCGGTGGGGCGCGTTCACTTGCGTTTGACGGGACGGGTGAGCTACACGGAGCTTCAAAGCGGGCGGTGTGAGCGCCGCCCGCTCGAAGGAGCCCGATTCGAGCTGGCACTGGCCGGGGTGGCGCATCCCCAGGCGTTCTTCCGACAGCTCGAGCAGGCCGGTGCGAGCGTGACCCGGTGCCTCGCCTTTCCCGATCACCGACGTTACGGCCGCAACGACCTCAAGCGGATCCGGCGCGAGGCCCGGGGTGCGCCCGTGGTGATGACGCTGAAAGACGCGGTGAAGCTGGGCCCGGCGCTGGGCGGCGACAATGATGTGCAGGTCGCATTGCAAGAGGTGGTGTGGGAAGCAGGGGCCGACGCAATCGACCGCGTGCTGGTCGGCGTGATGGCAGGCAGAGAGCCGACGGAGTCGACGACGTGACGACGGTCGAAACCGATATCCTGGTCATCGGCAGCGGGATCGGAGGTCTCAGCTTCGCCTTGCGTGTGGCGCCGCAGGCCGACGTCGTGCTGATTACCAAGAAAGCGCGCCTCGAATCGAACACGAACTACGCACAGGGCGGCCTCGCGGCGGTGACCGACCACGGTGACACCTTCGAGGAGCACATCGCCGACACCTTGACCGCCGGAGCCGGTCTCTGTCACAAAGAGCGCGTCGAGCTGTTGGTGCGCAGCGGTCCGGACGCCGTCGCCGACCTGATCGATTGGGGCGTGCGGTTCTCGCGTGAGGGCGGGACGCTGGCGTTGGGCCGCGAAGGCGGTCATTCCCACGCTCGGATCGTCCACAGCCGGGATCACACCGGCTCGACGATCGAAAGCGCGCTGGACCAGGCGGTGGCCGCGCATCCGAGGATTCGGGTGCTCGAGCACCATATGGCGCTGTCCTTGGCCTCCGAGTGTTTGGATGGTCGGCGGCGCTGTGTCGGCGGTCATGTGCTGGACACCGAGTCCGGTCAGCTGCTCGAGGTTCGCGCCCGTTCGACGATGCTGGCCGCCGGCGGAAGCGCGGCCATCTACCGCCACACGACGAACCCGGCGATCGCGACGGGAGACGGCGTGGCCATGGCGTACCGTGCCGGCGTCGGCGTCGCCAACATGGAGTTCATTCAGTTTCACCCGACCGCGCTGTATCCGGCGGCCGCCCACGCCTTCCTGATCTCCGAGGCGCTGCGCGGCGAAGGGGCGGTGCTGCGCAATGGTCAGGGAGCGCGGTTCATGACCGCCTATGACGCGCGAAGCGACCTCGCGCCCCGCGATATCGTGGCTCGCGCGGTGCACCAGGAACTGAAACAGAGCGGCGACCCCCACGTCTGGCTCGACGCCACCGCTATTTCGGCCGAGGCGCTGGAGTCTCGGTTCCCCAAGATCCTCGAAGCCTGCCGGGCCAACGGCGTCGATCCCATCCGCGAGCCGATACCGGTCGTGCCGGCCGCCCATTACCTGTGTGGTGGTGTTTGGACCGACGAGAACGGACGCACGAGCTTGCCCGGGCTGTTCGCCGCGGGGGAGTGCGCCTGCACGGGTGTGCACGGTGCGAACCGGCTGGCGTCCAACTCGCTGCTCGAAGCCGTCGTGTTCGCCGAGCGGGCAGCGGACGCCATGCTGGCCGAGCTGCCCTTCGTTGCGGCGCCCCGAGGTGCGGATTCGCCGCCGCCCGGCGATCTGTCGGGCATCTCCGAGTCGGATTCGGCCGCGTTGCGCGAGCGTTTGAAGGATGTGATGTGGGAGCACCTGGGCATCGTCAGGCAGCGCGCCGAGATGCTGAAGGGAGCGGAGATGCTGGCGGATCTGCGTCGTGAATGGTCGACGCTGGCGACCGGGCCCGCCAGCGCCGAGCGAACCGGAGCGGGCGCACGTTGGGCCGACGCCGCCGAGCTGCTGAACATGATCGAGGTGGCGCAGTTGGTGGTGCGCGGCGCCCTGTGGCGACGTGAAAGCCGGGGCCTTCACTACGTGACCGATTTCCCGTACAGGGACAACGAGGTCTTCCTGCGGGATACGTTCCTCGTATCCGGGTAGGGTGACGTGAAGGTCGTGCTGGTCGCCGTCGGGGCACCGAAATCGCCCAGCCTGGGGGCGGCGATCGCGGAGTACGAGTCGCGAATTCGACGGTATTTCAAGTTTGAAGCGGAGGAGGTGCGCCCCTTGCCTCTGAGGGGAGGCACGAGCGCGGCCGACGTCGCACGAAAGGAGTCGGCGGCGCTCTTGGCCCGGGTGCCCGCGGGTATGGAGGTGGTGGCGGTGGACGAGCGCGGCGAAGCCTGGTCGTCGGAACGGCTGGCCGCCTACCTGGAGCAGCTGGGCGTCGACGGTCGAGAGGGGGCGGCCTTTCTGATCGGCGGACCCGCCGGTCTGAGCGACGAGCTGCGGCGGCGAGCCCATTGGGTTCTGGCGCTATCGAGCTTTACACTCCCGCACGAGCTGGCTCGGCTGGTGCTTGCGGAACAGCTTTACCGCGCCGGTACGATCCAACGCGGCGAACCTTACCACAGGGGCGGATGAGCGAATCGCAACGTGCACCCGAGTGGTACCGGGACTGGTTTGGCGAGGAGTACCTCGCGCTTTATCCGCACCGGGATGAAGCCGAGGCGGTCGCCGGCGTGGAGCTGGTCCTCTCGATCCTGGGACGGCCACAGGGGATGCTTCTCGATCTGGCCTGCGGTGCCGGCCGCCATCTGGTCGAGCTGAAAGATCGCGGGCTCGACGCCGTCGGACTCGACCTGTCGATGCCGCTCCTGCGAGAGGCACGGGCTCGGGATCCCGAGCTGTTGTTGGTGCGTGGGGACATGCGAAGCCTTCCCTTTGCCGACTCGCGCTTCAGCCTGGTGGTCAACTTCTTCACCTCGTTCGGCTACTTCGCTCAGCCAGAGGACGACCAGCAGGTGCTCTCCGAGATTCGCCGGGTGCTGAAGCCCGGCGGCGGCTACGCGCTGGACTTCTTGAACGCCGAGAGGGTTCGCAGCGCGTTGGTGCCGCGAGACGAACGGCGGCTTGACCGGCGGCGCGTCGTGCAGGAACGTAGGCTCGAAGAACAGGGAAGGGTGGTCGTGAAGACGATTCGGATCTACGAGCCGGCTCAAGAGGAACCCGAGAGCACCTACTACGAGCGCGTCAGGCTGTACGAGCCGGCGGAGCTGAGGGAGATGCTGCGAACGGCGTCCCTCGAACCCCAACAGACGTTCGGTGACTACCACGGAGGACCGGCCTGCACCGAGTGCCCACGCTACATCCTGATGGGGCGGGCGACGTGAACCTTCGGATCGAACGCCTTCGGCTCACCGGGTCGCCTCTGTGCGCGGGGTACCTCGATGGCGACGCCGGCGTCCGCCGCTTCTACGCGGCGGGTGCGCCGGAACGGATCGACAGCTATCGCAGTGTGGCTGAGCGCATCAGGGCCGATGGACCCGATTCGCGCTGGGCGCGGCTGGCCGAAGCGTATTCGGACCTTGATGAGCCTGCCCGCCATCGTCTGAGCGAGGTGGTAAAGGAGCGAGGTCTCTTCGTCTCCACAGGTCAGCAAGCCGGCCTTTTCCTCGGTCCGCTCTACACGTTCTACAAGGCGCTGACCGCCGCACGTCTCGCCCGCCAACTCGAGGAGCGACTCGGACTGCCGGTCATGCCGCTCTTCTCCATCGCCTCGGAGGACCACGACTGGGATGAGGTCAACCACACGCACGTTGTGGACATCGACAATCAGGTCGTCCGTATCGAGGTGATGCGGGCCGGGCCTGGTGATCCCGAGTCAGACCCCAGCCCGCCGGTGGAGAGCATCCGGCTCGGACCGGATATCGACGAGGCTTTAGACAGATTAAGCCAACTCACTCCCGATACGGAGTTTAAGGCAGCTATACTCGACCCACTTCGAGATGCCTACCGGCCGGGCCGCGGCTTCGCTGCCGCGTTCCAGGCGGCGCTGGCTCACCTGCTCCGCGAGCACGGGTTCTTGCTGGTGCGTACCGCTGACCCGTACGTGAAGGGCACGACGCGCGACCTGCTCTGGTCGGAGTGGGAGCGGCGCCAGGAAAGCGAAGCCGGTCTGTTGCGACGCGAGGCCGAGCTGCGGGAGGGCGGGTTCGAGCCGCAGGTGGCGATTGCCCCGGGCGCCACGAACCTGTTCCTGACCGGACGCCTGGGCCGGGATCGCATTCTGGACGAGTCGGGATGGGCGCGCTTGCGGCGCTCTCAGGAGCGGCTGGCCGAGGCCGAGCTGCGGAGGGTGCTGGAGGACGAGCCGGACCGGGTGAGCCCGGGCGTTCTACTGCGGCCGGTCACTGAGGCTCGTGCCTTTCCGGTCGTTGCCACGGTCGGAGGTCCGAGCGAGATCGCTTACCTGGCTCAGAGCCAGGTGCTCTTCGAGCTGCACGGCGTCCCCGCGCCGGTGGTGGTACCTCGTTCTTCATTTCGGCTGGTCGAGGCGAAGGTCTCGAAGGTGCTCGACAAGTACCGCGTGCAGGCGGACGAGCTGGCCGGCGACACGAGCGCGGTGATCAGCGAGCTGATCCGGGCGACCACGCCGCCCGAGCTGGAGGCGGCGCTGGCCGAGCTGCGAAGGGCTCTCGGTGCGGCTATGAACCGGGTGGAGGAGGCGGCGTTGGACTTCGATCCCGGCGCGAAGAGCGCGCTGGGTAGCGGCAAGCGGGCCATCTTCGAGAGCATTGGAGTCCTGGAGTCGAAGCTGCAGAGCCGGGTCCGCGAGAAGCATCAGGTGATGAAGAGCCAGTTGGAGAAGGCGGCCGCAAACCTCTTTCCCGATGGGCGCCCACAGGAGCGGATGCTCAATTTTCACCCTTTCCTCGTACGGTATGGAGAGGGCTTGATCGAGGCGGTGTACGAGCAGGTGGTGACGCCGCTTGATCAGGCGTCTTCGACCGGGCCGGACGGCTTGCCCCGCTGAGCGTGCCGGCCTACGTTTCGCATCCCAGGGGGAAACAGCGGTGAGGGGCTGGCTGCATGGTTTGGGTTCTCGGCGTCGTGGTTTTGCTGGTGTTGATGATACCGCTGACGGCCATCGTGCTGGATTCGGAGGTCGGGCGTGCGCTGGCACGGCGCCTGGGCGCAGGGGAGGGCGGCGCTGAGGGCGAGGCCCGGCTGCGCCGGCTGGAGGAAGAGGTGAAGTACCTGTCGGAGAGCGTCGAATCGCTGCAGGACGAAACGGGTTTTATCCGAAAGCTGTTAGAGAAACCGAAGCCACAGGAGTCGCTGCCGCCCGGTGAGGAGTGAGAGCGATACTCGCGTAGCTCGGCGACCCCGCCCCGCTTTCGCTGTGGGAGCGGGGATTTTTTTAAGTCGGATCGCCGGCTATGGGAGGGATGTCGCGATCGCCGCGTTCCTCGGCACATCGCTGGCCGCCGACGCCTACATGGCGGCGCTTCGCATCCCCAACATCCTTCGTAACCTACTGGGCGAAGGCGCGCTCTCCGCCTCGTTCGTTCCGGTCTACAGCGCGGCGCTGGCTCGAAACGCGACGTCTGATGCCCGTCGGCTGGCCGGGACCATCCTCGGGCTTCTGCTCGTGCTCGCGGCCGTCCTCAGCGGCGTCGGAATCTTGCTGGCACCGTGGCTCACGCGGTTGGTGGTGCCGGGCTGGTCCGACGAGGCCGGAGCCCTCGCGCTCACCACACGCCTGGTGCGCATCCTCTTTCCGATGGCCGGGCTGATGATACTCGCGGCCTGGTGTCTGGGCGTCCTCAACAGCCACCGCCGATTCTTCCTCTCCTTCTCGGCCCCCGCGCTCTGGAATCTGGCTCAGATCGCCGGTCTCCTCCTCGCCTGGCGGCTCGGCTGGGAGCCGCTCGTCGTCGCGCTCGCCTGGTCGACGCTGGTGGGTGCCGCCCTGCAGTTCTTCGTCCAGCTGCCGGCGGCGCGCCGACTGACCGGGCAGCTCCGGCTGTCCCTCCAGCTCCGTTGGGAGCCGGTCCGTCTGGTGTTGCGCAACTTCGGGCCGGTGGTGCTGGGGGCCGGCGTCGCACAGCTCTCCAGCTTCTTCGACGTGTTTCTGGCCAGCTTCCTCACACACGGCGCCGTGGCGGCCCTCTATTTCGCCCAACGGCTTTACTATCTGCCGCTCAGCCTCTTCGGGACGTCGGTGGCCGCCGCATCGCTGCCCGAGCTGGCCCGCGAGGCGGAGCGACAGGAGCTGTCCGCGCTGCGCGAGCGTCTGAGGAGGGGATTCCGAGGGATCACCTTCTCCGTGCTGCCGGCGAGCGTCGCCTTCATCCTCTTCGGCGATTGGATCGTCGCGCTGCTCTTCCAGCGCGGACGTTTCACCGCCGAGGACACACAGATCGTCCACGCGACCCTGGCCGCTTACTCGTTGGGACTGGTCGCGGCCTCCTCGGTCCGGCTGTTCGCCTCCGGCTTCCATGCCATGCTCGATACGCGGACCCCGGTCAAGTACGCGGCGAGCGCGCTGGCAGTGGGCGCCGGAGCCGGGGCGGCGTTGATGTGGCAGCTGTACGCGCCCGGCCTCGCCGTGGGCGCGGCGATCGGCGCCTGGCTCTACCTTTCACTGCTCTGGCGCGGGCTGCGGAGGCGCCTGGGCCCTGTTCTTTCGACGGGCGAGCTGCTTTACCTGCTCAAACTGCTCGCGGCCTGTGCCGCCGCGACGGGCGCGGCGTTGGCCGTCGAGTTGGCTCTCTCGCCGCCGGTCGACGCTGTGGCCGGAGGGATCACGCGACTCGTGGTCGCTTCCGGAACGCTAGCCGCGTTCGGGGTAGTATACTTAGCCATCAGTCAGGTCATCCGAGCGATCCCTCCGGGCGGCCTCTCGGTCTTTGCCGACCGGGGCTCTTGATGCAATGAACGCGCTGAACGCGATAGAGGAGAAGCTTGCCGCGCTTCCCGCGGCGGCGGGGGTGTACATCCTCAAGAACGCGCGAGGCCGGCCGATCTACGTCGGCAAGGCCAAGTCGCTGCGCGATCGGGTGCGGTCCTATTTCCGCGACGACGCCGGCTCCCATCACAAGCCGCCGGAGATGTACCGGCGGATCTCCGACTTTGAGACGATCGTCACGAAGTCGGAAGCGGAGGCACTTCTTCTCGAGTCGAACCTGATCAAGGAGTACGCGCCGCGGTTCAACATTCGGCTGCGCGACGACAAGACCTATCCGTACATCAAGGTAACGTTGGGCGAACCTTTCCCCCGGGTGTTCGTCACTCGGCGGCTGGTCAAAGACGGCTCGCGCTACTTCGGGCCGTATGCCGACGTCGGCCACATGCGGCGGGCGCTACGCGCTGTCAAGAAGCTGTACACGATCCGTTCCTGCCACTACGACCTGCCGCGGCAGGCGCCGCCGCGTCCCTGCCTCGACTACTACATCGGTCGCTGCAAAGCGCCGTGCGTCGGCTACCAGAGCGAAGGCGAGTACCGGGAGATGATCGACGAGGTGCTCCTCGTTCTGCAGGGTCACACCGGCAAACTGTCCGAGAAGCTGGCCGAGCGGATGGCGGCAGCGGCGGGTTCGCTGGAGTTCGAGCGGGCCGCCGAGTTCCGCGACATCCTTCGCGGGCTGGAAGAGCTGGAACGCCGACACGTGGCGATCGATCCGCGTGGCGGCGATCTCGACGCGGTAGCGCTCGCCCGAGACGGCGATGTGGCGTGCGGGGTGATCCTCAAGATTCGCGAGGGAAAGCTGCTGGGGCGTGAGGCTCATTTCCTCGGGAACGTACAGCAGGAAAGCGAGGAAGCGCTGTTGTCCGCTTTCCTCGCCCGTTACTACCTGGCGCAGCAGGAGGTGGGACGGGAGCTGTTGATCCCGCTGGACTTCGCCGACCGCAGCGCGCTCGAGGCGCACCTGAGCGAGCGGAGCGGTCGGCGCTTTCAGGCGCGGGTACCCAAGCGCGGCATGCGGCACGAGCTGGTGCTCCGGGCGGAGGAGAACGCACGGCACCTGTTGGAGGAACAGCGGATGCTGGAGGGGCAGGCCGACAAGCGGGCGCCGGCGGCGCTGCACTCACTGCGGGGCGAGCTGAGCCTCGAGCGGGTGCCGCGGTCGATCGTGGGCTTTGACGTCTCGAACATCCAGGGCGCCGAGCCGGTGGGCGCCGCCGTCTGGTTCGAGAACGGCCAACCGTTCAAGAACGAGTACCGGCGATTCAAGATCGAATCGGTGTCCGGTATCGACGACTACGCCGCGATGCAGGAGATCGTCGGGCGCTACTTCACGCGGCGGCTCGAGGAGGAGCGACGGCTACCCGATCTGGTGCTCGTGGACGGCGGTCGCGGCCAGCTCTCCGCGGCGGCCCAGGCGCTGGAGCGCGCGGGCGTGCCGGACCTCCCGGTGATCTCGCTGGCCAAGCGCGAGGAGCTGGTATTCACCCTGGATCGAGCCGAGCCGCTCCGTCTACCACGACGCGAGGCGGGTCTGCGCCTGCTGCAACAGGTTCGTGACGAGGCCCACCGCTTCGGCCTTCGATACCATCGGCTGCGCCGGGAGCGGCGAACCCTACGCTCGGTCCTGCTCGACGTGCCCGGCGTTGGCCCGGCGCGGCAACAGGCGTTGCTCGAGGCGTTCGGCAGCCTGAAGGCGGTGCGCGAGGCCAAGCTCGAGGAGATCGCCCGGGTGCGAGGGATCGGGATGAGCCTGGCGACCGAGATCGCGCGCCACCTTCGAGAAGTGAACGGATCGAGCTAGGTGGAGCTTGTTCGCTCTCGGTGGCGCGCCTATCTTGAGCCGCGCTTCAAGCCAGCAGATAAAAGGCACATCCAGCCAATCCGATGAGCGTCCGGACTCGTTTCGCGCCCAGTCCAACCGGTGAGCTTCACCTCGGCAATGCGCGCATCGCCGTCTTGAACTGGCTTTATGCCCGCCATTGCGCCGGCCGCTTCATCGTGCGCATCGAAGACACCGATGTGGATCGCAACATCGAGGGTTCGGAGGGTGAAATCCTGGGCTCGCTGCGCCGGCTGGGACTTTCCTGGGATGAGGGGCCCGACGTCGGCGGAGACTACGGTCCGTATCGGCAGAGCGAGCGGCGAGCGATGTACTCCCGGCAGGCGCAGCGTTTAATCGAGGCTGGCGCCGCCTACCGATGCTACTGCCCGCCGGCGGAGGTTGAGCAGACATCGGCGCGTGCCCGGAGCACGAGCGGCGAGTGCCGCTGCCGCGACCTCGGGCCCGACGACGAGCAGCGCCTGCGTCAGGAGGGGGTCGTCCCAGCCGTACGTTTTCGAGTTCCAGCCGGCGTGACGCGGGTGTTCGACCTGGGACGGGGAGAGGTGCGATTCGACGCCTCGGAGTTCGAAGACTTCGTGATCCTGAAGTCCGACGGCTCACCGACGTACAACTTCGCGGTCGTCGTCGACGATAGCGAGATGGAGATCACGCACGTCATTCGCGGCGTCGGGCATCTGGCCAACACCCCCCGGCAGGTCATGCTTTATGAGGCGTTGGGGCTCACGCCCCCCGAGTTTCTGCACGTCCCGCACGTGCTGAGCCCCGATGGCGCCCCGCTCTCCAAGCGACACGGCGCCCGCAGCCTGGCGGATTACCTGGACGCCGGGTACGACCCCGAGGCGCTGATCAACTACCTGTCGCTGCTCTCCTGGTCGAGCCCCAGCGGAGACGAAGTGCTTCCGGTCGCGCGACTGATCGAGGAGATCGACCTGGGCCGGATCGGGGCCAGCGACGTTCGGCTCGATCCGGACAAGCTGGAGTGGCTGTCGGGAGAATACATCCGTCGCCTGAAGCCCGAAGAGCTGGGGGAGCGACTGGCTCGGCACCTCGGGGACGACCTGCCCGGCGACCCGGCCGAGCGGACCCGGGTGGCGGCGGCCCTTCAGGAGCGTATCAACACGCTCGAGGCGGCCCGCCGCTTCCTGCCGCAGCTTTACCCGCCGGATCCGATGCGCTGGGATCCAGAGGCGATGGAGAGTCTGAGGGCGCCCCGGGTCCCGCGCCTGCTTGAAGCCGTTCACGCCGCGCTCAAAGGTGTGGAGGACTGGGACGGCGCGGTCGCCGTCGCCGCGGTCCGGGCGGCAGGGCAGGCGGTGGGGATCAAAGGACGCGACCTCTTCATGCCTGTGCGCGCCGCGGTCACCGGCTCGACACAGGGGCCCGAGCTCGTGGACGTGTTCGCGATACAGGGAAGAGCCACCACGTTGAGGGTTGTCGAGCAGGCGCGGGAGCTGTCGCAGCGGTCGGGAGCGTCCAGGGATGCCGTTTAGGTTCACGCTCTCCTGCTCGCGCTGCGAAAAGCCCCACGACCCGGCGGGTACCCCCGGCGTCTGCCGTGAATGCGGTGCTCCGCTTTTGGCGCACTATCCTCTCGATCGCATCGCCGAGCAGCTTCAGCCTGCTCGGCTCGCCGGCCGGCCTTGGAACATGTGGCGCTACCTCGAGGTGATGCCGCTGGCCGAGGGTGAAACGCCGGTCACGCTGGGGGAGGGCGGCACACCGCTACTCCCCATGAGCCGGCTGGCGAAGGCGGTGGGCGTGGCCGAGCTGTGGGTGAAAGAGGAGGCGCTCAACCCGACGGGCTCGTTCAAGGCACGCGGCATGTCCGCGGCGGTGACACGCGCGGTGGCCGGGGGCGCATGCGGGTTCGTNNCCGGTGCCCTCGCGGCCTACGGAGCGCGCGCCGGGGTCCCGGTGCGGGTCTACATGCCCGGGGACACGCCGCCGGCGATCATCGCCGAATGCCGGGCGCTGGGAGCGCAGGTCGTCTTGATCGCCGGCCTCATCAGCGACTGCGGTGAGCAGGCGCGCGCCTTCGCGGCGCAAAGCGGATTCTTTGACGTCTCGACGCTCAGAGAGCCCTACCGCGTCGAGGGGAAGAAGACGATGGGCTATGAGATCTGCGAGCAGTTGGGCGGCGCGCTGCCGGACGCGATCATCTACCCCACGGGCGGCGGAACGGGGATCATCGGGATGTGGAAGGCGTTCGCGGAGCTCGAGGCGTTGGGTTGGATCGAGAAGGGACATCGCCCTCGAATGTATGTCGTCCAGGCGGCAGGTTGCGCGCCGATCGTCCGGGCCTGGCGGAACGGCGCCGAGGTGGCGGAACGCTGGGCGTCGGCGGAGACGATCGCCTCGGGGCTGCGCGTTCCATCGGCCCTGGGAGACTTCCTGATCTTGCGGGCCGTTCGTGAGAGCGGCGGTGCCGCCGTCGCCGTGAGCGATGCCGAGCTGGTTCGCGGCACGGCGGAGCTGCTGAAGTGCGGGGTCGAGGCGTGTCCGGAAGGAGGGGCGACGCTTGCCGGGCTGCAGCGGCTCATGTCGGAAGGGCACGTAAGCGCGAAAGATCGTGTCGTGCTGTTCAATACCGGCGCCTGGCTCAAGTACCGTGCCTAAGACGATGCGACGCCTGCCTCTCCTGCTCGGGTTCGTGCTGGCCGCCGGCCTGCCCTCGCCGCCGCGCGTCGCTGCTCAATCGGCACTGATCGGCAAGGCCGCGCTACCGGCCGTGCCCTACTGGTGGAGCCCGATGGCGTCGAAAGACGTTGAGGTGATCCCCCTCCTGTGGTTCAACTCCGTCGATGGGAACGACGAAGGTTGCTGCGTGGTCGGAGTGGCCATGCGGCGCGACGTCGGCTCAGCGCGACTGTGGCTTGGCATCGGTCTGGGGACGGCACCCGACGCGGGCACGCCCTCTGCCTTCGAGGCCGCGGCGCAATTCGATCGGGGCCTGATCGCCTTTCGTGAGTTGCACGGCCGCGGGGCTGTCTCGGTGCAGTATTCGGTGCTGGTGGCCGAGGGAAGGGCGCCGGGCGAGTTCGATCGGTTGGCCGTAGGAATATCCGCGCTTTGGCTCGACGACGAACGCTACCTGACGACCGTTCCCCTGTTCGCCTGCCCGGTCGAGGCAGCTTCGGTACCGTGCGACCAGGTGGAGACGCCCTACGCCTGGAGCCGCGGCGAGGATGTTGCGGTCGTCGCCGAGGGAGAGTGGGGCGCTGGCGTCTGGCACTCACCGCGCCTGCGCGCGAGCCTGGCCACAGGGCTGAAGCTGGCCGGCGGCGATCACGACTACTTGCGTGGGCAGGTAGAGGCTCGGGTCGGCGGTCCCTGGCGACGCTTCGACTGGTCGGCCCGGCTGGCAAGCGGGTGGAGCTCGGGTGACGCGCCTCTCCAGCGACGATTCCTGCTGGCGGGTGCCGATCCGGTCACCCGCTGGATCAACCCATACCTCGACGCGCGCGGGGCGTTGTTCAGCGATCTTCCGTTCCTGGGTGGCGACACCCCGTATTACGTGCCGGGAGGCCCGAACCTTCGCAGCTACGAGGAGACGCGGCCGCTGGTCAAGCGTTACGTCGCCGCCTCGGGCGAGTTGGGTCGGACCGTCGAGTCGACGCGGGGGTTCTGGGGTCGTGTCGCCGGGTTCCTCGAGGCCGCCTGGCTTCCGGGGTTGCCCGAGCGTCTGGGTCCGGAAGGCCTCCGACCCAACGGAGCTCTGCTCTTCGACTGGCGGGAGCTGCCGGCCGGGGAGGACAACGAACTGGGCCGCTTCCGCGCGCGCAGCCTGGAAGTCTCCTCGCTGTGGGCGGATCTCGGTGTAGCGTTCACGGGTGGATACGACCGTATCGCCGTAATGGTCTCGGTGCCTTTCTGGTCCAGCGAACCGGGCTTCGCCGGCGAGCCCATCCGCGGCGAAAAGAAGGCGCTCGCGCTGCGCTGGACGCTCAGCGTGTTCTTCACCGCCGGGGGCGGTCCGGCTGGCGCGCGATGAGCGAGCGGACGCGCTGTCTTATCTTCGACCCCTTCTCGGGGGTCAGCGGGGATATGATCCTCGGCGGCCTGCTCGACGTGGGATTGCCGCTGGAATGGCTGGAACAGCTCGCGAGCTCGCTACCCTTGCGCGCGACCCTACGCGCGGCGCGGGTCAAGCGTGGATCGATCGAGGCGTGGGCTGTGCGCGTCGAGGCATCGGAGGCGACGGAGAGTCGGCGTCTCGAAGATGTGCTGGCGATCGTCGACGGCGCCGCGATAGACGCGCGGGCTCGGTCCTATGCTGTGGACGCGTTCCGCCGTTTGGCCGAAGTGGAGGGCGCCCTGCACGGCCTCCCGCCGGAGCAGGTTCATTTTCACGAAGTGGGCGCGGCGGACGCGCTGATCGACGTCATCGGTGCCGCCGCCGCGGTTGCCCAGCTGGGAATCGACAGCTGTTACACCCGGCCCGTGGCCGTCGGACGCGGTTGGGTGGACGCCGCCCACGGCCAGCTGCCTCTGCCAGCGCCGGCGACGCTGAGACTGCTCGAAGGCCTGCCCGTTTACGAATCCGAGCTGGAAGGCGAGCTGACCACACCGACCGGTGCCGTGCTCCTCTCGGTGCTCACCGGAGGCCGGCGGCTTCCGGGCCCGTATACGCCCATCCGCTCCGGCTTCGGGGCGGGGAGCCGTGATCCGACGACACACCCCAACTGTTTGCGTCTGACACTCGCCGAGCTGGATCCGCGTGGTCCGATGACCCTGCTGCAGGCCGATGTCGACGACATGTCGCCGGAGTACCTGCCGCCGCTGCTCGAGGCTCTGCAAGCCGCCGGGGCCGTCGACGTCTGGTCCTTCCCGCTCCAGATGAAAAAGGGGCGTAGCGGCCAGCGCATCGAGGCACTGGTACCGGAAGAGCGCCGTGAGGAGGTCAGCCGCGCCCTGTTTTCCGCCAGCACGACCCTGGGGCTACGATTCTGGCAGGTGGAGCGCCAGGTATTGCCCCGCTCCACGAACACGATAGAATGGCGCGGACTCCAGATTCGCATAAAGACAAGCCGAACCCCCGAAGGGCACGTTCGTTGCAAACCGGAGTATGATGACGTTATTGAAGCAGCCCGCAAACTGGGGATTTCGGCGCTCGAGGCGCGGCTGGCGATCGAGCGACTGCTGGAGCGGCAGTCCGGCGTCAGCTAGACTACAACTTAGAGCACGACCACCAATTCCGGGGGAGATTACGCCCAAGGGAGGAGTACCCATGAGTTTGTCTCGTATGACGGCACTGGCGGGGGGCGCCACGCTGTTGGCGATCCTGACGCTGCCGGAGATCGGCGTCGGGCAGGATTGTGAGGGCAAGAGCCCACGCGGCGGCACGTGGGCGACCAGCGCCGAGCTGTACCTGCAGAAGGCGCGCGAGAATCCGAGACCGGAGGAGAAGCAACGCCGCTATCGGCAGGCGCTCGACGTGCTGTTCGAGGGGTTCGAGAAGCAGCCCGACAATCCGCGCAACTACGAGTTGGCCGGCCGGGCCTACGAAGGGTTGGGGGACTACGTCGGGGCGGACAGCGTCTGGACGAAGGCCGAGAGCATGTGGTCCTGCTACAGCGGGACCATCGACACCCTGCGTTACAACGCGTGGGTCCGCGCCTTCAACAATGGCGTTCAGTACTCGAACGCGGATGCCGAAAAAGCGCGGGCCTCGTACGAGGAGGCCTACCAAGTCTACAAGAGGCTGCCTCAGCCGCTCTTGCAGATCGGAGCGCTCCACGCCAACCAGGCGTTAACAGCAGCGGATGCCGAGGCGCAGCAGGCCGCTCAGGAGAAAGCGATCGAGGCGTATCGGATGGCGTTGCAGATCATGGAGAACCCGTCGGACCGTCTCCGAGATTCCGAGAGGCAGGATTTCAGTCGTGCGGCCACGTTCAACCTGGCGCAGATGTTGGCGTTCCAGGATCGGTTCGAGGAGGCGGCGGAGGCCTACGAGGCCTTCCTGAAAGAAGATCCGGAAAACGCCGACGCGCTGACGAACGCCGCGGTGGTGTTGACGCGTGCGGCGCAGCAGGCGACTTCTGAGGCCGAGGCCTTAGAAGAGGGTGCGCAGAAGACGGCGCTCCTGGAAGAGGCCGA
>JABAOH010010833.1_pt1 | contig 16326 bp, 12 predicted proteins | sample 7062181 | NCBI WGS metagenome assembly JABAOH01 (sample SAMN14538630, study PRJNA623070) | marine sediment metagenome | biome: marine biome [ENVO:00000428]; feature: marine pelagic biome [ENVO:01000023]; material: deep marine sediment [ENVO:00002113]; isolation source: pool of 5 deep marine...
CCGCCCCGCGGCAGCGATGGAGAGGTAATCGTCAAAAAGGCGGAAATGATCAAGGATTATGTGGATGCTATCAATGTAACCGACAATCAGACATCGGTCACCCGACTGTGCAGTCTTGCTGCGTGCATCCGACTTAAGTTCATGGGGCTTGAGCCCATTTTACAAATGGTCACCCGGGACAGAAACAGGATTGCCCTGCAGAGCGATATCCTGGGAGCTGCCTCCTTCGATATCTATAACATACTGTGTCTGTCCGGTGATCATCAACAATTCGGTGATAACCCTCAGGGCCAGAATGTCTTTGATCTGGACTCCATGCAGCTGATACAAACCGTGAGGTACATGAGGGACGAGGGAAAATTCTTAGGGGGAGATGATATCGAGCACCCACCGAAGATGTTCGTGGGTGCCGCTGCCAACCCCTTTGCGGATCCCTTTGAGGTTCGCGTCCGACGCCTTGCCAAGAAGGTAGCAGCCGGTGCTGAATTCATTCAGACACAGTGCATCTATAACCTCGATAAGTTCGAGCTCTGGATGGAAGGGGTCAGGGACCGCGGTCTCCACGAGAAGGTTTACATTCTGGCCGGTGTGACACCTTTCAAATCAGCGGGCATGGCGAAGTATATGAAAAACCGGGTTCCCGGAATGGATGTGCCGGACGAAGTGGTGGCACGGATGAGCGGGGTCCCCAAGGAAAAACAGCCCGAGGAGGGAATCAATATCTGTGTGGAGTCTATTCAACGGCTCAAAGAGGTGGAGGGAGTAAGGGGATTTCACGTTATGGCCATAGAATGGGAAGAGAAGGTCCCGGAGATTGTAGAGCGAAGTGGGCTTTACCCGAGGCCAAAAGCCGAATAGACCCGTTCACCCTCTATCGAGCCTCAGAAGCTCAACTTGAAGCCAACAAGCAGTGCATCATAGGACTCTTTCAGTTCCCCGGAGGGAACGTCAAAGCGGGCTTCGAACCATCTGTAGACAATGCCAATTGCCGCGTTCTTTACAATATACAAATACATGTCAGCATAGAGGTCCAGGTATCGATTGGTATCCGAGAAGCTAAGCGCATCAGGTGCAATGGAGATGGACACCGAGGCACGCAGTGGCAGGTGAAGGAATGCTTCTCCGAAGTCGTATTCTCCGAGAACACGAAAGCCAATTGCCCTTAGGTCATAATCCTTATCACGGATTTCTACTTCTCCAAATACGCCCTTAAAGCCCAGGCCGAGAGTGAGTCTGGGAGTAAAGACCTCGCCCTTTAAAGCACCACTTAAACTGGGGATTAAATAATCATCACTGTAACTCAGACCAAAGACAATCTCTCCGGTGTTTTGATAAACTGGAGATTCAAGGCTTAGTCTGAGGTCGATATCATTAGAGCTGGCATCCACTTCAACACCTAGCTTCTCAGCCAGAGAAGCACGTGGAAACATAAGTGCAAGGAGGACGACCATTAATGCTATCCTCTTCATAGTAACCATTTCTCCCTCCCGTCTATCGAAAAGCTTGCAAATCGGTTTATGAAATCAGCTGATAAGAACCTGCCTTACAACAGGCGAAGGATAGGAAAAAAGAAGGCCGTATGTCAACAATACATTGCGCCTTCTGTTATGTGAAAGGATTTATTCTTCCAGGTAGGCACCTTTCATGGCCGACGCAGCCCGATCTGAGTAACGCCTGAGGATCCCTGGAGGGTGATGGAGAACAGGTGGTTTCCATCGTTTTTTACGCTCAGCCAGTAAGGTCTTGATTTCATTTTCATCCCTTCTTTGCCCTCCTACGCCCACCATTGAAAGGACCCTATTAGGGATGTCAATGAGAATCAGGTCCTCATCCTCCACAAGGGCAATGGGCCCCCCGCCCACAGCCTCAGGTGAAACATGACCGATACATGGACCGCGACTGGCCCCGGAGAACCTCCCGTCAGTCACTATGGCAGTGTTTCGAAGCGCCGGAATGGTGACTAGTGCCTCTGTGGTCGCAAACATTTCAGGCATTCCACTGCCGCGTGGCCCCTCGTACCGGAGCACTATTACGGAGCCAGGTTGGATCCTGCCCTTAAGGATCGCATCCAGGGCCTCTTCCTCTCTATTGAAGACCTTCACTGGGCCTGTGTGGGTCAACATACTAGGCTCAACTGCCGAAAATTTGACGACTGCGCCTTCAGGAGCAATATTACCCTTTAACACAGCTATGGAACCATAACCCATGCTGTCCTCTGGGGAGCGGATGACATCCTCTCTTCTTAGATTATAATTGGCCAGATAGGCCTCTCCCCGCCTGAAAAACCCTTCATCTTCCAGTTGTTTCAGATTTTCCCCGAGGGTCTTTCCGGTCACCGTCATTACGCTGAGATCTAATACCTCCTGAAGTTCCATTTGCACCCGGGGAATGCCCCCGGCGTACCAGAAGAGTTCACTCAGGTATCTCCCCGAGGGCTGAATGTCAACGAGGTAAGGGATTTCCCGATTAGCTCGATCGAAAAGTTCCTCGTCGATGGGGATCCCGAGTTCGTGTGCAATGGCAGGCAAATGAAGCAGGGCATTAGTCGAGCCTGATATGGCGGCATGCACTCTTATAGCGTTTTCAAAGGCCTCCTTGGTCATGATATCCGATGGCTTAATACCTATTGTTGAAAGTTCCATTATTTGCCGGCCGGCCATACGAGCGCCACGCCGAATATGGAATAGACTCGCCGGAGTCAACGCTGCCCCTGGCAAACTCATCCCCAATGCCTCGGACATGCATTGCATGGTGCTTGCTGTTCCCATGAATTGACACGCCCCAAAGCCTGGGCAACCAGAGAGCTTATAATCACGGATCTGTTCCGAGACGTCTTCTCCCTGCCTCATCTTGGTTGCAGTCTCACCAACGAGGACGCTGTGCGACATATTGGGTCCAATGCGATTGCTTCCCCCGGGCACATGAATGGCCGGCGTATTCAAACGGGCTATAGCCATTAAATGAGCCGGGATTGATTTGTCACAAGATGAGATGACCACCACACCATCCCAGGGTATAACGCGACCGTGTACCTCAACCAGATCACAGAGGACCTCCCTGGAAGGAAGGATGTAATTCATGCCGTCATGGAGCATTGCCCATCCATCACATATGTCCGTTCCGTGAAAATTGGCTGGCCTCCCCCCTTCCTGGAAAACACCTATAGAGGCCTCCTCTGCCAAGGCATTCAGGTGAATACTCCCCGGATGGCTCATCCCATAAACATCTTCAATCAAGATCTGCGGTGCCCCCAGATCCCTCTCATCCCAACCTGTCCCACAGCAAAGGGCATCGAACTGAATCCAATCCTCTCTCGCCTTTTTGCTCTTCTGTTGTATCTCGTTTGCCATAAATACCTCCTGTGAGTGTGGCCTAATTGCCTTTTCGCCCTCGGGTGATGGAAGGATAGGATAAAGTGGCGTCTGTGTCAAGGCAGGCCTTTGGCGCCTTTGTTGCCCGGGATGGATCTGATGGACAAACGGTGCCCTGGCTAATGGCTAAATTTAGATAAGAAGAAAATCTTTTATGCTTTATATAAATAAATTATGTTTAATTTTTCAATCTTATAAAAAATTAGTTGACAAATATCGCCATATAGGTATAATTGATTAAAAATTTAAGCTGGCAAGGGGAATGCATGAGAAAATATGCCGTTACCAGCAATTTGGCGGACAGAAGGTCTGAACCAAGAAAAGAGGTTGACCAGTATTACACTCTGGAATTCTCAATTGACGGACTCAATGTTACCTATCAATTTAAGGTCTGGAACAAGGCGACAAGGTCTGTGGGGTTTCTAGTAGAGGAAGATTCAGATATTCTGCCTCTGTTAAAGGTGGGGGATACATTGAATGTGAGATACTATTCTACTGACTTAGCCGACCGCACTGAATATCTGGAGACGATGATTCGACATGTCACGAAGATTGATCAGGGACGACTAAAAGGTCACTATCTGGTGGGCTTGGAGATTCTAGTAGCCAACACTCAGGTGGCGAGTTGCTGAATTCAACGGTCCTGCGATTTGACCCTTCTGACCACTTCAAATGACCTAACAGGTCAGATGAAAGCAGGCACCAGCCCTCTTCTTCAACGATAGCTGATTGTAGAGCTGCACCGCTCTTTTGTTTGGTGCTGCAAGGAACTCTATGCCCTTTTGATGAAGCTGTTTTTCAAGCCCCTCCTCTGGCCTCATTAATCCGCTGACGCCTGTGCCTGCAATGATTATTTCTGGCTCTGATTCTATAAGCCTTTCTATATCATCACTTGAGAGCCTATGACCGACCTTGCGGTACCAGGAATCAGCCACATGCCCGTCAGGGTAAATAATTAGATCTGAGGAGTATCTTTTACCATCAATGACAATAGATCCAAAATCACACGTCTCGATCATTACAAACCACCACCCTCCCTTACGGTTTTGGGATATTGCCCCAGGGCCACGTCATTGTCGAATCGAACCTATTGATTTTTAAGCTCATTGCCTGCCCTAGGGTGNNGCTATGCCCTCTCATACTCAAATCTCCTGGCAGTTTCAAAATGGTGTATATAGGCTGCCGCAATGGATTCCATTGATTGGTCAGAAATACACCATTTTGAAACTGCCCTGTACAGCACCTTGTTTAAGGGCATAAAGCAAAAAAAGAGATACCCATACCCTTATTAACTTTGACGTTACCCTGGATAGTGCCCATCATCACTATATACATCTATAGCGCGAAGGGGTAAACTGATTTATTGTAATGAGTCGTTTGATGAATGGACCCTGCCATATCCCGGCCTTGTCCCCCAGTTATGCTGTTGACGGCGAATACCGTGACGGACAATGACAGGGCTACTTGACAGAGAAGTGGCTTTATCTTATGGTGGCTTCGTCAAATCGGGGATTCTCATAGTAGGTAGGATAAAATGGGTTGTCTGGGTCTGCTCCTGCTTATTNNTTTTTCAATATCGTTACCATATCCTTCAGCAAGCTTGGCATTTCAGCAGAGGCAGCGTTCATCCTTCTGTTTGCAATGCTGCTGGGCGGCACGATCAATATACCGGTCTCACGTCAGCGTATCACATACAGATCGGTCCGCCCTTACTACCTGCACTTTTTCTTCTATGCGCCGCCGGCGGTAACACACCAGGTCATAACCGTAAATATTGGGGGCGCGGTCATTCCGGTCTGTTTTGCCTTTTACCTCTTGCCGCTGGCGCCGCTGGCGTCCACGATCGTAATTACGGCAGTTGTGGCAATAGTAGCCAAGTGGTTGGCCAGACCAGTCGCAGGTAGGGGAATAACGATGCCATTCTGGATCCCGCCCCTTTTCTCCGCGGGCTTGGCGCTCCTCCTCTCCCGAGATAATCCAGCACCAGTTGCCTACATTTCAGGAGTACTGGGAGCAGTTATTGGGGCTGACTTACTCAACTGGCCGAACTTCAAGAAGCTTGGAGCTCAGGTGATCAGTATTGGTGGGGCCGGCGTTTTTGACGGCATATTCCTGACGGGCATAGTTGCCGCACTGATTGCCTGATGATGACCCTGATGTGCAAGAAATCATTGCTATGATGGGGACAGAGCGCTGTGCAGATCTGATTGTTCCCGATATTGCGATGCCTCAGGGGTGTGGAGGGTCAGGCGAGACCTGCTGCAGAGATGATATCTGGCACCAGTTCCTCCCGGCCAATGGCCATTATGTGTACACCATCACACATCTTCTCGTCCCGAACTCTCTTTACCATTCGGCCAGCGATCTCAATTCCCTTTTCCAGTGCCCTGCCCTTTGGCGCGGAGGCCATTTCATCGATCAGTTCCTGGGGCACGTTAACACCGGCCACGTTCTTGTTCATAAATCTGGCCATTGGGGCGGAGGTGAGCAGGATGATACCCGCCAATATCTTCACGGGAAACTGTCTGGCATAATCCATGAATTTTTTGAAGTTGTCCAGGTCGTAGACCGCCTGTGTTTGGATAAATTCAGCGCCCGCCTCGATCTTCTTTTCGAATTTAATGAGCTGCGGTTCGATGGGATTGGCTTCAGGCGTGACAATGGCTCCTGCACAAAAAGACACACTCCCATCCAAATCATTCCCCCCGAGATCTTTCCCTTTTTCCAACCTTCTGATTGCCGCCAACAGCTGACTGGAATCCAGGTCAAAGACCCCCTTAGCCTCCCTATGATCACCCAAAACCACTGAATCACCGGTAAGACAAAGCACGTTGTGAACCCCTCTGCTGGCAGCAAATAAGAGGTCAGCCTGGAGGGCTAACCGATTTCTATCTCGACAGGTCATCTGCAATATGGGCTCGCCACCCATCTCTTTTACCATCAGTACCCCTCCGAGAGAGGGGAATCTCATGACAGAACTCTGGTGATCGGTTACATTCATGGCATCCACCTTATCCTTCAATAGCTCAATATGGTGGCGCATCTTTTCGAGGTTAATCCCCTTAGGCGGTGCAACCTCAGAGGTGACAACAAATTTACCTGACTCCAGGGCGTCTTTGAATGATGAAACCATACACGACCTCTTGGGTTAAGGGTTTCAAAATTTGAATTTGCCGGGTGAGGGCTCTCCCTGGTGATTTCTTGGCCTTTGCAATATTCGCACGGAATCCAGACGGTCTAACTCTTTCAATCGATTGTAGATCAGGGTCCAGGCGCAGTCCTTTTCCGGGTCGATCTCGCATTTACCATTGTTTGTGCCCCCACACGGGCCATTGACCAATCCCTTGTGGCACGATGTCACCGGACAGATGCCCCCTGTCTCCCCTAAGATGCAGGAACCGCACTGAGTACATATCTCATCGAATGTACCGACGCCATTCTCCTTTCCGATGAATAGGGTATCAAGGGCGGGGACAACTATTTTTTCTAGCTGCCTGGCGATGGTCTGTACCCCAAACGCGCACGTCATGATCAACAGGGCATCGGCCTGATCAATCTGGTGGCTATACTCCTCAAGGGCCTCTCCAGTAATATTGTCACATGCCACTGGTAATACCATCTCTCCGGTAACCAGTTTTCCTTGATCGGTTAACCGTCCCTTCATAGCCCTCACCTCAGGTTCCCCTCCTGTACGGGTGAGGGTAGTACATGTCCCGCACCCGAAGATGAAAACCCTTCCGGATCCATCCAGGAGACGGTCAACCTCCTCCTCTGATTTTTGCCTCGTGATAGATCTTATCATTCCTGTTCTCCTATTTCTCCTCTAAGTCACACCTGAGGCATCTCATGGCCTCTCGGTAGGCATCCTCCTTGGCGAATCCTTTCTCCACCTCCCGAAAGTCCTTTATCCTTTCTTCCGGCTTCTCAAGTTGGATCTTTACCCGTGGCTGTTCCTCGGTAGTCTCCTTATCCAGGGCTAGACCGATATCCTCTCTCATGGCGGTCTTTTCATCAACGATCTCCACCCTTCCCCTTTCCCCTTTGAGGTATTTGTCAATGGCTAGCGCCGCCCTCCTGCCTAAGGCAATAGCGTTGATGACAACGCTTGGGCCTGTCGTAAAATCGCCCCCGGCAAAAACACTCGGGACATTGGTAGCCAGGCTGTTTTCATCTACCACAAGACTGCCCCATAGGGCTCTTTCAAGCTGGCTGTCTTTTGACAAGAAAGAGATGTCAGGTGCCTGACCGATGGAGATAATGATACTGTCAGCCTCCACCACCTGCGTGACCTCCCCGTCAACACTCAGGTAGGATCGACCCTCTTCATCAAAAACGGTCATGCTCCGGACAAACTCGATGCCGGTGACCTTGCCACCTTGATGCATGATCTGTTTGGGCGCCCACATGGGATTGATAACGACTCCTTCCTCAAGGGCCTCTTCGATATCCTTCTCCCATGCCGGCATTTCTTCCTTGGTTCTCCGGTAGAATATTTGAACGTCCTTGGCACCAACCCGCAGGGCAGTTCTAGCCACGTCAATAGCCACGTTACCTCCTCCCAAGACCACCACTTTTCCTTTCAGTTCTATCTCCTTGCCGGTCCTGATATCTGTCAGGAGTTGAAGGCCATAGTGGAGGCCGGTTAATCCTTCTTCTTCGCCCGGGATTTCGATCCTCTTGCTTGCCTGGGCTCCTGCAGCGATAAATACCGCGTGATAGCCTTCTTTTAAAAGGTCATTCACGGTATGTCGGGCATCAATGGGAGAGTTATAGCGGATCTCAACGCCGCAGCTTTCGATATGCTCAACCTCCTCCTGAATCACCTGCTGGGGGAGACGAAATTCGGGAACAGCGATTCCCAGCATACCCCCAGCCACCAATTGTGCCTCAAAGACGGTGACTCTATAACCCATCTTGGCCAAAAAGTAGGCACAGGTAAGTCCGGCTGGACCGCCGCCGACTACTGCGACCTTCTGATCCTTGGTCACCGGAAACGGCTCTTTGGCCTGAGCGATATGATCAAAATACCAGTCCGATGCAAATCGTTTTAATGAACGGATGGCAACTGGTTCATCCAGTTCACCTCGCCGACATTTCAATTCACAGGGATGGATACAGATACGACCGCATACAGCGGGAAAGGGATTCCTTTCCCTGATGATCTCCACGGCTTTTTCATACTTGCCGCTCGCAATGGCAGCAACGTAATTGGGCACATCAATCCCAGCAGGACAGGCATGCTGACAGGCCGAGATGACCATAGAATCGCAGGTGGCGCCGGCGCATCGTTGCTCCAGGATATGTTCCTCATATTCCCTTAAGAAATATTTGAGGGTGGAAAGGGCGGGCTTGGGCGCAGTCTGCCCCAGACCGCAGAGAGAGGTCTCCATAATGGTGTCTCCTATCGCCTTGATGGCCTGAAGATCCTCGATCTTGCCTTTGCCTTGCGTAATCCTCGTCAGAACCTCCAGCAACTGGGTGGTCCCCAGCCGACAGGGAGCACATTTCCCACAGGATTCCGACTGGGTAAAACTCAAAAAGAAGCGGGCGATTTCCACCATGCAGTTATTTTCATCCATAACCACCATACCGCCCGACCCCATGATGGACCCTATGCGCTGGAGGGTGTCGTAATCAATAGGAAGATCCAGATATTGGGCAGGTACGCAACCCCCCGATGGACCGCCCATCTGTACCGCCTTGAATTTCCTTCCTTTGGGGATTCCACCCCCGATATCAAAAACGACCTCTCTGATGGTAATGCCAATGGGAACTTCTACAAGGCCCGTATTATTCACCTTACCAACCAAGGAGAAGATCTTGGTCCCTTTGCTCATCTGCGTACCAATCTGGGTATACCACTCCACGCCATTCTTGATGATCAGGGGAACATTGGCCCAGGTCTCCACGTTGTTGATATTGGTGGGTTTGCCGTCCAACCCTACTTCAGCAGGAAATGGTGGCCGTGCCCTCGGCATCCCTCTTTCCCCTTCGATGGACGCCATAAGGGCAGTTTCTTCTCCACAGACGAAGGCCCCTGCACCCATGTTCAGGGAAATATCAAAATCAAAACCGGTTCCCAGGATATCCTCCCCTAGAAGGCCTAGCTCTTTCATCTGTTCTATAGCGATTTGCAGGTGTTCTACAGCAATGGGGTATTCATCCCGGACGTAAATGTACCCATACTCTGCTCCAATGGCATAGGCACCGATGAGCATACCCTCGAGTACAGCATTTGGATCTCCCTCCAGGACCGTGCGGTCCATAAATGCGCCGGGATCGCCCTCATCCGCATTGCAGACGATATATTTGGGTTTTCCCTGAGCCTGGCGTGCAAATTTCCATTTCACCCCTGTAGGAAAACCAGCACCGCCCCTGCCTCTCAGTTTTGCCGCTGTTACTTCATCAATCACCTGCTCTGGTGTCATCCTTGAGAGTACCTTGACAATGGCCTGATATCCTCCAGCGGCAATGTAATCCTCAATGTTGGTGGGATCGATCCTTCCGCAGTTGGCCAGCACCCTTCTCACCTGTTTGCCAAAGAAGGGGATATCCTTCTCGTGACTAACTTTGTTCTTCGTTTCAGGATTGGTATACAGGAGCCGATTGACAGGTCTGCCATGGAGGAGTGTTTCAAAAACAATCTGTGATACGTCCTCCGGATCGACTTTATTGTAAAAGACATCCGTGGGCTCAATAGCCATGACTGGCCCATTTTCACAGAAACCACGACAGCCCGTTTTCTTGACATCGATTGTGCCCCCTAAACCACGGCCGGCAAGCTCCTGTTTGAAGGCATCAAGGATCTTAAGAGCACCTCCCGCACGACATCCTGTGCTACAGCATACATGGACTACCTGTTTGTGAGGATCCTGTTTACTCAGGATACCCTGCCGAAGAGCCTCTAATTCTGACAAAGTTCTAATCTTCTTCAATCTCGATATCCTTTGATTTTCTGGGCCATTCGCCAATGCAAAACGGTCTTTTTATGCCTTGTAATTTTGCTCATCCTCCTTGCTATACTCGGCCAGTATGTTGGTTACCTTTGGCGGTGTCAGTTTGCCAAAATAGCTCCTGTTCACCATCATGGTGGGGGCAAGGGCGCATGCCCCCAGACAGGCCACAGTCTCAAAGGTAAACTGGTAATCCGGGGTGGTCTCTCCCTCATTGAGCCCAAGCTCCCTTTTCATGAACCTCAGGATGCTTCTCCCCCCTTTGACGTGACAGGCCGTGCCGCGGCATACCTTAAGCACATATTTACCCTTAGGCTTAAGAGAAAACCCTGCGTAAAAGTTGATCACACCCTGCACATGACAGGGGAAGAGTTTTAGCGCATCGGCAATATATTCGATCGATTCTGGAGGTATATAACTAAACGCCCCCTGAACCTCTTGCAGCAAGGCGATCAAGGCCCAAGCCTTACCCTTATATTTATCAATGATGGCCTCCAGTCGGCCCCAGTCCGTCTCTCCCGGTTTCATTGTCTAAGATCCGTTAGTCTCATAATGTGTTGAGTGTTATCTGTCACGAGTTACAGGTTCTCGAGTGCTTGATACTAAACACGTGATACTGGATTCTGGATGCTAGATGCTTGATTCTCTTAATCGGTGAATCTGCGTGAAGTAGTCCTCATCCATAAACCAGTATCTAGTATCCAGCATCCGGGAACCATCAATCCTCTATTTTTTCAAGCTTCACCTGGCACTCCTTCCAGCCAGGTGAATCGACTAGACCCAGGCGGGTTAGCTCAATCAACTGCCTGGCATCATTATTATGAAAAGCCATGGGGATAAAAATGAGCCCCGGTCTTAAACCCTTCTTCAGCATCAACTCTCTGCATATTTGTCCGTATGGAGATGATATCCTGACATGATCGCCCTCTTTCAAATTCAGTCGGGCACCATCCTCAGGTGATATCTCCACCTCTCCCCTCAGACCAAAATCCTTGATTCGGTTTGAATGGCCGGTCCTAGTGCCGCTTCCCAGATGGTATTGGGCGGAGCCTAAAATGGCCTTAAACGGATACTCCTTCTGATATGTCTTACCGTCTGTAGAGGTTACTGGAGAAAAGTGGATTGGTTCCCCCACCCCGTCAGGACGGAAAAGCCTCGTAGCGCTCGTCTGCTTCACCCAGGATGCCTCCTGACTTGATCTCAGCCCCGAGTACATTGGAACCAGTTGGCTAATTTCCGCTCGTATTTCCTGTAAGGAGGAATATTTCTTGGAGTAGCCCATCTTGCCTAACAATAAATCAAGAATTTCCCAGTCTGGTTTGGCATCGCCTGGTGGGGAAACTACTTGGTCAAATGATTGTATTCTTCCCTCGAGGTTAGTGAATGTTCCGCCCTTTTCACTGAAGGCGGCGCCCGGTAAAACAACATCTGCCATCTGGGCGGTTTCGGTCGCGAGTATGTCCTGTACCACCAGCAATTCCAGATTACCCAAAGCATTCGTGATGCGTTCAGGCTGAGGAAGACTGCGACGGGGGTTTTCACCCATGACGTAAAAGGCCTTAAGATTTCCCTTTCCTGCCTCCTCAATCATACGAACCATATTGAGCCCCGGATCCGGTGAGAGTTTGACTTCCCAGGCTTGCTCCCAGTGTTTCCGCATCATATCATTACGGAGGGACTGACGACCGGGAAGAAGATCCGGCACCGCCCCCATGTCCCATGCACCTACCTGGTTGTTCTCCGCTGCAAGGAAGTAGAGGCCGTTCCCCTCACCGCCTAGACTTCCGGTCATGAGGGCGAGATTCAGAATAGCGTCCATGGCCGCAGCTCCATATCTCTGTTGTAGAATGCCATGTCCGATCACAAAGGCTATTCTCTTCCCTTCGATCACATTTGCCGCCTTTTCCATTACCTCCATATCAACCCCAGTGACTCGAGACATTCTTTGAAGGTCCAGAGATGAGAGACTAGAGCTGTAAAGATCGAAACTCCCTGTGAACCGGTTAATGAAATCGATATCGTATGCATTCCTCTTATAAAGAATGGCTGCCAGGCCATTTATCAATTCGCAGTCAGTGTGGGGAACAAGAGGTAGGTACATGGTGGAGAAAGGAACTAACTCTATCTCTCTCGGATCCACTACAATCAATGGAATTCCCTTCACCCTAGAAGCGCGTTTAATATAGTAACCGACCACAGGTAGAGATTGAGTAGGGTTCGCCCCAATAACAAGAACCAGTTCGGCCTTCTCGAGGCCAGCTAATGGTGTAACGCAACCTCCACCCTCCAGCTTTTCATTGACTCGATCTACTATAGCCCTCCCTGAGCCATAGCTGCCATTATCCACATTATTCGTTCCCAGACCGACACGGGCTATCTTCTGAAAAAGGTAGTTCTCCTCAATAGTGCACTTGGAGGAACCGAGAAATGCCACGCTTTGAGGTCCATGTTTCTTCTTAATGGAGATGAGCCCTTCAGCAACAACCTCAAGTGCCTCATCCCACGTGGAAGGTGAAAGCTCTCCATCCCTACGAATCAGTGGAGTTGTCAGTCTCTCAGGAGCATTTAAAAAGTCATGGGTAAAATGACCTCGGATACACAATGTGGATCGATTAACCGTGGGTTCTTGGTGGGAAGGATTCACCTCGACGATTTGACCATCAACCGAGCCCATCACCAGAGAACAACCTACTCCACAAAATCCACAAATGGTTGATGATTCCTTTTGGGGAGAACCCACATACCGTGGATTTTTGGCCGATAAGGCACCCGTCGGGCACATCGATACGCAGGTACCGCAGAACGTACAATTGGATTTCTCTAATGGCATCTCGTGCACTGTGGCTGGGCGGGATTTAAATCCCCGGAGATTGTAGTCGATGGCTCCCACGACAACTAATTCATGGTCGGCACGAATACACTTGCCGCACAGGATACACTTACTGAGGTCCCTTATAATGAAGGGATTTGCCTCTTCCAGGCCGGTATAATGGGGCATGGGGTAAAGTCTTAGTTCACCGACACCAAGTTCGGCAGCGATCCGCCTTAACTCGCATCTGTTACCCTGGCTACATACAATGCAGGACTCAGGGTGATTGGCCATCATCAGACGTATGATATTTATTCTGTGTTCTTTAATAGTCGTGGAGCCTGTGCGTATAACCATATTTGGAGATGCAGGCGTGACACATGAGGCCATGATGCGCCCACTTTTTTCATCTTCCACCAGACAGAGTCGACAGGCACCGATCGGTTCGAGGTGAGGATGATGGCAGAGGGTGGGAATCTTAATACTATTTTCCAGAGCCGCATTTAAGATGCTGGTGCCAGGAAGGCAACTGATATGTTTTCCATTAATAGTGAGGCTTATCTCTTCCAAATGTTCTTACTCCAATTAATGTGAAGGCCATATCCTTATCCCGGTTTTTACAGTCTTTTGAGCTTAGCAGCATCCAGGTAGTATCTGAGTCTATCCTCGGCGCCCATGGTGATGATGTGAATCCCATGGCAGAGGTCTTTCAGGCCGGATACAATTTCGACAAAGACCTCAATACTCGCCCTCTGTCTATCAGGGGCCTTGGCAAGTTTTCTAATGATCCAGTCTGGTACTAATCCCGATTTAAGATGGCGATTAAGAAACTGGGCCATTCCAGCTGTCCTCAGTATCATGACCTCTGCAATAACAGGGACACCAAAGGTGTTAACTTGCTTCATGAATTTTTCAAACACTCCCACATCAAATACAGGTGTGGTCAAAAAGTACCCGGTGCCAATCTTCGTCATCTCCTCCATCTCCTTCATTTCCAGTTCTGGCACGTTTTTCCCCCACTTGGATTCTATGCCGGAGCCAAATGTGAATTCAGGCCTGAAAGGAAGATCCTTGCCATCAACCGTGTGTCCTTCTCGTAGGTGGTGCAAGACAGAGGAGAGCTTTCCAGAATCCACATGAAAAAACATCATCTCTTGCAGACTGTCTCCAGTGATTCGGTAATCATCTGTGAAGACCAGGAGATTCTCTACACCCGCCTTATAGGCATTGAGCAGATCTTTCTGTATCTGCAAACGGTTCTTTTCTCGGGTGGTAGTCTCATAGATGGCATCAAACCTGTTTTCCTTCAGCAGCTTACATGTCTTGATGGTATCTGCGACAACCCCCTCGATCTCCAATTCAGGCACTGTCAATCCATCCAAACGGCCGCGGACCAGCTCCAGTTTCTTTATGATTTCTTTTGGTTGCTCATCAATAGGGGGTTGCACTTCAGATGTAATCACGAATTTCTTCTCTACGAGTGAATCTTTCAGTGTCATCGTGCCTCCTGACCAGCTCAAAATGTTACTATCCAGTGCAGCTTGGCTGATCGATAAACCTTGATGGCCTTTATTATTAGAGGAGACTTAACATTTTGGCTACTTCGTCCTTTAACCGAGGCAGTGGCAGGGGCTTTGAAAAACAAACGTCTGCTCCATATTCCTTCATCTTCTTGAATTTCTCATCATCCAGATAGGCTGACAGAACAATAATTTTTGTGTCTTTCGTCTCCTCGTTTGACTTGATCTTCTTACAGACGTCGTATCCTTTAATGTCGGGCATCATGATATCCAGTATCAGGAGATGAGGCCTAAAATGGTTGACCTGCAGCCCAGCCTCAAAACCATCCGAGGCAGAAATAATCTCATAATCATATTCCTCTTCTTCCAGTGCCTGAACAATCGTTTCCACAATAATTGGATCGTCATCCACAATAAGAATCCTTTTTCTCTCACTAGTAATCTCCTTTTCCGGAATGGGTATACCCTGCTTCCTCATGAAATCCTGTAGATCCGACTTCTTAATACGCCGATGTCCTCCTACCGTCTTATATGCCTCTATATGGCCGGCCTCGATCCAGTTGATAATCGTTCGAGGGGAGACATTACAATATTTGCTCGCCTGGAAGACCGTAAGGATAGCATCCATAAGAGCCTCCTCCACAGATTGGTGCGTTACAGTTTTTTCATCTATTATAATTTTTACAAAATGTCAATAGAAAAATCTCGAAAGAGAGATTATAATTCATATAATAATTATAATTAATGAATACAAATCTATACCAAGTATAGAGATACCCCGATTGCTAAGGGATCTATTATGATTTCAAGAACTTGAGTCTTTGTTGAAGAAGGGAGAGGATCTAGCCATGAATTGACATCATTTTCGAGTGAATAACCAAAAACAACTCGGTAGGGGTGGGTTACTATAAATAGCGGAATCTACTCGCTTAGGTAGTGGTTTTTATTATCGGGAGCATCATTTCTGTATATTGGAAGGATGACCGTAAAGGTTGTTCCTAAACCCCATTGACTTGACACCCGTATGTCACCTCCATGCTCTTTAATAAATCCATAGCATACTGAGAGGCCAAGGCCAACGTCCTTAACGCTGTCTTTTGTGGTAAAAAAGGCATCAAATATCTTATTAATATCTTCCTCTCTGATCCCTGTGCCGGTGTCAGTTATTTCAATATGAATCTCATCTCCCTTTTCCATAGTCTTTACAGTCAGGGTTCCCCCATCCGGCATTGCGTCCCTCGCATTGGATATCACGTTGAGAAAAACCTGGCGAAGCTGACTCCTTGAGGCATAGACCCTCGCCAACTCATCTGCAAAAGATGAAGAAATGCGTATGCTGTGTTCCATCAATTGTTTTCTGACCAGAAGCAAGATCTCGTCCAGGATTGTATTAACATCCGTCGGCTGTCTTTCCTCGTCTTCAGGCCTTGAAAAACTGAGCATGTTACGGAGCAGTTCAGTCAAACGTTCAGTTTCAGAGAGGGCCATATCAAGAACTTTTCTTCTCTTGCTCTCTGGGGAAATTTCTGTCTTTAAAAGCTCCAGGGTATTCATGATGCCATACAGGGGGTTGTTTAATTCGTGGGCAATCTGAGAAGTCAACTTTCCCATAGCTGCTAACTTTTCTGATTGCAGCAATTTCTCCTGGGTTTCTCTTAACTTACGCTCCATGT
>JABAOH010013629.1_pt1 | contig 16326 bp, 6 predicted proteins | sample 7062181 | NCBI WGS metagenome assembly JABAOH01 (sample SAMN14538630, study PRJNA623070) | marine sediment metagenome | biome: marine biome [ENVO:00000428]; feature: marine pelagic biome [ENVO:01000023]; material: deep marine sediment [ENVO:00002113]; isolation source: pool of 5 deep marine...
TTTTATACTGAAAAGCCCATAGCCGGCTTTTTTGTCTTTGGAAGCACCTGCCTGAGACACTTCGAATCCAACTCCGTCATCATCAACACAGATTCTTATTTTGTCTTCTTCCCATTGAAGGGAAACTTTGATATTTTTTGCCTTGCCGTGCTTTACTGCATTGACCAGTAGTTCTCGCACGCTCCTAAAAAGAAAGCCACTGATATCCTCACTCAATGATTTGGGAGCACCCTCAGATTCGAAACAGGTTGAGATGTTATGTTTTTGCTCTATCTCTTCGCTAAGCCACTCCTCTATGGCTGCCTCTAAGCCCAACTCATACAGAGTAGGAGAGCCCAAGTTGTAGGTCAAGGTTTCTGTCTCCTCAATAACCTGGTCAATCATGTTGCTGATTTCTTCCAGGTGTTTGCCGGAATCGGTCGATTTTGTTGAAGACTCCATTTCATCTAACTTCATTTTTGCGAATACCAGGGGTTGTACAATGCGGTCATGCAATCCTGTGGCAATGTGCCGTCTTTCACGCTCTTCGGTCAGCGATAATTCCGAAGCCATTGACTGGAGCTGTCGCTGATACTCTCGAAGTTGTTTTTCCGCCCGCTTGAGCTCGGTTATGTCTCTGATTGTACCTGCTATGAACTTTTTTCCAGTTCGAGAATCTGTGAATGGTGATTTCTTGGTTGAAATCGTATGTACGTCATCGTGCCATGTAATTTCTTCTTCATTTATATTCGTTTCCTGAGTTTGAAATACAAGATTGTCTTTCTCCCAGAACACGTCAGCTTGTTCCTTGGGGAAAAGATCGTAGTCACTTTTCCCGATAAGTTCTTCCCTGGGGCGCCCCATTACTTCACAGGCAGCGTCATTTAATACCACCCATCGGTGTTGCTCATCTTTTACAAAAAAAGGGTCATCAAGAGCATTAATTGTATGGGCAAGGAATTTCTGAGACGCTACTAATTCTCCCTCCACTCGCTTGCGTTCAGTGATGTCTGTTGCCGTGGCAATAATACTTTTTGCGTTGCCCTGGGCATCTTTTATTAAACTCCAGCTCATCAAGATAGGAAATCTTGTCCCATTCCTGTCCATAGCAACCATCTCAATGTTTCGAACAAGACCTTCGTTCATCAATCTTGGGATAATTTCTCTCTCAATCCTCTGATTTTCTTTTTTGGAAATAAGCCCAAGTTCAATTGCTTTTTTTCCGACTACCTCTTCCCTTTTATAGCCCGAACGCCTCTCAAATTCGCTATTGACCTGTCGAATTGTCCCATCAAAATCCATAATCGTGACCCCCGCAGGCATTCCTTCGATCGTTTCTACCGCCATTCTCGTTACTGCTGCTTCTCTCTCCATCTCCTGCAGCCGTTTCTGAGGTGTGATATCCCTCAAGATTGCTATAACATTCTTCGGATTGCCCACCGCGTCTCTTTGTAAACTCGTTGAAGCACTAACCGTCAGTTCTTCTCCGTCTGCCCTTCGAACTCTTACTTCAACAGGTTCGCAAAAGCCGTTTTCAATTATCCCTTTAAACACTTCTGACATCTTCGGAATGTCTTCCTCCGGGTCACAAAAAGACTCCTTTAATTCGTTAAAATATCTTCCCAAAATTTCGTTTGCGGAGCTATGATGGAATATCCTTAAGTGAGCGGGATTGCAGGAGATTATTTTCCCGTCCAGATTCAAAACAACGACTGCATCAGACATTGCGTCAACAACAGCCGCTCTTTCCTGTACTGCAGCTATCCGCTCCTCCTCTGCCTTCATATGCTTCAGAGAAGTAGCAACCAGGTTGGCAAAGGCTTTAAGCATCTCAATTGAAAGTAAAGGCTTTTGTTGAGGCATCAAAATTGGCATCGTACCTATAATTTTGCCGCCATAGTGTAACGCCAATCCATATACATCACCAATTTTAAGAGATCTTTTTAGAGTGTTGACCCCGGCTCTCGGAATAGTACCGAACATCAGCTCGTTTAGTCCTTCCAGCCTTTTTGCTTTCTCCGATAGCATTTCCTGGATATGGCGAGGCTCCAGAGGAATTCGGAGCTCTTTTACTTTACGGCCGAGTATCTTATTTCCTTTAGTGATAAGTTTACTATCCGCGGAAATATGTTCTACCTTAAGTTCCTGCCTCTGGGCGTCGTAACTTGTTATGCCTGTAAAGAGGGCTCCTGTAATGCTTTTCAGCTTATCACTGGCAAGTTTGTAAATGTCGGCCGTGGAAGACGCAACTGCCAGTTCCATCGCCATTTCGTTTATTATTGTCAGCTCTTCTGTCCGTTTCTGAAGCGCCTCTTCCGCTCTCTTGCGCTCGGTTATGTCTTGTATGATACATATGCCCCCCGTATATTTACCTTCTTTATCTTTCACTCCGGCGGCATTTATTTCAACGTCGATTATCTCGTTATTTTTTCTGACCATCTTGAATTCTTTGTGGTGGGCAAAACCATCGACTAATACTTTATTAAGGCAGGCCCTTGCTTTTTCCATATAATCCGGATGAATGATCTTCGCTATAGACTGTCCTGCAACCTCATCTTTCTCATAGCCGAGAAGATCCTTAATCCTTACATTGCAATCTAAAATGGTCCCATTTCTGTCCACGGAAGTTATGAGACCGGAGGCGGTATTGAAGATTGAACGGTACTTTTCCTCACTCTCTCTCAAGGCCTCTTGTGCCTTTTTGCGCTCGGTGATGTCTTCAACCATCCCCACCACGAAAAGCGGCTTGTCATCAGAATCCTTAACAACTCCGGCACGCGTAATGCCTGTGAAGGTACAACCGTCCTTTAGGATGTAACGCTTCTCGAAGTCGCACGTCGCAATTTCCCCGGCCACAAGGCTCTTGAAAATGGCGCTGCAGTACTCGATATCGTCAGGATGAGTAATATTGGCAAGCGTCAGATGGCTAAGTTCGTCCTCCGAGCGCCCCAGCATGTCGCAGAGCGCCTGGTTCGCACTTCGGAGCTTGCCGTCCAAGTAGATGGTGGCAATGCCAGTCGGCGCGTGCTGCAGCGTCAACTGCATCAATTGGGCCTGCTCGGCCACCTGCTCTTTCGCCTTCTTGCGCTCGGTGATGTTTTCTACAATCGTAGCAAGTTCATTCGCTATTCCCACAAGATACCGAATCAGATCCTCACTAAAGGCTCGGGGGCGGGTACTATAAATCAGAAAAGCTCCAACACTTTTGCCATTTATCATAAGTGGAATTGCCTGGTTCGAACGGTATCCATATTGAAGGGCTAATGGACGCCATTTTTCGAAATCTTTATCGTGCTCAAGATCGGCATATCCAAAAGGTTCTTTGTTTACAATCGCAATACTCATGGCACACTTAGCATCTTTGCTGTCATCAAGCTCAAGCCGCAATCCATCCAGATATTTTTCGTATTTTCCAGCCCACACCCAGGGGATAATTACCTTCTCATCCGATTGTAACTCACCATACCAGGCCATGTAATAACCGAAATTATTAACGAATAAATCCGCTGTCTTTTGAAGCATCTGTTCATAACTGGCTTCTCTTACGTAAAACTCACGTAATTCCGAGATGGCATGCTGATATGATGCAAAGATTTTAGCATGTTCTTTGCTTTCTTTAAGCGCATCCTCCATCTGTTTATGCTTGGCCCTGCCAGGCCTAAGTTTTTCCGGACGTGACATCCGGGATTCTTCAGAAAATTCTTTACCGGCTCTCTTGGAAGCAGCCATCGCTTTACCTCCTTACCTACACAACAGGTCTGTTCCCCTTTGTAAAAGCTGGTCACCGTGTGTATCTGCTATCTTTTTTTCCCACTACCGACCTTTCTTGCCTCGAGATAATTGTATATACTGTATACTAAGTCTTGCTCTAACAATCAAAGAATTAGTTTGTTTTTTTCAAGCAGAAAATAGGCTTTATGATACTCCTCAAAACGAGCACGTCGTATAAATGGCCTGTGAGGCGTTATAAATTTAGAGCTGATAGCCTTTCTCGCATTTGCGCTGACAAGCTACTCTAATTGGCGATACAGAATAGTGTGTGGGCGGTTCGGATGAATAACCGGCCGTCAGCGATGGCGATTGAGGACTGGATGGGCTTGTCTTCCATATCGATTCGCGAAAGGATTTTGAACCGGCCTTCATCGGCGGCAAGGACAACGGCCTCGGCGGCTTCGCTAATGCAGTAGAGTTTGTTATCTCCGGCTGTGACTGATGCCCACCAGGGAGCGCTGCCACCGAGCTTGCCCTGCCATTTTTGGCGGCCCGTAACGGCATCGAGGCAGGTCAGGACTCCGCCTTTTCTGTCACCAAGGACATAGATGTTGCCTTTGTAGTAAAGGGGAGTACTGACATCCGGCGATGAGCCGTCAAATATCCAGGCGATATTTTCATCGGTGAGAGTGCCCTCTTGGTCGCTTTTAATTGCTAAAAGACCCTGACTGCCCCTCGGCGGGACACCAAAGACAAGCCCTTCGCCAGTGACTGGTGAGGAGATGTTACGTCCTCTTTTGCTCTTTTGCTCAGAGTATTCATAGCGCCAGAGTTCCTTGCCGGTTCCAGGGTCATTGGCCGTAACGTAGTCAGCGCCTATGACGAGAATTTCGACACGTTCAGAATGTTGATAGAGTATCGGCGAGCTATAGGAGTCAAGTGACTCGTTCACAGCATCGGTCTTGCGAGGCTGCTTCCAGATATTTTTGCCTGTTCGCGCGTCCACCGCCAGTATGAATGCATCGAGAGTCGTGCTCTTGGGAGAGCGATAGGCCGTATGGCGCCGTTGGATGAGGATATAAAGCTTATCGTCGTAAAGCAGCGGGCTTGAGCTGTAGCCGTACTTTAACGAGATATTTCCGTATTCGGCCTCGAGATTGCGCGACCAAATTACGTTTCCCTCATAGTCCAGCCCGGCCAAATCACCGGTGCCGTACATGAAATACACATGCCTGCCGTCAGTCACAGGTGAAGGTGTGGTAGGATTATTGCGGGGCACTTTTCGGCTGGAAGTTCCCAGCTTTTTCCGCCAGAGCTCCTTGCCGCTTCGGGCGTCAAGGCACAGAGCAAGAAGATCGTCGCTGTCTCTATCTGTCGAGCTTACAAAGACTTTGCCATTGGCGATGACAGGGGTAGCGGAACTGTGGCCGGGAAGAGAGGCAACCCAGGCGACATTATCCGTCTTGCTCCAGGTCGCGGGCAGGTTTTTCTCGTCGCTTGAGCCGTTCAGAAAAGGCCCTCGCCAGTGGAGCCAATTGCCGGCTAAAACCCGCGCACCGACAAGCAAGCCAACAATCATAATAAGTGCTGATGCTCTTCTGTTTATCATTTCTGTCGTCCTAATTGTCAGGATAAATCCAACCGATACGCTGCGGTACACTTAATGTGCATAAAACAAACTTCCTCATAACTCCTCCGTGAGGTCAAATATTGGCGGAACTGTAACCGAATGAGACAACTCTTTCAATAGAAAAGTCGTATAAAAGGAGCTTCTTTTGCAGGAAAAACGCTTCTCACCAGCTTTCGATATCTTATATTCTCTAATGACATCCTGCTTGTAAGTTAGGAGGTCAAATCTCTGGTGTCTTGCGTTCTGAGCAGGTCTAACTATTTTTCAGCATATGTGGAGGTCTTCCGCTCTTGACATAAAAAAACGGGGCCCATACCAAATTGGTATAAGCCCCGAATTGTTAAAAAATCTGCTATATCAAACACGTAATTTTAAATGCCAGCTAAATCACACGGCTTATGGCGCCGGAGGATACAGCCGAATATCATCGAAGTACATCGTACCTGAACCACCAGCCAATGGATTGTTCTTGTTACCAAGACCAAGGGAAATCGTATTGACATTAGTCAGGTTCACACCCTGGTCGGCAAAGGTCTGCAGGTCGATATTCCATTCGGTCCACTCTTCAATCTGTGAGGCGTTAGGATTATCATTCGTGACAATCGCATTGCTGTTGAGAGCAACATACAAAGTCTCAGTAACATTGGCCGCTTCACCCCTGAACCAAATCGTCAAAGTGTTGACACCTTTCTCGGTCCAGTCGCGTGGATAAGTCAACGTCATCTCAACCTCTGAATATTTCAACTTATCCTGCTGATTGTTATCGTAGAGTACAGGCATCGATTGTCTGCCTCCATGAACGATAGTTTCCTCGGTGTAAGAAGGAGTGCTTTCGTCGCCTACAGCAGAGCCGGTACCGTTACCGGAATAGGCTGGTTCATTGCCATGCGCGGCATAGCCAAGCCCATCTTTCCACGACCACCATATCTCGTTGTTGCCAACGTCGTAGTCCTCAAAATCGTCCACGATAAGGAAGTTAGCTGTCGTAAAACTCCAGAGGTTTCCCGTCCAAGGACTATCGGGATTGACATTATTGACCTCATCAACACGCCAGTAGTAAGTGGTATCCCACTCGAGTTTTCCGGGGTCATAGCTTTCGGAGCCAAGGTTTCGGCTGCCTCTGTATTCAGGTGAAGCTGTATCGGCATTTTTCACGGCGTCTTTATCTGTGCCGAAATAGACTTCATGCGAAACGGCATAGTCTCCCGGCGACCAGCTAAGAATCTGTACCTGCTTTACATCCACGGCGCCGTTAGACGGTTTCGAGCGGCTGGCCTCTGGAATGACCATTATTTCTGCTATCTCATCTTGTGTCAGTGCCCGGTTATAAATGCGGACGTCGTCTATCAGACCATCGAAAAGTTGGTCTATCATGTCTCCTCCTCTTGAGCCTATCGACCAGCCAACAGCGACGGGGACAGCACCTACAGTATCCTCAGCCGAGCTAATCAGAAGCCCGTTCTTGTAAAGATTCCAATTCGCACCATCATAAGTGCCGGCCAAATGTACCCACCGGCCAGCGTCCGTGTCGGCTCCACCTGCAGAGACCTCGTGCTGACCGCCGGAATCAAGGGAGCCGAAATTATAGGTGTTACCGTTGAGCTGCAATCGTATTTCACCGTGCGGGTCAAATACGTAACCTTTTGCGATGATGTTGCGCTCACCACCCACATCGTCGCTTTTTATCCAGGCTGCTATTGTGATATTACCCACAATCTGCAGGCCAAGTGGGTCGTTCAGGTCAACATAATCATCAGTTCCGTCAAAGTCCAATGCACCGTTTATATTCCCGGCCACCCATTGTGGCCCGCCAACAAGCGTTCCGTGATTGCTGTGGCCCGACCAGTCAAAAGCCACACTGCCCTGACCTTGGTCAAATTTCCACCAGCCAAGAAGACCGGGGTCGGTAATGGTCGGCCCGGTCATGAAGCTCCAGACATCTCCTTTATATGTCTCGATGGCATCAAACTCATCCACTCGCCAGTAATAAGTCTTCTCCGGTTCAAGAGTGCCGGGAGTAAAGGTTGTTTCCCCCTGAGCAAGACCTACGGTGGCATTGTTCACATCGTAAAAATTGTCCCCGAAGTACACTGTGTGCACTTTTGCTCCGAAACCCTCCGTCCAGCTAAGCTCCGCATTTATGTTCACAAATTTGGCACCATCCGCCGGAACCGGCTGCCAGGCGGTCTTGGACGGTACCGTAAAGCTCCAGACAGAGCCTTTCCAGGGACTATCCGGCTCAGCATCGTTCACCTCATCTATCCGCCAGTAATATGTCGTGCCTGGGACAAGACCATCGGGTAGGGTGTATCCGGGAAAACCGACAATAAAATAAGCCTCGGTCTGGTTGCCCTGGAACGTATCGCCTGCGCCCTCGTTGACATCATCAAAATTCTCACCCAAATACACATCATGCGAGAGAGCAAAATCTCCCGACCGCCAGGCAAGACTCACCCAGGTATCAGGATACAGGACACCATCAGCCGGGGTGGGGCTGGAGGCAAATGGGTACACTTCGCCTTTCATAATCTCCTGAATCCTTTCCTGCGTGAGTATCCGGTTATAAATACGAACGTCGTCAATCGTGCCATTGAAATACCACCTGCCTGCACCATACTGTTCTCTCGCGATACTGATGGGTATGTCGGTCTGTCCGATGCCGGTGGTGTTCTTGTTGCGGACACCGCTCAACTGCCCGTTGATGTAGAATTTGACTTCGCCGGTCGGACCGTCTGTAGTCACTGCCACATGATACCACTCATTGTTGGTCAGTGGTTCGGCTGACAAGGTGGTGTCGCTATCTGCGGCCCAGAGCTTCCGTGGTTCTCCCTTGATTAACAGGCTATAACCTTCGCTCCATTCTCCCTTGGTCACCAGCGAGCCGTGAACCTGGCTAACATTCGGCGTGTTGACCCAGAGAGCAATGGTGACCTGGGCATCGGCTCCGTAAATGTCGAGCGACGCAGCATTGCCACAGTCTACATAGTCGCCGCTACCGTCGAACTCCAGCGCGCCACCAAACTGACCTTCCACCCATTGCGGGTCACCCTGGAGGGTGCCGTCGTTGCCCTTGCCGCTTGAGTCCAAAGCAGTGGTACCGGAACCATCATCGAACTTCCACCAGCCGACAAGCTCAGCACTGGCGGAATTCGTCAAAGTCAGGCCCAATACCAAAATAAAAGAGACCAAATAAATCAATTTCTTACACATAATAATCCTCCTTCAAAAAAAGTTAAAATAAAAACGAATGATAACAACTTTCACGCTCATTATGGTACTGCTGAGAGTTCATCGTTAAGCCATTTATTCATCATGATAACAAGGTCTTCGATGTCAACCCCGTTAGAGGCTTTTTCCGCTGACTCTCTAACGGGGTCAACCTTGCAATCGGCATTTATTTCGCCAGGCAAATCCAAGCTGTCGCGACGTGTCCGCGAGACGGTGGGCTACTCAATATTATAGCTTCCAGCCGGGCACAACTGAATCTGGTCAATGTATATATGGTCTATGTCTTCACCTTCCTGGTCTGATATCGTTCCGTCGCCAAAGCCAATAGTAAGCTTTTTGATATTGCTCAAGTCTACACCGCCACTACTGAACTGCTCAAGTGACACACTCCACTGGCGCCAAGAATCAGACTGACACGCATAGGTATATGGGTGCTCAACCTTGAAGCTTTGGCCGGCGGCGTCCTCAAGCGTCAAATACATCAGATGCTCCATATTTTCGTGCTCACCAATGAAGGACAACGACAACGCCTCAACGGCTTGAACCATCCAATCCTGCGGGCTGTCAAATGTCCTTGTGGCCTCAGTAAAGTAAGGCTCATACTGATTTTGGAATTCAAACCGCATAGAATTGTTGCCCTGGCTGTCAGTCGCGAGAAAGACGTAATCGAAGTCGGTGATGTTTTCAATCCATTCAGCCCTTATGGCCTCATTGTCGGCATAGGACTGAAAATCTTCCACGCTTATACAATCTGCCGCCGTAAAGGTCCAGGTGCGGCCGGTGACGGTACCTGAAGGCCCGATTTGATCGACGCGCCATTGGTAACTCTGGCCTAATTCAAGTATCCCGGGATCAAAGGAGGAACCTGCAGGCGCCGGCTCAATCTTCTCCATAGCTCCCTTTTTGCCGAACCACAAATCGCGTGAGGTGGCAAATTCTGCCTCTAACCAGGTAAGCTCGGTATTTACATCTACATTTTCTGCGCCGTCAGCAGGAGAAGGATTGACGGCCGCCGGGCCGTCGGATATGGAGAAGACGTTGTCAAAAGTGCAATGGTAGCCGGCCGGTTCCTCTTGTTGATTCTGGGCGAAGATACCGCTTACGCCGCTCAGAAAGGGCTCATCTTGTACATCCGGATCTTCCCAGGGGTCGTTCCCATTAGTGTCCACCATAGTCGCGGTCCTGGCGACGAGGGGGCCGCCTTTGTACTCATAGAGACTGCCGGTTACGTACACGGGGCCCGAGCCGACAACGTCCAGCTCGGCATAGTAGCTCCTGGCGTGGCCGAGGCCTGGTACGAGAACGTCCAAATCCAGCTCTTCTGCGTTTCTCATGATGTTTGACAAGTTGACGACCTTCTCGATATCAATTCTCAGGTTGGCGGGACCGTCTTCCCAGTTTATGTGCATCACATAGGTCTGGGTTGCAACCATGCCGGGATAGCCAGTTGCCGAACCATCGTCAAGGAAGTAGGTCGTCCTTGCGATAAAGCCGTGGTGATTCCGGGAGGCATCGCCGGTAACATTGACTATTGCCCCGACCCGGACGTCGGTGAACACTTCGTCGCTACCGAATCCGGCGCCAAACTGCGAGCCGCCGATGCCCGCCGAGCTGGTATCATCCAGGCTGAGGTATTTGTTACCGTTTGGGTCGGTTATTATGGTATTCGTGTACGTCTTGGTCATATCCGGATAGGGATGGAACTCCCACGTTGGCAGGTCAGGCTCATCTCCATCGAAGGTTTCAATCCAGTTGGCCTGCACTGTACCGCTTACGGCCACGAGCAATCCTACTACTGCACAAATTACTACTTTTTCTACTTTAGACATAATAATCCTCCTTCCCCCCATCCCGTCTTCGACGGGTAGGGTTTAAAAAGTTAAAATTAAAACGGATGATAATAATTTTTGCACTCACTATATTCTACATTGGCCCAAGAAATGTTTTTACGACTTGCCATCATCTCCTTCCATCAAAAGGCCGATACAAATTGTTGAGTGGGACGAAAGAATCTTTACTCAACAATTTTTCAGCTTTTTACAAAAAAACTATAGACATTCCACACGGCACAAGGCCGAAATCCACAGAACTCATCTATCCCATTTATAGCACATTTCTCACTTTCTTGTCAAGAGTAATTGGCATTGTTTCCGGGGTGTATATTGCAAATATTGTTGCAAATCCGGGCAAAAATCCGCAAAATGGTTCAAACAAAACGCAAAATGGTGTTTCTTTAAGAATGAAGGAGAAAACTGTGATGATAAAAAATACGAAGCGCTTTTTTACAAAATGTTTGTTTGCTTTGCTGGCGGTGCTGATAGCGTCTCAAGCGAGCGTGGCCAAACAGAATGTCGTTCTTGAAAAGCTCGATAAGCCGCGTGTGATTGTGCTGACAGACATTACCAACGAGCCGGATGACGAGGAGTCTATGGTACGTTTTCTGGTCTATTCCAATGAATTCGATGTCGAAGGCTTAATTGCGACCACATCGGTCTGGTTGAGGAACAGGGTTCGCCCAGACAAAATCCGAGAGCGGATTGAAGCGTACGGTCAGGTTCGCGACAATCTGTTAAAGCATGCACCTGGATATCCGACCAAAGAACATTTGCTCAGTGTCACAAAGGCCGGCCTGCCTGAGTTCGGGATGCGTGGAGTTGGCGAGGGCAAAAGTTCGGAAGGCTCCCGACACATTATAGAGGTTGTTGACCAACCGGATGACCGTCCGGTCTGGGTGAGCGTCTGGGGCGGACCTAACTGTTTGGCGCAGGCCTTGTGGGAGGTGAAGAATACTCGCAGCGCAGAAAAGCTGGATGCCTTTGTCTCTAAGCTGCGGGTTTACACAATCTCAGACCAGGACGACTCGGGACGCTGGATGCGGCTCACATTCCCGAAGCTGTTCTATATCGTGACTCCCAGCAGTGTGGACTCCCGCGAATACTACAAAGCAACCTGGACCGGCATTTCAGGCGACCGTCATTACAAAAACGGGCCAATGCATAAATTTGAACTTGTCGATAATCCATGGTTAGAGAAGAACATTATCAAAGGCCACGGTCCGCTCGGGGCTCTCTATCCCAAAGCGAAATATATCATGGAAGGTGATACACCATCGTTCTTCAACTTAATAAGCAATGGTCTGGGCAGCCGTGTCAGTCCGTCCTACGGAGGATGGGGGGGACGCTACGTCCTTCATCAAACATACGCTGAGACTCGTCCAATCTGGACTAATGCAAGGGGCTGTCAGGACACTGTCATCGCCGAGAATAGCATGGAGTATACCTCGGCCCAGGCAACCATCTGGAGATGGCGCCAGGCCTACCAGTACGACTTCGCGGCCCGGATGGACTGGTGTATAGCAGAAACGTTTGACGCAGCCAATCACAATCCCGTGGCCGCTTTTGATAATGACAAGAGCAAGGCGGTAGTAAACCTGACCGTCAAACCCAAAGAGATAGTGAAACTCAGCGCCGCAGGGACGTACGACCCCGATGGGGACAAAGTCTCCTATCGTTGGTTTGTCTATAAGGAAGCAGGCAACTATGACGGTCCGGTCAATATCAAGAATGACACGGCACAACAAGCTCGCTTTGCAGTTCCAAAAGTAAAGTCACCGGGAACTATCCATATCATTTTGGAAGTAAAGGACGACGGCGAGCCGAGCCTTGTCAGCTATCGCAGGGTCATCGTCAATATAAAACCTTAATGCTCTGTTGAAAAGCCACAAAAACTGTCATTCTGAACGGAGCGCAGTGGAGTGAAGAATCTCTTTTATGGCTCAAAAAATTAGATTCTTCGGCTCCGCCTCAGAATGACAGTCCACTGTGGAGGACGAGCCGGCGGAGTATGCCCCAATGAAAAAAACCGCGTGAAGCGCTGGAATTTGGTTGAAGCGTCTGTGTTATGTTTTTTGCCTCGACATATTCGCCCCCAGGCGCTAAAATAAACATCAACGTCAGGGTTCACGCTGTGAGATGCGAAAAGCAAATCTCTCACGGTGTAAACTCAAACAGATATCACAAACATTGGTCCTGAAAATGCCGGCTCGTAGGTAGGAGTGCAAAATATGTCAAATCTATCGAGACTAAATCAAATTAAGATTGTCCTGCTGCTAACTCTTGCTCCCGCGTCGGCAACTGTTTTTGCGGCTGAGAAATGGGAACAGTTTAAGTACGATTGCAGGCACTCAGGCAACGTTCCTGATAGAACCGTGACCGTGCCGCTCGGCCTGGTTGGCGCTGTGCCGCTGACCGACTCTGTCCTGACGGCACCGGTCGTCGCCGAAGGCCGAATCTACGTAATCGATGCCTCAGGTGTGGCCTTCTGCATCGACACCAAGACTCTGAAAGTGTTATGGCAGACACCCACACGCGGCGGTAAAGTCAACTGCAACAACGTCTCTTCACCGGCCATCATCGGACGTTACCTGCACTTCGGCACAATGGCCGGGTCCTACTACGTACTGGACGCAAACACCGGGACCATAGTGAAGGAGATTCGCTGCGGCGAGCCTATTTTCAGCACCCCCGTCATCAACAACGGCCGGGTGTATTTTGCCACGCTCGGCTCACAAGTCTATGCTCTTGAGCTTGATGGTACAATCTGCTGGAAATGGGATTTTTTCAAAGAGATTATGGGCTTTACGGGCTTTACAGGCAATCGTTGGAGTGGAGAGGATTGGTGCGCTTACAAAAAAGGGCGGGTAACCTGGCGGGACCAGTTCTGTTGCTCAAGAAACATAGCGGCGTATGCTAATATGCTTTTTGTTCCTGCAGGAGGTTCGGTTGTTTGCCTTGTAGATGTCGGCAGCAAAGCTCTGCTCCAGGGGATGGGCGAGGTGCCCGCTTATGCGGGCTCAGAGAATCCAGCTACATTTGGGATAAGCATAGGCGAAGATGGAGCGATATACAGGCAATGGCATCGACGTGACAACACCGGCCGAGTAGAGGTAATTCACATCGCCGTCAGCAAAGAAATAACTGACTATGTTTCTGGCACACAGACTGAGATAAACCGCCCCGGCTCATTGAGTTTCTCCTCGGTGAGTGTGCGCGGGGACGATGTCTATCGATGCCGGCCCGAAGAAGATTTCGGTTTATGTAAACATTCTCGGGGAAAACCCACTCAAAAGCTCGGAGGCTATCCATCCATCACGCCGCCGATTCTGCTCCGGGATAAAGTGGTTTACGGCGGCCTCGACGGAAACCTTTATGTCGTGTCGATGTCGGGCAGTGATGTATGGTCCTTCAAGACGGCCTTCGCAAGGGCAATCTCAGCGCCGGTTGCTGTCTGCGACGGGCGAATTTACTTCGGCTGCGAGGACGGTTACCTGTACGTCCTTGGGCCGGACGGCAAGGCACCTCTGCCCACAAAAGACCTTGAACTATGGAAGATTAGAAGTCCACTTGCAGGCAAGCTCGCCGATTCTAAATATGATTGGTTCACCAACTTTGGCAACCTGGCCAGCACAAACTCCAACAGTCAAGGCATAAAGCCACCTTTCAAGGTCAAGTGGATTCGCCGGTACGAAGGCACTTTCAAACACCTTCCCGTTTGTGGAGCCGGGCGAATGTACACCCACACCGCCGAAGGCCAGATCTTCGCCGTGGAACAGGAAACCGGACGGCTCCTGTGGCGGCGCTACTGGCCCGGCGCACATATCTCCTTCACCGGTCCGCTCTACTACAATGAGCGATTGCTTGTACCCCAGGCAGGGATGAAAAAATCGCGAATGCGCTGTCTTGATGCAGCGACAGGCCGGCTGCTCTGGGAGGCACCCTTCACTGGTTCGCCAAGCTGGAGCCGACAGCAGCCGCCAACCATCTATAAGAACCTTGCTGTTTATTCCTTTGGCACGGGCCGGTACGCGCCACAAGGAACAGAAAAAGCATATATTCACAAGGGCCAGCCCGTCAAATCCCCCTACGGTGCGGAGGTAATGAGCTGGATTTATAGCCACAATAATCCCTACTACCCTAAAGACCAAAAGCCGCTGGTGCGGGCTTGGGATATTGATAGCGGAAACGAAGTCTGGACAATAGACTTCTCTGAATTCGGCTCCGGCGGCAACGATGGGGGTTTGTGTTTGATGGATGATACGCTGTACTATTCGTGCTTCTTCGGTTACGCGGCCAGAGGAAAAAATGACCTGCCCGGTGCAAAGGGCCTGACCGCAGCGATTGAACCGGCCACCGGCCGGGTGATTTGGTTGACGACCGAGTACTATGTGACCGCGGGTACCACTATCAGTGCTGAAAACGGGCGTTTGTATCTGGGCGGTTACAATCCACCGAACCCAAAGACAAAAAACCGCTACGTATGGTGTCTGGATGCGCGAAACGGCTCGCTCATCTGGCAGTCCGAACCGGTCGGCAAATCGGTCAATGTAGTAACGATAGGCCGAGACTTCGTCTTTGTGCACGGCTCAACAGGCCAACCGAGCTACTTGATTGACAAAGATTCCGGCAAAATCCTCTCAAGCTTCGATATGAAGTATGCCTGTACCCGATTCACTTTGTCCGAACCTTACCTGCTGGGCTCTAACATGGACATCATCGATACTACCAACGGCAATAAAGTAGTCTCTTCCGGTCCCTGTGTGGATGCGCGGGAATGTGTCGGGGCCGTTGTCTCCAATGGCCGAATCTTCTACACCTCTCAGGCAAATGGTCTGCAGCTCTCGCAGGTGTGCGGCCAGGAAGCTGTATCGTTTAGCCCGGTATGGCAAACGGCAAGCCCATAAAAGACCACAAAAAGAGAAGTGAGCTAAAGTGAATCAAAGTGAGCTAAAGTGACAGCAAAGCTGTCATACTGAGCGAAGCGAAGAATCTCTTCTTCGTTGGCCAGATCCTTCGGCTGCGCCTCAGGATGACACTTAAGTGTCAAATATAGCTCACTTTAGGCACTTTACACTTCAGGCGTTTTCATATAGAAGACTAAACAAAACTTCCTTCCAAGTGGGGTATTTCTAACGAGAAAACCACTTACAATGTCTCAGGGGGAGTTAAATTCGGGCAAAATTCTTGTTACCAAACCCGAATTTAGTGCCTTTAATAAGTAGAAGAAGTCTCGAAAATAGCTGTTATTGCGTAAAATATTGAAAGGAGACGTATTATGGCAACGCTAAAATACCAGAAAAACGTTAAAATTGCTGTTGTAACGCTGGTTTTGGCCCTGACACTGTTTTTTGAACCGGCCTTAGCGGGGAGGAAGTCCAACAAAAGCAGTAGCAGTAAATCAAGCGGAGGCAGTGCCAAAAGCCGGCAAGTTTCAAGGTCCTCCTCCGCCTCCAGGACCCGGCAATCTTCGAGCACCAGAACCAGATCAAGCTCCGCCAGAACCTCTTCCTCAATGCGGTCGATTAGGACTCCAGCCCGAACAAGCACAGCAAGGCCTTCAGGGCGAAGTAGTGCTGCTTCGCGAAGTAGCTCGCTGCGAAGCACGAGTCCCGGCAGTACTACCAGATTCAACATCCGCGTGCCCAGTAGGGGAGTAACCAGTCGTCAATCCAGTAGAATGACGGTCAGCCGCCCTGTTACTAAACAACCGGGGATCACCTCCAATACTCGTAAGCCTTCGAGCATCACTATTGGTAGTAGAAAGCCGACAACAGTACGTTCAGGTATTGAAAAACAGACATCGGCAAACTCAGGTAATCGTATAAGCTCCGACAGGTCCTCACGTATCGGCAGCTTAATTGGTACGAGGACGCCAAGTGTTCGCAGGACACAACCGCAAGCTGGTGGTTCAAGTAATCGTATAAAATCAAGTAAAAGCTCACG
>JABAOH010011540.1_pt1 | contig 16325 bp, 10 predicted proteins | sample 7062181 | NCBI WGS metagenome assembly JABAOH01 (sample SAMN14538630, study PRJNA623070) | marine sediment metagenome | biome: marine biome [ENVO:00000428]; feature: marine pelagic biome [ENVO:01000023]; material: deep marine sediment [ENVO:00002113]; isolation source: pool of 5 deep marine...
AGAGACAACTCCTGAAAGATGGAATCGCATAGTCGAAAACAGTGCGTTCTCCGTTCTACATCATAAATATGAAGTGTGCCGGAGCGAAGATAAAGCGCTTCCTTTAATTGTTGAGGACCATGGTCATTCTTTCCTTTTCCCACTAGGTATTGTGAGCTTGGCAAAGAGTTTCAAACTTGCGGTTTCGCCAATTTATTACAATGCAGGTCTTCTCCTTGATAACGAAGGAGCGATGGATCTTATTCCTTCAGTACTGGATCAAACTTCAGATTTCTTGGGGCAAATCGGTGTTGACTACTTATCCACGTGTGCCCCCACTTTTTGGCCTGAGGATTATGTGAAGGCACTATATTCATGGTTTAGGGATCACAAGGCAGGTATTCAAGTTATTTACGCTCACATGATTCACACGAGCGGCACAACATTTGATGAAATTTCAAAAAGAAGATTCTCAAAGCAGTCAAGGAATAGAATTCGAAAGGCGGAGAAGAGAGGAGTCGAGGTCATAAAAATTGATAACCCAGACGGTATTCGTGAATGGATAGACGACATCTACGTGTGTAACCTTTCAGCTCTAAAGAGACAAAGACGGCTAGGGACATACCCTGACAGCTACAAAGACGTTTATTTGTCGGAACTCATGTCTTCAAAAAACCTTTTGAAAGATCATTTCAACATATACGCTGCAATCCACCGCGAACGTCTAATCGCATATATAGTAATCGCAGAATTTAATAAGCTCATGCAAGTCAACAAGGCAATGTCGCATGCGAATTTTCTAGACAAATGCCCAAACGACGCTCTAGTTGCCCATATCGTTAAAGATGCATGCGAACGAGGTTTCGACTGGTTCCAGTATGGATGGGATAGAGTCAAGCGCGGTGGAAAAATAAGAAGCCTATACGCTTCCCTTCAAAACTTTAAATTCAAATTCGGGTTTGAAGAGATTCCAATTCACATTTACCGCTTGGGCTTGAACAGAAAAGGGGCAATTTTGAAACGTCTCTATGCCCTCCGAGAATATGTAATCACAAGAAGCGCCAGCTTTCCTGAATCCATGAGAAGCATTCCCATGACCCTTTACATGCCAAGACGCCGCATATTTGCCGCCTTTACGCACGCGTGACAAAACATGAGAAATAATCGTGGGCAAAGGTCCCGGTGGCCCAGCTGGCTAGGGCGTCCGTCTCGTAAACGGAAGGTCGGCGGTTCAAAACCGCCCCGGGACTCCATTTATGCTTGAGGTGTCAGGTTTGAAGATGAAAGCTCTAGACGCCCTTGAAGGTCGGCATTTTGGAAAACCTGTTTCAGAGGATCTTGTGGAGAGATACTGGGCCATACCACAAATTGTTCCGCGGACTCCGAGTTTGAGAATACTTGACGCTGGAGCAGGTGATGGGTACATAACTTCCAAGCTTAAAGCAAAAGGTCATGACGTGATAGCGATGGAGGCTGCTTCGATTAACATTAGACATCTCAAGACGAGGGGCATAGTTGTGATTCCTCATGATATGACGCAGAGTCCCTATCCAATCAAAGATGGAAGTTTCGACATGGTCATCTGTGCCGACGTTATCGAGCATTTGTACCGACCCGACGTGTGCCTGAAAGAGTTCCATAGAATATTGAGACACGACGGAGCCCTACTCGTTTCAACACCAAACTATTCTCATCCTTACCGAATTCTGCAGCTGATTAGGGGAGACAGTTTCCATGACCCGTTTGAAGAGTACCAGTTCTGGGCACATGTAAGGTATTTCACTCACAAAACTTTCACAAAATTCTTGGAATACTTCGGGTTTTTTGTCGCAAACGTGTTCTTGCCTTTGCCAGCAGTTGCATCGCAATATACACGGTTCACAAAGGGCTCAAAATTGAGAGAGTTCTTTGCCATCCATCTGTATCCAAAGATCTTCTACAGGATTTCCCCAAGGTTCTGTGACGAACCAATTTTAGTGTGTAGAAAGACTAGAAGCAAGACTAAAGTGCATCTTTTGCGCAAAATATAATGATGTAGTATGAGGCTGAGCGGCATCTATGTTTTCATAGGCAGGTCAAAGGCGCTTCTTTCTCTCGCCTTGACGATTGCTGTTGTTCTAGTGAACATGGTGGTCGTTCAGTCTATGTGGGTTGGATTGGTTGCCCTAGTCATGTATATTCTGCTCATGGGATTTGTCTTGAGCAGGGTTTTCTTGATTGATGAGCGGGAGGTTTTCATGCGATTTTTGTTAGGAGTTTTTCTGTCAATTGCATTTCTCATGTTTTCAGGTTTAGTTGTGAATATGACGTATCAACTTAATCTTTTGAGTTTGACAGGTATGCTTGTGGCTCCTTTGCTGTTGCTGGTTCTTCAAAAAATATGGCGTCGAATGTTTCGAAGAGGTTTTGAGGAAGAGGTTATCGGATCTTTGAGTGTGGAAGGTTCTCCTGTTCTCTCGCCTTTCTTTGTAGTGCCTCTAGCTTTAATTGGCTACTGCTTCTATTTGCTGGTTCAGGCGAGGTCTGGTTGGGTTAACGGAACCGTTTGGGCTGTTGTGCCATCTTCATTTTTCTATGCGTATTTCATGGCAGCACTCAGTTTGATTTTGGTGATCTTCCTCTGCAAGACAAGGTCAGGGTCTAAACTGTTCTTGATATTGTCGTTCTCTGTGTTGTCAACATTACTATGGGCGATTGTGTTATACCCTGGGAATTCTGGAGATCCTTTGGGGCACTTGGGCTTCGCGAATATGGTATATTCCTATGGTAGCTGGCGACCTGCTGGGTTGAATCCAGTTTTTCTTTTCTATTGGCTCATGAAAGGAAAATCCTTGGCGGTTTTCACAGCTTCTCTTGCCAAGCTATCTACGGTTGATGTCTACTGGGTCCATTCATTTGCCACACCCATCTTATGGGGGATTTTCATCCCATTAGCGGCATATGGTATCTGTAAGGTGATCAGTGGAAAGACCAGATTCTCGATGTTGGCGGCGTTGGTGAGTGCCTTTTACGGGGTCGTTTCTTGGGGGGCCAGAGCGTCTGCCAATAGTTTAGGTTTGGTGTTCTTTTTTGTGTCGTTGTACTTTACGCTAAGGCACTTGAAATCTGGGAAAGGCAAAGGGTATTTGCTGCTTGCCTTGTTCACTGCTGTTGTTTCGGGTGTTTCACATCCGCTTACGGGCATAATGTCATTTATCTCAGTGTTCCTAGCAGTAAGTTTTAGTCGATACGAAGTTATGAAACCTACAAGGCCTCGTGAGGCACGTTTCTTGCTGCTAGCTTCGTTCTTGGTGAGCGCTCTTCTTCTCCCCATGATATTCTTTGCTAATGGCTTTCTCTACATCTATTTTTCGCCCCCGGCGCTTCGAGCAGCGTATATCGCAGAGGCTACGGCGTTTAGTGTGGACAAGGCGCTGAAGACAGATTTGTGGCGCTGGGTTTTCGGAGAATATGTGAAGTTGGACTTTAAGGGTGTTTTCCATTCTGTTGTTTATCCCTTCATGGGCGCGATTGGGATGGTGTACATCTTTAAAAAAGGAGATAAAATCAGTAGGGCTCTGACGCTGGTTACGGGTGCGGCTTTTCTGATTTACATTATTGATAATAGAATTCTTCAGTATGCGATGGTCAACACGCCGTTTGGTGCAGGTAGAGTTTTGGTTTTTCTGGATCTTGTTGCAATACCATTCGCGGCCTTAACCCTTGGTTTGTGTATTACCGTTTTGGGTGGAGGTGTTTTGAGAAATCCTGCGAGGGTTTTTTCTGCCATAGGAGGGTTATGGGTGAAACTTTCAGCCACGCAGATTATTGCGACGTTTTTGGTGGGCTTGTCTCTTTCGGCCTTTGCGGTATCAAGTATTGAAAGGGCCTATGGGTGGCTTGGCGGTCTTCAGCCCACTGCACTTGAAGTTGAGGCCGTAAAATTCATTGATGAACATACCGCCGAAAGATATGTGGTCATTACTATGCCTCCTACTGCAGCAATTGGCTGGGGATTTGTGGGAACGTGGAATCCAAACAAGTGGTACGTGTATGAAAAAGGCAATTATGCTTTGGGAGGAGCCCCCTCAGTTAGTATGATGTATGACCAGATGAGAGCGAGAGATGCGGGGGTCGGATATTTCATTGCCTCGTCTTTTAGAACGCCGAATTATAAACAAGTTGTAGAGGAAGCATCGCGGATATTTGGATTATTCGGGGTCTTGAGCGATGAGCATGGTGAGATTCAGATATTCGAATACAGAGTTGCACCCCTGCCAACTAGTCCCGACGTGATTGCGTATTGGTGGAACAGTCCGCAGGGCTACTTCATACAAAATGATCAGATGAGAGTTATCATTAACCCTGAAGCGAGAACCCTTGAAATAGCGGACTTTTGGGGAGACATATACGAGGTTCTCGACCTGAACGCGACTTTTGTAGATGGAGAGGATCTTGGTGATCTGCTGTTTGTGGAGTATTATGATCCTGAGTATGATACATGGCATCTGTGGGAACCGGATCAGGATGTTCCCGAAAACCCTGCTTTGATGGCACAGTTGACGTTTAAGATAACATTTGCTGGAGGTTCTCTTGTTGGCACTGTTGACCAGGGCAGCTCTTACGTTCAGTTGTTGTGGGAAGACGTTGATTCCTCCACTCTAAACTTTGATCTTGGCGAGTTTTCTCGCCTTTATATGCCTGGTTTGATCGAGGGAACGGACTCGTATAATGTGAGTGCACGAGATTATGGGTTGTTCTATACGGTAAGTCGCACAGAGAATGTGACGTTGCATCCGATTTATGATTATGAAGTAGGGCGTGCTGTTCTCAACTATTCAGATGTTGAGAGGTATTGTAATCTGACCATGAAGAAAGGTTATGTATGGTACGAGTATTTCTCGTATGAATTCGGCATCAAAAACAACGGGCCTCTTGATGAGTGGGCGTTTGTTGAAGTTTGGTTGCCGGATGAAGTGTACATGAAGACTTTTCCGCCTTTGGCCTACAGCATTGACGGTGGTGAGACCTGGGAGAGTGGGCTTCCGTATAGCAGGGATCCGATGGAGACAGTAGGCGGCGTTGAGGTCAATTGGGCGCTTAGCGGTGCAAATTGGGCGAATGAAACACCCGGAAGATATGTCTATTCAACCAAGGGAATAGGTGGCTCTCCTTGGCTCCTAGATAGCTATGTCTCCTCTGGCGGAGGACAGCACAGAATAATGTTTGGTGTTTATCTACCGGCTCAAGATGAAGTTCTTGTAAAGATTGGAACTTCATTGTATTATGTAGAGCCGCGGAGGATAACCTACTGGTTTACAGACTCGTTTGACGAGAACTACGGTTTACAGAATCTCCAGAGGGGTCTGTTGGCTTTGTATAACATTGGTGGCAACTCATACGTCGGTGGTTTGAGGTTTTCGAAGTATCCTGTGAGGCTCGCTGTTACTGAGAATGCGGGGGTCATGGAGAAGGTTTCTGTGACGATTCCTGGAGATACTACTATCCTTCTGTTTTCTGGAAAAGACGTAGATACGACAATTGATGATGACGGCGATGGTGTGCCGAACTATGTCGAAGGCTTGGGTTGACCCTTAAATCTCGAGAGAGGTTCTATGAAAAATTCTCATTCACGAGTTAGTCTGGTCATTACAGTTAAGAATGAGGAAGACACAATCTCTGAGCTTTTGGACACAGTGTTGGCTCAAAGCTATGTTCCTGATGAAATAGTGATTGTCGATGGAGGGTCAACAGATAAAACAGTCACGGTCATTAGAAATTACGTAAAATCTGGAGCTCCCATCAATCTTGTTGTTGCACCTGGCACAAATATTGCTCAAGGAAGAAACTTGGCCATTAAGAATGCGAATGGTGAGATAATTGCGTGCACTGACGCAGGAATGAGACTTCAAAAGGATTGGTTGAAGAATCTGACTTCCAGATTTGATAGTAACACTGATGTTGTTTTAGGAGTGTATCATCCATACGAATTCGGAAGCTTCCTTCAAAGATGCATTGGAGAAACTTTCTTCCCGAAAGAAAGGTTTGACAAGGAAACGGAAAGCTCATCTGTTCCGTCTGCGAAATCGATGGCGCTTCGGAAAACCGCATGGGAAAAAGCTGGTGGTTATCCAGAATTTTTGGAAACGGCTGAAGACACCGTATTCGGGATGCAACTTCATGAAGCGGGTTTTAAGTTTAAACTAGCCAAAGACGCAATTGTATATTGGAGAGTGTGCGAAGGATTTAAAGATCTGTTTCGAAAGGTTTTTACGTATTCCAAAAATGATGTCAAAGCTCAAATACTTTCAGCAACATGGAAACCAAACGTACGGAGAGTGTTTATTTTTTCTTCATTTCTGCTCTTGGCTGCACTATCCTTTTTTGGTTTGTGGGGGAAGCTTCTCATGCTCTTCTTTCTTATCGGGGTCCTCTCTTATCCAACTTATCTTGGTTCTAAAGTGGCAAAGAGGACAAGTGACTTCCGAGCAGTATTTGTGGTTCCGATAATACTACTTGTGGTTGATTTCGGTCGGTTACTTGGGCTTTTCTATGGGATTGTTCGATATAAGCTTGTATAATGGTTTGGATATGGTTTGCGTCCTTGATCACTGCTGTAATCGTGACCATTCATGAAGATAATTGAAGACGTGTGGAAATTTAAACTGTGTACTGGTTGTGGAACCTGCGTAGGCGTTTGTCCTAGAAACGCGCTACAGTTGAGCAAAGATCCTAGGGGCGGAACTGTTGTCCCTGTTTTAGAGAATTCGAAAAGCTGTTCGGAATGCGGACTTTGCGTTCAGGTGTGTTCCGGGCTTCATCCGGATTTAGACAAGCTAAATCTCTCCATATTTGGGAAACCTTCTAGAGATACATTGCTGGGCAATTGGGTCAACCTATATGTGGGCCACTCGACAAATGAAAAGATTCGTGGGAATGCGGCCTCTGGCGGACTCGTAACAGAGCTACTGGTCTTTGCATTGAAGGAAGGGATGATAGACGGTGCGCTTGTGACGAGAATGAAAAGAGGTAGCCCTTTGGAGCCAGAGGTGTTTCTGGCAAGAACTGTGGAAGAAGTGCTTTCTGCATCCAAATCCAAATATTGTCCAGTGCCTCTCAATACAGGTATTAAAGACATAATGAGCGAAAATGGCGAATTTGCTGTCGTAGGGCTTCCATGTCACATTCATGGTTTAAGAAAAGCAGAGATGATCAACGGAAAGCTGAAGGAAAAAATCGCGTTTCATTTGGGGCTTTTCTGCGGTCGCACTGTAAATTTCTGGGGAACAAGATTTCTACTTGAGAAGATGGGTATCAGAAGCAAAGATATCATGAAATTAGATCACAGAGATAGTGGATGGCCGGGCAACATGACAGTTCAATTGAAAGACGGTACCGAAAAATCCATACCACACCGCACTTATTGGGGGCATTTTTTCGGCTACAATTTCTTTACTCCTTTACGTTGCACTCTGTGCAGTGATGCGCTTAACGAGTTGGCAGACGTATCTCTAGGAGATGCCTGGCTACCGGAATTAATGACCAATAATGCTGGTGAATCAATGATCATCACGCGAACAAAGGTTGGTGAGGGACTCTTAGGTAGGGCTATTTCAAAGAGAAGAGTGGAAGTTACAAGAGTGCGCAGACAGGATATCATTCGAGCACAAAGGGGTATGCTTTTTTTCAAAAAAAGAGAATTAGTGGCACGTGTAAAGCTTTTGAAAAGACTTGGTAAACGACAATACGACGTTTATTTAGAAAAGAAATACCCCTCAAGGCCCAATATTGGAACCTATTTGCGTTCAACGTTAGCTTTCATCAACATCTATGTATCTTCCAAGCAAAAACTTAGATGGCTTCTTAAGTATATTCCATTAAAACTTCTGAGATTTTACGTGATTTGCTATAATCTGATTAATCCTATTAGATTGTAAGGATCTTGTTAAGCCAATTTAACAGTTTGGTGTCGACCAGTTGAAAATCCTTCTGGTAGGCTCCGCCGGACACAACAAGGGCTCAGCTTCCGCTATTAAGTCAACAGTTCAGTCACTAAGAGAGCTTTCGAACGCTGAAGTCTATCTCCTAACGGCGCTTCCAGAACTCGACTCCAAACAATGCGAAGTTGCTACATTTGAATACCCGACGCAATCCTCTGGAAAATTCGGTACTTGTAGAAAGACACTAGATCTCCTCTTATGCTTCGTGCTAGCCGCTCTCTACAGATTATTCAAAATCGACATAAATAGGCTGATTAGCCTCGACAAGGTCGGGTTGTTGCAGTCATACGGTACTGCAGACATAATAGTGTTCTGCAGTACAGACATCATTTCAGATACTTATGGAATCGTAATGTTATTTCAATCTCTGAAAGATATAGGGCTCTGTGCCTTGTTGAAGAAACCAATCGCGATGAATGCAACACAAATTGGTCCCTTCAGAAGAACTCTCAGCGGAAGAATAGCCATTCTCTTGACCAAACTCACTCTCAACCGGGTGGACTTGATAACCGTAAGAGACCAAATCTCAGCGGACAATCTTCGAAGGATGAACGTCAGCAGACCTCTTATCCGTATTACCGCAGATCCGGCCTTTCTGCTTTATCCAGCGCCCAGAGAAAGAACAGAATCTATTCTTGCCAAAGAGGGAGTTGACACAAGCGCCAAACCATTAATTGGAATAAACACAAGCGCGCTCATATACAGATATATCAAAGAATCTAATCTTGAAAGAAAACTTGAAGAATACACTGAACTTATGAGCAAAATAACCAAATACGTTATAGAAGAATTTGACGCAGAAGTAGTACTTTTTCCACACGTTTTCGGCCCAAGAAGAAATGACGACCGAATAATTGGCAAGAAAATCTTCGAAAGAGTGGGATATGAACATAAGCTCAAATTGATTATGAACGAATACAAACCAGAAGAGTTGAAAGGAATCATAGGACAATTCGATTTGCTGATTTCCACACGAATGCACCCTGTTATCCACGCAATCTCCATGCACACCCCAGTTGTAGGCGTAGATTACACATTCAAGATGAAAGAACTTATGAAAGCAGTCGCTCAACAACAATACTTATGTAACATCGCCACACTCGACTACAACAAACTGAAATCCAGAATCGATCACGCATATAACGCCAGAGACAAAATAAGAAACACCTTAAAGACCAAATCCAAAGTTCTGCAAGAACGCGCACTTCTGAATGCGAAGTTAATAATGGATCTGACACAGAAGACCAACTAGGAATGCGCGCACAGAATGTTTTTGTCTATCGGTCCTGGTCATAACAAGTTACCTAGAGAAGGTTTTTCTCTAGAAAACCTATCAATGAATCTGCCATTCTTCCCAAAAAATCTCGAGCTAATTAAATGTCGTTCGGATTTACCGACTTCAGAGATATCAAGCCTCTCACATACACTTTTCCCACTTCGCACGCCATGAGAGTTTCATTCATGTTCCCAAATCTTAATGTTTTAATCAATGCCTAGGCACAATGCTTTCAATTAAAATACATATGTACTTAACCATACTCGCAAAATAGCACTTTGCGAACCCACCCAAAGATGGAGCTAAAAGTGAAGCAAAGAACTACAGACGCAGGCAACGAAGGAGACGAACGAAAAAGAAAGGTTCAAGCCCGCTTTGACGAATTTAAGAAGTGGTCCCTACAAGAAATTCAAAAGCGCTTCGGGACTATACCCCGAAGATACATAGACCAGGTCGAAATACAATCCGTTCTGTCCGTCCTCGACTTAACCCTAAACGATAAAACACTAATGCTAGATGCTGGCTGCGGAAGCGGACGCTTCCTGACTCCACTCTCCAAAGACCTACGAATTGTGGGAACCGACTTCTCCAAGGGCCTGCTGGGAAAGGCAAAAAAGGACGCACCAGACGCTCCGTTATGTTTGGCTGATGTAGAGCATTTGCCCCTTAAAGATGGAATTTTCGACACTGTTCTATCTGTACGAGTTTTACAGCATGTGGCGAGTCAGAAGGAAGCAATCAAAGAACTATCCAGAGTCACCAAGAAAGGCGGAACCATTATAGTTCTAGCTTACAACAACCTGACCCTGCACGCCCTATACAAATGGATCAGACAAAAACTGAAAAACTGGAAGTGGTATCCAGACGACTACTGCTCTCCGTGGGAGCTTAAAAAGATGCTTAGCAAAGCAGGAGTGTCTGTAGTTAAGACGCGAGGAACAGTCATGGCAAACCCATGGTTCCTCAACTATTTCAATCTTACCCACGCTCTCGAAAGAATCGCTCCAGAACTGTTCGGTTATTACTTCGCAGTGTTCCAGAAACTAGAAGATAAACTCGGAAGCAAATTCCCTTTTCGCTGCGTATCAGACAGAACGACAATAAAAGGTGTAAAAGTTGGCACCGCCAAGCTTGCAAGACAGACTTAAATTAGCAGAAAACTGGCTACTAAACTCTGGAATCCAAAACACAAGCGGATCACACAAAGGAGGATTCAACTCCTGGTACGACATCGTCAACAAACGATACCCCTTCATCTACTCCGAAATCACAGGATACGGCATATCAACACTCCTCTACCTAAACACGATTAAGCCCTCACAAACGCTCATAAAGAAAGCTGGCGCAGCTGCAGACTGGCTGATGAAGAAGGCTCTTTTCGAAGATAAGAGCGTTCTATGCCGATACTACTACAAAACCAAGAAGTTTACTCCACGCCTGTGCACCTTCGACGCAGGCATGTGCATAAAAGCCCTGGTGAACCTCTACCGTCAAACTCGAAAGGAAAAATACCTAGGACTATCAATGAAAATCACAAACTGGCTAATCCACAACATGCAGAAACAAGAAGGTTCCCTTTACGCCAGAAACTTGCTCGACGAAAAACGGCTCCAAGATGATGATGAAAAATGGTCCGCTCAAAGCGGTAGCTTCCACGCTAAAAACGCAATAGGTCTACTTCACCTTGAATCCTTGACATCCAACTCTGCCTACCTCAAGAGCGCCGACAAACTCTGTCAATGGGCGATCAAGCTGCAACAGAAAGACGGAAGATTCGTAACCAACACAAAAGACGGAAGCACATTTCTCCAGCCTCACTGCTACTCCATCGAAGGGATCCTCTGCGCTGGAGTTTCCCTCAGAAAAAGAGAATACATAAACTCAGCAGTCAAAGGCGTCAAGTGGATAGTAAATCACCAACTGCCTAACGGCGGTTTCCCAGCCTACTACAATCAATCAACAAGAAGAACTTCTACTCGGGAGAGCGCTGACATGTCTGCACAAGTAATCCGATTGATGCTAATTCTCTCTGAGCTAGGAGAATATGAAATCGACAACGACAACACAGGAAGAGCCATAAGAAGACTGTTCGAATTTCAGTACCTAGATACAAAAAATCCAAGAGCGCATGGAGGGTTCCTGGCTGGACCAGCATGGTTCAAAAATGGCTTCAAACAACACGTAAACTCATGGGTAACGATGTTTGTTCTTCAAGCCGTTCACATGTACATCCAGAAAAGCCAAAATCGACTGCAATTCAATCTTTTCGATTTGGTGTAGAACAAGTCGTCATGAAACACCAGAAAATAAATTCATAGCACTTTAATAGAGGTTAGGAGCATTGAAAAGACATCTGAGGAAGCGAATTATGCGTTCCAAAACTGTATTCGTGATCACGATTCTGCTTTTCCTTGTATTAGGAACAGTTGCCAAGGTATCGCCAGTTTACGCCTTGAGAAAGTGGAAACCCACAAGCCGTGGTGTAGTAAATGTAGCCGATTATCCTTCCATACAGGATGCCGTCAACAGTCTTCCAGCCACTGGTGGAACCGTCTTTATTCCAGCTGGCCTATACCTTATATCATCGCCGGTGAAACTTCCATCCAACGTAGCCTTAACCGGTGAAGGTTTCGACACCATTCTCAAGTTGGCTGATGGAGCTAACACCAATGTTATAGAAAACATGAACCCGGGCACATGGGCCGACAGTAATATTGTAATCACAAACATGCAAATCGACGGCAACGGAGAAAATCAAACGGGTCCAGCCAATGGAATCTTCCTATACGCGGCTCCGAACTCCAGGATAGAGCAAGTGTGGGCCCACAACTTCCCGCGAAAGTACCTCTTCGGCATACAAGTAAGCGCTGCCATCCACGTGATGTTCTGTCCAAATACAATTATTCAAAATAACGTGATAGAAGACAACAAATACTCAGGAGTTTTCGTTAGTTTCTCAGATAACAATGTAGTCTACCGCAACCGCATCTATAACAGCCATCGCGGAATTTACCTCAGAAATTCAGACAACGCAAGTGCAGCCAAAAACACCGTAATCAATTGTGACGAAGGAATACGTATATACTACGACGCTTCCTACAACGAAATCATTGGAAACTACATAGAGGGCAGTTCAGAAGAAGGAATAGTGATCACACGCAGCGAGTGTAGCAACAACGTCATATCTCGAAATACCTTAGTAAACAACGTTATACAGATAAATGATCAAGGTTCAGGAACCAGAATATCGCACAATAGATTGACCTATACATAGTCTACAATTTGGACTGATAGCCCACACCAAAGTACAGCAAACCGGCATCTTTCGCCTTGTCGGGATCAATAACCCTTTTTCCATCAACAATTAAGGGCTTCTTCATCAACGTCTTCAGTTTTTTCAATTCTAGCTTTTTGAACACCGCGTGATCAGTGGCTATAATTACACAATCGCTTCCATCAAAAGCCTCTGCAACATTCTTCATTTTTTCCGCTCCAAAGCTTTCATTGCAGTAGGGGTCAAAAACTACAACGCTAGCTCCCAAACTGACCAATTCACGTATTATCACCTCAGCCGGACTATTGGTCGCATCATCAGTGTCCTGTTTGTATGCAACTCCCAACACAGCAATTCTTGACCTATTCACACTTTTGCCAATCTCTTTCAGAACCCTTGTCGCAAGTTCTACTGTATGTGTTGGCATAAAATCATTCAATTCCCTTGAAGCCTTCACGACTCCTAACTCAACATGTTTACTTGTCTTGGAATGCAAGAGAAGGTAGGGATCCTTCGTCAGGCATGGTCCACCGACGCCACAGCCTGGCCAGTGTATTCTGACCCTAGGATGAGTATTTGCCAATCGTATTGCTTCAATGACGTCCACACCAACACTCTCACATATCAACGCCAACTCATTTGCAAAGGCAATATTTGCATCCCTAAAAGCATTCTCAGCCAGTTTGGTTACTTCCGCGCTTCCACAATCTGTTATCAACAGATCTCCATTGGTCACAGTTTTCAGCAGTTCAACTGCAACAGTAGCACTGTCTTCGTCAAAGCTCCCAACAATTCTATCACCTGTGGCGAATTCCCGCAGAATCTTCCCAGGAGTTATTCTCTCAGGGCAATAGGCCAGCCAGAAATCCACTCCACACTTTAACCTACTTCTATCCTCTAGAATATGGACCACGGTATTCTTCATAGTTCCTGGTGGTACAGTACTCACGACTATCACTAACTTGCCTTCAGCAAGTCCTTGAGCAACCTCATCGCATGCCCTCTTCAAATACGTCAAGTCTGGTCTTCTCTGATCATCTATAGGTGTCTGGACACAAACAACCACAGCATCAGATTCCTCAACCACACCTATAGATTCCGTTGAAGCCCTCAGTCTGCCGGAGCTGACAACTCTCTGCAAGAGGTCCTTTAACCCCTGTTCATTTGCACGGACTCTTCGCAGTGAAACATCTTGAACCACATCCTCTAGTACATCAACTCCGACCACACTAAAGCCAGCTCCAGCGAAAACAGCAGAGGTTGGCAACCCCACGCGTCCCAAACCGATGACAGCAATATGTGCTGTCCTCTTTCTAAACTTCTCAATTAACTTCAACTTCACTGAGATCCCTTCCTTCAATAACGTCAAATCTTTCGAATCAAGACTAATGCTTCGCGCCAGTCACCTAGGTCTCTTTTCTGGTACTAACTTAAATTTCCGTCTGTAATAATACTTACGAACTTCGGAGCGTGTCGTCGAAACGCTTGAAATAGCATCCAAGCACCGAATACAGGGATCAATAGCCACCATATATGTTGCCGTGCTGGCTATTGCGATCAACCTCATAGCCACAAAATCTTGGGTTATTGGAATAGCCGCTTCAGTCACGTTTTTCTTTGTTAATGGGGTGGTTCTTGGTCGCGCCTTTTTCAAAGGTAGTCCCTTCATACAGTTGACCCTCGGAGTATTACTAGCAGCCTCGGTATTGGGTTTGGTCAGCTGGGCAGTAATGATCATTCATAATCTTAGCGTCATTCCATCTGTTGCGACTCTTGTCACTGTAGCCACAATTTCAACTCTACTAATGCTCAGAAAAGGAGGAAGCAAGCCAAACTTGAAGCCGCAGTCTCCAGATAAACAGATCTTCTCCCAACGATTCATAATCTCAAATGGAATTTACCTACTTCTCGCAGCATTTTCGTTCTACCTACTTCTAATTTCCCGTAGAGGAGAAGCCCTCGTCGTTTGGTGGAGCGTTCATCCACTGTTCCTTCCAGTTTTCTTTCTTGCTACACTAGCGTTGACAGCTACCATCTTCATCTCTCGAATGACCGCACACAAACTGGGACTTGTCATGGTGCATTCTTTTCTGTCGGTCTCTCTGTTTCTCTTGGTTTTTCCCTTTGGCGACGTAGGCGGCCAACAATACGTTTTGGGATCAACGCGGCTCGTATACGACAACCAAGTCCTTCATGGAGTTAGATTTCCTGTTCAAAGTATAGCGACGCAAGTATATCTGTGGTTTAGAGGAGACAGTTTTCAAGCCGCATTTAGTGTTATTCTTGCTCGCATGTTCAGTGTTGACGTCATGTGGATCCATCTTTCCCTAGTCCCTATTTTGTGGGGAATTTTCGTTCCTCTAGGCATTTTCTTGATCACTCGAACACTAACCGAAAACGACAACGTTGCAGCTATTTCCGCCCTACTTATCACGACCTTTCCTTACACATTGCGCTGGGGAACCACGTCCGTATACAATAGTCTAGGCTTCATCTTCTTTCTGTATTCAGTCTATTGCTTCCTTGAGTATCTCTCTTCGAACAAGCCTAAGAAATGGGTTCTGCCAATGCTAGGCTTCGTTTTTCTCTCTTTTACGACACATTTCCTCACAGGAATAATGGCATTCTCCTTACTTTTGTTGGTTGTAGTGTTTCGAATATATGAAAATAGAAGTATGTCTCTTTTCTCTGCGAAGTTCTCATTTCTAATTGTCTTCATTTTTTGTGCCTATCTCTTGCCAACAGCAATAACCTATCGTAGGTTCTTGTATCCAGAAACCTCGTACTTCGGGCTGGACAAACTGGCGGAGGTATCTAGAGAAGACATCCTTTGGACGTTCCTTTTAGGTCAACACGTTAACTTCGAAACCCGTATCGCCATTATCCATCTTCTAGGTCCCACCCTCGGGGGTCTCGGCATGCTATATTATTTCTACGTCACGCGACAAAAATCCCGCAAAAAACCACTTCTGTGCACGGCTTTCCTAGTCGTGGGACTTCTAATAGTTCTAGTTGACTACAGAATCCTCAAATTGTTCATTGTATCAGTGCCATTCGCTGAAGAACGACTGTGGGTGTTCAGAGACTTCCTCGTAGTTCCCTTTATGGGAATACTGGCTAACGATGTTTTCCCTTTTCTACACAAGCAAGTCTCTATCATTAGCATCCCATTTTCAACGTCATCTATTCGTCGAATTGCCCTGTACTCCCTAGTATTCCTAGCACTAGGCGGCTGGATTACAACCTCTTTATATTATGCCTACCCTGACTACGGACCTCTGCAGACAACCACATATGAAATCGAAGCGGCAAAGTTTATCGAAGAAAATACGACTGAACCATATGTTGTCATAGGTGATCAATGGACCATATTCGCAGGTGGCATGATCGTTGGAATAGGCAATCCAAACGCCCTGTATTTTCACAGCAAGAGTCCAAAGGGGCTAATGTTGTTCCTTGAGATGAAAAGAAACGCGACGACTGAACCAATGAAAGAAGCAATGGCGTACAACAACGCCACAGTTGCCTATTTCGTGATTGACAAACCAAGACTTCGCGTAGAGGAATACACCAGAATAATCCAACAAGCCCAGCAAAATGGTCTCCAAACATACAGAATCTTTAACTATGAAAATGAGGAGAAACTTCGCATCTTCTACTACAAAGAATAGTTTTGCGCGAAGGTCTCAAAGCGCAAGAGGCTCAGAAAGAATGCTAGACCAGAGATTTACTTTTATCACGTGGCATACATTAGAACAGCACAATTTCCAAGTAGGCACAAAGCAATGACAAAACCAGCGATTTGCTACGTCAGCTC
>JABAOH010037448.1_pt1 | contig 16313 bp, 22 predicted proteins | sample 7062181 | NCBI WGS metagenome assembly JABAOH01 (sample SAMN14538630, study PRJNA623070) | marine sediment metagenome | biome: marine biome [ENVO:00000428]; feature: marine pelagic biome [ENVO:01000023]; material: deep marine sediment [ENVO:00002113]; isolation source: pool of 5 deep marine...
TCAACAGACGCATGCAGCTGCGGAGGCGCGGCTCGTTTGACAATGAGGTCGATTGATATGAGCGCTAGCACAGCACCACTGAACGATCACCCGCAGGTTTGCCCAAGATGGAGCTCGCGCGCAGCCGATGCGCACTCTTGTCAGGCGTCATCTCCGCATATGCGCATCGGGATCGGAACCGTAGCCACGATTTGCCTCCTCGTCGGGTGCCAGCAGCCTCGGCCAGTCTGTGGCGATCTCGAGGGCGCCTGGCAGATCACCTCCATTCGTGAAGAGGGCCCTGCTGATACCTCGTCAAACCTGGATCCGCAGCCGAGTGTCATCATCTTCACGCCATCTCACTACAGCATGGTTTGGATTCCTGGAAGCACCGCGACGCAGGCGTTTGCCGAGCGCTGGAATCCGACTGATGATGAGAAAATCGCGCGGTATGGGGAGATCGTGGTGAACGCCGGCTGGTACGAGTTGACCGATTCGACTCTAACAACGCATCCGCTCGTCGCACGGGTGCCTGAGTTCATGGGAGGCTCCCTTCTCTATCGCTATCAGCTCGTCGGTGACACGCTGATACTGACCACGCTTGACGAGTACTCCTACGACAGCGTACAGGCCCCGTGGGTAGGCGCAGGAACGCAGGTGACCCTTGTTCTGACCTGCATTGATGACATCTCCCACCCACGATGAACGCACGGTCGGCTGGGATGACTGCTGATATCAAGCGCCTGAAGCTGCCGCGCGCTCACGCATTTGCTGTACCTAGGCTCGTGCTGCTGCACAGCCTCTCGCGTCGGTCTGCATCTTCTCGCATGATGACCAGTGACGCCCGCAGCTTAGGCGCGGGCCGTTGGGCGGCTTGTCTTGGTGATATCAATGAGTCATTAACGTTCCAGATGATGCCCGAAGTCGCCCGAGAGCTGCTCACATACTCATGTGGCACGAGGCAATGAACATGCGCAAGAACCAATCTCTGCAAGAGCGCAACAGACAATCAGAGCAAGAGGGGTTGAATCGTTTTCGGTATCGTCGTTCGTGCTTTGCTTACGGAACGCTGATTGCGACTCCCGAAGGCATGAGCGCTATCGAGAACATCAAGCATGGCGATCCGGTGCTGGTGGGTACGCCACGTCGCCAAGAGAATGAGTTGCAGCTATCGTGGTCTCCCAAAACAGTAGCCTTCAGCGCGGGAGCAAGAGGACCTATACCCCTGATGATCCATTTGCAGAGCGAAGACGAGCAAGAATATGTGATTACTCCCGATCACCTCTTCTTGATGCCGAGTGGAGATCTCACCCGAGCTGACCGGCTGCGTCCCGGAGATCAGTTAGTTCGGGCTGAAGGCGGAACCATGTTGATTGCCTTGGTGTCGGCGGGCGCCTACGAAGGTGGGATTCATAATATTGCCTGCGATGTGTCGTGGAATCGCAAGATCACGGGTCATCTTTTGAATGCAAGCGGCGTTGTCAGTGGTGACTACACGTCGCAGTTGTATCATCCGTCGAATCGGCGAGGGCCGCGCCTCTGATCGAAGCGATCCGCTGGTACTTCATCGCCTTCTACGGAAAACACCGGCCCGGATGCCAGCTCGTTTGACCCGCCGACCGCCGGCCAGTGTTGACGTTGGCTCCATAGTGGCGCGGCGATCGTGGAAATACAGCCTGTTCTCCGCTCGGGTGGCGTACTTGCTATCGCTTACTATTCCTAGTTGGCAGAGCATAGCCGTGTTGCACGCGAAACTGAGGACCTGATTTTGGAGTTCAGCCAGTCATGGATGATGGCTGGATGGACAGGAGTCTTTCCCGATCTGATTGACGAAGTGATCCACGGCGGATCTAGACTAGTCGAGGAGTCTTGTTACGACCATGATGAAGAATTCTCGCATGCTCGGTGGTGCGGGAGAATGCGGACATGCAACGGGGTAAGCTCTGGCGGCCTTTCTCCATCCGAGGTGCTGCGCTTCGATGATGCTCTGAGTCGCCTGCTGAGTAGAAGATACCCCGATCCCATGGTGGTAGAGCATCGCGTGTGGTGTGTAGTTGCAAGGAAGCCATCGTGAAGTCATGTGCGAGCCTTGCTTGCGACTCAAGCACAGCGGCAAGCGCTCCCTAGCAAACCGTTGCTGCTGACCGGCCGCTTCACGTTTGCCAGCAGAACGCGACGCCGTTACTCCACATCTCACCGCATCACGGCTGTGAAGTGCCGATCCGGATTCGCGTAATGGCGCGAATCAGGGCAATCGCCAGCAGAATGAGCTCTACAGCCAGCCACACTCCCAGGATGAGCTGGAGCAGAAGCATGGGAGACAAGTCCAGATCAAACTGAAACTGCTGCTGCTGGAACCGCCATGCGCCATCCTCCCTGACCAGCACCGCCGTGAATCGCAAGGGCAGTGTTAGGAGGCGGGTCAGATCGGATTGCACGTAGCCTTTAGTGGAGATCCAGGCCACATCGTCGCCGGCGCTGGAAATCCGGGCCCCATCGATGATGAAACGTACATCGCCCCAGGAGAGCCAATCTGACCTGACCAGTCGTTCGGCTCCACCGGCATCGGTGAAGACCTCGCGGGGCATAGTGCCGAGGATGAGGATGTCGTCGTCGGAGAACAGATCTGCCATGAATCCCCCGACGCGGCTGGTATCGCGATCGGTATAGCCGCGTTGAAAGACGTGCAGCTGCGCGATGACGGCCGCCCGAATGTCGTGCGGGGCATTCCCGGGGGACCCAAACACGAAGTCCCCGGGAGTCGAAACACCGTAATACGAATCATCCGGATGCTGGAACAGCGTGCCGGCGATCAGGAATAGCGTCAATGCGATGACGGGCCTGTATAACATGCGCAGTGGTTTCATGACTCTGCTGACCTTTCAATGTGCCGCGCCCGTGCGCCACTCTCACACGTTCTCTGGAAGTTGCTGCCTTGGAGGAGGCCGTACTCGGGACGGACTCCGCGGAGCCAACCGTACAGCTCTGCGGAGCCAAACCCCGAGACGAGCAGTATGCAGTGGACGGCTACATGGCTGAGCGTCCCGGCCTATCCAATGCTTCGCAGGATCATTACGGGTTCAGAAAGGGCGGGGTTTCCGAAGCAACGGTAGATCACCGGGGTCGGAAGGTGAGCTACGCCGGCCGCCGGCCTAGTTTCACGCGCCAATCTAGACACCCCATCTGCCACTCTCTAGACACCGGAGACCAGCGGTATCGGGTCAGGATGGTCTGACGAGGGGCCGCCTGACAACGCCATCAACGCGGACCCTGGGGCGGTCGGCGTTTTCCGCTCATGCGTTGTCCTCGCTCTTAGTCGCCGCTTTCTTGAATAACAGTGCCCATAGCCCTGGGGCGGTTATGGCATAACGTTAGGCGGATCACACTGGAGAGCCGCGATGCTTGCCATGCTCTGTCGCAATCGCGTCAAGGACTTCCAACGGTGGAAGGACGTCTTCGATTCTCACGAGGAAGCCCATCGCCGTGCTGGCCTTCGACTTGTGCACCTCTGGCAGGCCGTCGAGGAGCCCAACGAAGTCTTTTTTCTGTTCGAGGTTGATGACCTGGACCTGGCGCTGGCCTTCACGAGCGCGCCGGAAGCAGCCGAAGCGGGACGCGCGTCTGGCGTCCTTGACGGCGAACTCCATTTCCTTCGAAGTGTCAACGGCGCGTGACTGCCTGACCAGCACATGAACCTGGCGAGCGCGCACGCTCCAGAGGAAGGCGCGCCGTTGTGCACTTGGCGTTGATACGAACACATTCACCGCGACGCGTGGACCGCGGGCGGGTCGCTCGCCAGGTCATGTGCTAACCGTTAGGTTGCCGAACCATTGAGGCCCCGGTGACCATGTGGATAGTGATTGCCGTCGCGATCGAGGGTAGGCGGTTCCGACATGGTCGCCACAGACAGACGCCGCCGGCAAAAGTCGAGATGGCGACTCGGAATTAGGCGTCGGGCACCAGCTCAGGCAGCTCGGTGCACCGGGCCGCTGAGGATCAGGGTAATCCGACGCTGTAGATCGCCGTTCCCTCAGGACCGCGGATCATGAAGTAGAGGCGGCGGCCTGCCTCGGTGAGGCGGGCGGACAAGACATCGAAGTCCGCATCCAGGGTATAGAACCCTCGTTCCAGCCCTGTCGACGACAGTCGCAGGAGTCCTGTCCGTTCCGCACTCATGAGGTAGAGCCAGACATCGCCAGACTCGGCGACGAACAGGTGGTGGACCAGCTGGTACCGATAGGGAACGTTCATGAACAGCGGGGGGCCCAGCCTGGCCTGGCGCTCTTCCAAGGCCGCCCTCTCCTCCTCCGGAAACGGCAACGCCGTCACCTCTGCCTCGAACAGCGTTTCATCGACACCGTTCCGGCTCACGAGGACTCGCAGGCGATCAGAAGCCATCCACACCAGCCTCCCGTCCGGCGTGAAATCGTACAGGTACGCGCGAGCCTGCACGGGGTTGATGAAGAAGAGTTCTCCGGCCTCCACCCCGGGGAAGAACTCACCGAGGGCGTAGGATGCCACCTGCCGCTCCTCGCTCCCGTCCGCTCTCCTGGACGTGAGCGACTGCTCGGCGGTCGCCTGGACGATACAGCCTGCCGCCCAGCGTCCGTCCGGGTACAGGCGCGGATGATCGCAGATGACGGTATCGGCGAGGGGTCGGCGTGACCGCAGCGCGCCCGACAAGTCGAACACCGACCAGGACCCGGCATCGAGGGCGAGGAGACTATCCCCATCGGCCCTGATCGCCATCAAGTGTTCGAAGCGACCTGCTGTGTCTCCCGTGCCGCCGAAGGTGGTCAGGAGTGTCCCCGTCGAGTCGAACCGACGGATTACATAATCATTGTAGTCGAAGACGGTAACGTTCCCCGCGCGGTCCACCGTGAGGTCGCGCGCCCCCCTGAGTCCTGTCTCGCCGCTGATCCGGAACGCGAGCTCCGGCTGCAGGGTGCCTCGTTCGGGACCGCCGCACGCACAGAGCAGGAGTGCGGCGACGACGACATACCGTCGGTACCCTCCTATCATGGCACCTCGTTTTCGGGAAGCCCTTCCCTGTGCGTGGCGCCGGCCCGCGAAAGGGTTGCACGCGGTGCCGGGCCATCCAATCTGGCTGGAATCTGGCACATCGCAGTCTAACAGATACGAGAGGTGAGCGGCCGCTCACTGGCCCCTGCTCCGACCAGAAAACCGACTACGCCTGGTGGATAGGAATCTGCTTTCGCCCCTGCCGAGTATGCCGCTTGGCCCCGGAGATCAGCGTATCCCTGGCCGAAGAACCTGCCCCGGCTGAGGCGGGCCTGAGCGTAAAGAGCCGTTCTCGAACCGGAGCTCCAGTCTCCTGTCCGCGGCATAGCGATCCAGCAGAGCTCGGCGCTACGGGGCCCGGAGGAGCACGCCCACATCGAGTCGTTCTTTCTCTCGCTCAAGGCCGCGGTCGTCCACGGTACGCGGTTCGCGGGTCCTCGAGCGTTCGGTGTGGCTGTCCGCTGTGGGAGGTGTGCTCGCAGGAGATCTGACGCTCGTGTGCGGTCCCTGTTCCAGATATCAGGGATTACCAGATGTTGGAGTCCGCACTCACTTGGGTCTTGACCGCCCTATCCACGATGGCTCGATCGTGAGAGTTCAGCTTGAACATCTCGCTGGTCACCCTGCTCTTGAAGAGGTCACGATCCTCCGTGATCTCCCCGCCATGACTTCGAAGAAATTGTCGTTGACGATTCCGTCCTCGACCTTGGCCCTATTGAATAGAGCAGATCGGAGGCGATGGCACGCGCGAGTTGTTGCGCTCTTCTGGGATCGTCGATGGCAGTGGCCATCGACTGGGATGGTAAGTCGCCGTACCAGGGGATCACGGTATTGCCCGGGCCTGCAGGGCGCGGTTCGAGGTCGCACTTTCAAGACGACGATCCCGGACGGCGGCGCCGCCCGGTTACGCTTGCCCGTGGGTCATCACGCGCACAGCTTATGGCCAGGATGTTAGGTCCCACTGTGATGTGCAGAGTCATTAGCCACCTAGAGACCCGCAGCCACACGGTGTATTGATGAAGCGAACCGCGCCCAACACAGCAGGTGCAGCGAGTACAACCACTGTCACCAGGGCTGGGGTGGCAATGACTATCATGCTGCTCATTGCTCTTGTGCACCTGCTTAGGGCAGGATCCTACCTGCCGGGTGCTTTGTTCACCCTCTACTACAGCTATTTCTCGGACGTGATTGTTCCTTTTGGCATGTACTTCCTTCTCTGCATGAATGACGCGCATGTTCGCTTCCTCCGCGATCGGCGCGCGAAGGTTGTCCTGGTGTTCGGCGTGGCATCCTTCACCGAACTATTGCAGGCACTTGGAGTGCCCCTGCTTGGACGCACCTTCGATCCTCTTGACTTCGTCATGTTCGCGTTCGGGGTGCTGCTGGCAGCTTTCGTCGACAAGTTGTTGTTGGATCACCTCCTTCCCGGCTGGTCGTGGCGTGCGCTAGCTCGCAAAGATACGACCTCGCGGGAGGCGCGCTGACAACCGGTTGCGGCGGATGGCGCTGACCCAGACCGTTAGGTGTCACTCCAAGATCAAGCGCCGACCGTGACCCTTGAAGAGCAGATAGACCAGCTTGAGCGCTGCGTCGGAGCATTCGCGGGCTCTGTCGCTTCGCTGGACGAGCGTCTCTTCCTCAGAACGGTCACCAGCTGGACGGCGCGGGATATCGTGGCTCACCTGATCGGGTGGAACCGATACGTGGTGAGGGGCGCCAGGCAAATCCTGCGCGGCGAGCTGCCGTTTTACGACGTCGATCCTGGTCCCGACTACTGTAACGTGAACGCTGCGCTCGTTCGCGAGTGCAGCGACACGGATCGATCGACGCTGCTAGTGAGCCTGGCGGCGTCGACAGGGGAACTGACAGCCTTCCTGCGGGCAATTGATCCCTGCGCGTGGAATCGAGATTTCGGGGTTCGGCACGGAAGCGAGACGCTGACTGTGAAGAGCACCGTGGACGATTTGATTGCCGACTATCATCACCATAGAGCTCAGCTGGAGGAGTTTCGCGCGAGGGCTGTCTAGCAAGCGCTAGCAGCCGCCGGGCGCGGCTCCAAAGCACCCCTTCGCAACAGCAAGAGAGGAGTACATTGGATGAGATCCGATGACGCCAACGTCGCTGCACGTGTCGAGTGGCTGGAGCGCACGATACGGCGCACTCGACTCTTCGCCGCCATGGCCGGGATCGGGCTGCTGGCGACCTGGTTGACCGGCGCTGTGCAGGGGCCGGAGCGTCAGGACACGATCCGCACGAAGCTTCTCGTCATCGAGGACGCCGAGGGCCGGGACCGAATCGTGCTGGGCGCTCCAATGCCCGACGGGCGGCAATACGCCGGCATGAAAATCCTGAACCCGGATGGCGCCGAGCAGTTCGGCCTGGGGCTCAAGGCCGACGGCAGCGTCAGCATGGGATTCGACACCCGGCCCGGGGTCGGCCATCCCGGCAACCGCGAGCGGCTCAACATGGGTGTCACTGCGACAGGCCAGGGCTGGATCAGGTATCTAGACAACCAAACCCGGGCACGGATCTTCGTGAGGTTAGACTCGACCGACACCCCGTGGGTGCAGTTCCTCGACTGGCCGGATGAACAGCGGATAGTGGTTCGGCAGATCGGTTTCTCGGGAGAAGAGACGCTCGAATGGAAACGGTAGCAGATGGGTGAAATGAAGTGCGCAGCGGAGCAGTCAAACGAGCGCTTCGACCTGTCGACTGAGACGTTTTCACAGGATGTCATCTGATGGCGCGGCTATCGCTAACAGCTCGAGCGAGGTCTAACATGGCAATGAAGCGGCAACTCGCAGATTGTCACGGGCTTTGCACACCGCAGCAACGGCCGCGCCAAGCTACCGCTCGCAGCTCATCGCCCAGCCGTTAGACAGCGCATCACGGAGCGCCACACGATGAGAGTCTTGGGAATCCGATCCCTCACATGGCTGGTAGTAGCGAGCGCCTGCTCGTCTGGTGGAGCAGCGCTGAGCGAGGCGGAGCGTGCCGCCATTGCGGCGGCCGTCAACTCCGCGACCCACGCCTTCGAGGCCGCCGAGCGCGCTCGCGACGCCGAGCGTACCATCGCGCACCTCGCGCCTGATTTCTACATGTACAACGACGGCGTCCGGGTTTTCTACGACTCCGTCGTCGCGAGCATCAGACGGACGATGGAGACCTTCCAGCACTTCGAGCCCGGCTTCGCGAACGTGGCCGTCCGGGTGCTGGGACCCGATGCCGCCCTCGTCTCGTTCACCTTTCACGATTCCATCGTCACTACGGCGGGCCAGACCCTGCGCTTCACCGGCCCCACCACGCTCGTGTGGGAGCGTCGAGGTGCCGACTGGCTCATAGTCTATGCTGATGCCGACCACTACCCGCCCCAGTGATAGTGCGCTGTCCAGCTGGCACTTGGAGTTGGCGAGCGCGACCGCGCAGGCCCTACTTTCATCGAGCAAGGTGCTCACATGGATTCCCGTGTCACTCCTCTGGTTGACATCCTGCGACTCAACACCCGGCTCTTCCGCAACTGCCTCGACGGCCTCACTGACGAACAGGCCAGCCTTCGGCCCTCGGCCGCGACCAACAGCGCCGCCTTCGTCGCTGCCCACCTCGCTGACGCGCGCTTCTACCTCCTCAAGGTGCTGGGTGTCGAGCACCCCAGTCCACTCGCTGACTACTTGGCGGGTGCCCGCAGCATCGATGATGTGAAACAGTGTCCGACCCTGGCCCAGACCCATTACGCCTGGACGACGGCAGGCCGCCTGCTCCGCGACCGCCTGGAACAGATGACCGCGGCGGATCTGGACGCCCCGGTAACGACGCAGTTCCCAATGCCCGACGCTACCGTACTCGGCGCCCTCACCTTCCTCGTGCAGCATGAGAGTTATCACATCGGGCAGCTGGCCCTGTTCCGGAAATACGCGGGGTTGCCGGCGATGAGCTACGATTGAGTCGTGCCTGAACGCCGCCATCTAGCTAGCCAAGGCATCTGTCGGGCGCACATCCATCTTGTGAGGCAAACTCATGAAGCAGCAACGAAAGACTCAGGCCACACTGGAGAAGGTCGGTCCTGAGAACCTGTCGGACTGCGGCATCGGATGCATCACGAATCCGAAGCACGAAGGCTATGGACCTAAAGTCGAATGGCTTCAACGGCGTTTCGCCGAGGGCCTGCGTTTCCTGCTCTTCCGTGACGAGAGGGGTAAGCCGCTAGCCTTCCTCGAATACGTGCCGGGCGAATATGCCTGGCGGTCCGTGGACGCCGAAGGCTGGTTGTTTGTCCACTGTCTGTGGGTCTATCCCAAAGGGCAAGCGGTGGGCGGGCTGGGGAGTCGCTTGATCCAGGCCTGCGTAGAGGAAGCGCGACAGGCGGGCGCCAGAGGCGTGGCAGCCATGGTGAGTGAGGGCCCCTGGATGGCGGGGAAGCAAGTCTTTCTCAAGAATGGATTCGTGCAGATTGCGGAGAGCGATCGCTTCCAGCTGGTCATTCATCGGCTGAGGAAAGGGCGAGCGCCACGCTTCCGCGACATCAGGACAAAGCGTGCAAAGCACCGAGGGCTGCACATCGTGTATTCTGCCCAGTGCCCTTACCTGCCGAAGACAGTGAACGACTTGGCGGCCATGGCAGCCGAACACAGCCTGAAAGTGAAGGTCACAGTGCTCAAGAGCGCCCGCGAAGCGCAAAACGCGCCTTCTTGCTACGGTGTTTTCAACCTCCTGTGGAACGGGCGGCTGCTGTCAGATCATTACGTGAGCAGAGGACGGTTCAGCAACATACTGAGGAAAGAGATCCTGAATCGGGACGAATGAATAGGACTGCCGTCGCGACCCTGACACCGTTAGCAGCTGACTGGCCGCCCGCTAAACGTTGCAGGTCGGCGGCGTGAGTTCGGAAGGCCAACCCAAGCGACCGAAAGCTGCGGATGCTGCGGGGGCGGTGCTCATTCTGGGCGTGCTCGCTGCGCAGGCCTTCCTAGACGTATCCGGAGCGCGGTGGCTCACGGCGGTCGCTGTCGCGCTGCTCCTACTCGCGCCTGCCTTCATCTTCCTGCCGTTTCTCCATCTCTCCCGGTACGGCAAGCCAAGAGATGGTGGGCCATACTTCGCGACCACGAAGCTGGTCGACAGGGGCATCTATCGCGTGGTGAGACATCCGCAGTACGTGGGGTACGCCCTACTTGCTGTGGGATTCGGGGCCCGCAATCCACATCCACTTGTGCTCGGACTTGCCAGTGGGGCTGCCGCGTTCTTCTACCTGCAATGTGTTTTGGAGGAACGCTTCTGTCGCGGCACCTTCGGTTCCGCATACGACCAGTACATGAGCCGGGTTCCCAGATTCAACTTCCTGCTCGGCCTCTTCCGAATTGCACAGGATCACCTGAGAGGCGTTAATGGATCGACCGGAGATGAGCAACCGCGATGATGTTCGCGGCTCAGCAGCCGGCGACCTCATCCAGGAGGCAGTTGTGCTTCGCCGATTCCCCACCGCGCTCGCTGTTCTCGTAGCTGCCTGTCTCCCCACCGGTGAACGCGTGCTCACCGAAGCCGAGCGGCGCGCGACCGAAGACACGGTCAGGCAGCTGATGGCAAGCATGCAGGCAGCAGCCAACGCACGAGACGTCGACCGCCTGATGACCCACTACAGCCCGGTTGGGACATTCGCAGCACAAGGCACACTGCTAACCCGTGAAGGAGTGTACACCAACCTCAAGAGCTATTACGGGACCCTGCGAGAGCTGGACTTCCAGTGGCAGCGGTTGGAGGTGGATGTGCTGTCGCCAGATGCGGCCACACTGACCGGGCTGGCGGTATCCGAGGCCACTGACACGGCGGGAAATCGCCTGCGTGGGCGGCGCGTGTATACCGGTGTCCTCGCCCGCCGCGGCGGCCAGTGGCAGATCGTGAACTGGCATCTCTCGATGCCGCCAGACCCGAGCGCCAGACGAGAGTGAGTGGCGATGCAGTTCACAGTCGAACCGGGCATCTTCGAGGCTTTTCCCGCCATGCGCATCGTGGTGGCCATTGCGAAAGGCGTGGACAACACCGCGACCTACCCAGTCGTCCAGTCCCAATGGCAGGCAGCCTGGGACGGCGCCCGGGAGGCCTCAAGGTACGGAAACAGTCAGTCACATCCGCACGTTCGCCCGTGGCGCGACGCCTTGCAACAGCTCGGCGTGTCCGGCAAGAAGTTTCCCAGTTCGATCGAAGCACTACTGCGCCGAGCGATGAAGGGAGGGCCGCCGTTCTCGATCAACCCGCTGGTCGATTTCTACAACGCCGTCTCGCTCCGGCACGTGGTGCCAGCCGGCGGATTCGACATCAGCGACTTGAGGGACGTGTTGACACTGAGGTTCACGAGAAGCGGCGATACCTTTCAGGCACTGGACGAAGACTCACCGTCGGCGGTGCCGCCCGGTGAGGTGGCGTACGCCACGGACTCTACGGTACTGACGCGCCACTTCGTCTGGCGGCAGGCTCGCACCGCCCTGATCCGGCGAGAGACCCGGGACATTGTGCTCGTGTCCGAGATCCTGGGGGCCCTGCCGCAAACCATCGTCGACTCAATAGAGGCCGAGTTCAGACAGGGGGTGGAGTCGACCTTCCAGGTTGACTGTGAGACGTATTGCATTGACGCCGAGCACTTGACAGTCTCGTGGTGACTACAGGCTGTGGCGTCAGAGAGGATTCGTAAGTCGATGCGCCAGCACGTTTCTTCAGGGAGCCCCTACGAGCCCCGGGTCGGCATCTCGCGGGCTGTGCGCGTAGGCCACTCCATCGCGGTCGCGGGTACGGCACCCATCGGCCCCGAGGGCCAGACGGTCGCACCCGGCGATCCGGCCGCCCAAGCACATCGTTGTTTGGTGATCGTGCGGGAGGCGCTGGAAGGGCTTGGCGCCTCCGTCTCCGACGTGGTGCGAACCCGCATTCTACTCACGCGAATCGAAGACTGGGAGCGGGTGGCGGAGGTACACCGGGAGTTCTTCCAGGACGTCCGCCCCGTCACGACGGTCATGCAGGTGAGCCGCTTTGCCGATCCGGAGTGGTTGGTGGAGATCGAGGCCGATGCCATCCTGGATTGAGGCCGTCGCTATTGGCGCTCGCCGCCGAGCCCGGGCACGCAGCTGCCGGGGCCTCGAGGTGGCATTGCCTACGACGAGCAAGTGACGCAAGGCCGGAAGCCGCTAAGGATGGGGTTCTTGGGTGCGACCCCGCGTGTCCCCCAGCACCCAGCACCCCCCGTGATTCACTGAAGGGACGGACAGTAACTCCATGGACACCGCCGGCAACGAACTCCCCGCAGAGAGCTTCGCCAAGGTCGCCCGGGAATGGTGCACCTTGTTCCAGGCGCGCTCGGGTATGACGGCTGCCGAGTTCCTGCTGCGCACTCAGGGGATGCTCGCCCGGCTCCATGCGGCCAGCGTCGGGGTGCTGCACGTCGACCGGGAAACGGACCCCGAAACCACTCTCGAGTTTCTCGCCAGCGCGACGGAGGCCCATCTGGACCGTGTCCAATGGGCCGAGGGCAAGACAGTCCCAGCCGATCGCACTCATCTCGCAATGTCCCACGCCGAGTGGGTGACGCTGTACCAGGAGCTGAGCGCTCTGTTTGGGGGCGCGGACCGGCACTGGATTATCGGTGAGCCACTCGCGCCCGAAGTGCCGCCGCCGGAGAGTAGCTCGCTGGCCGACGAGCTCATCGACATCTACAGGGACGTCCGCTACGGGCTGCAGATGTGGGAGCGCGGTGATGAGGCTTCACGAGGGGAGGCTGTGCATTTGTGGCAACTGACGTTCGTGCATCACTGGGGTGCCCACGTGCTTGACGCCCTCCGCGCGCTGCATGCCATGACCACGCTGCCACCTGATGAGCGACTCGAGGAAGACGGAGGGACCTGACGTCCCTAAGAGTTGATCACCCGAGCGTTTGTGCGCCCCACCGATTCGGGATAGGATCAAGCGTGCCGTGACTGGCAGGCGAGACGCCCACAAGCCGCACGCGGTGACAGCGGGCTGACAGCGATCAGCGAGGAGAAAGGAGGGAGGAAGATGGCTGAGAGCGTGTACAAGGTGGTCGAGTTGGTGGGAACCAGCACGGACTCGTGGGAAAAGGCGGCTGCGGGCGCTGTGGAGAGAGCGGCGAAGACACTGCGCGATCTCCGTGTGGCCGAGGTCTCCGAACTCGACATCCAGCTCAAGGACGGCAAGGTCCAGAGTTACCGTGCCAAGGTGAAGGTCTCCTTCAAGTACGAGGGTGGCCCCTGACGATAGCCGCCACCCGATGGGATAGGGCTGGCAAGGCCAGCAACGCAGCAGACCCAGCCTGCGGCCGCGCCGGGGTCGCCGTAGCGGCCCCGGCTCGCTCTTCCCCTTGCGAATCTCAGCATAGTTTTCAACCGCGGCACAGTACGAAGACAGGGACACATCGCTCCATGCACCACATCCGCCTATTCCACTGGAACGCCACTGAGGCCAAACAGCGGGTCTGGCAGCTTCGGAAAGCAGGGTACACCGTGGCGTGTGAAACGCCGACTCCAGCCCTCCTACGCCGGCTCAAGCAGCGTCCTCCGGCCGCGGTCATCATCGACCTGAGCCGCTCTCCCGCCATGGGGCGCGACGTCGGAGTCGCGATTCGGCACTACAAGGCCACGCGCAACGTGCCGCTGGTATTCGTCGGCGGCGACCCGGAGAAGGTCGCTCGCACCAAGCAGCAGCTCCCTGATGCCGTCTACACCACGTGGAACAGGATTCGAAGCTCGCTGAAGCAGGCGATTTCGCATCCCCCGGCGGAGCCGGTCGCGCCAGCTTCCGTCCTTGCGGGCTACTCAGGCACGCCGCTGCCGCGGAAGCTCGGCATCAAGCCGAGCTCGATTGTCGCCCTCGTCGGAGCGCCGGCGGGTTTTGAAGATACCCTCGGCGCCTTGCCCCACGGCGTAGCACTGCGAAAGCGGGCCAGCAGCCGGAACGACCTCATCATCTGGTTCACTAGATCTCGTAGGGATCTGGAGCGCCGCATCGAACGCATGGCCGCGTTGGTTGGCAGGGGAGGGATGTGGATCACCTGGCCGAAGAAGGGATCCCCGATAACCTCTGACCTGACACAGGCCGAGGTAAGAAAGGCCGGCCTCGCTGCCGGGCTGGTCGACTACAAGGTATGCGCCATCGACACGACCTGGTCCGGCCTCAAGTTCGCGCGGCGTAAGGGAACGTGATCACACGCCAGTTGCAGGGTGCGGCAGCAGCCGGGATCGCCCAGATTCACCTACCGCTCTGGACAAACATCGCCGACTGATCACCGTAATACACCAGCTCGCCTCCTTGCCGGAACTCGAACTCGAACCGGATGGTCACGCGACGAGCACCGGCGCGGGATCGAATCTCGTGAGATCGGAGTTCCAGGGGCGGGCCGATCCGCGCCACAGCCTTGAAATCGGCGCGATGGATCCGGTTCCCGAAACCGACCCAACCCTCGTCCCAGCGACACCCGTAGAAGAACCAGGCGTGAACACATCCCATGCTGGCGGTCACCATGATGAGCTCCGCGCCGGACACATGAGCGGGATGCTCCGGACGGATTCGCTGATACTGGGCGAGGGGCAGGTATCGGTTGGTGTCCAGACGGGCCTCGAGCTCACGCCGCTCCCCATCGAGCCTGACGATCTCGTCCAGGAAGAAAGCCTCTTCCCGGTACATGAAGCTGTCCAGGAAGCGCTGCATCTCTGCGGGATCATGCGGTCCCGCCAGGTGGCGTGCCACGATTCCCCCTTCCCTCAACATGAACAATCCATGGCGTGCAAGCCGCAGATCCCTGAATACGCGGCCGCATTGATTCGGCAGGACGCCTTTCTCAATCTCGGCTTGGGTGCCATCATAAGTTCTGTGGCACGCGGTGGCAAAATGCGGTTCCTCGCATCTGGCTTGATGCTCGCTGCTGGTTTCGCCTGTAAATCATCGGACCGGCCCCGAGCAGGCTCTTCGGCACGCGCCTGCCCCGCACCTGCCGTAGAGGCCTCAGCATGGTCGGAGTCGACATACGACGCGGTGCCGGTCTCATTTCGACTTCCCCCGGGCTTCCGCAAGAAAGAGTTTGAAATCCGCCTTGCCAGGCGGCCACCAGATATCTGGCAGGGGGGACTGCTCGAACGGATTTCGATGTTCCTGAGCGATGATGCCCCTTCGCTCGAGCGCGCGAAGGCTCCGAGAGAATCGTACTATCTCGAATACACGGAGTGTCGCGAGACAATCGGCGGGAAGCCCGTTGTCATTCAGGCATACCGCATGACCGGAGCACCATCGTCCGAAGGTGGACAATCCAGTCAGTACAAGATCTACGCAACGGCGCAGCTGGCTCCGAGGTCGTACCTGCACATATCGGGCACGGCAGGCAGTCCCGAAAGGCAACGGCAGCTCCTTGCCATGGTGCGCACGATGCACTTCCCTTCTCCGTGACAATCTCCGGCGCCGTCGCGCTGGGCGGGGCGAGAAATGGCCGTTACGACGGACTCAGTACGTCCCAGTCGGTTTCGCGTTGACACGATTCCCGCGTTGCTGCGACCCGTGTCTTGGGTATACGGGTACGGCCTGGGGCTGACGCTGTTCACGTACCTGCTCTTACAGCGACTTACCATCGCTGTGGAGGTCATTGGGCAGGAGAACTTGGATGCCGACTCCAACTACATCTTTTGCCACTGGCACGGCGCCGTTCCGCTCTCGCTCCAAGGCAGTGCTCCTCGCTTTCCATCTGCATTGCGCAGCCGACCACACGCCTGGATGCAGCACCCGCTCTGGTACATGAAGCCCATCCACGTGCTCCTACGATTCATCGGAGTGGACAAGATCGTACTCGGATCCACCGGCCACGATGGGAGGCTGGCCGCCGATGAGCTGGTGGGGGAGCTGCAAGCCGGCTACTCCACCGTCCTGCTGCCAGACGGCCCAGCTGGACCACCACGGGTGCTGAAGAAGGGCCTCCTCCATATTGCCGCTCAGAGCGGGGTTCCGATTGTACCGCTCCGAGTAACCGCATCGCGTCGGCTCGAGTTGCGGTCATGGGATCGCAAGCAGCTTCCAGTGCCGTTCTCCACCATTGGCATTGAGATCGGAACGCCGATTCCGGTCACCGAGCACACGTTCGAAGATGCAGCGGGTGAACTCACCGAGGCTCTCGGTTGAACCGGCCCGGCACCGTGCCCTACTCCGAGTCCAGTCTGCTGAGGGACGCCCGTGCTGAGTATCTCAGGCACAACGGTCTTGGCGAGGACGGTGGCTACGGCAAGCGTTGGGTGAAGGTGAAGCTCGGCCCCATCACCTCTGACGTCTTCGTG
>JABAOH010151724.1_pt1 | contig 16313 bp, 31 predicted proteins | sample 7062181 | NCBI WGS metagenome assembly JABAOH01 (sample SAMN14538630, study PRJNA623070) | marine sediment metagenome | biome: marine biome [ENVO:00000428]; feature: marine pelagic biome [ENVO:01000023]; material: deep marine sediment [ENVO:00002113]; isolation source: pool of 5 deep marine...
GGTAGTAATTAAATAAGATATAATAATAAGTAATTAGAAGTTATAAATTAGAAATTATAGATTATAAAATAAAAAAAATAAAGAAATTAGTATTCCCAAAATTCGTTTATGTAACCCTTCCTAATCATTAACACATGGGGACCTTTTGTTCCTATGAATTCCCATCCATCATTAATCAATTCCCTCCAGGTTGCATGGTCACATTGCTCTACTAGCTGTTCTCCGCTTTGGTTATGCACTATTGTATATATAGCCATTCTTTTCCTCCTCCATTTAGTAGCTTTGATTAATCATAGTAGTTAAAATACTCTTCTCCAAAAGTGTTTAAATCACAATCAGCTGCACAGTTGCCCTCTGCATCTAGATCATAACCGCATACGCATTTTTTAGGCTTCATTTTTTAACCCTTTTATTCACTATCCTCTTAGCTGTTTTAAGCTGAGAAGCAGTATAATTCAGCTTCCCTTCATTCTTTACTATCTTCTTTGCTATCCGTTTATTCATTTTGCATCCCCCAGCATTGCATTATTTCTATATTGTCTTTAATCACTTTCTTACACTTAGAGCAGGTATCTATTCCGCTTTCATACGTTACAATATCAGCAGAACAACACCTAGTAAAAAACAATTTTGTATGCCTATAACCGCACTTCTTACATTTATCTGCCATTTTGAATCCTCCTAATCTGTTACTACTAACTAGGGAAGTATATATATAAACCTTTCTATACTCATTAATAAACTTATTTTCAATATTGAAAAGAAATAAGCAATAAGATTTAAATATAACTTATAATTACTCCTTATTATGATAAATAAGAAAGAGCTATTAAAGGAATTCTCTCTGCTGGAAGACTACCTGCAAAGCAGACCATTAACACCTATATCTGTAGAATTGCTGCTGCAGCAAATGCTATTATTCTATGAAACGTCACAGATGGCTAGTATCATAGAAAGAAAGATGAAGGAGGAATCAGAAAATGCCAAAAGCAATAATTAACATACCAACACAACTAAGCAGAAAGATTAAAAAATATAAGCTGGACCAGAACCACAGAACCATAGAACAAAGCATAATCAAACTGCTTAAGCAGCAACTGAAATGAACAACACAACAATAAAATATTACAGAAGGGATAATTTGATAAAAAAAACCCATGAAATCAGCCAGGACTACGCACTAAGGCTGGTAAACTCCGTCTATAACCACCCTTATCAGGCATTGGAAAAATCAGATAAGCATCATCCCATAAAACTCATGTTCTCTGATATATGGATGGAGAAGCATTATAAATGAAGATAACAGAACAAATAAAGCGGATAAAAGGGGATTGGTTCTTATTTGATGAATCATATCCTTTGCTTATTTTCAACAAATCACAATCAAAAATACTAGAAGATTATTATATTAAATCAAATAAGATAAGAAAATCAAATAAAGAATTAAAAAAGATAAAATAATGCTCCTATGGTTGTAACAAATAAAAGGGGGATAGTTAGCCCTTATACTCTAATTCTCCTAATCCTAGTAATTACAGCAGCATCCCTTTATTTCATTAAAGGCAATGTGCATGAAGATGAAGCACATGAATGTGCTGCTTTCTTTGGAGAAACAAACAATAATTATATACCTTATAGCTTTTGGAAAAACCAAAATGGACAATGCTGCAAATACAGACTTAATGAAGAACAGGAAATTGCTCCAAAGTGCCAATAACCTATTAAACCTAATCTTCCTGATAGGTCTAGGCTACTCAATAATAAAGCTCAATTACTTATGGATTTTTATATTCTTAATACTTTTGCTTCCATCTCATGAGAATATAGCTAGGTGGTTAAAGCGTTCCTCTAAAACCATGAAGGGCAAAGTGCGTCATGAGCAACAATCCCACAGCAGCGGTGAAGATGCCCATAAGGGCTATGCAGCCCCAGATGTAAACACTAAGGATCATGAGCATGATGCTGCCAAAAACACCAACAGCCCCTATTTGAAAAGCCTTCCCTATGACTATGAGAGTGATGCTAAGGATGAAGAAGAACATCAGCATGATAACCCTAGGCAATGAGGATAAGTCACAGCTGCCTATTTCATAAGCATCTGTTGGTGGAGCAGGAGGCAATACGCTTGTATCATTACAAAAATAATTATATTGCAGGTCTGGAGTGTCCACAGTGAATAATCCTGATAGGTCAGTAACATTAACTTCTAACAATGAATAAGTCCCATTTGTGGGATCCAGGAAATCATAAATTATCATGCTGCTGTAAGTATTGCCGCTAATTAGGGGCAATTCTTCTTCTAATATTGTTCCGCTGCTGAAATTATAAGTGACAACTACGCTGTCTATAAAATTGTCGTCTGTTGCATTAACTTCAAAAATTACCGCATCATTACAGGACAGCTGAAGGGGATTAACGCTAAAATTAATTATCATTGGAGCTTCAGTATCTTCTATAACTTCTATCAGATGCACTTCTGATATTTCTTCAACAACTGCCGAGAAGATGCGGAAAGAAGCACTTATGTTCCTTTTTACGTCTAGTTCTATGTTGTTGAATCCGCTGCTAAAAGTGGTATTAGCTAAAAATTCAGCTACTTCCCCAGTATTATTATTATACTGCATTACCTGGAAGTCTTCAGTCCCTGCACTAACCTTTTTAACATTAAGAAAATATTGGTTATCAGTATTCAGCACTATGGGGAATGATACTCTTAAAGCCTGTCCCTCCACAGTCTCAGATACTCTTACCAGGTCTACTATTTCATTGTCTCCTGTGTCTTCTGTTGCATTTGCCCATAATCTGAAAGAAGAAGCAGTGGTATTTATGTTTTGCAGTGTTAAAAAGTGGGTTGTTGCTTCTGCAGTACTTTCAAATTTAGCGTATATAATATTTTGTGCAGTATTGGTTAAAAATATTCCTCCTAGACTAGCACTAGGCGGTATAGAATCCTGAAAATGTATCTCTACCTGGTCCCCATTTGATAAGGGAGAAGCGGTATTAGCTTCATAATATCTGGAAGCTCCGTCTAAGTTATTACTGGCGTTGCTTCCATCTCCTCTGATCTGCACTTCTCCAAAGAAGCTGGTACTTCCCTGATATAAAAAGCTCAAAAGACCATTATTTGTGAATTGTGTCCTGGAAGTTTCAAATTTAGTAATGTCTGATTCATCAAATAATTCATTTGTAAGATTTTGAATTATCAAAAACTGGCTGTCATTATAAGCAGTAACCCTGCCACTATCTAAATGCAGTGTTGGATTTGTATTATTAACTGTTGTATTGAAGAAAGGATCTAATATTGTTCGCTTTCCGTTAAAAAATACTGAGAAGTTAAATTTTCCATCTTCTTTAACAAAAAATTCCAGATCATAAACTTCTTGCTGGTTGCTTCCTATAAGATAAGGAACTACTGAATCAAAATCTTTAGACTTAGTCCTGGTTGTTGCTATGTCTAATCCTTTGTTTCTGAATTGTCTTACTTTTACCTGCTTATCTGCATCAAATTCCAAGAAAGCGTTAATGGGAAAATTATTGTTATTCTCTACTGTTATTTTAGACTGGATAAGGCATCCGTCGCTGCTGGTTACTGGAACACAATTATAATGTAGCTTGTCGCTGGTTATCGTCACTCCATGCTCTGTTATGGATTGCTGTGCTGTTGCTATCGCTGCCTGGGTCAATGCTAAAACCACTAAAACTATAATTAATTTCAGTTTCATTGTGCATCTTTCATCATGTACTAGTACTTAATGTCTTCCTTAATACTTGAAAAGCTACAAAGCTAAATGCTAAGCCTATTAACAATATTATTAGTCCTTCCATTTTAGCCAGTCCTCCTCTTTCTGAATTCTTTTATTATGCTGCTGCAAACTACCAATATAACGATTAATGATATTAATGCAGCCCCTGCTATTCCTATTCTTACCAAAAGAAGATCAAATCCTGTAAGCTCCGTTACTTTAACAGTCCATTGTTCAGTTATGCGGTCTTCTCCATTATCCCCTGCACAGACCCCAGTAACATTATAATCTCCTATTAAGATTATCAGATTTTCAAAGAACACATAATCATTCCCTATAGTAACGTCTAAGGTGTTATCGTTTATTATTTCTGTACCATTAAGTGCTACTAGTACGCTAGGAGCAGCCAGGCTTATATCAGTACAGGTCACAGTGATATTATCCAATACTTCTGCTTCTGTTAATGAGGAGCAGGTAGCATCATTGCACAGCAAAGTGTCTGCACTTGGAGGAAGTATAGTTAATAAGATGCTAGTCTGCCCTGATAAACTGGCATTATCTTCTTCCCTGCTAGTAACATTGAAAGTTCCAGGAGCATTAGAAACAAAAAAAGCGTTATCTAAATTTATTGTAATGTCATTGGTTGTTCCTAGCACTCCAGTGTCTTCCTGGCTTAAAATAATATCTCCCAGGGCTGAATAAATAGTAACATTATGCAGCACTAAATTGCTGTTAGTTGCTGTTATCGTATAATTTGCATGGCTGCTTATCTCTGTACCACTCGGGATTATTGTGTTCAGGTTATCAAAAGGGTTTATGGTATCTACAATGATTTCTACTGAATCTTGGTCTGATGTGCTGCCATTACTAAATACCTGGACAGTTAAATTGTGGTGTCCATCGTCTAGGGTAACAGTAAAGTTTAAGTGGCTAAATTGTGTTTGATTAACACTACCATTTACTAATAAGGAAGCATTATCAAATATTTCTGGGCTTCCCACTGCCTGAGTATAATTAACGTATACTAAGCTGCCCTGAAAGCTGCCATCAAAAGGATTAACAATGGACACATTAACTTCTCCTGGAGGCTGGAAGCCTGGAGCAGTTACGCTTTCTGGAGGAGCATTTTCACACTCTGTCTGTACTCCATTATTAACATCAGGGTCTGCTAAGCTGCCATTATTAACCTGGAAGCCTCCTGTGAAATAAATAAGGGGTTGTGTTCCTGTTGGACCAGATCCATCTTCTGATAGATTAACTGCTCCTCCATCAGCCCCTATAAACTTTCTCCTATTAACTTCTTGGTCCAGATCTAAGTAGATGTCGTCTATCCAGACTTCAGCTAAGCATCCCATTAACGCTTGTGTTCCCACTTGGTTACTGCCGATGGTGTAGCCTCCTGCATCCCAATTCATAAGACCATCAATGGTAACTACTCCTCCGCTTATGCTAGTTTCGTTTGTATCATTAGCATAAATCCTAAATGTTGCATCAACGTTTGTTCCCAGGTGGCTGTCTGTGCTAATACTCATTATTATGTGCTTCCATCCCACAGAATCAGTACTGGTAATTGAAGATACTGCTCCAGTTCCCTGTCCATTAACTATAGTGGTTGTTCCTGGATCGTCTAAAGCAAATATTCTTGGTCCGTTACCTGCTGCTTTCTCTACTACGCTGAAGCCTCCTCCATCAGATAATATTACTCCGCTAGTCCCATCCTGGGATGAATCGTTGATCCTAATCCAAAAACTTATAGTCAGATTTTTTGTATCTGGTATTGAAGCTACTGTGCTTTCCACTCCTCCGTCGCTGAAGTAAGTGGCTTCTATAGCAAAAGCTAAAGGAAGCATTAACATCATAAAGATGCTAGTAAAAGTTAGCGTTGTCAGCATCCTTAATTTGTTATTTCTTTTCATTATCTTATGAACCCCTTATTAATTGAAATATTATAACCGCTAACATGATCCTGGGTATGAGGAATAATCCATCCAGCCAGAAGGGCAAAGCTCCAAAAGTCCAGAAGAACATACTGAAAAGGCTGAAGACCACTTCCAAAGCTGTTACGTCGTCCTGCCCTATATCCTCTGTGAATCCTCCTGTGTTCACTGTTGAAGCGTCTACTCCAAAATCTGCGTTTATGAATGGCAAAGCTATTCCTAGCACTACAAAGATGGATACAATCACTGTCAATATGTATTCTTTCACCATGTTTCATCTTTACATTACAGTTTGATTATTAGTAAACAATCTTGATACCCAGATCCCCACTCCAGTCAATAATAACACTGATAAGACAATAACTGTTCCCACTCCAATAAGCCCTAGCCTAGCTCCTATTACTATCATGAGACCTTCAAAGAAGAAAGTAATACCAGCTAACACAGTAAAATTAATTGAAACCTGCACTCCTCTCAGTCTGAGAATCTCAGGAGTTAGGACAATAGAAGCTCCTAGGAATAGCATCAGCAATAACCAGACTATGGTTCCCGATACTCCAATAAGGTTAGAGTATTCCACAATGCCCCTATTTATAGAGTTGTTGGTTAGTTGGTTTCCTTCAACATCAGTAAGTATTCCATCTACTGGGATTTCATCCACTATAAAACTTATTGAGCAGCTGCTTTCTCCAAATTCCAGACCCTGATCTGCAACTGTAAAGCTAAAAGTCTCTACATCCCTGTCTTCTGGGTTTGCTTGATCGTATCCTTCTATGCGTATCTGTCCGTTGCCTGATTTATTAACAGTAAAGCTATGAGGCTGCACTGCCCCAGAAGTAACATTACCCACTTCATTAATTAATTCATTATCTGATCCTTCATAAATAGTTACTTTGCTGCTTACCAGGTCTTTATCTAAAAGATTTTGGTCCTGTACTATAACGCTTATTTGGAATGTCGTGTTTATCTGTATTACGTCTGTGTTGCATGGGTTAAAAGTAACATTTGCTACTATTCCAGGTTCATTGACTAGAGTGTCGTCTATATAATAGATAGTGTTTGTTTCTGAGCAGATAAGGTCTTCTGCTCCTGATTTCTCAGGATCTACAGCGATACAGGAAGTTTCTATTCCAACTGGATTATCAAATATTTGATTTAAGACTAGGACTTCTTCCCCTAAGATATTGCTGAATACATCACTGCTAATTCTAAATACTCCATAAGAAGTTATAAGCTCTGTGGGGTCTATTTCTCCTTCTCCTAAATCTATATCTCTGTCTGAGTGCTGCCCTAAGTGGCTGATTATTGCTAAGTTTCTAAATTCTTTAGAATAATTGTACAGTCCGTCTGTTTCAAACTTAAACTGTGCGTTGCCCTGAGAATGAGAAGTGCTAGAAGAAGCACATAATAATTCCAGTTCTTCATTATCTTCATCATGCCCTACTATGCAAAAATCGTTATTTGGATCACTATCCCCAAAAATGTTACCTAACATTGGATTGCTGAGGATTTGCCCTTCAGCGTTGAATATTTCTGGGAAATCGTCTATAAGGCTAAATGAAGAATCATAATATCCCATGGCATAGCTGTCTTCGTCTACCATTGCTCCGATTACCATTTCTAGTCCGTTGCCTATTGCTCCGTCTAGGTTAGCTATTAGTGGGGATGTGAAAACATCTTCTATGAAGAATTCTGCTGTTCCTTCTGTTCTTAATGCGTTGCACGTTGCTGCAGTTGCTGAAGTGATAGGATTAACATTCCTTCCTAGTCCTATTCCGCTTATTTCAGTGAAGGTGTCTCTGTTAGCTGTTAGATCGTCTGATAAGCTAATAACTTCAACGTGTATCTTTTCGTTGCTGCCTGTGTCTGCTCTTATGGCTGAGAAGATGTATTCGTCTGTTGTATCCCCATCAAAATCCGCATAACTCATGCTGCGTATCTTAGGGAAGCAAATATTATCTGTGGGAGAAGTATCGCTTAATAAAGTTAATTGGCTTCCTATATCAGTGCTGTTAAATCCTGTAACGTAAAGGTCTGGGTTTGGCGTATTGCTAGGGTGGTAAGCTAATAAGCAATTATTTGTTTTTCCACATTTAAGCATCATGCCCCCATCACTATGGCTTATGCTGCTTAAGTCCAGGCTGCTTTGGTTAAAAAAATCTGTTCCATTATATTCCAGGATTTCTATGGTTTCTGATGTTTCTCTGGCTACTATGATTTCGTGCAGTCCGTCTCCGTCAATGTCAAAAATGTCCATATTACTTAGTGGTTCATTTGTGCCAAAAGAATGAGAATCAATAACTGTTAATGTATGATTTTGATAAAGAGTAATTCCAGTCCCTGCAGCTATAATGATTTCGTGCAGCCCATCATTGTTTAAGTCCGCTACATAAGGGATACTTCTTTGTGTTCCTATGCCCCTAGCTTGGATTGCACTTGCTGGTAAGTCTTCGTTGAAGATGCCTGTGCCTGTCTGGTATTGGTTGTTTGCTCCTCCTGTGGTATTATAGGTTGTGATTGCTGATGCTGAAGAAATAGCCAGTAAGAAGATTATGATAAAGGTTAGTTGCTTCATTCCGTCTATAAAGCAGTGGTTGTTTATATACTTTTATGCGATACTTTAAATATATGTATGTATGTATGTATGTTATGAAGTGCCATAATGATAAATGCCTTTATGAATGGAAATATACTGGAAATGCTCAGTTTAAGACCAGCTGCCCCAGGTGCGGACACCATGTCTTCTTTAGCAGACAGAAGCTAAGTATCAAAGAAGGGTTAAAGAATTTCTCAGGATTATAAAAAAAAAGAAAAGGTCCCCATCCTTAGATGGGGATTGGCTTTCTATTGGCAGCAAATTTCTGACTTCGTTATCAGAATCGCATTGATTCTCGCACTGATTTAAACGCATTGACTGCGTATAACAGTGGTAGAACAGTAGCGAATAAGATACCTAATGCCAGTCCTGCATTGCTCAGGTTCGTAAATTGCTGAAGAACCAGGGTTGCAGTTCCTGCGATAATAGCAGCCACAATTACCAGAGTAATGACTGAATCAATGATTCTGTCTCCGCTTCTGGTTTGAGCTTTTTTATCGTTAAAAAGGCGTCGCATCGTATCCCTCCTTTTATGTTATTACTGCCTAATAATACAGTAAAATATATAAACCTGCGTGTACGATACAGTTACAAATGGTAAACAGCAAATCTACGATGCAGTTACGCTGTTCTGAGAAGGTCCATAATATCATAAATGGAGACTGCAAAGAGAAATTCTTAAAACATAACCCTGAATATGAAGGAGCAGCAATAACAACAAATCAAATACTAACTTTTCTTTTGAAATTTGTGTATAAAGAAGAATGGCATGAATTTAATGAAAGCGGTTTCAAATCTAACAATAAGCAGTAAAGCAGAATTTATGCAGCCTTTTACTCCTTCTCAGGGCTGCTTTGATTGGTGTAGCGTCCAGCACATAGTGCATTTTAACAATGTCTCTGTCTGGTCCATCCTAATAATAGGCGTTGCTTATGTTGCACTGAGTGCTATTCCTTATTTTGAAGAATCAGAAAAGCTGCAGGATTACGCTTATACCCTAGTCACTTTCGCTAGGTTGTCTCTTATAACTTTCTTATTTTACTATTTTGTTTATATCAGATGGGGCTTATTATAAATGCTAACTTTATACCTGGGGAATCTTGGTTCTAGCAAAACTAGCAATGCAGTGCGTTACATGATAAACGACACTTCAGGACTAATAACTTACACTAACATAATGATGTCAAAGAAAAGGAAAAATGTGATATTCAAAAATCCAAAAACAATAATTAAAGAAGAAAAATACACAGACAGCAAAGGAAAGGAGAAAATAAAATATGTATTTAATTCTGCAGAATGGCTGAAGCTAAAAAAGCCTTTGAATATTATCTGGGATGAATGTCACTTCCTAGCAGACAGCAGAAATTCTCAAACAGCTATGAATAAGGTAACATCAGAATTCATAAGCATGGCTAGAAGAATTATAGGCTTTGATAAATATGGCTACGGAGACTTTATCCTAATAGCCCAGGACCTAGGCACTATTGATGTGAGAATAAGGGACCTAGTAACTACTATTGTTTATTTTGTGCTGCACTGGGTTGCTGTTTGTGATAATTGCCATTATAAAATCAGGTGGGATAGTGAAAAGAGAAACATGAAATTCTGTTTACGCTGTGGAGAAAGAACAGTAAGAAGGGAAGAATTTTACTCCGAGGCTTTTTATTTCAAAACTATCAATGCCTTTAAAGATTGGTATTTTAGCACTTTTAAAGATAAAACTTATGATCACAGACAATTTATTTTAGATATTGGGGATTATTTTAAGATGTATAACTCACTGCAATACATTAAGTATAATTAATGTTTCTTCCAGATCATTTCCTGTTCTATCCATGTTACCTGCTTTATTCTAAATCCCTGTTTTTCAAAGAACCTTATGCTCTTTTCGTTGTAGCGGTCTATGGTTGCTTCCAATACGTTATTATTCTTTTTTAGAAAATTTATTGCTACAGTCCCTATTCCCCTGTTTTGATATTGTGGAAGGATTAATAAACTTATTTCGTTTTTGTAAAGCCTTAGCATACCCACTCTGTTATTCCCATATTTTAGTATATAATTTTGGCTGCTTAAATCTTCCAGTATCTGGCTGATGCTTCTCTTCCTAGTCCATCTCTTAAGTTTTGGATGGTTTATTAGCTTATATGCGAATTTTGCGTCTAGCATTGAGAATTTGCGAATAGCTATCATAAAAACCCCAGGAGCTTTAACCCTCCATAAATCATAATAGCCCAAATAATAACTATTAAAATAATTATTGCATAAAATAAATAATTTTTATTATAAAATATTGTGAATATCTTAAGCAATGGTTCTCCTATTTTAGCTAAGGTTTCAGCTAATCCCATTTTGATCAAAAATGTTCTTCATCCTAGTAAAGCATGAATCACAATCAGAATACCAGATCATGTCCTGTTCCGTCGCTGCCTGTGCATTTTCAGGGAGCTTATGAACCGCCCATTTCTTGCATAAAGTTTTATGTTCTCCTTTGCTTATAACGTGCATCTGGTCCTGTACTTTGATAATATACAGCTTATTCATTTTACAACTTTATCTGCTCCAGCAAACCGCTAGAGTAAACGCTTATTGCTAAATCCACTCCAGCCAATAACATCCCTATAATAACCAGCACTACTAGGAGTTTGAATAATGCTCCGAGAGATGCTCCTCTCATTATCCCCTGTGCAACTTCAGCCAATAAGAAACGCTGCAATAACAAAGGGTTTACTGCATTTTCTACCTCTATTTGTATATCTTGGATTTGTATTGCTGCTTTAGCATCTATCCCTTCCCTGATTTCATTTACTGGAATCCTCCTCCTTATAGGAATAGTTATTCCTTCATGATAATCATAAGCCCAGATATTAGAATCTATAAGATAATACTTAGCTTCTGGGTCAAAGATGTATCTTCCTTTCCTATAAATGAAGCCTTTTTTATCAGGGTCTTCCTGGACAGTAAATTCCCTATGCCTCCCATTATTAAGCTCCATCCTTATCAAAGTAGTTATATCAGGGTTTTTCTTAGCTTTTCTTAGCTTTAGCCATCTAGTTATGGGGCTTGGTATTCTTTTGAAATGGTCAGAAGTTGCCGCTTCATCTACTTTAACAAACTTTTCTGCTTTCTTCGTTTGCTGCTTTTCTAATTCATCCAAAATAAGTTTTTGTTGTTCTTCCTTTTTGGCTTTGCTTTTCTTTCTAGCTTTGCTTATTACTATCCAGGTTACCGCTATAGTAAGAAACACAGCCACAGTACCTAGTACCACTATCATTATTAAAAAAAGGTTATCATTGAATTGAGGCATTATCTTTCTTTGCCTCCTCCCATCATGTTACTCATTCCCTTCTTTAAGCTGTTTTGGTCAAAGTCTCTTTTTCCTGTGACGACGTCTACAAATTCTTTCCTGCCTAATCCTTTGAGGCTTACAGACTTTCTCATTTTTACCCTGTTCAGAATTCCACATTGCACAGGAAGACAGCCCATCCCTATGAGTGCGTCTAGGGCTATCATTGGACCTATTTCGTAAGGGTCTATTCTGCTGCGGAAGTCAATGCTGCTAAGACGGTCTGGGCTTACGTCGTCTTTGTTAAATTCTGTTATGGCTTCTCCTAGTTCTGTGGATTCTTTTGGAACCTGCACGTTTGAGTACTTGGATTGTATCTTTTCTACTCCTCCTGATTTTCCGTCTCTGTCCAGGTCTGGAGGCTTTACTTCCAGTTTTATTCCGTCTATGATTAAGGTTTCTTTTTGGTTCATTCAGCCAGTCTGATTGTTCCTTTGACGATGTTAGTAAAGAATTTTCCTTCTTTGTTTTGCTGCTTAGCAACGCTGAATTCTATAATTTTTCCTTTTGCTTCTTCTGGGTTTATCGTTTTGGTAACATCAAACCCTAGGGTTTTTAGAAGTATAGCGTGTTGGCTTTCTGCAGCCCCAGTCTTTTCATCAATGTAGATAGGGGTGGGTACTCCATATTTTAGCGTTGCTCCTTCCTCCAGCTCTATTACGTAGTCTGTATATTCAAAAGGCTTGTCTTTGAATACTACGTCTATAATGGTTCCTTTGTGCTTTCCTTCTTCAATTTTTTTGCTCTTTTGTGGTTCTATTGTTGGCATTTTGTTCTTCCTCCGTTTTGTTTTGTTGGTACTTTTCATAATCCCTTACCAGGTCTTTAATTATTGCTTCCATGAATAAGTTTAAACATTCTATAAGGTTTAAAAGGTCTTCATATTTTGCATCTTCTTTTACTATGCGTACTTGCATCATTCTTCCATGCTGCGTTACTTCCAGGATCTTTTCAGCCATTTTTTATTTTGAAATTGTCAGTTTTTATTCTTTGTTTGATGTCGTCTAAGATTATAGAATTCATTGTTACTTTGTTAATTTCACAATGTTTTTGAAATTTAAATTTTAGCTTATCACTCATTTCTATAGTTAATCGTGCCATGTGCAGGTGGTTGTATGTGCAGGTTTAAATAATTTACTGCTGGAATTTGGATAAAACCACTACTTAACTGGAGCAAAAGAGATGTTATAGCATGGACCACTGTGCAATGGTTTTTTTATCCTTCCAGCATAACAAACTGTTCATGTCTCAAAGCCTTCCTTAAGAGCTTGATACAATCCTGATGCAGCCACATCTCAGTATGAAACGATGTACTATTATTATTCAAAGATAAATGAATTGTCCCATCTATATAAGCTCTGATAACATAATAATAACCTGCTTTATCTGGTTGTGTTTTGTAAACTCTCATTTATGGTTACTCCAGCAATGTATGCACAGTTGAAATTTTCCTTCTACTTCTTCTTGGCATCCACAATCACAATTACAGTAAAAAATCATTTTTTGATAAACCTTCCTTTAGCGTCTCTGAATACTGTTATTTTCTTTCCAGCCCTGGTAATAGTGCTGCGAAAAACGAATTGGGTATCTAAGCCTTTAAAGTCTATCTTCCTAGCTCCTTTAATCTCAAATTCTGCAGGATCCTCGGTGACTGTTTTTGCTGTGCGTTGCTGGTCTTTTCTTAAGTTGCCTCCTCCTGCTCCTTTGAATAATCTTTCTTCCCTGATCTTATGCCTGGATGCGTATCTGCGGAAAGCCCTTATCCTTAATTTCTTTTGATTATCAGTTAGTTGCTTAGTTTCTAGTAGCCTTTCAAATTCCAGATCATAAGTATCTCTATCTACGATGCGTTCTCCTCTTTCCCTGTTAAGGCGTTCATTAATCCTGTCTATGTCTTCTATTGGAGTTGCCATTGTTAAATACCCAGTTGCTGCTTCTTTTGCAGTATTTGTATATGCACAGTTTTTCGTGGTGTAAGCGTGTTTCGTAATTTATTTTGCTTATGGGACAGCGGAATTCTTCAGCCAAGTCATATAATTTTGTTTGTTGCATCGTCACCAATATGTTAATGTTCCGTTTCTTATTTTCTCTGCAAAAGTGAATATCGCTACAAACTTATAATGTTCTCCTTTATGCCCTTCAGGTTCTACGCTGTGGGTGGTTATTCTGAGAAGGTCTATTTCTCCTTCATATTTATACTTAAAGCTCATTATTTTATAATCCATAAGTATAAGCTGGTTGTTATCTATGTAATGTTTCTTGCTGTACTTCTGAGACAGATCTATTTCCTTCTTTCTCCTAGGAATGTATGCTAATCCTGCAGTATAAGGCTGCATTTTTCTCAGCCATTTGCTTCTTTTATGAAGGAAGATGCTGATGTATCCTCCCAGTGCAGGACTTCCCAGGTAAACCCATGCTATAGCATATAAAGCTGTTAATAATTGATACAAAAAGCTAGATTGAGAATAATAAGGATTTGCATAAGACCACTGTACTACTATAGCAGGAGTTAGTATCATAAAAAAAAGAATAAAAGAAGTGTTTATGAAATAACAAAAATTAGTGTTTGGTTCCTTATTTGGGTTGTTGAATTTAATTTCTTTGGTTTTTATGTCTATGTCTACTTCTACGTTGCTGTTAGTTTTAGACTGTTTTTTTATCATTCTATAATAACCAATGGGTCTCCGTAGATTTCCCCCCTTTCCATTACTTTTTTTATTTCAGCTTCCTCCTCCTTATTAAACCTTCTTTCCTCCATTGTATAAGGGTCTTCTAGTTTCTTCTTCCTTTCCAGGTAGTCTATTGCTTCATCTCTTTCCATTGGTTTCACTCTCCGTTTATTTTATTGCAGTATGCTGTCCAGCATTGAGCTGTGCATAAATAAAATTTGTTCTGGAAATTAATTGCTTTGCTTGGCGTTATTGTTTTACTGCATACTTTGCATAATGGTTTTAGTTTCATTTCTTCCTTTTCTTCGTCTCAAACTTTTTGCAGGTACAGCTTATTATTGTGCAGTGGTCTGTTCCCAGATTATGTTTTTCTGGGTTAGCGTGGTACATTTCATCATGGCTGCATTTGCATTTTACCATTTTACCCTGGACAATTTCAAAAGCCTATGAGTGCTGCCGAGGGGATTAAACACTATTTCCTGCGGCAATGTTTGAAAAGCCTTAAGTGGTGTCATAAGCTCTTCATTAAAATCTTCCAGATTATTATTGTTTATTGGCAAACAAACTCTCTCTTTATCTTTATACAATGCTATTGAATAAGGAAGTTTTATTTGTCGTTGGCTATCGTATATGCTGTCGTCTAGGAGTGGGGCAGCGTTATCTTTAAAGAACAGGCATAATTCCCTGTATTTGTGGTATATCGTTTCTTTCCCATAAGGGTCATAGCTTAGTTGTTTTGGGAATTCTGTTTCAGGAACCAGGATGTGGAATCCTTCTCCACTAAAGCGTAAAGTATAAGGGGTCATGGTTTCTTCTAGGAGTTGCAGGATGTTGCTGGTTTGCTTAGCAGCTTCTTTGATGTCTCCTCCTGAATCTATGTCCAGGAAGAAATCATATTCAATTATATGCTTCCAATGATCCTGCTTCCAGGCAGCATTTTGTATCTTTCTTTCCTTCATGTTTAAAGTTTGATTTGGGATGCCATTTTTATAAACAGCCAGGGAAGTATACAGGTTAAATTGCTTCCCTTCCATGATCTTAAACCTGTCCAGCAGGTATTGTATGCTTTGCACGTTATGAGCTTTAAGGTACCTGGTAGAGTGGTCTGGTCCTTTAAGGTGTTTAGGCTTTATCAGGCTGAATTCCCTACGATAAGTAAACTTCTGCATCTGATACAATATCCTTAGATTATTATAATAAGTTGGATAATGCTTATTTAAGGTCTGCTGCATTTTCCCCCTCCGTTGTCTTTATAGAAGATGAATATTATGAAGTCCTGATTTCTCCGTTCTATTTTGATGTAATAGGTTTCTTTGTTCTTGAATTTTTTGTTTATTGATTTCTCCGCTGCTGGTAGCCCTTCCAGGTCACATTGATATATTTCTAGTTGCACTTTTATCCTCCTCCTGTCTGTATTGTTCTGCTAATCTTATTCCGTATGCTTCTGTTATTTCTTCAGGGTTTTTGTTTTGGATGTAGCCAAATTTAGCAGCATACTTCTTCTGTTGTGTTGTTGCATTGTCAAAGTATGCGTATAGCTTATGTTCATTTGAGCAGAATTCAGTGATGTTTTGAAATTGTTGTTTGACTATTTTTTTAGGTCCAGGAGGGACCTGGGAAAATATCTTTTTATATAATTTTATTTCCAGCTGGACCCATCCCATGTTTATAGGCTGCAATGCCAGTAAGCAGTTAGCTGATAATCTTATAACAGCTTTGAATAAGTTTGTTGGTACGTTTGTGTAATAAATTATTTTCTTTCTTTCCTCAGATCGTATATTAATTTGAATTTCTCGACGACGTTTTTTAATTAATCTGGTTTTTGATTTTCTAAGTTTTATCAAAGCATCTTTCATTGTATCTCTGCAGAATCTAGCTAATGGTATTCCAGTTTTATAAGAAAATTCCCTGAATTCCTGGTATTCTCCTTCTGTAACTTCAAATCCTATCTTCTTCATTGTAGCTCTAATTACCAAAAATTATTTATACTAGTAGAAATAACCATCACCTGGATTGAATGTAGCT
>JABAOH010035649.1_pt1 | contig 16306 bp, 11 predicted proteins | sample 7062181 | NCBI WGS metagenome assembly JABAOH01 (sample SAMN14538630, study PRJNA623070) | marine sediment metagenome | biome: marine biome [ENVO:00000428]; feature: marine pelagic biome [ENVO:01000023]; material: deep marine sediment [ENVO:00002113]; isolation source: pool of 5 deep marine...
CGGCGGACAGCGGTATCGGGTGTCGTAAAGTGCAGCCCTTTTGGCGGCGGCGCCAGCAGCCAATGCAGCCCGGAGCATTCAATGCCGGCGTTTTTCATAGTTGAGACCATTTCTCTGCGTCCGGCAGGGCTTATCTCCTGCACGCCTTCTTTGACCAGGGTAAATGCCGCGACTTCGATCCCTTCATAGCCTGCATCGCCAACGATTCGGCACTGCTCGGCCCAGCTTAATTTAGCCATGCTCTCGTTACACATGGCATATTTGAAACCCCGCCATTTGGCCCGGGTCGAGATTTCTTCTTTATGACAGCCAAACGTCAAAGCGGCACCTAAAACACTTCCCGAGGCCTTAATAAAATCTCTACGGCTATAGTTTGACATAATCTTCCCCTTACGGCTAATTATCCCAATGAATCAGGATTCAAATACACAATCTTATACGCTGCGTAGAAAACACCCGGCCGGAGCCCGTCATTGCGAGCGCCAGCGAAGCAATCTCAAACACAATGATGAGTTCTTCTGCCCATCACGCAAGAGATTGCCACGGCCCTTCGGGCCTGGTTCCCGCGAAGCGGGGTCCCCTCGCAATGACATTCTGCAAAGGTCTTCTACAAAGACAATCTTATACTAAATCTGTCTATTAATTGCCTTTTTTGCAATTTGCCATGCGCAACGCTGCAGGATTATACCACAATTTCCAGCTAATAGAAACTAAGGACAGTTACCTCTATTCTCTTCTCCTCCGCCACCGAGGCTTTTCTTCATCTTTGTAATGATCATAGGTCACACTGCAAAGCAAAAGACTACCTATGACTGGGCCAATGGCTGTTATCTTACGTTCAGAGGTAAAAAAAAGGATAATCGCGAAAGCGAGACCTCCGATAATGAATAGAGAAAGAAGGCCATACAGAAGAAATTTCGGCGTCCTTCGAACGGGCTGTTTTTCAAATCCCAGGCCAGTGAGAAATGCTTCTTGTCTATCCTGCGGAAGGATCTGTGAGAAGAATACGATATCAGAATCTCTGAACACCTGTAGTGGGCTGAATTGTGCATGACATCTCGGGCACTGAACCTCAATAGCGTCCAGATCTACCCCGAAATCCTTCAGCTTTGCTCCACACTGAGGGCATCTATATCTTCTTTTCCAATTCATATCGCTTCGGAAAACTTTGGCCAGTTACCTATTTTCTCTGTCTGCAGCCCATGTAGTGTCCTTACCATTCTGTTCTCCTGACCTCTTTATCCCGTTCTGCTACTTCCATCGAAGCTTATGGAGTTCTTCCTTGCTAAGATTCTTCAGGCCGAATGGCGATAGTAACACGGATTTGTTCAGTGGTTAATTCGCCACTGCCTTATTGTAGCTGTTCAACTTTATTCCAATCGATAACTTCTTTCTGAAGTTCCCATTTGGCCTTAGCAATGATGTAACTGCGAACGTTCGCACCGACAACACCAAGGAGATAGCCCAGCAGTACGCAGCCAATTAACCGCATGGGATTGTCTTGCTGGCAAACCATGTAAATGCCCACACCTGCTATCAGAGCCTTTGAGATGAACCACTGCCTACCCATGTAGGAACTGAACTTTATACCGTGCTTCTTAAAATGGATTAATTGCTGGCAATATCTTTCAAGATTCATAGCTATCTCCCCTGGTTAACATAACGGGGTATAACGCGATTTCCACAACTCGGCTGAGTTCGTCGAAGTCTGATTTCATGGTACTATTTTTCCGGGAAATGCCGTTTGACTTCATAATCGGTACTCTGGCACGCTACGCTGCAGGATTATATCATAATTCCCAGGTAATGGGAAACTAAGGACAGTTATATATCTTCTCTTCTCCTTCGCCACCGAGGCTTTTCTTCATCTTTGTAGTCACGGTAAATCGCAAAACAAAGCAAGAGCCCACCAATGACTGGGCCTAAGGCTCCGATCCGATAGCCAGCGAGGGCAAGCATAACACTAAGGAGAGCCGCGCCTAATATCAGGAAAGAGAAAAGGCTATATAGGAGAGCCTTTGGTATTCTACTACGAACAGCCTGTTTTTCAAATCCCAGGCCAGTGAGAAATGCTTCTTGTCTATCCTGCGGAAGGATCTGTGAGAAGAATACGATATCAGAATCTTTGAACACCTGCAGTGGGCTGAATTGTGCGTGACATCTCGGGCACTGAACCTCAATAGCGTCCAGATCTAACCCGAAATCCTTCAGTTTTGCTCTACACTGCGGGCATCTATATCTTCTTTTCCAATTCATATCGCTTCGGAAAACTTTAGCCAGTTATCTATCTACTTCACATGGCTAAACACTTTGTCGCAAGCACAACTCACCCTCCCCTTGTATCGCTCCCGTGGCCGCAAGGCATGGCGTTTTTATCTCTGCCATGGAGCAGCAAACGAGGCGGCTTCCGCTCCGCATACCTGGGAAACCTGCAGGCCGCTACTTTGCGACGTGTAGAAAAATCGGCCGTTTGAAACGACCCCGCCAACGCAGTCTCGCACATCCACGCACGGGCCGGTAGACACCAGCTTATTGCCGTCCGACGAATCAATCATGTCCATATTGGCACCCAGTATGTAAGGCTCTGACAACGTGAACCGCGTACATGCGTAGCCTTTATCGAAGACCGACAGGATTTTCCCTGTCTCTTTGTCTATCACATAGCTGGGCTGGCGGGTAGAAGCATGCACAAAGACAATTCGCTCGCCCACTGTGACCACATTAACGGCCTTTGCGACCGGCTCAGACTGCCATACCAGCGAACCGTCCTGGGCGTCCAGACACCACACATGGCGGTTATCTGTTTTCTCATTCGGTGCGTTGTACCCGCCTAAGTACACACGCCCATCCTTTCCGGAAATGGTCGAGCCGGCGGTAACATAGTACCTGGTCGTCAGCCAGATAACCCGGCCGGTCGCCGGTTCGATAGCCGCGGTCAGGCCCTTTGCCCCCGGCAGACCTCGTCTTCTGGCCGCATAACCGAAAAAGCAGGAGTAGTAAAGCGTATCGTCCATCAGACACAGGCCGGCATCGTTGCCCCCGCTGCCGAACTGCGAGAAATCTATCGTCCAGACCTCCTCGCCCGTATCGGCGTCCCACGCCCGCACAATAGGTTCCTGGTCTTTCGGGTAATAAGGGTTGTTGTGGCTGTAAATCCAGCTCATCAACTCAACCCCCTCACCTGCCTCTACAGGCGTGCCCTTGTGAACATAAGCTTTTTCCGTTCCCTGCGCCGCATATTTGCCCGTGCCGAAGATATAGATGGCCAGGTTTTTGTAAATAATTGGAGGTTGCTGCCGGCTCCAGCTCGGTGACCCCGAAAACGGAGCTTCCCACAGCAGCTCTCCCGTCGCCGCATCCAGGCAGCGCATACGCGATTTCCTCATCCCCGCCTGCGGCACCATCAAGCGGCCCTTATAGTAAATTGGGCAGGTAAAGGATACGTGGACTCCGGGCCAATATCGCCGCCACAAGAGTCGGCCGGTCTCCTGCTCGATAGCGAAAATCTGGCCCTCAGCGGTGTGGGTGTACATCCGGCCCCCGCCGCATACCGGAATGTGCTTGAACGTGCCCTCGTACCGGCGAATCCACTTAATCTTGAATGGTGGTTTTATGCCCTGATTGTTCGCGTTAGTACTTGCCAGGTTGCCGAAGTTGGTGAACCAGTCGTATTTGGAATCGGCCAATCTGCCCCTCAGCCGGCTTCGAATCTTCCACAATTTAAGGTCTCTTGACGGCAGCCGTGCCCAGACCGAAGGTCTGGACTGGATCAAACCCGCCTTCGGCGGGCCGCCCGGCCCCAGAACATACAGATACCCGTCTTCGCAGCCGAAGTAAATCCGGCCGTCGCAGACGGCAACCGGAGCCGAGATTGCTTTCCCGAACGCCGTCTTAAACGACCAGACCTTACCTCTGCCGGATAGCGGCACAACGTAAAGGCTTCCATCCAGACCGCCAAATACTCCCGTTTTGCGAAGAAGGATGGGCGAGGCAATCGACGGGTAGCCGCCGAGATACCGAGCCCGCTTGTAGTCATCCGCCGGAGGGACGGCCTGACTGTCGCCGCCGGTGCCGGCCGGATGTCTGCAAAAACCGAATCCTTCTTCCGGACGGCACCGGTAGACATCCTGACCTCGCATGCTCACCGAACAAAAACTCAGCAGGCTGGGCCGATTTATCTCGGTTTGCGTTCCGGGAACATAGCCTGCCTTCGCATTGCTGTTAGGAAGTGGAAGTATCTCCACTCGACCGGTATTATCCCGCCGGTGCCACTGTTGATAGACCGCTCCATCTTCGCCTATGCTTGTCCCGAACATCGCCGGCTTCTCTGAGCCCGCATATGAGGGTATCTGGGCCATCTCACGAAGCTCGGCGCTACTGCCGAGGTCCTCCAGGCAGATAATCGAGCCCCCCGCGGGAACAACGAGCATCCCGCGGTACATCGCCAGGTCCTGCAAACAGAAGAACTGGTCGCGCCACGTTACCCTTTTTCCTTCTTTGTGTTTGCACCAATCTTCTCCGCTCCAGCGATCACCTGTAAAATCCATAGTCTCCTTGACGAAATCCCACAGCCAGCAAACCGTGCCGTCGTCTTCAAGGGCATAGACCTTCGAGCCGAGCGTGACGAAATAGACTCGATCATTAGCTACTACCGGCGTACTAAAGATCGGCTCACCGCAGGCAATCTCTTTGACTACGTCTCCGCTGGCCGCATTCAGCACATAGTAGGATCCGGCCGTAGTGCCGAAGTGAAGATACCGTCCCGCGATGGCCGGCGAGGACACATTGTTGCAATTAGCTTTACCGCCGCGGCTCTTGTACTTCCATAACACGCGCAGCGTATCAGCATCGATGCAAAAGGCCACGCCCGAACCGTCCACCACATAAACGCGCCCGTCCGCCACCACCGGCGCAGTGAAGACCGCGTCCGTCAACGGCACCGTGCCGACCAATCCAAGCGGCGTAGTCACGCTTCTATCGGGCGCATTACCCGAGTGCCGACAATCATATTTGAACTGCAGCCAGTCCTCAGCGGCGGCCGCAGTCGCCATCACTGTCAGAAAAAGAACTATCGACAGACTAATCTTTGCCCGCCCCCTCATATCTTGCTTCGCAAGAAGCAATGGGGGTTGTGCAGGCAGGCGTGTTTGTAGTGAACTTAACATAATTTTGTCCTCCCAGTCGGAAATCATAATTCGCAAATTACCTACGCTTACTAATATTCGTATAGACTTGAACTTACTCGACCAAACATCTTCTAACATTTACGGTGATGCCCGTCAAGGCGCTTTTTCAACACCAGCAGGCCCTGTTGAACTCTGCGTTATTAAAGCAACACTGCGTGGCACCGGCAAACTTGTTTGGGGGTGTTGAAATCACAGCGGAGGACACATTGGAATTTAGAATATGCGTAGCGTTCCTCCGAAGCGGGTTGCCCCTTGCATCCGGCATCGTTCATCTCTATAATTCCAGGAGCTTATGGACAGAAATGATTTAGCAAAGGGACTGCCGATGTTCACTGCATCGGCTCCGGAGGCTCTTGCAAAAGAAAAGGCCGACCTCGCAGAACTCCAGCGCAAAGGTTTTCTGCAGCGCTGGCGAGGGTATTTTACCAGGTCAGGCCCGGGCTGGCTTCAGAGCGCCCTGGTGCTTGGCAGTGGAAGTGCCATGGCCTCGCTTTTTGCCGGCGCCTCTCTTCAGTATAATTTGCTTTGGGTCCAGCCCCTGGCAATGGCGCTGGGCATTGTTATGTTCGCAGCCATGTCGTATCAAACCTTATCCACCGGAGTCCGGCCGTTTGATGCAATGAAGCGTTACATTCATCCCGTTGTCGCCTGGAGCTGGGCAATTGGGGCGCTGCTGGCAACATTAATCTGGCATTTGCCCCAATACGCACTGGCTGCCGGCATGACCGACGACATGATTAAGGCCGTGACCGGCTGGCAGCCGTCATCGGACGCGGCGCAGATTGTAGCCTTGATTGCAATCGGCCTTGTGGTCCTGGTCATGTCGACCACCGTCGTCTGGTGCTACAGCAGCGGCTATAGAGGCGTCAGATTCTACGAACGTATCCTCAAGTCTCTGGTCTGGATGATTATTGTTGCTTTCCTGGTTGTGATAATGCGCACTGCAATTAGAGGCAATATCGAGTGGGGCAAGCTCTTCAAGGGGTTTCTGCCGCTGTATATCCCGACGGACCGGCGGGGAGCGTCCATTGTAATGGCGGCATTTAGCGCAGCTACCGGCATAAACGCGACATTTCTTTTTCCTTATACACTGCTGGCACGCGGCTGGGCCAAGGAGCATCGGGGTCTTTCCAGATTCGATTTGATTACCGGCATGCTGCTGCCGTTTTGTATCGCAACGTCCCTTATGGTCATTGCGACCGGCTGTACCATTTACGACCCTGTGCAATTTGCCGACGGCTCTACAAAACTGCCACCCACCGCAGCAGCAGCCATGCTCGAGTCCGCGGGCCTGAGCATATTCTTTTCGCGAATTGTTTTTGGTCTGGGAATAATAGGTATGGCCCTTAGCTCTATCACTATGCACATGCTCATCTGCGGCTTCGCCGCCTGTGAGGTATTCGGTGTCGAGCCGGGCGGATGGCGTTACCGGCTGGCCTGCCTGCTCCCCGCACCTGCTATAGTCGGAGTGGTACTCTGGGAATATATGAAGACCTGGATTGCCATACCCACCTCGGCGATTTGCGGCCTGATGCTGCCCATCGCCTTTATTGCCTTCTTCATTCTCAACAACAGTAAAAGGTATCTCGGCGAAAACAAACCAACCGGCGTAAAAGCACTGGTTTGGAATATCGCGATGCTTATCTCGATTGGTGCTACAGTAGCCAGCATAGTCTATTATCTCGTTTCACTGATATAACGAGAATACTTGCATCTTCGAAACAGATTTGATATACTAACCTGCCACAATTTGGCGATGTTTCCAAACACAAATGAAAAATAAGGAGAAGAGGAACTATGAAACGTCTTACACGTCGTAGATTCATGAAAAGTTCGTTGGCCGGGTCTGTCGCCCTGACTTTTGCGCCCTACTCTCGCGTACTTGGCGCCAATAATGACATTCGCGTTGCCGTGGTAGGTTTTCGCAGCCAGGGCAGCAATCATATCAAATGGTTTGGCAGGATTCCCGGCGTCCGGGTCGTGGCGCTATGCGACGCAGACCGAGAGTTTATCGACCGGGAAGTCAAGAAATTCAAAGAACGCAACGAAAAGGTTGATACCTACGTCGACGTTCGCAAACTGCTGGACGACAAAAACATCGACGCCATTATTACCGCCACACCTAATCACTGGCACAGCCTTATCACCGTCTGGGCCTGCCAGGCCGGTAAGGACGTGTACGTTGAAAAGCCGGTCTCGCACAATATCTGGGAAGGCCGCAGGATGGTCGAAGCGGCCCGAAAATACAACCGCATAGTGCAGGCAGGCACCCAGCGCCGTTCCGACGAGGACCGCGCCGCGGCCTTTGAGTACATCCGGCAGGGCCATCTCGGCAAGATTCTCAGAGGGCGCTGCTACTACTTCAGTAAGCGAGACAGCATTGGCAAAGTCAACGGCCCTCAGCCCATCCCTGAAACGGTCGACTACAACCTCTGGACCGGCCCGGCGCCTATGGTACCGCTGATGCGCAAAAGGCTGCATTATGACTGGCACTGGCAGTGGCCATACGGCAACGGCGACCTGGGCAATAACGGCATACATTGTATTGACGTCTGCCGCTGGGCTCTGGGCTACACGCAACTTGCCCGGCGCGTAATGAGTTTCGGTGGAAAGTTTCTCTGGGACGACGACAGACAAACGCCGAACACTCAGGTCGTTTTCTTCGATTACAAGCCGGCCCCCATCATTTTTGAGATGCGTAACCTGACGCGAAAGAAAGGCGACCCCGCTATGGACCCGACCTACCGCGGCATTCGCACCATGGTGGTGATTGAATGTGAGCATGGTTACTTCGCCGGCGGCTGGGCCTATGACAACAGCGGAAAAAAGATTAAGCAGTTTAAAGTAACTGGCGGCGGCGGTCACCACGCGAACTTTATCAAGGCAGTGCGCAGCCGCAGGGTCAGCGACCTCAATGCCGACATCCTCGAAGGCCATCTCTCAACTACCTTGTGTCACATGGGAAACATTTCCTACAGGCTCGGCCAGGCCGCCTCACGCGACCAAATCGTACAATCGACCAAATCAAACAAAGAATTGCTGGATGCTTTCGAGCGTTTTCAGGAGCACCTGTTACTCAATGTCGTCGATGTACAAAAGACACCGCGAATTCTTGGACCCTGGCTGACAATGGATGCCGACAGCGAAAGATTCGTCGGTGATTTCAGCGACCAGGCCAATCTGTATCTCTCGCGCAACTACCGAGAACCTTTCATCGTGCCCGAACGGGTATGATTATGCTCATGCAGTTCGTCAGACAAAAAGCGGACAGTCGGACAAACATTAATAATATTTGCGTCAGGTCTATGAGACGTAGGACTATTATATTTCTGTCGTTTATCTGCTTAGGATTTCCCTGCCGGGCAAACGGAGGAGAACACCTCACGGCTGCGGACTTTACCGTACTCGACCAGCCGGCCGATACCATGATGAAGGATTATCTAACGGCTATCGTTGACCGGCAGTTCGCCGCAAGAGCTTCCCTCCTGGCCTCGTTGAAAACGGCGGAAGATTGGGACCGGCACGCTGAGTTTATCCGGCGTTCCATGTCTGACTGGACCGGGCCTTTCCCTCATCGCACGCCACTGCGGCCGCGCATCACCGGCAGAATTGACCGCGAGAAATACACGGTGGAGAAGGTTTTGTTTGAGAGTCGGCCGAACTTTCTGGTCAGTGCTAATCTGTACTTGCCTAAGAACTATCCCCATCCGCGGCCGGCTATCCTCAATGTCATCGGGCACTCTCCTGCCGGTAAAGCAGCAGAAATAGTCCAACGCCGCAGTATCGCGCAGGCAAGCAAAGGATTTGTCGCGCTGACGATAGATGCGATAGGCCAGGGCGAACGGCAAATAGAGGATTACACCGCTTATGGCCGACCGCCGGGCAATGCCCACCGAGTCGTTGGCACGCAGGCCTTTCTGGCCGGCACACACGTTTTTAATTTTATGGTCTGGGACGCCATACGCGCCGTCGATTATCTGATTTCCCGCCCGGAAGTCGACCCGGCACGAATCGGCTGTACCGGCTGTTCAGGGGGCGGTATGATGACGACCTACGTGCTCGCCTTCGAGCCGCGTATCACTGTGGCCGTACCCGTCTGCAACCCCAATACCTGGTCGCACCGCATTCATGCTAACCTGGCCACCGACCACGAGCAGGTCTTTTTCGGCTGTTTTGCAGCAGGCATTGATCCGCGGGGAGACCCGTTATTTGCGCACGTTCCCAAGCCACTTCTGGTTAACGCCAGCACGGATGACAACCTCAATCCACCTTTGGGCGTTTGGGACCTCAGCACCTGGCTATACAAAGCCTACGCTGCACACGGGCTTCCAGAGAAATTTCAGACGACGATGGTCAAAGCGCCTCACGGGTACAATCAAGAGCAGCGCGAACTTACTTACGCCTGGATGTTGAAGTGGCTGGCCGGCGATGCTTCTGATTATTCCGAGGGCGACTTCCCTATTGAAAAAGCCGAAGACCTCTGGTGCACACCTGATGGAAACCTCTATCTCCAGCCCAACAGAACCCAGCCCTCTGAGTTGGTAGTCGAATATCTCAACAGCCACAGGCCCCGCTGGGCAAAGGTCAGGACGCAAAGTGACCTGCTAAAACACCGCCATCGAATAACAGCTTCGGTCACAGATGTACTCCGCATTAATCCAGATTGCCCTGCACCCCAGGCAGAGCAGAAAACGCCCCGTTTCGCAGCCGGACTAAAGCTGACACCGGTCATCCTAAAGCCCGAGGAGGGCATCATCTTGCCCGGCCTTTGGATAGAATCAAAAGCCGGTTCCCGAAAACAAACGAAAGGACCGGTGCTTTTATACCTGAACAACAAGGGAAAAGACGCTCTGCTTAACGAAGAAGACATGGTGCAAAATTTGCTCAGGAAAGGCTTCAGCATATTTGCAGTTGACTTACGCGGCATAGGTGAGACGGCTCCGGGCATGGAGGAAAAATTCTGGGACTTCCTGGCCGGAAAGCCTATTCTTGGCCAGAGGGTAACGGACATACGGGCCATCGTCCAATGGCTGTCGCAGCCGGCAATCAATGCCAAGGGAATCTACGTATGGGCCGAGGGACTCTGCGGGCTTCATGCAGCCTTGGCCGCGTCCCTAAAGGATGCAATATCAGGTATGGTGCTGGAGCAGCCTTTGCTTACCTTTGAAAGCATCGTTACTGTTAGAGTATCGGCTTTCCGGCATGAAATTATAGCCCCTGGCGTGTTAACGAAGTTTGACCTGCCTCAAGTATATCAAGCGCTTTGCCCAGCCAAGGTGATTCTGCTCAATCCACTGGCGGGCGACAAATCACCGGTATCAAAAGCCCATGCTAAAAAGGTCTATCAGGGCGTAGTCAATACATACAAAGCGTTAGGCAAATCTGGAAATTGGTCTGTTTATACGAACGTTAGCGACAAGAAAAGAGCGGAGTTGACATTTTCTGCCCTGGTGGAAATGATGGTAAATCAGCTTGTAGAACCTTGATGATTCGATAATCCCTTCGTCATCCGGTGCTATTTTCGGCCAATAAATTATTTTATGCTTTCCGCATAATGACCAAACTGACCAGGAGCGTTCCACCCCGTCTGGTTGAGTTAAAGGTTATATCTCTTTGGCGAAATCCAATAGCTCTTTTAGCAATTCAGCCGCTACCTTCCTCTGTTCTGATTCATAGCCTGTTTTGGCAGAGCCCAATTGATAATGCTGTGCGTGCTTGGCGTTGGCCTTAAAGAACCTTTTATACATAGACCAGGCTTCGTCGAATTCCTTCCTCTCTCGGTGTGGAACATGCTCGCGAAATCTATGATAGGCTGCCTCATGGTCACGAAAGGTGTATCTGAGAATATGGTCAACCGTATGCTGGGCCAGAGATAAATTCAACAAGGTGTCATTAAAGGCAGCCTTGAACTCTGAGACTGCCGCATCTTGCTCAGCCACTGTGCGTTCTCTGCTTGCCCTACGCTTGGCGAATAAATGGTTTAGGAGCTGAGCAATCACAATCCCAAGCACCACACCGGCTGTAATCTCGCCCCAATGAAGCTCCATTAATACCTTTCCTTCTCCACGTATAACAGGAAGCTCCACATGCAGCCGCTCTCACCTGCGGTTACGCGAGTACTAGCGTCCTGTCCTGCGTAGCGCTTCGTCGCCATAGCTTTAAAGCTTCAGCGACTTCGCAGAGCAGGGTATCAGGCAAGCTCTTCGACCTGGTCTTTCTTGGATTTGGTCTTGGCAGCTATGCTTTTTATGGCTGGTGGTTTTTGTGTAATCTTGCCTGTGACTTTGGCTTCTCGCAGGGAAAGATCCTTACGGGCCTGGATCTTGTCAACTATGGCGTAACTTTCAACTATGGCCAGCAAGCTTAACAGAAAGCTGAGCGTGCTTTCTGCGCCCTGGTTGGTATTAACTCCATCACGCAAAAGACCATCATTACATCCTTTTGTCCTGAAGTCGTAGAGCGGTATGCGCAAGTCATTTTGGCCAAGGAACCAATCAAAGGCCTTTCTTTGAAGTGTTAAAAATCTGTCATTTTGCGTAGCGTCATAAGCAGCCCTTAGCATCATAACCGTGCTTGCAGCTTCTATAGGCTGTTGGTCGAATTCAGCCCTTGTCCCTCCGCGCTCATACCATCCTTTATTACCAACGAAGCTGAAATGCTCACCGTTGAAAATATTCGCCAACAGGAATTCACAGGTTTTTTCTGCAACTTCGAGGTATCTTCTGTTGTCGAAAGTCAAGCTGGTAACAAATAGCGCATGTGGTAAGACAGCATTATCGTAAGTCAGCGCATCCTCAAACCAGGGCCACTCAGGGTAATTACTTTCTTCGTACTGAGTTACAAGGCCGTCTGCGGTTATTTCCAGTTGACGTTTTATGTCACTGGCGCCGGGGAACTGTTTGAGATAATCACTCATACCAAGTATCGAATATGCCATACCCCTCGGCAGCTGCCTGGCTACATGTTCCACCGACCTATCAAAGCAATCTTTGACAATCGATAAGTATGCCGGCGTTGGGGGGTTTGCCATAACCGTTCCGAACCCCCACAATACTCTGCCGAAAGCGTCATTTAAAGGTTCGTCTTTCCACCAGGTTCTGTCGAAATTCATTAAGTTTCTGATTGAGCCGTCACTGTTTTGTGAATGGATGATAAAAGACAAATATGTATTGAGAAGCTCGAGAGCTTGCAGCTCGGAGTATTGGGTATAATATTTGGTCATTGCAATTACAGCCCTTGCGTTGTCGTCTGTGCAGTAGCCGTGTTCGCGATTTGGTATCGTAAATTTCGCGTGCTGGTACAGCCCGGTGTCATCGGTCAGCCTTTTCAAATGGTCTAACGAGGGCTCAGGCACCTCGATACTTGATATTGTTTCGGCGGCAGATAGCGCGGTTTTGGCGGGAATCCGCAGGGGTAATCGTTTTGCACTAAATAATCTCCAATAGGCCTGGCCGATCTTGGGCCAGGTTCTGGTTCTGCCGTAGTCGTACGCCTGTCTTCGCAGCGAATAAAACAGCGAATCATCTTGAAGTACTTCCACTATTGCCTCAGCTATTTGTTTCGAATCGCTGAATCGCACCAGTTTACCTCGGCCATCGGCCAGCAGCTCCATAGCCGCCCAATAAGGTGTCGAGACAACCGCTTTGCCTGTGCCGACCGCAAATGATAATGTGCCGCTGGTCAATTGCTCCTGGTTTAGATACGGCGTGACATAAACATCGGCTGCGCATAAAAAGTTGTGCAGATCCTCGTCTTTTACAAACCTGTTGTGAAAGATTACGTGTTCCTGCAAGCTCAAGTCTTTTACTATTTGCTGAAGGCTGAATCTGTATGACTCACCCTCGTGTTTTAGCACAGCAGGATGGGTCATACCCAGGACTATGTACATAACAGACGGTTCAGCCTTGATTATTGCCGGCATCGCCCTGAGCATCACCTCTATACCTTTGTTCTTATTGAGCAGGCCGAATGTCAAAATAGTTCTTCGGCCTTCCAAACCGAATTTGTGCTTGTAGTAGTTACTGTCAACGAATGGCAAATCAGGTATGCCGTGGGCGATCAATCTTATTTTTCTGCCCGGTATATCGTAAATGTCGCGCAGCATACTGACGCCGCGCTCGTTCATCGTCACTACTCTATAAGAGGCATTGCAGACCTCCACTAATGACTTGCGGCAATCCGGGTCTGGGTCATTAATTACTGTATGAAGGGTCGTTATTATGGGGGCCTTCAGTCTGTTGAGCAGCAGGCTCAGATATGCCCCGGCGTCGCCACCAAAAAGGCCGAATTCATGCTGGACAGAGACCACGTCAACGTGACTGAAATTGATATAATCGGCGGCACAAATATAATCACTTTTCACATTTTGGCGGATCTCGAACTTTACCGGGTCACTATATCTTAGGTCGTTATCCGACCGCATTGCGACTACCAACGGTTCGAATTCGCCCTTGGCTGCTGAGGCTGTACTTTTTACAAGGTCCGATGCGAAAGTTGCAATTCCACATTTTCTTGGGGGGAAAGAAGATATTAACACCACTTTTTTCGGTGAGTCTTTCGCCATTCGTAATACCCCATTTGGAATAGCTATAAAATGAGCGTAAAACATTTTAGAAACACTTGAACCATCTGTCAAGTGAATTAACTGTCGAACAGGTATAAAATATGTTTTTTCCGCGTGAGGAGATTCGTTATCCGTTGTTAGGAGTCAAAAATAAGGACTTTGGCAAAATATCTCTTAAATTCTGACTAATTTTTATTTTTTTGCACTATAAATTGACAAATTCGTATAATATACTACTAATTTAGTAGGAATAATAGGAAGCCGGTTATGAAGCTTTCAACCCGGACCAGATATGGTATGAGGGCCATAATAGAACTCGCTGAAAAGGACCACAAGGGCCCTTTACAGCTTAAAGTAATTGCCGAGCACCAGGATATTTCCGCCAAATACCTGGAACAATTGATGGTCGTGCTCAAATCAGCAGGATTTGTCAGAAGTATCAGAGGCGCTAAAGGCGGCTATGTTCTTGCCAAAGCTCCAAATCAAATTAAACTTAGCGATATTTTTCACTGTTTGGAAGGCACTGTCAGTACAGTCGAGTGCGTTGAAAACGAAGATTACTGTCAGCGGGCTGCCGATTGTGTGGCCAGATTAGTCTGGGCACAGGTGCAGGAGGCAATTGAAAATGTCCTGCAATCTATTACACTGCAGGACGTCGTTGACAGGGCCAAAGGTTATAGAGCGTTAGATTATCAAATATAGTAACGTTAGAGGAGAAATTATGAGTGCGATATTCGAAGACATGACCGCTGCGGTTGGTTTTACGCCGTTAGTGCGAATCAACAAGCTCGTCTCAGGCAAATCGACTATTCTGGCAAAGCTCGAATCCAAAAATCCTTGTGGAAGTGTAAAAGACAGAATTGCAAAGTCGATGATAGAAGCGGCCGAAAAACAGGGGTTGATAAAATCGGACACTGTTATAATTGAACCGACCAGCGGCAATACCGGAATAGGCCTTGTCTTTATTTGTGCTGTAAAGGGATATCGATTAATGCTGACCATGCCGGAATCGATGAGCATAGAGAGAAGGAAGCTGCTGAAGCTGTTTGGTGCCGAAATTGTGCTTACACCGGCTGAGCTTGGTATGACCGGAGCCGTGCAAGAAGCCGAACAGCTCGCGGCCCAAAACTCCAATTCCTTTATGCCGCAGCAATTCAAAAATCCTGCAAATCCGCAGATTCACAGGGAAACCACCGCAGAAGAGATTTGGAACGACACTGACGGCAAGGTTGACATTCTCGTCGCTGGTGTTGGGACAGGCGGAACGTTGACAGGATGCGGCGAAGTGTTAAAGCAGCGCAACAAGAACCTAAAGGTTGTAGCCGTGGAGCCGAAAGATTCGCCTGTGCTTTCCGGCGGCAAACCCGGCCCACACAAGATACAAGGTATCGGTGCCGGATTTGTGCCGGAGGTTCTAAATGTTGCCATCATCGATGAGATTATCCAAGTCTCTAATGAAGATGCTGTTGAGACCGCCCGTCAGTTAGGGGCGAAGGAAGGTATTCTTTCCGGTATTAGTGGTGGCGCCAACATCTGGGCTGCACTGCAGCTTTCGCACCGGAAGGAAAATAAAGGTAAAGTCATAGTTACCTTTATCTGCGATACCGGAGAAAGATATATCTCCACCGAAATGTTTGAGTAAAAGCGGAAAACTTGTTTCCTTGCGAGAGGGTCCGACAATGCCAAAAAGAAAGTTGACCGACAAAAAAATCGAAGACCTGGTTGGCCAAATTAGCCAGACGTATCGAGACGATTCCGGCATAAATTTTATCGATGCTTCCAATCTGCCGGTCAGAGGCGAGATTCTGGAGATTCTCGATTTACTCTTTGAAGTGCTTTTCCCGGGCTATACCGGCAACAGGACAGTTACAAAATCAAATATCAATTTCATTGTCGGTGATATTCTGTGCCAGGTCTATACCGACCTTTCCGGGCAAATAGAGCGAGCTTATAAGTATCGCTGCAGAATGGAGAAATGTGACAGCCGGGGATGCCGTACAATGGCCGAGGATGCTACCCGACATTTATTGACTCAACTGCCCAAGATAAGAGAACTGCTAAAAGGTGATGTCGGTGCAGCCTTTGATGGGGACCCCGCTGCAAAGTCTTACGAGGAAATTGTGATAAGTTACCCGTGCATTATAGCAATTGCGACGTATCGTATTGCCCACGAATTGTATCTAAAACAGGTGCCGTTAATTCCACGAATAATGACCGAATGTGCGCACGCAAAAACCGGTATTGACATACATCCCGGAGCAAAAATAGGCAGAAACTTCTTTATCGACCACGGCACCGGCGTTGTCATAGGTGAAACAACCATTATAGGCGACCATGTCAAAATTTATCAAGGCGCCACGCTCGGAGCCTTGAGCTTCCCGAAGGATGAGAGAGGAAGGGTAATAAAAGGCGGCAAGAGACATCCGACAATAGAGGATAATGTAACAATATATGCTGAGGCAACGATTTTGGGCGATGTAGTCATCGGTAAAGATGCTGTAATCGGCGGCAATGTCTGGATAAAAGAGTCGGTACCACCCGGTGTTACCGTTGCCAC
>JABAOH010003861.1_pt2 | contig 16302 bp, 18 predicted proteins | sample 7062181 | NCBI WGS metagenome assembly JABAOH01 (sample SAMN14538630, study PRJNA623070) | marine sediment metagenome | biome: marine biome [ENVO:00000428]; feature: marine pelagic biome [ENVO:01000023]; material: deep marine sediment [ENVO:00002113]; isolation source: pool of 5 deep marine...
GGAAAGATTACCGAAAAGGATAAGGATGCCATCGTTGCCAACTGGAAGAATATGCGGGCCCAGATTCCCTCCTGGATCTGGGACGCCGTGGGTGATTTGGAAAAGCAGATCATCTCAGGAAAGATCTCTGTACCCAATGCCAACACACTTGATGAGATGAAAGCTGTTCGGTCCAAATATCCCCTGACCAAGTAGAATGGCGTCGACAAGAGGGGGATAGCAGTGAGACTGCCTCCCCCTCGATTTGTATTCAAGGATTTGGCCATGGGACTCTGTATGCGAGAGAGGAGGGATGGGATTTTCGGGAAACCTCGATGAGTTGAAAAAAACGATTATTGCGGGAGTCATCGGATTTGCCGTCGGCGCGCTGATCATGATGGTGTATGGCTACGACCCGATTTCTGCATACAGAGCCCTGTTCAACGGTGCCTTCGGTGACTTGTATGGCTTCTCTGAATCCCTCGCCAACGCGACTCCTCTCATTCTCACCGCGCTCACCTTTGCCATCGGATTTCGGGGGGGGATGTTCAACATCGGAGCTGAAGGTCAGCTCTATTTGGGTGCTTGCGCTGGGGTGACGGTCAGCCTTTTCCATCTCCCTTTTGCCACTGGTTTTGCCCTGGGTCTCATTCTCGCCGCCCTTGCCGGGGCAATCTGGAGCCTCCCGGTAGCGATTCTGAAGGCGACAAGAGGCGTTCATGAAGTCATTTCCACCATCATGCTGAACTGGATATCTCTGTTTCTTGCCTTCTATCTCGTTGCTGAAATCCTCGTTGACCCCCTGAGAGCTGAGAAGACAATAAGCATTGCTGAGGGCGCCCGTTTCCCTGTGATGGTGCCGGGAACGAGTCTCAGTTACGCAATCTTCATTTCTCTTGGTGCAGCCATTATCGTTTACATCCTTTTGTGGCGAACAGTCATCGGTTTTGACATCCGTGCAATGGGGTATAACCCACTGGCAACCACCTATGCGGGTATTGAAAGATGGAAGGTTATTCTCTTTGTCTTCATCACCGGAGGACTCACAGCAGGCTTGGCGGGTGCTGTGCATGTCATGGGCCGTCCACCCACTTACGCGATTTACAGCGGCATGCCCTCGATCAGAGGACTGGGTTTCGAAGGCCTGGCAGTCGCCATGATAGGCAGAAACCATCCCATTGGGATTATCATTTCAGCCATTTTCTTTGGGGGACTTATGGCGGGTGGGAGAATGATGCAGCTCTTTGCTCAGGTCCCTCTGGAGATGGTCCGTGTTGTCGAAGGGGCTGTCGTTCTTTTCCTGGCTATCCCCGAGTTGATACGGTTGTTTTCTTTCTTGCGGACAATGGGGACCCTCCACATTTTCCGATCAAAGCGGTCCTAGGATGAAGATCGGAGGCGGTTATGAATCTTGGATATCTCTGGGGAATCTTCCTCGGGTCTCTTCATGCCATGGTTCCCATTACCCTCACCGCTACGGGTGAGGTGATCGGAGAATCATCGGGTCTGTTCAATATTGGCCTTGAGGGGATAATCCTTTTGGGTGCGATGACTGGCGCTCTCGGAGCTGAGGTCGGAGGACCTATTTTTGGTCTTTTGGTAGGGGTTGTGACAGGGTTTGCCATTGGCTTGGTCTTCGGGTTGGTCTGCACCTATTTCAAAGGGGTCCAACTCATCGCTGGAGTGGGAATCAATCTTTTTGCCGCGGGATTGGTGACATTCTGGCTGATTGACCTGGGTGTACCCGGACACCACGCCGTGGCCGAAAAGGGCCAGATGGTTGATATTTCCACACCTCTCGGAGATTTTAGCCCGATGATTCTCGTGGCACTCGGGTTGCCTGTTCTGATCTACTTTCTGCTCTATAGGACGAAGCTTGGCCTGAAGATCAGGGCAGTAGGCGAGAATCCTCAAGCCGCAGACGTGGCAGGAATCAAAATACATCTTCTCCGCTGGCTATCAACTGCTGCGGGAGCGTCTCTCGCAGGGTTGGCAGGGGCCTATATTAGCATAGACTGGATGGGGTCGGTCACAAAGGAGATTTCCGCGGGGCGAGGCTTTATCGCCCTGGCCACGGTCGTATTCAGCGGACTGAATCCATTGCTGGTTCTGCTGGGCGGGTTCATATTCGGCTTTTTTGATAACCTTGCTGTGTGGGTGGCGACGATGCCGGCTGTTCAAAAAGTCATCCCCTGGCAGTTTGTGGCTATGGCGCCCTATGTCGTTACGTTGCTTGTCGTTGCCGGGGTCATTGGACGCGTTCGTTTTCCTGCGGCCATGGGTATCCCCTACGAACGTGAGTGAGGGGATGTTCAATCTCAAAAGAAGAAAGCAGTCTCGTGGAAGGTAAGAGCGACACAATCCTAGAGGGGAAGGGCATCTGCAAGGGTTTTCCTGGCGTATGGGAGCATCTCATACTCGATCATATCGATATCGATGTCAGGGCCGGGGAAATCCACACTCTGCTTGGGGAAAATGGAGCCGGAAAGACGGTAATCGCAAACTGCCTCTCAGGATTCTATATGCTATCCGAGGGCCAGATCTACGTCAAAGGAAAACCGGTGACGCTGAAATCACCGAGAGACGGCATTAGACATGGCATCGGTATGGTCCACCAGGAGTTAGCGCTGGTGAAACCCTTTACCGTGGCGGAAAATATTGCACTCGGGCTCCCCACATCCGACCTCACTTTTCCCCTTCCCGAAGTGGAAGATCGGGTGCGGGAGCTGTCAGAGAAGTACAAACTGTACATTGACCCGCTGGCCCGAGTGGAAGACCTTTCTGCCGGGGAGCAGCAGAGAGCTGAGATCATCAAGGTGCTTTACCATGATCCTGAAATCCTGATTCTTGATGAGCCTACCTCGTTGATTTCTGCAGATGCCGAACACCTGTTTGAGGCTCTCAACAGCATGGCAGAGATGGGGTATGGGATCCTTTTCATTACCCATAAGATCAAAGAGGCCTTGGAAATAGGTAATCGCGTTACCGTTCTCCGCCTCGGGAAGAGCATGGGGACCAGAGAGACCGCTAAAACGGATAAGACAGAGTTGGTAAAGCTCATGTTTGGAGAGCACACGCCGGCTCATCTTGAGAGAAAACCGGTCGGGTCGAAACGGGTTGTACTCGAGGTCAGGAATCTTGAGGCCCTTGCTGCAGATGAAGAACCAGCACTACAGGGTGTCTCCTTTAGCATCAGGGAAGGCGAGATATTGGGTTTTGCAGGGGTCTCTGGAAATGGCCAGAGCGAACTGGCCGAGGTCATTACAGGATTGAGGAGGGCCACGAAAGGCGAGGTCATCATTCACGGAAAGGATTATACGAACCATAATCCGCGAGACATAATCAGGGCTGGTGTTTCGCATGTTCCAGAGAAACGACGCGAAGTGGGTGTGATTGAGCCGATGACTGTCGCCGAGAACGTCGTCCTGAAAGATATCAGGGTTTCTCCATTTTCGAAGGGGTCCTTCGTCAACATATCCCGTGTAACAGCGCACGCAAAAGAGATCGTGTCCAGATTCGGGGCCCTTGTTTCGGATCTTTGGAAGTCCCAGACACGGATCCTTTCTGGAGGAAACATTCAGCGACTCATATTGGGACGAGAGACGTGGAGAATGCCGAAATGTATTGTGGCCGTCTATCCCACCCAGGGACTCGACGCAAAAGCCATCGATCATACATGGGAATTATTCATGCGGCTCCGGGAAGCAGGGTCCTCCATTCTCATTGTTTCTGAAGATCTAGACGAGATCATGGCACTGAGTGACCGGATCGCGGTCATGTCTAACGGCAGAATCGTGGGCATGTTTGAGGGAAGCAAAGCAAACAGGGAGGAGATCGGGCTCATGATAGCGACGGGTGCTTCCGGTTCGGAGCACTCTCAATAATAGCGACGCCGGCTCCTGCTCCGATCCGATTGGCTCCTGCGGCTATCATGGCTGATGCTGTGGCAAAGTCTTTAATTCCCCCGCTGGCCTTCACCCCCATTCTATGGCCGACGACTCTCCGGATTAAAACCACGTCTTCCACAGTGGCACCGCCAGTTGAAAACCCCGTACTGGTCTTGACAAAGTCAGCTCTCGCCCTTTTCGCTATCTCGCAGGCCAGGACTTTTTCATCCTCCGTCAGCAAGCAAGTTTCTATGATGACCTTTAGCACCGTCTTGCTTTTTGCTTCTCGACGCACGGACCTGATATCTTCTTCCACGGTTTTCACATCGCCATCTTTAAGTGCGCCGATGTTGAGGACCATGTCCAATTCGTTCGCCCCGTCTTCGATGGCCCTTCTGGCCTCAAAAGCTTTGGCACGGGTGTCCATAGCCCCAAGGGGGAATCCGATCACGGAGCAGACATCGACCCCGGTACCCTGGACTTTCTTGGCTACATATGCCACACGGCTTGAATTGACACAGACCGACTTGAACCCATACTGTATGGCCTCATCACAAAGCAGGTCGAAGGCGGATTGAGGAGCTTCCGGTTTCAGCAGGGTGTGGTCGATATACTTTGCAATTTCAGAAGGCGTGACACGCGACGTCTTATCTGCCTCGCCCAGAGAGGCTCTACGCGTTCTATTTTGTGGATAATCATATATCTCGGGAGGAAGGTCCTTTGCTTCGGGAAAGCTCGTTTGGGCGCCCGGGGATTGAACGCTGATAGCGGCTATGCTGTTGGCCCGTTTTATGGCCTCGGGCAGTGGTTTTCCGGATGCCAGGAAATAGGCCAGGCTCCCCACGAATGCATCACCCGCCCCTGTCGTATCAAGGGCTTTCACCGATTCCACCGGCACATGTTCCGTCTCACGATCAGTCACCAGAAGACTGCCTCGCTCCCCCAGGGTCAGAATGACCGCGCCCGCTCCTCGTTCTATGAGGAGACGCGCAGCGGTTTCAGCCTCNNCGAAGGGCGGCCAGGTTGATTTCCAGAGGGATCTCCAGCTGGCAGACCAAAATCTGAGTTTCGGCGATGGCAGCGCGGGCAGCCTCGATCTCCTTTTCGGTCAAAAGATCATTTGCACCCGTGACAATAATGATGGCATTATGACCTTCCGGATCCACAGCAATGGGAGCAACGCCAGAAAAAGCCTGGTCGGTGAAATGCACGTGTTGGGTTTTGATTCCCCAGTGTGCAAAATTTTTCAAGGTGTCCTCTCCAAAGACATCATGTCCTAATTTGGCGACCATGGTCACTTCGCCCCCCAGTTTGGCAGCCATGACCGCCTGGTTTGCCCCTTTACCTCCGAATCCCATGTGAAAACGGGTTCCATGCAATGTCTCGCCCATACGGGGCAGCCGGGGCACATAGCTAATGAGATCGAGATTGGATGCACCGACAACGCAAACCTTGGGTCTGTCCATGAAAATCCCTCCTCACCTTACAGCTTACTCGGCCTGGGAATACTCGAGGCTTACATGGGGAGCAAAGGACCTGAGAAGCAGCTCCGTGATATCTCGTTGCCTACTTCCAGACGGCTTTTCCACCAAAACCGCCCTGGTGATCGTTTGATCGCCCGCGAGCCTGTCCATGTTCATGCAAGAGATCGCCGCCTGGAGCGGTGACAGACTTGGATTGAATGCCGCGTTTTCCACATACCGACCCGTGTAGGTCTCTCCGTTGGTGACTTGAATTGCGCAGCCCGCGAAATTATTCGTGTAAGGTGCATGGCTTTGATTGGCAGCGGAAAGTGCCTCAAGGACCAAGGCGTCGGCTGAAGCCGTCTTCAGGGTCAGGTTTTGTTGAACTTTGGAAGGTGCCATCGAGGCGGCCTTTTTTTTGAGATCATGGGGACCAAAGGCATCTGGCAGGAGTTGGTTCAGTCGCGTAGAGCTGAACCCGGAGGCTCCCTGTGAAGGCGTGAGAATCATGAGCGTGCCACTTCCTTCGAATTCAGCTAGAAACTGGCGGCAGTATCCACAAGGAGCTGCCGACACGGCGATCGATTGAAGCTGCCCGGCTCCGCTTGCCCAGGCGTTCACGGTCGCAGCCTGCTCTGCGTGCACCGTCTGACCCAAGGCCTGACCTAAGAACTCGATGTTTGCCCCCAGATAGAGTTCGAAGTCGCTCACCGGGGTCGGAGAACGAGCTTTGGCTACCGCTCCAACCTGGAAGTGAGAGATTGGGATAACCGCATATGTCTTCGCGATTGGAAGCAACCGCACCATAAGACCTTCGACTGCGATTCCCATTATCTCAACGAGTGCGCTGCACTGCGCTTGAGTGAGCTTTCCCCCATTGCCCGAAATAGCCTGCAGGTGTTCCCGCGTGGCTTTTGGAAATGCTGTGAGAACTTGCTCAAATTGACGCTCTCGATCATTCATGGCCGCAGGTGTGGAAGACTCGTATTCGTTTCACTTGAGATCTTCAACCCCATTTCTGTTGACCCTTGCGTAGAAGAGCCTGGGGGGCTTTACTCTTTTGCGCCCGATACTGTACGCGTTCAAAAACCTCTCTTTTGCTGGTTCGATCTTATCTTTATTGCCGTCCGAATAGAAAGTGGCCAGAGACTCACCTTCCTCCACTTTATCTCCCACCTTCTTCATCAGGTATATACCAATAGAAGGGTCAATGGGCTGATCCTTTGTTTTTCTGCCGGCACCCAGTATCTTTGAGGCCAGTCCCACATCCCGTGCATCGATCTTTTCCACAAAGCCCGAAGACTTCGACTTGACCTCAATGTTAATCTTGGGCTGGGGGAGCAAGCCAGGATTTTCGATGACCTCCCTGTTTCCCCCCTGCGCTTCGATCAATTCACCCAGCTTTTCCAGACCTTTTTTTGTCTCGATATTCCTCCCTATGATATCTATCGCTTGATTTCTCGAAGATACGACCCCGGAAATAAGGAGCATGTCGCTCCCCAATTCCTTCACAAGATCAACCAGATCCTGTGGACCATCTCCCCTCAAGGTATCAATGGCTTCTTTTACTTCAATGGCATTCCCTATTGCGTAACCTAACGGCTGTTCCATACTTGTAATCAACGCGACAACCCTTTTACCTGCGCCCTCTCCGATATCCACCATGGTCGCAGCAAGCTCCAGTGCATCCTCGTATTTCTGCATAAACGCGCCGACCCCGGTTTTTACGTCCAGCACGATTCCGTCTGAACCTGCTGCCAGTTTCTTACTCATGATAGAGCTTGCAATCAGTGGAATGGAATCGACGGTGGCGGTTCGGTTTCTCAAGGCATACATATGTTTATCAGCAGGAACCAGAAGAGCTGTCTGAGCTGCTATACTCACGTGGATATGATTGACGACTTCAACAAACTTCTCTTTCGGCAGTTCCACCTGCATACCCGGAATGGATTCCAGTTTATCTACCGTACCCCCTGTGTGGCCAAGCTCTCTTCCTGTCATCTTCGCAACGATCCCTCCACTTGCGGCGACAAGCGGGGCAAGGACGAGTGTCGTTTTGTCGCCCACCCCTCCCGTGGAATGTTTGTCAACCTTAGAGCCTTCTATTCCCGATAGATCGACCTTGTCGCCCGAATCGACCATTGCCATCGTCAAGTCGATACACTCCGTAGCGCTCATTCCCCTGAAATATATGGCCATCAAGAGAGCCGCCATCTGGTAATCGGGGATGTGGCCTTTGACAAATCCGTTGACCATGTAGTTTATCTCATCTTTGGACAGTTCGCTTCCGTCTCTTTTTCTTTTTATTAATTCAGAAATGTACATCTATTTGTCCGACTCCAGTTTACTGTTCAGATTCTGAATGATTCCGCTTACAAGCCCTTTGAGTTCATCTGCAGCATTCTCGGCTGTCTCAATAATCGCCTTGTGTGAAAGCGGCATTCCGGTCATACCTGCGGCCATGTTGGTAATCATGGACAGGCCAAGCACTCTCATCCCGAGGCTTTTTGCCATGATCACTTCCGGCACTGTCGACATGCCGACGATATCAGCCCCCATATTTCGCAACATCCTTATCTCGGCAGGGGTCTCATAAGAGGGCCCAGACAACCCGAGATAGACGCCTTCCCTAAGTTTTATCCCCAGTCTATCGGCAGCATCATGGGCCAGGGCCCTCAACTCACGGCTATAGGCCTCTGTCATATCAACAAAATGAGTCGTGCCTCTAAGAGGATTATCACCCATCAGGTTTATGTGATCGCTGATGACAATAATATCCCCAGGTGAAAAAGATTCATTGACTGCCCCGCTGACATTCGTAATGACGAGTATTTCTACTCCAAGTCCTGCCATGACCCTTACAGGGAAACATACCTTCTGCATGCTGTAACCCTCGTAGTAATGGACTCTCCCTGAAAATGCGAGAACATTTACCCCAGAAAAACTTCCAAAAACCACCTCCCCCTTGTGGCCTTCAACCGAAGATACGGGAAAATTTGGAATCTCATCGAACTTGATCTTTACGGTGTCTCTCATCTCGTCAACCAGGGTTCCAAGACCGCTTCCCAGTATGATTCCAATTTTGGTCTCGGTGTTTATTCTACCTCTTATTTTCCTGACTGCTTCAATCACTCCTTTATCCACGGATTACCTCCCCTTTAAAGCTCTTTCCATTTTTCAGTCTTCCCGCTCCCAACATGTCCGCGATTGTCTGACCACAATCCGCAAATGTATCCCTTGTGCCAAGATCCACATCCCTTTTTACCATTTCTCCATATACAAGGAGAGGTACATGTTCCCTTGTATGATCCGTATGGACTCGGTGAGTGGGGTCGCAGCCATGATCGGCTGTAATGATAAGGACGTCGTCTTTCGATAAAACCTCCATGATCTGGGGTATCTTACGGTCAAAATCCTCGAGAGCTCGTGCGTAGCCTTCGACGTTTCTCCGGTGTCCGTAGACAGCATCAAAGTCCACAAGGTTCACAAATATGAGCCCAGTGTGATTCCTATGCTTTTGTATCGATTCTATCGTCTTATCGATCCCATCATGACTATCATCTGTGTGTATCTCTTCGGTGAGACCCCTGTGTCCGAATATATCTCCGATCTTCCCCACGCCGATGACGAAGGACCCTTTTTTCTTCAACAGGTCGAGAAGTGTTTCATGGGGCGGAACAAGAGAGAAATCCTTGCGAGCACCGTTGTCTCTTTCGAATCTCCCTACAGACCCCACGAAAGGCCGTGCAATAACCCTCGCCACAGCGTGATCACCGGTCAACGTGCTTCTTGCAATCCCGCAGTATTCATAGAGTTTTTCCAAGGGCACCACGTCCTCATGGGCTGCAACCTGAAACACAGAATCCGCGGAGGTATAGACGATGGGATAGCCCGTTCTCAAGTGATCAGCGCCGAGCTTCTTTAAAATCTCTGTTCCAGAGGACGGATAGTTACCGAGGGTTTTCGTCCCAATTCTTCTTTCAAATTCCTCCATGATCTCCATGGGAAATCCATCTGGGTAGGTGGGGAAGGAGAAATCAAGGACAACGCCGGATATTTCCCAATGCCCGCTCGTCGTGTCCTTGCTGGGGGATAGCTCCCGCATCTTACCGTAGCAACCGGTTATTTGTTCCTGACTGCAACCGACATCGACGATTCTACCCATCCCGAGGGAGCAGAGGTTCGGTATGAGCAGCTCTCCTCTTTCCTGGTATATATGCAAAAGGGTGTTTACCCCATCATCGTTGAAGCGGTATGCATCCGGCATGTAGCCCACACCGACACTATCCATCACGATCAAAATGACTCTATTGATCATCAGTCAAGAGGATCCGAAATCTCCCTCATTCTCCCATCCACCAGACCGTTATCACAAAAATTCAATTCCGGGATTATCTCGATGAACAGGAATGAGAGAACGAAAAAGGATTTCCTGGCAACGCGCCTATGGAGTGAACCGGATTGGTCGTTTTTTGATTGATACGCTTCTCACACTGCTTTTAGGTATTCACGGCTTAGCATATACCTGCGGCCACACTGTTAACCCTTTTGAAAAACGCCGCCAGTTTCTTTTCATCTAAAATTCCGTCTGTTCGAACTCCTGTGCAGACGTCCACAGCATAGGGTTTGACGGTTCGAATGGCTTCAACGACATTGTCCTCACTCAGACCACCTGCGAGAAATACCGGAAGGTTCACACTTTCCTTTAGTCTCCTGCTAATGTCCCAATCGTGAGTTCTCCCTGTACCCCCGAGTTCCTTTTCCTGCAGATTCGGGTTCCCCGAGTCTAAGAGAATCGCATGAACTTCAGGGGCGACCTCTCTCGCTTCTTGAATGGCACCTTCCGCCATGACATGAATTACCTGAACAATACGAATGCCAGGCAGTGCAGCCCGGAGTTCGNNTTGGTTCGACAACGCCTCTGCTGCTCAATTATTTCTCTCGCATGGGTCAAGCTTGTCAGGAGGAACGTTGCCACTCCTGGAGGAATGGTTGATGAGATTTCAGTTATGGACGATTCTGGAATCGGACCCGGACCACTTGGCATTTCTGAGACCAATCCAATAGCTGATGCTCCATAGCGGACAGCCATTGCTGCTTCATGAATACTCTGTATGCAGCAAATCTTAATTCTCGGAATATACATCTGCCAGTTCCGAATGGACCAAGAAGGAGCCCAACACAAATCCGCCAGCAGGAACTGTGCACAGCCCAATGAACAAGAAACGGAATCTATTGCCCTGATCTTTCGGCGTAAGAACAAGCGTACCTCTTTGCGGCTTGAATGAAAAGTGAAAAGTGGAAAGGGGCCAAGGGCAGACTTGACCCCTTTCCATATCTTTGCGACCATAGGGATTGTGAGTTGGATTTTGAGCGGCACGCTTTGCGGGGTCCAGAAGGATAGGGCAACGGCTTCTGGAGTTGAAGTGCGGGCAACATTGACTGGTCTAACATTTTAGGTGCAGGGCGCAAAGCACCCATTCAGCGGGGATTTCGACGGGAGGGAAACCAGAACATGGAAAGTAAGCTCACAATTTATCTGGCTGGGCCTCTGTTCACTGAGGCGGAGAGGATCTGGAATAAACGCCTTGGCGACGAACTTGTTACTCTGATTCCCAATGCTGAGGTCTTTTTGCCGCAGGTCCAGGCTATGAAACATATGAAAGCAGCGAGTGTCGATTTCCAGAGCCTGGTGGACGACTGCATACGGAGCCTTGAAAGAGCCCATGTGATCGTGGTCGTTCGCGATGGCAGTGACGCTGACTCAGGAACCTGTTGGGAGTGCGGCTATGGCTATGCCAAAAGGAAACGGATCATCGGAGTAAGAACCGATTTCCGGGGATCCGAGGATGAAGGCCTCAACGCCATGCTGCGAAGGACTTGCTCGAAAGTAATCTACCACCCCTCAACACGGGAGGATCCTGCCAGTCTAGCCCGCGAGATCGCTGCACATATTTCTGATTCCGAGCCAGGCTAGTATTCGTATGAACGGTGTCAGGTCTTGACAGGCCGACCAAGAATGGCATTTTTGGGCGATTTCAACTCGCTAACTACCTGATTTTATTGAAGCCAGTTTCACAAAATGTGAATTCTCGGTCGGCCTGTTGACATGAAACATACCTTGTTTCATTGGTCGCTTCCGTTTGTCTGACTTGAGCGGTTATAGAAAGGGGTACGCGCTTATAATGGCTTTTTCACACCATGGTCCTCACGAATACCCAGCTAGCTGCGGCCAGGAATTGACTCACCGCCACGGCATAGAGCGGTGCGTAGGCGACCCATGAACGATCTCCGCTTCTCATCCAAGCCCTCACCCACCTGGTGGACGGAATTTTCCAGATCCAATCTGCGTCTCTTTTTATCTCGCGCTCTCCATACTTCGCGATAACAAAGCAGATTATCCCCACCAGAGATTTCTCCAGAATAAGGCCAGCTTCTGGACCGAGGAGAGTCATGGCGGTTCGCATGACAGGATTGCCCTCGAGCGCCAGGTCTCCACTGATTCCTGTTATCGTCATTTGGACATCTGCGGCCGCTGCTAACACGTAGAGGGCACTGCCCAGAGCGAGCTTGTGGCGTGAGAGGAATGACTTTATTCGTGGTCTAATACTCATAGATTTGTATGAGGAGATCGGCACCCAAGAAAAATATCGCTCATTAGTTGCCGCGACGAAGTGGTTGTTCAGAAGATTAAAGGTACCTTCACAGAATCATAACCTCTAGCCGGACACTGACGTCAACCCTCTTGATGAGCAATTCTCTCCCCACGCCTTGACACACCGAGGAGGACTGGCGAAAAAACAGAAAATCAGTCAATGGCAATTTGATTATTCTATTGTTGCCGTGTTCATTCTAATTGCTATAATTGGAGAGAGAATTCATGATCGGAGGGTGAACATTGAAAGAGATGTTTATTACGATTTTCCTCACCTTGATCGTGGTATTATCGGCTTTTGCAGGGGATTTCAGAAAAGCTGAATGGGGAATGACGAAAGAACAGGTCAAAGCCGTAGAAGAAGCAGATCGATCATCGAGGGCGGTTGGGATCACAGAAGATTGGAAAGGTTGGTTGCTGTTTAGGACATCCATAAGAGGTCTGGAAACTTCTATCTGGTATGAGTTCGAAGATGAAAAATTAGTATCTGGCTCGTACAGTTTCACTTCAGTGGCTCCTGAAAGGTGCAGTGAATTTTTTGATGAACTGGTGGAAACAGTGGGCAAGAAATACGGAAAACCGAAGGTGAAGAATATTTGGAAGCCTGACCCGAAATTATCTAAAACGTGGGCCAATCGGAGTAAGGCGGTTCTAGCTGGAGATTTGAGGCGGATCGCAGAGTGGTCAACAGAAAGAACAGCAATCAAACTAGAGCTTTATTCTGAAAAGTATGATGAGACCTGGTCTAAGTGGTCTGAAAAGGACAGCACGTTTGAACGACTCCTACACCTTGACCTGAGTTACTACAGCAAGGAATATCTCGAGAGACTTAAGCCCGAAAAGGAAGAATGGATCGACAGGATATTCTGAGAAATCAGATTAATTCCAATGCCCCGAGGGAAACCAGAGGCTTGTCATTTTCTCGACGCCAATCCTCTGAAACGCAACTGAGCTAACCCTGGATCTCTTCGATGCAAGGATGGCAGGACTCCATATGATGTCTAACAGTTAATCCACCCATGGGTAAGGCACCTCTATTTCAAGGTAGTCCGAGTTAATTTCTCTATTCGCCTTTCGGCACAATGAGCAAATTCTGGCAAATCTGCTATCTGCCAGAAACATNNTGCGCCCAACGTGCTCAGGCTTTGAAGGGATCGCAAGACTTTCAATTTTGCTCTCTTTAGAAAAAGTATCTGCTTTTGACATATTTCTCATGTCTTCATGCGTTTCCGAGGAACTTCCTGTCTCCAGCCCCGTAGCCACTGGGGCCAGGATAGGCAAGGAGGTGAGAAGTTCAGCCTCGGCCATGAATGCTAGGATGTTGAGGTCACAGGATGATGCCCCCCTTTCTTGTGTCTACGTTCGTCTCTCAACCTGTCCAACGTTTTTTTGAGACAGGGTTCACAGATCGTATGGGTAACCCCACCATCCGAAAAAGGAGTTTTCTCCCCGATTAGTTTGTTACATTCAAAACAAATAACTTTCATGTCTGAGCACCTCCAATTCGTCTTGACTCCGTGAGACGGATCAGGTCAATCTGCGCATTTTGTTTTGGGCAATTTTGATGCCTACAGTCAACAACGTTTTAAGTATTTAAGATCAATCAGTTTTCTTGAAGAAACAATCCTTCTGTGAGGGGCAAAAGGGAAAGGAAATACACAGAAATGCCCGAAAACTCATTCATCAATTTTGTACTTCTTTTCCCTGCGTCAGCTTCAAAGGTTCCTGAGAATTTCAGAACCTCCAAAAGCTCTTGCCCTGCGACTGAAAGGGGAATATGTTTTATCCACCTAGAAATCCTCCGAGGGAGCAAACATGAGAGCCAGAAGGTGGGAAGGAGTCGACAGATGGAAATCCTAAATCGAATCTTGAATGCCATTCCGTTCTGGATTTACACAATCCTAGGAATTGTCATGGTTATCTGGATAATTCTGGGCTTTCTCGTCCCACTGATGATCTATTCAATGTGTCGCAGGATAAAAACCATAGAATGGAACATGAACTACATTCTTTTTGGAGATAGGAAAACAAGTACCAGGAATATAAAGGGGAATTGGAGGGAGAGCGCAGTTGAGTGGGTTGTTGCCGTGGTTGAACGAAGGCGGAAGGAATTGAGGAGACGGGAGGGAACAGGCTACCCGGTCCAAGAACTTGAAATCTCAGAAGACGAATAAGGGATGACCATCTTTCAACGGTCTAGCACCCCATGATTCTGCTAATCCTTTTCGTTGACCCTTTTCTGAATCGAGGTTACAAATATGGTTGAAATCTCGGCCCTGGTCGAGACTTAAGTCAAGAAGGGTATTATTACTTAAGATGAGTTGATGGAACGGTGTGATAAGCTGGAGGCGAGGGTGAGCGGGACGTAGGTCAGCATTTCAATCTGATTTCGTTGTTTTTGGCCTGAAGGTAAGAACAGAGAATGATTTTGGGGGTACTCGAAATGAACAAAAGACGATATTCCTCGATACTCGTGTTGGCAATGATCGCCGGATTTCTGGGGGGAGCGGTGGCAAGCCGAGTGTTTACAGATCAACGGGCATTCGCTCAAAGGAAATCTAACGCTGCAAAGCTTATGGAAGCGCAAGAATTCAGGCTTGTTGACGGCCTTGGCTACACAAGAGCAGTTCTAACAGTCCGGGATGGAAAGGTCCTAGCTGAAATTCCTGACTTCACTAAATGGACGATAAAATTCCGGGAAGAAGGCAAACAAAAGGAGTGAGAAGCCCACCCAGGGGCTTGACCACGGCACAAGGGCCTCGGACCAAGGGGGAGTAGCAAGCACACAGGGGTTTATTTGAAACGCCATTCGCAAATTTTGGGGCAGGATGGTGGGTTTGGATTTCAGTTAGCAGGTGTCGCGCACCTTGTTGTGGTGTGCGTTATATGTGGAAGAAACTGCCTCTTCCCTGGCGTAAGGGCCGAGTACAGCGCGACTCCTCGGATACGAACTCATCCAAAACCCAGATCTTAGGCCGGCGGTTTCGTAAAGGGATTCGAAACTTCGACGGTGGTCTATTAATGGGAAATCGGACCTCACTGAGCACGTGGTCATGGTGGCCCCTTGTTTTCACTCATCCATTTCGATCGATTTGAAATCTGGGACTCCTGTCTTCTTCTGCGCTGAGGTTTTCATATCTTCGTGATATTTTGACCATCTAGAAACTCCAGATATTGGCCCGATATCACAGGTTAGGTCCCAATTGTGATATTCTCAATGTATCTGCAATCGGCTGAGCTTTGCTTTTCTGGCAGGATGACCCATGTATCTATCTGTTACTTGTTTCTCTATAATTAAGATTTGTACATAGTTTTTGTGCACCTATATAGAAAACTATCCAATATACAACGTTATGCGAAAAAGGTTTTTTAATGTGGCAAAGAAAATTTGGGAGCTGTTTTTGTTACCTCACGTTTCGAAGGATTGACGGGAGTCAAGCAGCTACTTAACAGTGCCCTCCGCTGGCGGTTCAGTCCTATCTGTTACATATTTGCTATTTTTATTATAGCTTTGCTTAGGTTTGCCAATATCGGACTTCATATCAAAGCTATACCGATCCCCTCGCAGTGGATAAGCTTTCGTTTAATCTTTATTTTTAGAGATTTATGGGTGGCTATTGGTGAAGAATGTGGTTGGCGAGGATTTGGATTACCTCGCCTTCAAAACCAAATTGGATCTTTGGGGGCAAGCTGGCACCTTGCTATGTCTTTTATTCCAGGATCCCCGCAATATACAGATTCCTTCTCTATATACGGTTCCGATGTACGTAGCGGCATTCACGATACGCATGCCCAGTGAAGCCACTATGATGCTATATTTTTATATTCCCATTGTCATCCTATCAATTATGCTTTTGCCACGGCCATTATTTGTTTTTACATTTTCAAAAACAGGGAATTGATTAAGGAAATGAATACGGAGAGAAATGCGCTAGGCGGGTGGTTCGCATGATTCAGCAGAGAAGCCACGCCCTTACGGATGTGGCTCTCCATGCTGGAATGAATAACCTCCTATCCATGGGGGATCAACGCCTTGCGTTGGATCAAAGGTAGTGGCATCCCTGAGCGATGTCGACGTTTTGCGTAAGCGGTTTCATTTCATTGTATTTCTTGGCATTTCAGATTGCTTGATTAAGTGAAAGACGTACTCGTATTTTCCTGAAAAGCGCCTTTAGGGGGATGGTGATGAATCCCTTCTCTTTTCCCGGTGTTGGAGCCATTTTCTTCGGGGTTGATCGGGTCGAACAATTGGCAGATGACGTTTCCAGCCTGGAAGAGAAGGGGACATCAGTTGTCTTGATTAGTGATGCCGGCGTTG
>JABAOH010012591.1_pt1 | contig 16295 bp, 17 predicted proteins | sample 7062181 | NCBI WGS metagenome assembly JABAOH01 (sample SAMN14538630, study PRJNA623070) | marine sediment metagenome | biome: marine biome [ENVO:00000428]; feature: marine pelagic biome [ENVO:01000023]; material: deep marine sediment [ENVO:00002113]; isolation source: pool of 5 deep marine...
AATCGCCGCTATGTGTGGCCTTATAAAGGGATTATCGTGGGTACAGACCCTGTGGCCGTGGATGCGTTGGGCCTTGAGATCATCATGGCAAAACGGCGTGAGTATTTCGGCCCAAAAAATCGTTTGCCAACGGTTCCCAGGCATATCAAAGCCGCTGATGTAAAATACGGCCTGGGAAACAGCGATTTTAATAAAATCGAAGTGATTAAATTGGGCTGGAAACAAGGCATTTTAATCTGAACCGGAGCAGTTGAAGGTTCAAGGTTCAAGGTCAGACGTTACTACGTTTGTTTCAAGATTGCACTTGAAATAAAAACCACTTGCGGTGGGATATGCAATATGTAAAACATGTTGCCTATTACCGCACTGTAAGTGCTTAAACGGAGGTTCATAAAATGGGCTGGAAAACAAAAATAATGGTTTTATTGGCTGCTGCATCTGTTTTATTTTCAATGTGTTCGAGAAGTGAAAGCCCGGGGGAATCAAAGATAAAGGATACAAATAAACCTTCTTTGAAACTCGAATATGCCGGCAGCACATTATGGACACGATTACTGGATGTGAAAGTAAAGGGCAATTATGCCTATTGTTCATTTAAGAATGGGCTTGGTGTGCTTGATATTTCCAATAAAAAGAAGGTGGAGTTGGTTTCAACGTTGTTCCTGGGAGGAGGTTCCGGCATTGACATAAGCGGCAGCCATGCTTATATTGCAGCGGGTGACAAGGGGTTATATATCGTGGATATATCCGATGCGAAGAAACCTGTGCGTAAAGGTGCATTGGATACACCGGGTGAGTCTGCCGAAGTGATAGTCTCAGGTAAATATGCGTATGTGGCGGATGGCGAATCCGGTTTGCAGGTTATCGATATCGGCAATCCTTCTGCTCCGGTGCTTTCCGGTACATTGGATACCCCTGACCATGCGGCGGGTATCGATGTTAACGGTGACTATGCGTATGTGGCGGATGGAGATACGGGGGTGTTAATCGTCAGGGTCACCGACCCGTCGTCCCCGGTTCTTGTGGGTACCTGCGATACCCCCGGCAGGGCGGAAGGAGTGAGTGTGGCTGGAGAATATGCATATGTGGCAGATGATGTGTCCGGGTTACAAATTATTCATGTGGGAAATCCTTCCGCACCGGTGATCGCCGCTTCTTATAAACCCCATGGTAATGCCCACGGTGTGACACTAAGCGCAGACAATAAGTATGCATTTATCGCCAATTATATTGAAGGCGGCTTGCATGTGGTAGATGTCGGCAATCCTAAAACTCCCGGGCTTGCCGGTTTTGTAAAATATCCCATATACAATGATGCCCAGGAAGTTGATGTGAGTGGGGATTTTGCTTATGTGGCGGATCATTTTTCGGGTTTATGGATTGTGGATGTTAAAAACACGGCAGCCCCTGAAATCGCGGGATCATATTATACACCGGCCTCTATCGTATGCGCGGCAAAGGGGAAAAATCATGTCTATGCCGGTGGGGACTTATCCGGTTTAAGGGTTATCGATGTAACCGATCCGTTGGCCCCGGTACTGGATGAAAACTTCGTCTTTTCCCGCAGGACACATTCTTTAGCGGTAAAAGGGAATTATGTGTTTATGACAGACAGGAGTGCTTCTTTAATGATATTTAATGTTGTCAAGCCGTCCAGTCCGAATCCTATAAAAAAAATGAAACTCCCGGGATCAACGCGGGTGATAGTAATAAAAGGCAATTATGCGTATGTAACTTCCGATTATTCCGGCTTACATATCCTGGATATAAATGATCCGTCTGCCCCGGCGCCTGTCGGGTCTTATAAAATACCGGGTTTTGCTTATGGTCTGGCAGTGAAAGGGAAATACGCTTATGTTGCCAAAAGCGATACGGGTAAATTGATGATCGTGGATGTAAGTGATCCCAGAGCACCTGCACTTGCCGGTTCATTAAAAACTCCCGGGCTTGCTTATGGAGTTGCGGCAGCGGGTGATTTTGCTTATGTGGCCGACGGCGACTCCGGTTTACAGGTGGTTAATATCGGCAAACCTTCCACCCCGGTGATTACCGGGACTTTTGATACTCCCGGTTTTGCTTACGATGCGGTAGTAAGCGGTAATTATGTTTACATAGCGGATGACACATCAGGTGTGATAAAGATCGACATCAGCAGCCCCGCGGCTCCCAAATTCGTAAGCTCCTTTGATACACCCGGTGAAGCCGTAAAAATTACTATTAGTGGTAATTATGCCTATGTATCCGATACCGATTCGTTAATAATACTGAAATAAATTGAATATAGCCACAAAGGAAGATATTATAACGGAGTTGCAAATGGATATTGGAGGCATCGATTTAGTTATTGTGATTGTTTACCTGGTTGCGATCCCTCTTTTTGGGTTTTATTTTAAAAAATATGTAAAAACCGATAAGGATTATTTCCTGGCTGGCAGGATGCTGCCCTGGTGGGTGATCAGTATGTCCATTATTGGCACCAATATTGGGGCGTATGACTACATAGGCGCGGCCGGTGGTGCTTATCGCTTTGGCATTGCCCAGGCCCATTATGAATGGATTGGCGCTATCCCAGCTATGGTACTTGCCGCCTTGCTTTTTGTGCCCTATTACTGGAAGGCCGGGGTATATACGGTTCCTGAGTTTTTGGGGAAACGTTACAATGTTGCAGTTCGTGTCATTGAGGCACTGCTCTGGGGGTCATTCCTGGCTTGTGTACTTGGTGTGTTTTTCTGGGCCAGCGGTCTAATGCTCAATGAATACCTGGGAATTCCCGTTGAACTCAGTCTTATTGTTACTGCATTAATTGTGGGGATTTATACCATTACCGGCGGCCTGGCTGCCGTAGCCATGACGGATGTGGTTCAACTCCTGGTGATGTTTATCGGGGGTATAGCACTTACTGTTTTGGGACTGTGGACCGTGGGCGGGTGGTCCGGGCTGGTGGATAAGATTGTACCCACTCACCCTCAGCACTTTACGCTTTTTCTTCCCCTGGATAATCCTACTTATCCCTGGTTGGGGATGATTTTCGGTCTGGGATTGGTATTGTCCCCGGCCTGGTGGTGCTGCCATCAGGCAATTATCCAGCGAACCCTGGGAGCACGAAGCGAGTGGGACGCCAAAGCAGGCATGATGTTTGCCGCCTTTCCTAAAATGTTTATCCCGGTGCTGGTGGTACTGCCGGGATTACTGGCCCTGGCCATCAACCCCCACCTGGCTGGATCAGACATGGACAAAGCATTCCCCTGGCTTATAAAAAATCTGTTGCCCACGGGATTGGCGGGCCTGGTGTTTGCAGCCTTTATGGCAGCCCTGATATCCAGTGTAGACTCTACCTTGAATTCAGCAGCAACCCTCTGGACCCGGGATATCTATCAGCGTTTTTTTGTTAAAAAGGCTTCAGATAAACATTACCTGAAAGTGGGCAGGATATTGACCTTTGTTTTTATTCTCTGGGCGATTGCGTTTGCTCCTTTGACCAAAAAATTCCCGGGCATTTACGTTGCCATGCAAACGCTGCTGTCGATTTTCCAGGGTCCCACATTTGCCATCACGCTCCTTGGTATCTATTGGAAACGGGCAAACCAATGGGGAGGCTTGTTCGGACTCCTTGGAGGGGTCGGTATTTCTACTTTCCTTTTTCTTGTAATGGAGTGGAGTTTTCTTTACATCGCATGGTGGTCGTTTGTAGGCGCATTGGTGATTACTGTTGTTGTAAGTTTGCTGACGAAACCGGATCCCATTGAAAAATTGGAAGGCCTGGTGTACGGATTGGTGATTAAGGATAAAGGCATCCAGGATGTCCTGAAGAAACGGGCAGAAGGGAAATAGGAGGTGGTTTAAATGTATGAATGGCTGAAGAGTATACCTTTGTTTTGGGGAAAGATTATAGCGGTTGCAGGATTTGCTGTCATGACCATCTGGGCCTGGTTTCGCCCTAAAAGCTATATTTTTAAAGGCGCACCTGATCAACGTTGGTGGCGGGATTTACGAATCTGGACCACCGTGCTTCTAGGACTGCAAATAATTATTTATTTGAGCTTTTAGATTTTTTAGCCACGAAGGACACGAAGGAACACGAAGAAGAGAAGAAATAGGAGGAAAAAATGGTTTCTGAGGAACAATCGTTAGAATCGGGGAAGAAATTTGAACCCCTGGAGATAATGGGTATATTCTGGCTGGTGTTTGGCATCATCGTTCTGGTATCAACCTTTTTTGTAGAAGCCACGGAGCAGGTACCCCTGGTTCGCGGGAGAGTAACCAATATTATTGCCGGGGTGCTGCTGCTGGGGGCAGGTATTTTTTCTATTGTCAAGGCCGGGATCAATAAACGAAAGTCAGAAAAAAACGCCAATTCCCAATCATAATGTGATGAACATATGTACGTGACACCGGAGATATCAAAGGAGGGAGCAGAAAATATCCTTTCACAGCAGAAATTTTTTTTCCCCTTTCGTTTTCGTAAAAAAGTCATTCTTCCCAAACGAATCGAGTTGATTTATTTGCCTTTTTATTTGTTTGAAGTGGAGAATCGATGTCATCAATGCCCGGATGAGGCTGGGAAACAAAAAGAAAAAGTGGCTGTGGTGCTGGATGGGTTGTTGGGTGACAATTTATTTTTTATCCGGGAGAATATAACGTACAGTGATCGTATCGATAAGCCGGTTTGTCCGTTTGTTTTACCTCGGTCCGAAGCCCGGCGGATGGCGTTGGACAAATACAAATGGCTGCAGGTAGAACATAGGCTCAGGATGAAGCAAAAATTTGTTTTAGGCGAAATCACTGAATCTAAAATGATTTTCTATCCTTTCTGGGTGGGATATTATCAGCGGGGAGGTGGCTATGATTTCAGGATAATGGATGGTGTATCCGGTGAGGTTCAGGGTGTGAGGATGCGTAAAGTTTTTTTAAAGGCCTTACGGCATCTTGAAGATTAACAATTAATAATTGAGGCTCTTGCCAAAATCCTTGTATTTAGATGCTGAGGTGTTTACCGGGCAAACACAAGGTTTGCCCCTACGCTGGCAGACGCCTTGCTGACGGCCATTTACGCTCCGTAGGGGCTCGGCCTTAATTTTGTGTTCGCCCCATGCGTATTTCCTCAACCGAATTACCCATTTTTGCTATTTCTTTACTATGGGTTTTCTTATTCTTGTTTTGTTTTGGCGTGTTTTTTCCTTTTTCTCTTCTGTGATAAAGTAATTGACAAAATAGAGCATGGCCGGGAGATTTTCGGCAAAGGTGGAATTGATTAATTCCAGTGATGTAAAAAAGCCGCCTTCTTTAAAACTGTCAGGCGGTAGTTCCACGGTATATGATGGTGCCCCAAAGGTTCCATAAACCCAGTCGATGGTTCCGCCGTTGGTAAGATAGAGGGCTTCGGAAGAACCCACTTCATAAAAGCGTCCGCTGACCTGGAATATGCGATAACTCATCTCTATTGCAATCATTTCCATTTCCCCGGCATCCGGGGTGGGTTCATACGTGTATCCCCAGGGATAGAGAAGAAGTTGTCCGTAATTGTGATAGCTTAAACACCCTGCAGGTGGGTGATCCAAAAGAAACCGCCGCACTGCATCGGTTTCGGGCTCAGAAAATGGACCTGCTCCCCGATATAATTCACTCCAGGGATTGGGGCTTGAACCTTCATTGTCATATCCCCACATGTAACCATAATTGCGGTTGATGTCTACTCCCCAACTAAAATTACCATTATACCGCCGGTTTTTGCGCCACATCCGATAGGTATGGATGGAATACTCCAGGCCGTCAGGGTTCACCAGGGGCATGATATAAATTTGCGCCCCGTTAACTGCGCGCCTGACCTCCGGGTTGTCAGGGTATTGTTCTAATAAATATTGGGCAAAAAGCAGCGGTACTTCCACAGAAATCCACTCCCTGGCATGATGACACCCTGCAATAAAAATATTGGGCTCTTGCTCTTCACTGCTTACATTATCGCTTATTTTGATGACATTCAGTTCTCTTCCTTCAATAGAATAGCCGATATTGGTAACCTGGGCCAGCGACGGGAATCGAGATTCCAATTCTTGCAGCAGGGTCCGGGTTTCATTGTAATTATGATAAGCACCATTTATATCTCCTGCTTGACGGGAAAGGGCATCTGTCCCGGGGAGTTTTTTTAAGAAAGAATCTAAAGACTCCTGTGTCAGTATCGCGGCGCCGGCCTGTCTAACTGACTTTAATTCTTTACTGTTTACCAGGAAAACACACGTCTCTCCCTGGCGATAAAGACGATCCAGCGGTGGATGATTTTTGAGATACACCTGGTAATCGCTAATACGCATGCTTATGACGGTTTCTTCTTCAACCCGCTTTTCAGCATCGACAGCCTGCCCCGGATGACTGAATATCATGCTGGATATTATCAATAAAACACATACCCCAATTATTATCCTTTTTAATAAAAACATTCTTTACCTCCTTCGTGTTCCTTCGTGTCCTTCGTGGCTTCGTGGTTTCTTATTTTCTTCCCAGGCGCAATTGCATGGTGCCATTTAAAACCCAATGTTTTTGTTTAATTCCTTGATACGAGCCAGTGATGTAAATGGCCCCGGCATCGAGGTACACTCTGCCGGCCCGCATACCAATGCCGCCGGTTAACCCTTTTAAAGACATTTCCGGTTCGGTAACGGGCTGCGGGTCCAGGCGATAGCCCAGGCGAAGGAACCAATCGCTTTTGGTTTTAAACAAGTTATATAAACCCAGTTCCATGCCTAATGCCAGTATAAGTGTATTTCGCATATTCCTCTGTAATATCTCCGAATAAAACTCGTATTCGTAGTTTGACCAGAGGGTATAGACTAGTTCAGCAGCAAGTGTCAAGATTTTCTTTCCCGGATCGCCGCGGGTGGTAAAGGGTGCAAACGTGGTACCCAAATAAAAGCGAGTGGGGCGATCAANNTAAAGGAGCGATCCAGGGTCCTGCGGGCTTTTCCCGGGATCGGCTGGCTTAATGATGCGCCCAATGTCCAGGTGGGGGAAATCGTAACAACAACCCCAACAGCAGGAGCCAGGTAAAACAACCGGTGATTCTCCTGGTGTTGAATATCGACAGGATAGCTTTTCCAGGTTTCGTTTACCTCGACGTCCCGTTTGCCAGCCACTACATCCAGTTTGATCCCGATATCAATAGTTTTCCCAAGCTTAAATGCGGCCGCGGCAAAAAAGGTGTTTTCTGTTCCAAGAAACCTCCCGGAATAGCCCCAGTATTGTAGTTCATAATAAAAAGGCGGCAGTTCCAACATGTTGGAAGTATACCAACCGGCAGCGAAACGGATGCCCTTCAATGGAAAAGTAAGCGTCAAACCACTGGGTTGATAGTTTCGAGCTGAATGGTTATCCGGGTCGAACAGAACGCCCTGATTGACTCCCCAGTATTGGAAGGCTTCATGCTCCATGACTTCATAAGATGCGCCGATGAGTATATTATTTGTTGATGGAATTAACGCCGGGTTAATGGAAGCTGCAAACGCCGGGGAGGCCATTAAAGAAATACCCCCGACACCCAGCATGCGGGCATCAAAAAGAATCACCCCGTTCCAACTGATGGCCGGTGATTCTTCCCGGTGATAATCAAAATACTGGGCCGAAACAACGTTGGGATAGAGACTTAAACCGATTGCAAAACAAATAAAAAAGCACCTTTTTAACATCATTTTACTCCTTCTATTTACTCTTAACTTCAAAAAATCTTTAAAGATAAACAAATAACATATTTAAGAAATAAATGCAAGAGTTTAGAAGCAGTTTGATTACTCTACTTTCTTGTTTTTTCAATGTCAGTTAGCAACAGCTTTTGGCAGATTCGCAGGTGTCATCCGTGGGGCCACAACAGGGCTCGGTTCCGGCGATAGAACCCCGGATAACGGCGGCCGCACATCCTACACCGGCCATTACCTCAATAGCGTCCACCGGGCAGTTCTGTGCACACGCTCCACATTCCATACAGGCATCCCGGTCCACAATCAACGCTTTTCTCTCATTCATTGCAAAAACGGCGTGCGGACAAACCTTTTCACACATCCCACACCCATTACATTTATCTTCGTCTAAGCCTAATGTAACCACATTCTTCAAATAATAATGTTTCTTCATTGATTCACCTCTTTATCATTTTTTTTGCCACAGAGGACACAGAGAGCACAGAGAAGTAAAAAATTTGTGCACCCTGCACCCTGCACCCTGCGCTATGCGCCTATGAACCTTCCGGTTATCCACAGCCCTATCCCGATCACAGCCGCGACAATTTGCAGTGGTACAGCCGCTCGCATCTCCTTCTTTACTCCCGACAACGACGTATACGTCGAAGCCCCGGTAAAATTCATGGTCAAAAAAGAAGATAATGCCCCAATCAACAACAACCAGGCTGCGATCTGAACAATATGTGTGCCGGCCAGGTTGCTGAAATAAGATACAATAAAGGCAATAATACCGATTTCAGCGCCTTTTAACGAAAAACTCCGACCCGGCAGCCAGGGCAGCAGCAATGGTCCCAAAATAGTCCCTGCCACATAGGCCATAACCAGGTTTAAAACCGAAGCAATACCAACATCCCACTGAAACGAATACCCACTGCGATTTAATCCTGATAGTAGAAAAAATACAGCCATAATAATGAGCAATATCCCGGCTCCTGTTGTCACTTCCACTGGAATCACTTTCAAGCGGTCGTAAACAGAAAAGGTGACCCGCCGCATCTCCGGGGTGACTTTCATGCCGGATTCCAGGAAAACCCGAATGTCAGCCGCACGTACAGGACCATAAATAACTGAAAAACCCGAACGTTTCTTTACTTTATGAGCCGCTACCCCTGTAGCTCCCAACTGCGGCACAATCAATCGTCGATGGGTCACTATCTCCTTTAAACCGGTGACTTCGATCCGGTGAACCAGTTCATCGGTTCCAAAGGTTCCTTTGCCAGCAGCACACCAGACATTGATTCCTTTTGTGTCCAATACCAGTATCCAGGCATCCATCCCGGTCAATTCTTTTCGCAGTGTATCAAAACTCAATTTATAGTTGGCAGTAACCAGCACCATTGACTCACTATCCGGGTTTCCTACCGCATAAAGGCCCGGTTCAACCTTGTATTTCATGCGCTTTATGGCTAACCTGACTTTCAAATTACCCCATTTATCCGATCTACTAAGTGTCGTCGGTACTTGCGGTATTTGCCCAATTTTTGTATCGATCCAGCCGGTAATATATTTGCCTTTGATATCCGGCTGCCAGTTACCCCTGTCCTTTTGCACCGATGAACAGCATGGGGGAAGGTCTGCTGTTACTGCCGGTGCTGATGAACCACAGCATGTTGTTGCTTTTTTTTCGTTTTTTGCATTCATTGTCTTGTCTCCTTATTTTCTTCGTGTTTCTTCGTGTGCCTTCGTGGCTAACTATTTAAAAGCAGCACTTTGGATTGGATGATTCAATGGCTTTTAAAAGCAGTTCCATGGATTCGATCACCTGTCCATGCTTCTCCGACGGGATTTGTTCCAGTATTTTCCCGGTATAATCCTCTGTACACTTTTTTAAAGTTCCTGCCAGGTCTTCACCTTTTCCTGTCAGTTGAATACAAACCTTGCGCCGGTCTTCCGGACGACTGACCCGGTCTAAAACACCATCCCTCACCAGAACATCCACCACCCGCGTCATTGTACTCAGCGTAACTCCCTGTTCCCGGCTCAGTTGGTTCATGGTCAACATGCCTTTCTGATCAAGCGTTTCTATGGCGCAGCACTGGGCAAGGGTAATTCCATGACACACTTTCTGGTCACGGTTTAATAGGTTCAGCTTACGAAACAACTGACCCACCAGTTGTGAAAACCTCACGTCATCCACTTGCTTGTTTTTCTCTTTCATTTCATACTATCCATTTTAACATTTTATTGTATTTTCGTTTAGTTGTACGATGCAACTATTATAATATACAATTGTTAGTTTGTCAACTCTTTTTTTAATTTTTCCCCACGGCGTGGCGCATAGCGTGACGGGCCACAGAAGGCCCGTCCGGGCCATCTAAAGGTTTCCTTACCAGGATCAAACAAGTTAGGTGGCTTATTTTGAAATAGACGTGTGTTAATAAAAAGGTCACTGTTTCAAACGTTTGGGGAAACCTTAACTTGTCTTTTCACCTTCTTCCCTTCTCCTCCTGGCCGTCTGCCCTCTGACCTTCTGACTTTCTGAGCTCTCTCTTCTTCGTGTCCTTCGTGTCTCTGTGGTGGAATATTATAAATCCCTCCATTTGTAGATGCGGTCAAAGTCTTCCATTTGATCGAACTGGAGATATTCATATACTTCCGATTCGTGAGGAGCCACCTTTTTTGAGTACACGTCAACGTATTCATCCGGGGTAGGAAGTTTACCTTTGACAGCGGCCACTGCCCCGAGTTCGGCGGAACCCAGGTAAACCTGAGCACCGGTTCCCATACGGTTGTCGAAATTCCGGGTGGAAGTGGAGAATACAGTTACACCTTCCGGTACCCGCAGTTGATTTCCCATGCACAGGGAACATCCCGGCACTTCGATTCGGGCATTGACCTGGTTAAAGACAGAGAACAGGGCTTCGTCTTTTAGTTTTGCCTGGTCCATGCGGGTAGGGGGGCAGATATAAATTCGTACGTCCGGGTTGGGTTTTTCTTTGTCCCAGATTTTTGCAGCCGCGCGGAAATGGCCGATATTGGTCATACAGGAACCGATAAACACATCCTGGATCGGGGTGCCCTGGACTTCAGAGAGAAGTTTTACATCATCCGGGTCATTGGGGCAGGCGAGAATGGGTTCTTTGATTTCGGAGAGGTCTACTTCAATGACGGCGGCGTATGGGGCATTTTTATCGGCGGAGAGTAATTTGGGATTTTTGAGCCATGCTTCGATGGCATGGATTCGTTTTTGCAGGGTTTCGGCATCCTGGTATCCTTCTTCAATCAGTTTTTCCAGGAGGGCGATATTGGATTTTAGAAAGGTGATGACGCTTTTTTCGTTAAGTTTAATGCATCCGGCAGCCGCGCTGCGTTCAGCAGCAGCATCGGTTAATTCAAAGGCTTGTTCAACCGTGATGTCAGGTAAACCTTCCATTTCAAGAATTCTACCGTTAAAAATGTTCTTTTTATTTTTCTTGGGAACGGTTAATAATCCTTTCTGTATGGCTGTATAGGGGATGGCATTTACTACATCCCGCAGTGTGATCCTGGTTTTTAGCTTTCCGGAAAAGCGAACCAGTACGGATTCGGGCATATCCAGGGGCATAAACCCCAATGCGCCGGCAAAGGCCACCAGGCCGGAACCGGCAGGGAAAGAAACGCCCATGGGGAAACGGGTGTGGGAATCGCCGCCAGTGCCCAGGGTATCGGGTACGAGTATGCGGTTTATCCAACTGTGGCACACTCCATCGCCCGGGCGCAGGGCAATGCCTTTTCGTTCGGTAATGAATTGAGGCAGGGTTTTGTGCATTTTTACATCCGCAGGTTTGGGATAAGCCGCTGTATGGCAGAAAGACTGCATAAACAGGGGGGCCTGGAACTTCAGGCAGGCCAATTCTTTTAATTCGTCTGCGGTCATGGGGCCGGTAGTGTCTTGAGACAGGACCGTGGTCATTTTGGGTTCGCAGGCGGTTCCGGGTAAAACCCCGGGCAAACCGCAGGCCTGCCCCACAATCTTCTGGGCCAGGGAATATTGCTGATCTTTAGCAGGGATGGGGTTTTCCGGTTTGATAAAGAGATCGGTTTCATCCATGTTCAGGGCTTCGCAGGCTTTTGCGGTTAACGAGCGTCCGATAATCATGGGAATGCGGCCGCCAGCCCGGAAATCGTCAGCCAGAGTATTGGGGGTGATTTTAAACGTGGCAAGCACATCCCCGAATTCGTTGATTATCTTTCCTTTTTTGGTATTTATAGTTACAACGTCTCCCATATTCAATGGGGTTACATCGGCAATAACCGGGAGACCTCCTGAGTCTTGCACCGTGTTGAAGAAGATTGGAGCAATGACACCGGCAATAACAATACCGGCTCTGCGTTTATTGGGAACAGCCGGGATATCGTCGCCAATATGCCACAGCAGACTATTGGTGGCAGATTTACGGGAGGAACCTGTACCCACAACATCACCTACAAAAGCTATCTTGTGACCTTGTTTTCGCCACTCAGCAATCGTTTCGATTCCGCCGGGGAAACGGGTTTTACCCAAGGAAAGGGCGTGTTGGGGAATATCCGGGCGACTCCAGGCATCGCCTGCCGGGGAGAGATCATCCGTATTGGTCTCTCCATCTACTTTAAAAATCTTAACTTGAATTTCTCCAGGGATTTCTGCCTTGGAGGTAAACCAATCGGCTGCAGCCCAGGATTCCACGACTTTTTTCGCAGCATCACTGGTCTTTGAAAGAGCCAGTACTTCATCAAAGGCATCATAAACCAATGTCGTGTAAGAAAGAGCTTTAACCGCTTCGTCAGCCAATCCCGGATCGCTTAATGCATCGATAAGATACCTGACATTGTAACCGCCGATCATGGTTCCCAGGATTTCGACCGCTTGTTTTTTAGTGATTAACGGTGATTTAACTTCACCTTTTAACAATTTTCCCAGGAAATCTGCCTTTACTTTCGCTGCAGGGTCCACACCGGGAGAAATACGGTTCTTAAAAAGGTTTAATAAAAACTCTTCTTTTGCTGCCGGGGGTGATTGCAGCATTTGGCAGACCCCTTCGGCTTGTTCAGGGTCAAGGGGAAGGGCGGGAATTCCCTGTGCGTTTCGTTCAGCTTCATGCTTAAGATATCCATCCATGATTTTTGTAAGATTGCTGTTATTATTTGCCATTTTAAAACCTCGCTTTTACCTGTTTTTTGTTTAACAATTTAATTTTATTACAAACGTAAGACTTTATCAAGGAGATTTTTTTGTTTTTTTAACCGCGAAGGCACGCGAAGAGGAGAACAATGAAAATTCCAAATTACAATGACCGAAATTCAAAACAAAAGCTTTTGCGGGGGGGTCCAGGGGGGCGGTTTTCTCGAAAAGAGCCCCCCTGGCTGCCGGAGGCATAGGAGTTCAGGATGGGCAGGCTTAACGTTTTTTGAGCTCGCAGATATTACTGCCCATCCTGGAGATAAAAGTATGGTTTAGTATATCCGCACGGAGGGCAGAAGTTTTTTCATAGTGCCCGTGCGGTAGGAGAGATTAATAGAGGTGTCCTTCGGACGTATTTAAAACGCCTTTTACCCCTTTCAGGGGAAATTACAAATCACAAATCCCAAATTACAAACAAAGCAGCTCTTTGAAGAGAGAAAAGGGGGTAGGTGAAAAGGCAAACTTGAAAAAATCTTAATTCAGTTATAATTAGACCTTATATCCAAGAAGTTGAGGTAAGAATGATCAATAAAATTCAATTTATTTTGCTTTTTTTTCTTTTTCTCTTCTTTTGTAATAAAGTCTCTCTTTTTCCTATCGGACATGTAAATAAAAAGTGGGGCTTTATTGATAAGACGGGAAAGGTTGTTATTGAAACAAAGTTCTATATAATAGGTTTTTTTTTCGAGGGGTTGGCGGAAGTTTGTATTAAGCGTTGAATGATCCCGAGAAAATGGGTGCCAGGTAAATAATCTTTTCAGAAGCTCAAACTTCCTGCCATACCGATGAACACCAGATCGCCTGACTCACAGCCCAGCACTAATGTGGCCGGCACCAACTCTAAAAGGATAAGTAGTTGTTTTTTCATTAGTTCACTCTGTGCCCATTAATTTTCTTGACTAGTCCCTATTTGAAATTGGCATTAATCCAATTTTGCACGGCCGTCACTGCAGAAATGCCCGCGTCTCCGCCGACATTGGTGCAGATCATATAGGCCCAGCCTTTGCCTGTATTGATATGGGTACGTGCGTAATTCCGGCCATTGGACCCATCAAAACCACCCACGTAGTAACCACCTCCTTTCATATATCCACGTAAAAGTTTATTGCAATCGCTAATACTTAGGCTGATATGTCCCGCTGGCGCATAGGTATTGTAAGGCAGGGAATTTTTGATGCTGCTGACGGGGGTGACAATGCCCCCGGGAGACGTATGCGGCCAGACTTGTCCGCTGAGTGCCCCTGCTTCGCCCCAATACCATTTCGTGATGCCATTGGGTGCAAAGTGTGTATTAATTATAGCTTGTTCAAAGGTCGGATCAGGTCCNNTTAACAGCACGTACCCAAAATTTGAATAGTTAAATTGACCTGCAGGGAAAGGTGGTTTCTTAGCAATTGCAAGGTGGATGTGCTTCGCACGGGTTTTATAAAGGTTACCTAGATTTGGGAACATGCTAGGGTACCCTTCGTAGGAATTGGCAAGACCTGCCTTATGATCCGCGACTTCTTTAATGGTGCGCTTTCTGAGATTTGCATGCATGACTTTCACATAGCTCGACGGCAGCGCATTTTCCATCCTGGTGTTCCAGGACATATTATTTTTGCTGAGCAGCATCCGGCGAACGAGATCTTTGGTAAAGACTTTAGTTATGGAACCAAACTGCCACATATCATCCTTATTGGTTACTTTTGAGGACTGCCCTATCCTCCTAACCCCCCAAGAAGCCGTTGCGTATAGAACATGGTTCTTAACTACAGTGGCGGCCATCGCGGGCACACCAGTAGACTGAGTAATCTCTGCCAGCGCCGCCCTTAATCTGCGGGAGTTCAGCGCAATATCCATCAGCCCCGTGTCCGTAAACTTAGTGACTTTGGAGGACGGTTTTTGATAGGTAATGACTACCGCTCGAGAGGATTTTCCGGCAGTATTCCCGGAAGTGTTCAGTGGCGTGACGCGCACGTAATACTTCATCGGTCTCGCCGGGGGAAAACTGGGCAGAAAGCCGCCAAAATCGATGGTCAGAACCCGTCCCTTCCCAGACTTCAGAGTCCCCAGGGGACCCTTGACTTGACCGCTACATACCACGTTGTCACGCTGGTCCTTGACCTCAAAGCTGGCTGCGGGAATAGAGCCCACTTTGGCAGCGGTGCGAAACACCAACTTGCGTCGTGTGTTAATGGTCATAACCCTTCCCCAGCGGGTAAAATCTCCACTGAGTTGCTGCACTTCAAGGGTCAGGGGTGAGGTTTTCGATAGTGCTCCCTTTTTAAAAACCGTTTTCTTCGTATCGTGCTTTGTGGGGAGCTTCTCTTGGGCTGTCGACAGACCCAAAATCAACAAAAACAGTACCGCCGAAGCGCCTATTCTTTTTAATGTCAGTATCCGCATTTTTCGCCCTCCATAGCCAATGATTTGTGATTAAAGGGGTTTGAGCCAAAAACTTTTCATTTCTCGCAAGACACCATAGGAAATTTCCTTTTTCAATCACATAAAAATTATAAGGGATTGATTATCGAAAGTCAAGGGATCTGAGCATGGTAACCCCCCATTTTTTTCCCATGCTGCCTCCTCTAACCACATGTACTCAAGCAGATCGTCCTTATCCTCCAATAGCAAATTTCTAAATAGAGGCATCTGTTGAATCATATTTTGTTTTACTCTCTCTTTCTTTTCCTTTCAATCGGAATAAAAATAGCCGTTTAACCCCGGCAAACATATTCTGAATTTTCCTAATAAGGCGGAAAAAATAGAGTGCCAGGTAAATAATCCACCTTATGTTCCTCTTCCACAATGACCCGACCGATATTCCAATAAGCCTGGACCATGCTGAAGTTTACAGCGCGATAAGCATTCGCCCTGGCATCATCCAGGATTTGCTTTATGGTTTCAAAAACCGCGTTCACACCTGCTTTTTTATCAATGCTAGTCCCACTCACATTGTACTCCTTAATCTACACCGCATAAATAACAGAAATTAATATCCAATATATCAAACTCATCAGGTGGAAGTATAAAGTAAAAACGATTATAAAGCAAGAAGAGAGTGGCAAAAATTATGGCTGCCAAGTTTGAACGTCACGAAAATGTGACTTTTATATTCCGGATTATAAAGGATTTAGAAGGATTAATGAAAGGGGACCGGTGCCTTACCTTATTTCCTAAACAAAAATGTTTGCGGATGTTTCACGGACAGGGGCACTTACAGTGCGGTATTAAGGAATACCCATGGAGACGATACATCGTTTGAAGCGTCGTACGCCGCCATTGCTCTGCAAATGCTCCGTAACGCTATGCGCCACGCAGTGGGGCCTGGCTGCCGGAGGCTTAGTATTTTCAGGATGGACATTTTTAAATTTTTTAAGTTTTTTCTTTTTTAGTTTTTATGTCCATCCTGTAGATAAAAATACTGGACAGTATATCCGCACGGAGGG
>JABAOH010033635.1_pt4 | contig 16288 bp, 20 predicted proteins | sample 7062181 | NCBI WGS metagenome assembly JABAOH01 (sample SAMN14538630, study PRJNA623070) | marine sediment metagenome | biome: marine biome [ENVO:00000428]; feature: marine pelagic biome [ENVO:01000023]; material: deep marine sediment [ENVO:00002113]; isolation source: pool of 5 deep marine...
CCGGCCTGGGGAAGCGTCACCGTGGTGGCGGACGATCCGCTGGTGGCCGATGTGGCTGCCACCGCCCTCTTTGTGCTGGGCCCTGACGAGGGGTTGGCCCGGGCGAACGCGGACAACGATCTGGCCGTGCTCTTCTTGGTGGAAGACGGCGAGCGAATCGAGGCACGTTGGAACCGGCGGATGACAACGCACCTGCTGGCGCTGGACAGCGATGCCGTGAACCGGCAGGCACGCCGGGCCACCGTTCGAGTCGAACCTCGTGAATCCGCGGACTCAAAGGTGCTGCCACGATGAGATTGCGACGTTCGCTGGCCGTTTGCTTCGGCCAGCTGGCCTGGGTGCTGATAGCGACCACGACGGCGCCGACTCTGCTGGCGCAGGAGGATGAACTGCGGCAACGGATCGCGGCGCTCGAGCGTCAGATCGAGCTGTTGCAGCGACAGTGGGCGAGCCGGGACAGCGCGGAGCTGGCGATGCTGCGCCGGCAGATCGAGGCGATCACCCGGGAGATCGAGGAGCTGCGGCTGGGCCAGGACGTGGTCGTGCGGGCTGACAGCGGACGCTTCGGTTTCGGGCCGGCGGCGTCGAAGGTGTACGGCGTCGGACAAGGCGTGTCGATCGGCGGCTATGGCGAGGTGTTGTACGAGAACTTCGCCGGCGAGCGCCAGGACGGTGCCCCGGCCGATCGGACGGACCAGATCGATGCGTTGCGGGCGATCGTCTACGTAGGCTACAAGTTCAGCGACCGCTTTCTTTTCAACTCCGAGATCGAGTTCGAGCACGGCACCACGGACCAGGCCGGCTCGGTGTCGCTCGAGTTCGCCTACCTGGACTGGCTGGTGTCGGAAGGAGTGGGTGCGCGCGCGGGGCTCCTGCTCGTCCCGATGGGCTTCCTGAACGAGCTGCACGAGCCGCCCACTTTCCTGGGCACTAAACGGCCAGAGACCGAGCAGCAGATCATCCCCTCCACCTGGCGCGAGAACGGACTGGGCCTGTTCGGGGACGTGGGCCGCTTTTCCTATCGAGCCTACCTGATCAACGGCTTCGACGCCATCGGCGGCGGTAGCTCCGACGCTTCCGGATACAGCGCCTCGGGGCTGCGCGGCGGTCGCCAGAAGGGCTCGAAAGCGATCGCCGAAGACCTGGCCGGCGTGGTTCGTCTGGATTACACCGGTTTGCCGGGGTTGCGGGTGGGCGGATCGCTGTACGCGGGGCAGGCCGGCCAGAACCTCGCGTCAACGGTCGATGCGGGCGCGACGATCGGGGCGACCACGATCATCTGGGAGGGGCACGCGGAGTACCGGGGCCGCGGCCTCGACCTGCGCGCCCTCGTCGCCGTCGCCGATGTCGGTGACGTCGCGGAGATCAACGCCGCCCGGGGCCTGACGGGACAGGCCTCGGTAGGAGAGCGCTTGTACGGCTGGTATCTCCAGGCGGGCTACGATGTGCTACGCGGCGCCAAGACCAGCCAGCGGCTGGTTCCCTACGTGCGCTTCGAGCGCCTGAACACCCAGGACGAGGTTCCCGAAGGTTTCGCGGCGAACCCCGCCACCGATCGCTCGATCCTGTCGTTGGGCGCAGCCTGGAAGCCGATCGTCCAGATCGTGGTCAAAGCGGACTACCAGTTGCACAGCAACGATGCCGACACCGGTATCGATCAGTTAAATGTCGCCCTGGGCTATCTGTTCTGACCGCCGGTGGCGACGGCTTCGGGCGGCGCGGGTGCGAGCGGGTTTGGGCGGTGCCCGGAGCTGGCGGTTGGGAGCGCTGCTGGTCGGGCTGGGCTGGCTGGCCGGTACGCCGGCCCTGGGGGCGGCCCAGCTGCGACTGACCCAGGAGCAGGCTTTGCGGCTCGCGTTTCCCGAGCCTGCCACCATCGAACGACGCACGGCGTTTCTGGACGACGGGCAGCTCGAGCAGGCCCGGCGACACGCCGGGCCAGGCGTGGAGATCGATCAGCGACTCGTGACCTACTACGTCGGTCGTAACGGCTCGGATGCGGCGGGGGTCGCCTACTTCGACGCCCACCGCGTACGGACTCTTCCCGAGATCCTGATGATCGTAGTCTCTCCGGCCGGGCGTATCGCTCGCATCGAGATCCTCAGGTTCTCCGAGCCCCCGGAGTATCGGGCGCCCGACAGCTGGCTCGAGCAGTTCACGGATCAAGACTTGAGCGACGGCCTCTCGCTCAAAGCCTCGATCGCCAACATCACCGGAGCCACGTTGACGGCCCGCGCCGTCACCGCTGCGAGCCGACGCATCCTCGCGCTTCATCAGCTGATCAGACCGCTGGACACGGCGGCGAATCGGGCCTCGCATCCATGAGCGGGTTCGAGCGCTGGAGCGTCTGGGTTTCGGCCGCCCTTACCACGATCACGGGGATCGGGTTGTTCTGGACCAAGTACTTTCTGGAGGCCAGCGACCCCTGGTCCGTCGTGAATCATCCGCTGCAGCCCTGGCTGCTGAAGGCTCACATCGTGACCGCTCCGCTCCTGGTCTTCGCTCTGGGCTTGATCGCGCTGCGTCACATCTGGAAGCATTTCCTCAACGGGGTGCACTGGGGTCGCCACAGCGGGATCATGACCGGCCTCGTCACCGTCCCAATGATCGTGAGCGGTTATCTGATTCAGGCGGTCACCCACGCCGCGTGGCTTGAGGCGATCGCCATCTCTCATATCGTGCTTGGGTTCGCCTTCGCCCTCGGTCTCTCACTTCACCAGATATTCGTAAGCGGGCGGCTGCGCGTGCCTGAGACCGAAGCAGGTCGAGCGGCCGACACCTGGCTGGGCTCATCGTCGCAGCGCGGGCGTCTCACGAGCCAGCCGGGCCCTTCACCTCGCGCCTCATCTGCCGCAGAGGCGAGCGCCCGCCGGGATTGAGTCCGGCGAGCTTCCGCGATCCGGAAAACTTTTCAGCCTGGCGTCAGTAAGTGCCGAGTGGCACTGGGGCGCCACACCGCCGGGTTGATCGGCCTAACATGTTGTCGTGATTGATGTTACGCGGCTCGGCCCGGGTGCGTGCTCCTAGGGCTCACCTCTTGCGGTCAAATTGGGCCGTAGGCGACCGAAGGTACCCCATAGATGAGGCGACCGATGGCTGTAGCCAAGCTGGGAGAGCGGAACTCGATAGGCTCATCCGCCAACCAGGGGCGCGAGCCCGCCAATGTGACCGTCTTCACCACGGATGACGCGTTGCTGAGATCGCTGGCGACGCTGCTGAGCGAGCATCGGTTCCGGCTTATTGCACGGCGGCGAACGGAGTCGCTGGCCGGATTCCTCACGGACCGCCGCACGGATGCGGTGCTGCTCGACCTGCGGTTGCCGGTGAGCACGCGAATCGACCTGGGCCGGCAGATCCGCGGCATGGCCCGCAAGCCGTCGATCCCGATTGTCGGCGTCTGCGACGCCGGCACGTCGTACGACGCGCGGCTGGCGGCGCTGCAGGATGGCTTTTGGGACGTTGTCGAGCTGCCTTCCGCGGCGGCCGAGCTGGAGGCAAAGCTGGGGACGTGGGTTTGGCTCAAACGAGACGTGGACGGTCTGCACTCGGGTGCTTTGCTCGACAGCGAAACCGGTCACTACACGTCCCAGGGGATGAAGCGGCGATTGCGCGAGCTGACGGCGCTGGCTCAACGAACCGGCGCGGCGCTCTCCTGCGTCGTGTTCGGACCGGATCGTGAGCCCGACAGCATGAACGTGAGCGCCGAGGCGCTGCTGGATGTCGGACGCAAGTTCTCGCTGGCCCTTCATCACCGCACCCGCAACTCCGACGTAGTAGGCCGGCTGGAGTCGCTCAAGTTCATCGTCCTGGCGCCTGATACGCCGTCTGCGGGGGCGATCAAGCTGGCCGAGCGCTTCACGTCGCTGTCGCTGTCGCGACGCGTTGAGGGCGATTTCCCGCTCACGTTCAGCGCCGGCGTGGCGGGGGTCGATGGTCGTAACGGACAGGTTCATGCTTGCCCCGAGCTGCTTCTGGTCGCGGCAAATCGCGCATTGAACGAGGCTCGTTCCAGCGGCACCGCTCAGGTCGCCGCCGCGTGGGGGCGACCGGAGTGACCTGTCCAGGGAGGAGGAGAGGAGCTTGTCGAAGAAGCAGATGACCGAGGAGAAGATCCGGTTGCGCGAGCTGGCCAGTCAAACGCTCGAAGCGTACCGCAGCCTGAACTCGGCGGCGGCCGAGGCCTCGACCGCGCGCGGCGAGTCGCGCCGGGGGGGCGATGGGCTGGCTCGGGCCAGCGAGCTGCTGGAATCCGTGGTGACCCAGATCAAGGGCGGGCCGCGGAACGAAGACGGATAGCTCTCCTCAGATCGGCCGAGCGGTCGGGCGACGCCGTCCACCGCTCACCTCCATTGGCTGAAGTTTCGCGGCACCCGCGGGGTTGGCCCCCCTGCCGTCGATCGAAGAAAGTCGCTAGCTTGCGGCCAGCGGACTAACGATGCGCTGGCTATTCGAGCGACGGCAGACGAGGGTGGAGGTACGACTCCGGGGGCTTGGTGCGTTCCTAGCCGTCGTGACGGCATTGGCTTCGCCGTCGAGTACGGCCGCCCAACTTCCTTTCGATCTCACGCCTGAAGATCTGCTGCAGGCCGACACGGCCGGGCTGCGCTGGGTCGGCCTCCGCACCTACGTGGGGGGCGCCGAAGGGTCGTTGGCCTACGACGCCCAGACGGTCGAGTTGGCGTTGTGTCGGGCGGTAGCCGTGGTCGGACTCGCGCGGATGCGCGTCCACTATCGTGCAGTGCGGGAGAGCGAGCCCGTCACGCTCCGACTCGCCGTTCGCTGCGGGCTCAGCTACCGGGCGGGCCTGGAATACGACGGCGTGATGCTTCGTCTCGAGGTACGAGACCTAACGAGCGGCGAGTTGGTCTATCGAGGGCGGCGGCGCGGATTGCCCTGACCGCGAACCGCCACTAACAGACCGTATGTCATGGCGCCGCTTTCGTAGGCCCGGGCGATCGCCGGGAATCCCGCCAGGAAGCGACGGGTCTCGGGTGCCAGAAACAACCGCAGCGCCGCCAACCAGCGACTCTCAACTCTCCGGATCAGAACGTCCCACGTCTGCCGAACCTCCGCCGTGAGATCTTCGCGGTGGATGACCTCGAGGCCGGCGACCTCGCACCAGGCCCGGTGTTCCGCCGGTGTGGCCAGTCCGGGGCAGAGGAAGGCGTCGCAGACCTTTTGGACCTGACCGGGGTCGGCCGCCTGGCCCTCCGACCGTTGCCAGGAACAGAGGGCCAGCCGTCCGCCTGGACGCAACAAGCTGGCCGCTTCTTTGAGAAAGCGCGACTTGTCCCCGAGGTGTTCCAGGCACTCGATCACCCAGATGACGTCGAACGATTCTCGGGCCACGGGCAGGGCCGTGGCGTCGGCCCGCAGGACCCGCGTTCGCTCGCCCAGACCTCGTCGGACGTTGAGGCGCCGAGCGGTGCGAGCTTGACGTCCGCTGACCGTTAGACCGAGGACTCGGCAACCGACTCGAGCGGCGAGCCAGCGTCCGGAGGCGCCGTAGCCGCAGCCGATGTCGAGCACGCGGTCGTCGGCCCCGAGGCGTGCTCGCTCGGCCAGGTGGGCGACGAGACGCTCCTGGGCGGCCCGCGGCGTGCCGTGGCGGTCCGGCCAGAAACCGTGGTGGATGTGCTCGCCCCAGAAGAGGCGGTAGAGAAGGGCTAAGGAATCGTAGTGACGTTCGACAGCGCGTCGCAGCAGAGGGCTACCTACAGAGGTGGGCTGAAGGTCTCACCAAACTCGGGCAGCTTGATCCGCCGGGTCAGCGCGCCCCGGTTCACGACGACGAAGTGGTGGTTGCGCGTATCGATCAGGCCCTCGCGCTTGAAGTCAGCGAGGACCGTCGTCACAGTCTCGCGGGTCGAGCCGATCAGGTCCGCCATCTCCTGGTGGGTGAACCAGTAGGGCACTTCGTGTCCATGGTCGATCGATTTACCGAAGCGGTCGGCTAGCCAGATGATCGTTCCGGCCAGCCGGGAGGGCACGTCGAGGAACGCCAGCATCTTGACCCGCTCGTCCATATGGGTAGCGACGGCCGCGGCGTGACGGAGCAGTCCTCGGGTCAGCGCCGCATCGCGGGCCAGCAGATCCCGCAGCGCCTCCGCTTTGATCGTCAAAAGCTCGCTGCTTTCGGCGGCCGACGCCGAGAGGACGCGCCGAGGCTGCTCGGCCAGCACCTCCAGGCCGAACGCCTCGTCTTCGGCGGCAAAGCTCACCGTAATCTCGCGACCTTCCCAGTCGGTGTCGCGAAGTCGCACGCGGCCCCGCATCACCAGGTGTAACGCGTCGGAGGGTTGGCCGACATCGTACACGACCTCGTTCTTGCGGTAGCCACGTACCGCACCGGCGGCGCGTAGCTGTTCCACCTGCGATGGGGTTAAGCTCTTTAGTAGGGCCATCGGCCGCTGCCCGAATCGCATAGCCGATTCCTCCTATCAGGCATCTGCCTGGGGCTCGGGCTCAACCTCCCGGGGGCAGCATCGCTACGGCCCGGTGTTGGGCAAGCGTACCCGTGAAACCGAAAAATGAAAGTACAACGCAGCTGAACTCTAGGCGGTCGGCTGTGACGCCGGGTGCCAGTTCTCCCTCCGGCCAATCGAATCCTAGCGTCGTTTCCGCGCGTCGGCAACAACTACGCGGCAGGCCGGCAATGGGGCTCGATTCGCTCCGTTTCCGGCGCCGCCGTTCGAACGGACCGGGAGGGAGAGGATCAGCTGACGTGAGGCTTCGGGTCGGCCGTCGCTCGGCCTGACGCTGAAACCGTTTCGTCAGCGAGGCGTTGCACATTAAGAGGGAGCAAGTTAAATAGCGGACCCCGTGCCTGAGCCAGCCAGCTAGCAGATGGAAAACGAACCTGCCCCGAAGCGCGAGGAATTCGAGCGTGAAGCGCTGGTCCANNTCCAGGACACGGTGCTGAAGGCGTACCGTGCCTGGGACAAGTACGAGCCCGGAACGAACTGCCGCGCCTGGCTGGTGACCATTATGCGGAACACGTTCATCAACAAGTTCCGACGTGAGAGCCGTCGGCCGGGCACCGTCCAGTATGATTCGGTCGAGGACACCTCCGTCTTCGAAGCCGTGCAAGACCGGGATCCCGAGGGTTCCTTCTTCCGTTTCATCGTGGACGCTGAGGTTAAACAGGCGATCCAGGAGCTGCCCGAGGAGTTCAGGATCCCTGTGGTCCTGAGCGACATCGAGGGCATGAGCTACGCCGAGATCGCCACGATCCTGGAACTCCCCGTCGGCACCGTGAAATCGCGGCTGTTCCGTGGCCGCCGCCGTCTGCAACAGCGGCTCTACGAGTACGCCCTAGAGATGGGATACATCCGATGACGGCCTTCTGGAAGCTAGGGAAATGGCTGAAGATGGGGGGGATGTCCCCAGCGGGTGGCATCGATTGCGCCGACGTCGTCGCGCAGCTCTACGAATACATCGACGAAGAGCTTGACGACGAGATGGTGAGCCGGATCCGCGAGCATCTTCGCCTCTGCAAGCGCTGCTTCCCGCGCTACGATTTCGAGAAGGCCTTTCTGCGATTCCTAGCCCAACAGGGGCGCATGAGTGCGCCGGCGGACCTGCGACGCCGGATCTTTCAGGACATCCTCGAGCAGGAGAGCCAGAGCTGAGTCGCGCGCCGGCCGCCGTTTGCCGCCTCACCGGACACTTGCCAGCCACATCCGCTTCAGCCTAATCTGGTCGCCTACAACCAAGCAGAGGGGACGTTGTTCGTGTCGAAACAGTCGTCCGCGGCTGGCCCCGCTGGCAGCCGCTACAGAGTCACCATCCGTTATCACCGCCAGACACAGCGGTACGAGATCATCGAAGTCGAGGCCGCCAACCTGCGTGACGCCCTGGCGAAGGCCAAAGACCGCTTTCCGCCGGCATTGCTCGAGACGGCCGACCTCGCGGAGGTCCGTCTGGCCAACCCGGCCGAACGGTCGACGATGTCGGACAGCGGCGTCTAGCAGCGCCCGGACTCGCATCACCCTGAACCCCGGCGGTAATCAGTGAAACGGCACGCCGCCTTCGATCCGCCCGAATACGTCGATTGGTCTCCCGATCCGCAGGTCATGCGAGACTACCAGGCGACGATCGAGGGTGACCCCGGACGACGGCGAATCATCGAGGAGCTCAGCGTCGAGCGACTGCTGGCCCTTTACGCCGGGTTGCTGCGTTTTCGCCTCCACGACATCGCGCTCAAGCGCTGGGTCCGCCAGGGCGTGATATCGAAGGCCTGGCTGGGCACCGGTGAGGAAGCGACCACGGTGGGGCCGGTGCACGCCTTAGAGCGCGGCGGTCCGGAGGGCGATGTCGTCGGTCCGATGATCCGCAACGCCGGCGCCTGTCACGAGATGGGGATACCGGTCGCCGACATGCTACGAGGGTATCTGGCAACGGACGATGCGCTGAGTCGGGGGCGCGATCTGCATATCGGCGCACGCCGCCACGGGGTGGTGGCGCCGATCAGCATGGTAGGAAGCCTCTCCGGCGTCATCGCCGGCTACGCCCTCGCCTTCCGAATGCTGGGCGCGCGTCGTGTGGGGCTGACTTGGGTGGGTGAGGGGGCGACGAAGACGGGCGAGGTCCATGAGGCGCTGAACTTCGCCGCCGTGCAGCGTCTACCCGTCGTTTTCATCATTCAGAACAATCAGGTGGCGCTCGGGACATTGCTGGCCGAGCATCACGCCGCAGCGGACTTCTCCGACTGGGCGACGATGTACGGTGCCGAGGGCGCGACTTTCGATGGCAATCATGTGCTCGACGCCTACGCGGCGACGCGCCTGGCCGCGGAGCGCTGCCGGGCCGGCGCGGGGCCGGTGATTCTGACGGCGGAGACGTTTCGCATGGCCGGCCACGCGACCCATGATGAGAAGGAGGCGCGCGAGCTGTTCGGCCCGGAGATCTTCGCGGAGTGGGGCAGGCGCGATCCCATCGGCTGCTTCGAGACGTGGTTGGCCGAGGCGCCGCTGAACCTGAGAACGGGCGAGAGCGCCGGGCCGGGCGCGGCGGCTGAGGCGAACCGAGAGGTGCTGGCGGAAGTCGAGGACCGCGTCAGCGATGAGGTCGAGGCCGCGGCGGAGGAGGCGCTGGGGAGCCGTGGGCACATGCCGCAGCCCGAGAGCGCCGAGGAAGGGGTTTACGGCGACTGGCCGGACGCGCGAAGCGTCGGCCGGATGCCATTCGAGGGCTGAGAGGGCGCGGTCTGGTTTGCGGGGGCTCCCGCCCCCATTGGTTCGGCTGCTCCGGGACGGCCGGGCCATTGATACCGGACACGGTAACGGATATCATCGCGCCTCACGCCATCCGATTGCGACACGTTTGTTTACGCGCCGCGACGTTCCCTCGCACCGGCGGCCCGGGGGTGCGGAAGCGGTCGGCAGTCGGGCCTCAGGGGGTGGCGATCCTCGGGAGACGAATCCTCAATTCGAGTCCAACCATTGTCGATGGAGAGTAGCGCTGTGGAGTTCTTCAAGCGCCTGTTGGCGCTGCCCGGACCTTCCGGTTACGAGTCCGCCCCGGCCCGCGCCTGGCGGGCCGAAGCCGAAAGGTTCGCCGACCGTGTGTGGGCGGACGTGCAGGGTAACAGCTTCGCGGCCCTCAACACCGACGCCGAGTTTCGCGTGATGCTCGCGGGACACATCGATGAGATCGGCCTGATGATCAATCACATCGACGACGACGGCTTCCTCTACTTCTCAACCATAGGCGGTTGGGATCCGCAGGTCCTGGTCGGGCAGCGCGCGGAGGTCCTGACGCGTGACGGCCCCGTCGTCGGGGTGGTGGGCAAGAAGGCGATCCATCTGCAGGAGAAGGAGGAGCGCGAGAAGGCGACGAAAGTCAAGGATCTCTGGATCGACATCGGAGCCCGGAGCGGCGACGACGCGCGATCGTTGGTTCGCGTCGGCGACGCGGCCGTGGTGGTGGCCGACGTCGTCGACCTGCCTAACGGACGCATCGTCTCGCGGGCGATCGATAACCGCGTGGGCGCCCTCGTGGCCTTGGAGGCGCTCCGTCGACTCGCTGCGGATCGGCCCTCGGTGGGGGCGGTGGCGGTGGCGACGGTCAAGGAGGAGATCGGGCTCGGCGGCAGCGGCGCGCGGACCGGCGCCTTCGGGTTGAATCCGAAAGTGGCCGTCGTCATCGACGTGACTCACGCCACCGATCATCCGGGGGCGGAGAAGAAGGGCCACGGCGACCACCGCTTGGGTGGGGGACCCGTGCTCAGCCGAGGTTCGTCAATCAACCCCGTGCTGTTTCAGCGGTTTGCGGATGTGGCCGAGCGTGAAGGAATCCCGTACTCGCTCGAAGCAGCTCCCAGCCGCACGAGCACCGATGCGGACAACATCTTCACGGCGCGCATGGGAATCGCCACCGCCCTCGTCTCAGTGCCCAATCGCTACATGCACTCGCCCAACGAGATGGTGGCCCTCGAGGATCTCGATCGCGCCGCCCAGTTGATCGCGGCGACCGTCCGTACTCTCAAGGAGGCGGACGACTTCGTGCCCGCCTGAGTCGTCAGTCAGGGCGGTCGCGCCGGAAGTCCGCGACCTCGTCGGATCGCAGCACCGGAGAGTCCAGCGACGTGCTGTTCCGGTAGAGTTCCAGCAGCTCCCCTCGGGACAGCCTCTCGAGGTCGTCCTGGGAGGCGAACCGCTCTTCCGGCACCTCGACTACCCGGTAGGGTCGTTGCCCGGTGGGCTGGCAGAAGAATAGAACCACACGAACGCCAGCCCGGCGGCGGTCGTCACCGAGCCGCACCGTCCAGCGATCTCCATCGACCTTGATGTTCGCCATCTGCCTCGCCGTTTAGTTGTCGTCGCCGGCTTCGCCGGCAGGGTTGGGTTGCGGTTCGCCGATCGGTTCCACCCTCACGATGTCGGCCAGGCTGCGCCCCAGCGACCGATCGCGCCCCTCAACCCGAACGCGGATTGGGCCCTCGAACGGCTCGCGCTCCAGGATCTCGACCCGTGTCCCTGGATAGAGCCCCAGCTCGGCCAGATAGCGGAGCCGCCCCTCGTCGGCGTCGCTGACCTCCCGCACCGTGGCGATCGCGCCCGTCTCCAGCGACGAGAGCGGCGGGTGCCGGGGCTCGCTGACCTCTCCCTCCGCCGTCGGGATCGGCGAACCGTGCGGGTCGAGCTCCGGGTGGCCGAGGACGGTGGCCATGCGCTCCACCAGCTCGTCGGAGGCGGCGTGCTCCAGCCGCTCCGCCTCGGCGTGGACCCGATCCCAGGAGTAGCCAAGCCTCTCGATCAGGTACGCCTCGATCACCCGGTGACGCCGGATGATACGCAGCGCCTCGCGCTCGCCCTCCTCGCTCAGCCGCACGCCATGATACGGCACGTGTTCCACTAAGCCCAGCTCGGCCAGGTTCTTGATCATGTTGGTCACCGAGGCGGGAGATCGGTCCAGCTGCTGGGCAAGCGCCGAGGTGCTCACCGGAGCGTCTTCGCGCTGCAGGTGACGGATCGCCTTCAGGTAGTCCTCCACGGCTCGGGAGCGGTCCGGCCGGGCCGCCGCGGCGGAGGAACCTCCCCATTTGGGCTCGTCGCGGGTGGATGCGCTGCTCATGATTTTTCGCCGAGGCTAAACTCGCTGCGGTCCCGGAGGCTGTCAATCCGCGGCGGTGGTGGGAACTTTCGCGTTGACCCGATGGTTTCAGCTCCGTAGGTTTGCGGCGCTGGCCGTGGGCCCCCACCGGCCCGCGGCCGTTTGTCTGATATACCTTCTTAGTACTGGTAATTCGGAATGAAGCAGGCCAGGGACGGCTACGACGCGCCGACTGGCGTAGTTGACCGACGCATCGATCTGCACCTCCACTCGGTACGCTCGGATGGACGGTTGGAGCCGGCTGAGGTGGTGGCGGCGGCCAAGGCGGCGGGGCTGGCGGCAGTCGCCCTAACCGACCACGACACGGTGGCGGGGATCGAGGAGGCCGAGGCGGCGGCAGCGGTGCTGGAGCTGCCGTTCGTGCCCGGCCTCGAGCTTTCGGCCTACGACGTCGAGCGGGGCTCCACACACTTGCTCGGCTATTTCATCGATCCCCAGCACGCTGAATTGCTGGGTTTTCTGGAAGAGGTTCGGCAGAGCCGCCTGGAGCGCGCGGCGGCGATGGTCGAGAAGCTCAACGATTTGGGGCTGAGCGTCAGCCTGGATGAGGTGATGGCCGAGGCCTCGCCGGATGGCCTGGTCGCGCGGCCGCATGTGGCCCGCGCCCTCGTCGATGGCGGGTGGGTCGGCAGCTACGGCGAGGCGTTCGCTCGTTTCATCGCGGCCGGCCGTCCCGCCTACGTGCCGACGCTGCGGGTCGACCCGGAGGAAGGGATCCGCTGGATCCACGATGCCGGCGGTCTGGCGGTGCTGGCGCACGGCGGGAAGACGCACGGGGCTCAGGTCATCCGGCATCTGGCTGAGGCCGGGCTGGACGGCCTGGAAACGCTGCACCCCGAGCATGGGCCGGTCGAGGTGCGGAAGCTCAGACGGCTGGCGGCCGAGCTGGGGTTGCTGGAGACCGGAGGATCCGACTGGCACGGGCCGCGGGACGACCGTCGCGGGCAGCTCGCGTCGCAGCCGGTCCCGTACGGGTGGTACGAGCGGTTGAAGGCCGCGGCGGCCGGCGCCAAGAGCGAGAGATCGCGGAAGGTAGGGAGGTAACTGCGAGATGGCGAAGGGTCACGAAAAAGAGAGGGATTACGAGCTGGTGATTGTGGGCGCCGGCCCGGCGGGACTCACCGCGGGGCTCTACGCCTGTCGCTCCCAGCTCAACTCGGTGCTGTTGGAGCGCGGGCTTCCGGGCGGCCAGCTTCTCAACACCGAGCTGATCGACGACTACCCGGGCCTGCCGGAGGTCGACGGGCGGGAGCTGGCCGAGCGCATGACCCAGCACGCCCAAAAGTTCGGCCTGCCGATCGAGACGGTCACGGTGAACGGGATCAAGAAGCTCGAGGACGGCGACTTCCGCATCACGACCGAGGAAGGGCCGGTCTACCGGGCGCCCGCGGTGGTGCTCACGGCCGGTGGCACGCCGAACAAACTGGAGGTGCCCGGGGAGGACGAGTACGCGGGGAAGGGCGTGAGTTACTGCGCGATCTGCGACGGGGCGTTCTTCAAGGGTGAGACGATCGCTGTGGTGGGTGGCGGCGACGCAGCGACCGAGGAGGCCGACTTTCTCACGCGCTACGTTGAGAAGCTATACCTGATCCACCGGCGCGACGAGCTGCGCGCGCAGAAGATCCTGCAACAGAGGGTGTTCGACAACCCGAAGATCGAGATGATCTGGAACACGACGGTTGAAGAGGTCGTCGGTGATGCGAAGGGGATGAAAGGCCTGCGGCTGCATAACTCGGTGACGGGTGAAAAGAGCTATCTGGACGCGACAGGACTCTTCGTCTTCATCGGGTTTCTGCCGAACACGGGGCTGCTGCTGGATCACGCCGAGCACGACGCGACCGGCTACCTGATCACCGATCGCGACATGCGCGCCTCGATTCCGGGGCTGTTCGTCGCGGGGGATGTGCGCGCCCAACTGACCCGTCAGATCACCACGGCCGTGGGTGATGCGACGACGGCGACGATGGCGGCCGAGAAGTACTTGACCCAGCTGAAGGAGGAGCGCGCCGCGGCCGGAGGCGTGGCGGCACCGTGAGCTGCGATCCGGCGTTTCATTGACAGTTGTCCGGGCCCGGGTAGTATTTGACAGTGCTTGGGGGGGACGCTCCGTTCGGCCGCCCAGCACGTTGGACATAGCAGAGGAGGACGTGAAAGCGCCATGGCGAAGACCAAGGAAAGCCCAACAGCGCAGGTCGAGCTCACGCCGGAGGCCGCGGAGAAGGCGCTCCAGTTCATGTCGGAGGAGAAGCTGTCGGCCGAGGAGGCGGGTCTGCGTGTGAGCGTGCTACCGGGCGGCTGCTCCGGCTTCCAATACGGCCTCAACCTGGAAGAGGAACCGCGGGAAGACGACGAGGTCTTCGTCTCCCATGGCATCCGGCTCTTCGTCGATCCCTTCAGCTCACAGTACCTGAAGGGGACGGTCATCGGCTACGCCAGCTCTTTTCAGGGATCTGGCTTTACCTTCGGCAACCCGAACGCGACGGGCGGCTGCGGCTGCGGCGCCTCGTTCGCCGTCTAACTGGCGGGTCACCGGGAGTGGCTGGGGCCCGCGCACGCGGGCCTCGCTTTTTACGCCAGCTAGGGAGCTGTAACTTCCTTCACTCAGCCATTCAGGAGCAAAGTTGAAGATTCTCGGCTTTCCCGTCGGGCCGATCCAGGCCAACGCCTACCTCGCCGTCTGCGAGCAGACGGCACAGTGTGCCCTGATCGACCCCGGCGCCGAGGCGGGGCGGCTGTTGCAGGCGGCCGCTGCTGAGGGAGCGCGGGTCGAGGCGATCTTCCTCACTCATGCGCACCTCGACCACGTCGGCGGCGTGGCGGAGGCCGTTCGCGAGACCCAGGCACCCATCTATCTTCACCCGGCGGATTTGGCTCTCTACAACGCAGCGCCCGAGCAGGCGAGGGCCTTCGGCTTGCAACTCGAAGAGCTGCCAGCGCCCGACCGCGAGTTCGAGCATGGCCAGACCGTTCGAGTCGGTGCGGAGGCGCTCGAGGTTCGCCACACTCCCGGCCACTCGCCGGGTCACGTCTGCCTGGTCGGCGACGGGTATGCCGTCGTCGGCGATTGCGTGTTCGCGGGCTCGATCGGCCGCAGCGACTTGCCGGGGGGCGACTATCACACCTTGCTCCGGTCGATCCGTGATGAGCTGCTCAGCCTCCCGGACCAGACGACGCTTTATCCCGGTCACGGCCCCGCCACCACCGTGGGGCGCGAGCGCACAGCCAACCCGTTCCTCACCGGTGTGTTCGGATGGAGCGGCTGAAGATTCTCACAATGCAGCGGGCCGACGCTCGGGCGGCGGAACGGGGGCGACTCTGCCTCCGCTGTGGCCATCCGGTTCCCGATCGGCCGCGCGGCTGCAAAGGCTGTCGTTGTGAGAACTGCGGCCACTCCTACCCGTTGGGTGACTGCTCGGACTAGCCAGAGCAAAGCATGTCCGCGACACGGAAACAGGTGGGTCCGAGACCGATGAGCGCGAGCTATGCAGAGCCGCGCCTCGCCGAGCTGGAGGCGGCGCTGCAAGGCGGCGAGCGTCTGCTCATCCTCACCCACGACAACCCCGACCCCGATGCCCTCGCCAGCGCCTTCGGCCTGCTCAGACTGGTTGAGTCTTTCGACGGCCTGGAGGCTCGGATCGGCTTCGGCGGCTTCGTCGGGCGTGCGGAGAACCGGACGATGGTTCGGCAACTGGGGCTGCCGGTTCTCCCGACCTGGGCCGTGAGCTTCGAAGACGTTGACCTGATCGCACTGGTCGACACGCAGCCGAGCACGGGCAACAACTCGCTCCCGGATGATCGCGAGGCGGCGGTGGTCATCGATCACCATCCGCTGCTCGAGCAAACCAAGCGGGCGAAGTTCTTCGACGTGCGCCCGGAATGCGGGTCGAGCTGTACCATTCTCACCCAGTATCTACAAGCTGCCGGCGTGCCGTTGGAGGGGAACCTGGCGACCGCCCTGTTCTACGGGATCCAATCTGAGACCCAGGATCTCGGTCGCGAAGCCGGAGACGCGGACATCAAGGCCAGCCTGGCCCTTTATCCCGGGACCGATCGCGAGCTGATCTCGCGCATACGCTACCCCGACCTGCCGAAGCCTTACTTCCGTTCGCTGCACCGCTCGCTGGAGCGAGCGCGAACGCGCGGGCCGGTGGTGGTCTCGTATGTGGGCCGGCTCGACTACCCGGATCTGGTGGCGGAACTGGCCGACTTTTACCTGCGTTACGAGGGTGCCAAGTGGTCTTTCTGTATCGGCCTGTTTCAGGATGACATCCTCATTTCCGTGCGCACGAACCTGCGAGACGCGGCGGCCGGTCAATTGCTGCGGCGCGTGGTGCGCAAAGACGGAAGCGCGGGGGGTCATGGGATGATGGCCGGCGCCCGCATCCCCGTGGGCCATCTTTCGGCCGAGGATGCCCGCTTGAAGAGCGAAGAGCTGGTGAACCGCTTCATCAAGGAGCTGGGGGTCGAGGATGAGGTCGGTGGCGCCCTGCTCGACAGCGGCCCGAGCCAGCGCCGCTGAACCGGCAACGATGCTTCAGGTCGGACTGACGGGGAACGTAGGTGCGGGAAAGTCGACCGTGGTTGGCCTCTTTGCCGGTTGGGGGGCCACCGTGATCGACACCGATGTGCTGGCGCGTGAGGTGGTATCACCCGGGAGCCCGGCGCTGGCGCA
>JABAOH010014091.1_pt1 | contig 16285 bp, 13 predicted proteins | sample 7062181 | NCBI WGS metagenome assembly JABAOH01 (sample SAMN14538630, study PRJNA623070) | marine sediment metagenome | biome: marine biome [ENVO:00000428]; feature: marine pelagic biome [ENVO:01000023]; material: deep marine sediment [ENVO:00002113]; isolation source: pool of 5 deep marine...
AGCAGGGGATTCATCCCATTGAGCCGCATCGTGAGGTGTGAGAGGAACCGGGTCTCGTGGTGAAAGAGGCCGTGGCTCTCAAACCCGAGGGGCCTGATATCCCCCTGGCGGTTGGTTACGAGAAAGGTCTCTCCGTGTTTGAGAACACGGTTTCTCTCCTCTCCGATCGAGGAGGTAGCCAGAATGTAGTGTCTCTCCTTTTCGTTCATACCCTTATCCATCGAAGTTTACCTTATCATATCTTTTCGGCACTTCCTATTTTCCACTGCATAGTTCCTGACCTTATCAGCACTGAGGTTCCACAGCGCTAAAGATCCGAATCTGCTGGGTTTCCGCGTCCCCTTCGGTCCCGGGCGAAGCGCGCCTACCGTAAATCGATCATTTTTGGTACCATTGTCTCAGTTATATTGAAGCATCAAACCGGGGAGGAGGTTCGCACATGTTACAGGATTACCGCGCTATACGTGAAGAGCTTGAAAGGGGAGATTTCACCGCAGGATTCACCTGGGAGAAGGTGGGCCCTCTCTTGATCCTCGACCAGGGAGGGAAGATACTGATCGGCGATGTCAAGCTCTTCGACCCCGTCCGTATCCGCGTCGGGCCGGGAGGTCATGTGGAAATCGGGGACTACTCCGTAATCAACCACAGAAGCGAGATTCACTGCAAGAAGAAGATCATTATCGGAAGGGAGATACTGATCTCCTGGGACGTCATGATCATGGACACCGACTATCACGGGATAGGAACGGGCCCCCCCGTGTCCCAGCCGACGGTCCTCGAAGACGGGGTATGGGTGGGAAACGGCGTGACCATAACCAAGGGTGTCACCGTGGGCCGGGGGGCGGTCGTAGCGGCGGGATCGGTGGTGACGAAAAACGTTCCTCCCTTCACCATCGTCGGCGGGAACCCGGCGAAAATCCTGCGGGAGATCGAGCCCTTCGAAGGGAGGCACGGCCAGCACTACGAGCCCAAGTGGTACGATCCGTCGTTTAAGCCGAAGCCGCTCCCCGAAGATATTTGACCCGATGACGGCCCCTCACGATGACCGGTTCGTCTCCTCACACTCTTCCCAGCGGCGGGTCAGGTAGGGTTTTTCCTCCTCGAAGCACCTGGCCTGCGCTTCTACCTCCTTTTCCGCCTCCATGTCGTTCATCCCCTCGGTAGCCTTCGCGAAACTGGCAACCCTCGCGAAGTACAGGGGGGTCAAAAAGTCAAACAGGCTGGATCGATACGTATCCAGGCAATGATACGCGACGGCGGCGTCGTAGAGTATGCGCGCCCAGCTTGCGGCGTCGAGGGAGAAATCCTGCTCGTCCCTCCCGGCAAGCTTCCGGACGGAGCCAAACGACTCCTCGCTCAGCACCTGCTCCCACTGTTTGCCGAACTGGGCGTACCCCTGCTCGAAGGCCCCGATGAGCCGCTGGACGTTGATGGGAAAGGGTTCCGGCTCCGTCTCGATCTCCTCTCCTGTTATCGGCACCTCTTCGCTCCCCCGGACCCCCATCCAGAATGTGGCGTTTATCTCCATGAGGGAGAAGAGCGTGGCTACCACCTGGCGGAACATGGGTCCGAGATGTTCCGATGGATCTTTGACGTCGTGGATCTTCGCCCCGAGACGTGCCTGGCAGAGCCGGAAACCGCCCACGAGAGCCGAGGTGGTCATCCATATGTCGATCCCGAAGCGGGCAACGTCGGTGCTCCACACATCCTGGCCGCAGAGATGGTCCACCAATTCCCTGCTCAGGGCAAAATCCCCGCCTATCGGCTGCCGCACCCGTTTCCCGTAGAGCGCTCTCGTCATGTTGTACACGATGTTGTTCGTGATGGTTCCGTCGAGCTTGAAGCGCTTGTAGTACGGAGTCACGAAATGAAAGCCCTCTTTGATGATCGGTTCCAGAAGGTTCCGGATCCACCCGGGACGTATGCTCCGAAGGTCCGAGTCCACCACGATGCAGGCATCCGCATCGAGATGGCGGGCTATCTCGAGCACGGCCCTGATGGCGGTGCCTTTACCCGGAATTCCCCGGTATATGGTGACGAGCTTCTCCTGGAAGGGGTGGAGATCGGCGCTGTCTGCAACTTCCCGCGTATCGTCCACGGAACCGCCGTCGGACACCATGATCAGGGCTTTTTTTTCGGGGAAATGGGAATGGAGCCCCGCGCTCACCTGCTGGATAACGTATCCTAATGTTTCATGGTTGTTGAAACAGGGAATACCCACCACCAGGTCGGCATTCTCGATTTTTTCAACCCTGCTTCTGGCATCGTCTCGAAGCGCTGTCTCATACTTCATGTCCCCCCCCGGTATCGATGATATCTATCTTCCGGCTATTGTAATACAATTGGATACATCTGAATACATCGGCAAAAAGGCAGCTAAACGGGAGCGCTCCGGATTTCCCCATCGTGCAAGCAAGTCACATTGCCCGATGAACTTTTTCTGTTATCATTATAATAATAAAGAAATCCTTACAGAGGAGGTACCGCTTATGCTCCAGGAATACCATTCCATCAGAGGTGCCCTCGACCGGGGTGATTACACCGCAAGCTTTCCCTGGGAAAAGGTCGGCCCGCTCTGGATCCTGGACCAGGGAGGAACGATACTGATCGGGGACGTGAAATTTTTCGACAGCGTGCGCATCCGTGTCGCTCCCGGCGGGCATGTGGAGATCGGCGATTACACGCACGTAAACTGGGGAACCGAAATACATTGCAAGAAGAAAGTGATCATTGGCCCAAACTGCAGCATCGCCTGGGGTGTGGTGATCATGGACACCGATTACCACGGTATCGGCTACGACCCACCGGTCAACAGGCCGACGATCCTCGAGGAGAGCGTCTGGGTGGGGAACAGCGCAATCATCACCAAGGGGGTCACCGTGGGTCGGGGAGCGATCGTAGCCGCCGGCAGCGTCGTCGTCAAGGATGTTCCCCCCTTTACCATCGTGGGGGGCAATCCCGCAAAGCCGATCAAGGAGATCGACCCCTTCGAGGGGAAGCACGGCCAGCTCTATGAGCCCAAGTGGTGGGACCCATCCTTTGTACCGAAGCCGCTGCCGCAGGAAAATTGAGGCAGGTAAACCGGGGGACTGAGCAGATGGTATCTTCTTTCGACACATCGAATTCCCGCACCATTGCCATCGTCCACTACTCCGCCCCTCCGGTGATCGGAGGTGTGGAGAGCACGATCTACCACCACGCGAGGCTGCTGGCAGATTGTGGGTTCACGGTGAAGGTGATAGCCGGGAGGGGGGAGGAGTTTCATCCGGAGGTTTCCCTGCATACCGTCCCCGAGTTGAATTCGCGGCATCCCCTCGTGCTCGATGTTGGTGAATCACTGGCCGGGGGAATCGTCGATGGAAGATTTTACGAGCTCCGTGATCACCTGGTCGAGCGGCTCCGTCCTCTTCTGGCCGGGGCAGGGGTATGCATCATCCACAACGCCACCACCCTGCACAAGAACGTGCCGCTAACCGCAGCCCTGCGCGACCTCTGCGATGAAATGACAACTTCCTTCATCTCCTGGGCCCACGATTTTGCCTGGCTCGATCCCCTCTACCTGCCCGACCTGCACCCGGGCTATCCCTGGGACCTTCTCAGAACCCCCTGGCCCGGCGTGCACCACGTGGCCGTTTCGGAACACGGGCGTGAGATCATGTCCGGGCTCTTCAATATCCCCGGTGACAGGATCCGCGTCATTTCTCCCGGAGTGGACATGCCCCATTTTCTGAAGCTCGAACCGCTCACCCTGTCCCTTGTGGAAAAACTCGACCTGATGGGAGCGGACCCCATAATGCTTCTCCCCTCGCGGATAACGAGGCGCAAGAACATCGAATTTGCCATCTCGGTGACAGCGGCCCTCGTCGAAAAGAGGCCTTCTTCCACGCTGGTGGTGACCGGACCCACAGGTCCCCACAACCCTGCCAATTCCCAATACCTGGGTGAGCTCAAAGCACTTCGAAAACGCTTGGGAATAGATACGAGGGTTCACTTCCTCTGCGAATGCGGAGAGGACGGATCTGAGCTGAACCTCCCTGACGGGGCGCTATCGGATTTCTTCAGCCTCGCTGACCTGCTCATCTTCCCGAGCTTGCGGGAGGGTTTCGGCATTCCCGTGTTAGAGGCGGGGCTCACGCGGCTGCCGGCGTTTGCAGCCGATATACCATCGGTGAGGGAGAGCGGGGCACAGCTCGTGCACCTCTTCGACCCGTTGGGAGATCCCGCTGCCGTTTCCGAAGCCATCGACGAATACCTGGCGCGCAGCAGGCTGTATCAGCTTCGCAGGAGGGTGATCGACCGGTTCACGTGGCCGGCCGTCTTTAAAAAAGCAGTGATACCTCTAATCGAGGAGGTAAGTCGTCATGAGCACCCACAAAAGTCGTGATAGTCTCAGCCCGAAGATAAACACGTGGTTGTACCGGAACACCTTTCACAGCGATGACTTTGCAGATCTCGATAAACTTGTTTCCCTCAAGTATGAGAGGGGATGGACCATCAGCCTCGGCCTTCCGGCCTTGAATGAAGAGGCGACCGTGGGGAACGTCATCAGCACCCTGAAGAGGGCGCTCATGGAGGAAGTCCCCCTGCTCGATGAGATCATACTGATCGATTCCCGGTCGACGGACCGTACCCGGGAAATAGCGGCGGACATGGGAATTCCCGTTTTCGTGCATCAGGATGTGCTTCCCGGATGGGGATCCAACGAGGGCAAGGGGGAAGCCCTCTGGAAAAGCCTGTACCTGATGAAAGGCGATATCGTCGCCTGGGTTGATACGGACATTTGGAACATCCATCCCCGCTTCGTCTACGGGGTAGTGGGCCCCCTCGTAACGGACGAAAATCTGGGTTACGTAAAAGGTTTCTATCGCAGGCCGATCAAAGAGGGGGACAAGTTGCTCGCCGGCGGCGGAGGGCGGGTAACGGAGCTCACTGCTCGCCCGCTGATAAACCTTTTTTTCCCCGAGCTTTCCGGGCTTATTCAGCCCCTGTCGGGGGAGTATGCCGGGCGGCGCGAGATTCTGGAGAAGGTACCCTTCTTCACGGGCTACTCGGTTGAGACGGGGCTTTTGATCGATATTCTCAAAAATTTCGGTCACGGGTGCATCGGGCAGACGGACCTGCTCGAGCGGATCCATCACAACCAGCCGCTTCCCTCTCTCTCGAAGATGTCTTTCGGCATTATCGGGGCCGTATTCGACCGGCTGCAAAAGTACGGGATGATAGACATGAACATGAAACCGAATGAGAACATGAAGCTGGTTCGATACGCGGGGATAAATTTTTATCTCGATCGGGTCGAGTTGGAGGAGGCGTGCCGCCCTCCCATAATTTCGATCGCCGAGTACCGGGAGAAGCATGGTCTCGATGCGTACCCGGCCGATGAGGCGGCAACCTGAAAGGAGAGCGTTCAGTGTCACACAGCCTGATCCTGATCCGGCACGGAGAGACCGAGTGGAACGTGGAAGGCCGCTACCAGGGACAGTCGGACCCGCCCCTGAACCGGCGGGGACGGGAGCAGGCTATCGGCCTGTCGGAGAAACTTCTTACAGCGGGCCTCGATCTGTTGTACAGCAGCCCGCTCAAAAGGGCCCATCAGACGGGGCAGATTTTAGCGGACCGGTTGAGCATTCCGCTTCACACCGACGCCCGTCTCCAGGAAATAGATCTCGGGAAGTGGGAGGGTCTCCTCCACGATGAGATATCCCGGGTGTACCCGAAAACGTTCCGTCAATGGGAAGAGGACCCATGGTCGGTCACCCCACCCGGAGGTGAGAGCATTTACGGGGTGAGATCGCGGATCATGGAGGCGACTGACGAGATTCTGTCCCGCCACAGAGGCCAAACTATCGGGCTGGTGTCCCACCTGCTTCCCCTCGTCCTTTTGAAAATAAATTTTGACGGGATCCATCCCTCGCGAATCTGGGATGTGGATCTCCCGAACGCTCACTGGGAAAAGATAACGCTGCGCGGGCGCTGACCCGTTCACCGAAAACCGGGCCGCTCGCGTATCCTTTCTCGCTCACCCTACTCCTGTGAACGAGCACTGCCGCTTTTACTGCAACCCTGCGTGCCGCGCGGATGCCCATGGAACCTTTGTTTCGCAGGGAAAGCGAGGAGGATGGTTGGTCAGTAACCGCCCGCTTCGATAATGTCGATGTAGTCTTTGGCGCTGTTGGCGGCAATCGACACCTCCCCGGCGCTCGTGGATATGAGAATAAGCTTTCCCGGATAGGTAACGATGTCGCCTGCGGCGTAGACCAGGGGGAGGGTGGTCGACATGTCCTGCTTTACCTTGACCGCCGTCCCCTCGATCTCGAGGCCCCATTCCTTGATGGGGCCCAGGTTGGTGATCATGCCGATGCTAAGGACGATGGCGTCGACGGCGATGATATCTTCCTTGCCTGTCTTGTTGTTAAAGAGGACCGCCCCTTCCACCCTGTTTCTTCCAATGATCTCTTTGAGTTCGACGTAGGGGAATTTCAGGTCGATCTCAGACTCCATGACCTTTTCCAGCGTTGCTTCGTGGGCGTTGAACTTTGCCATTCTGTGGGCGATGTAGATCTTGGATGCTTTTCCAAGAAGAGAGAGCCCCCAGTCGATTGCCGTGTTTCCACCACCGATGATGAGGACCCGTTTGCCCTTCATGTGGTCGAACTTTTTGAGGTAGTAGTAGATTCCCTTCCCCTCCAGTTCCTCGATGTTGGGGATGTCGAGGGTCCTGGGAACGAAGGCCCCTCTCCCGGCGGTGATGACGGCCGTTTTGGTATAGTGCTCCGCTTCGGTGGTCGTGAGCTTTATGAGGCACTCGCCGAGGATTTTCAGGTCCACGACCTTCTCGTTCAGGCAAATGGTGGGGTTGTATTGCATGGTCTGATCTATGAGTTTTTTAACGAGCTTTTTCGCCTTGATCCTCGGATACCCCATAACGTCGAATACTTCCTTTTCGGGATAGAGGTGGATGAGGCTCCCGCCGAGGCGTTTGAGTGATTCGATGATCTTGATCCGGGCTCCCCGGAGCCCGCCGTAGTAGGCGCCGTAGAGCCCGATGGGACCGCCTCCGATGAAGGTTATGTCGTGGAGCTCGCCGGCTCTGTCGCTTTTTTCGCCCACCGTGTCCCCCATTAATTCACCCCCCCCGCAGCACCGGTTCGATGAAAACCCGGGAAGGGTTCCCGTTTCGTGTTTCGCTTTTTCTGGCCGCACACCGAACAGTGCGAAACACGTAGTCTTATGGAAGTCCTGACGGGATGGCGACCTGCAGGATCACCAGCTCATTCATGGGGAAAATCCGGCGTCTCTTGACACATCTTTTTACGCCTTCTTCGCCCTCTCGATCTTATCGTCAGTAGTAGGAGACCTTCACGTCCGTTATGAGCAGCTCATCACCCCGGCCCACGTTGACATTTTCCGTTTTCAGCAGGAAGCCGTCTCTTTTTACTCCCTCCCCTCCGGAGGATGCAGCAGGCTCGTTTACGAGGAGGTTGTCATCCACGAAAACCTTGAGGTTCCCGTTCCTTTTCGCAATTGCGAAAGAGTGCGTCTGCCCCGTTGCCACCCTGTAGGAGGTTATCTTCTTTCCTTTCCATGCGATAACTTCGCTCCAGGAAAGATTCTCCGGCGAACTCTGGCTCGAGCCGATAAAAAAGCTCATGGTGGGTGAACCCTGCGGCTTGTATACGGTGTATTCTATGGAAAAATCTCTGGACAGATCGATTGATTTCACCATCTGCACGTCGCTCAGGCATCTCAGCCACTTGCTGGCGGAAAATTCAGCCACTTCTATCTGCCCCGATTTTACGTTGATCGTTTTCGGCACATCGCCGATATTGTAGGAGGAGAAGTTCTCGGCAAAGACCACCTCTTTTCCGGGAAGGAACTGGGACCCGCTGATAGCCGTTGAAGTGGCTGCTGCCCCGCTACCGCGTATCCCCATCTTCCCCGTTGCGGGCGCGGACGAGGGCTGATATGAAGAGACTTCCTGCCCCCTCTTGTCATAGCGGTAATAATCCTGCGGGACGAGATTTGAAATCTCGCTTATCGCATTATCGAGCATCACACGCACGGCCTTCTCCATGGGGGTGTTCTTGTAGGTAGTAAAGCCGGCGCCCAGAAGCACGGTGCCCGCCACAAAACCTCCGATACCCCCCACTTTGTACCGTGAGGCCAATCCCTCCACCGAGGTTGCGTTGATGATACGTCCCGTTCGAACGTCTATGAGCCGCAGGTCGGCTGCCAGGTAGGCCTCATTCTTTTTTACCCCCACCCCTCCGAGGAGGGGAACATTGAAGGGGACGACAACGCCCCCGGCGGCGGTACCGGAAGCCTTCGGTTCGAATGCGGTGATTGCTCCCATCACGAGCACGTCGGCGCCCTCCATCAAACCTCTCGGCGGTGCCTTGCTCTCATCGACGTAACCGCTTTCCCCGAGCTGGATCTCCCTCTGCACTTCTGCCAGTCCTTCGCCCCGCTCCAGGACGACGAATCGCCCGCTTTTAAAAAGAGCCGTGCTCAGCATGTCGGCAAGCCCGTCACCGATCTGTCCGCCGCATTTTGCGGCTTTGCAATCGAAGCGGGAAACGGCGATACGCGCCTTCGGGCCGTCGTAGGTTATCGCTTCCTGGACCGTCGGGCCGCCCGTATCGACGGTCGTCTGGATCTGCGGTCCGCACCCCCACAGGAGGGCGATCATGAACCCGACGGAAATCATGTTCGATCTCAAACGGCATTTCTTGTACATGTTTCCTCCAGAGAATGCTTTTGCTTTCTCTACTAATGGTTACACACAGGGGGGGGAGCGTCAAGATTTAGAATGGCGCCCCGCGGCCAATTTCATCGCCTCATTTTCTCTTTATAAAGCAACGGTTCTTGTGTTATACAGGTATCGGCCGGTTAATCATCCACGACAATGGAAGAGGCGATCAAAATGAAGCGGGCGCCGAACAGGGGTTTCAAAACAGCGGAAATCGCCGTCGAGGTCAAAGAGATGATCGAGGGTCACTGCAAGGTGGCGCGGGGCGATATTCTGCGGATGACAACCCTCGCGGGGTCAGGCCATCCCGGCGGGTCCATGTCATCCATCGAAATCTTCATGACCCTCTATATCCTGGCGAACCTGTCGCCGGAGGAGCCGTTCCGCGAGGGCAGGGACAGAATCGTGGTGAGCCACGGACACACCTCACCGGGGGTGTACGCTGCTCTGGGCAGGCTGGGCTTTTTTCCCTTGGAGCAGGCAATTGCCTTCTTCAGAAAGGCGGGGTCTCCCTTCGAGGGGCACATCGAGAGGAATCTGCCGGGAATTGAGTGGTCGACGGGCAATCTCGGCCAGGGTCTTTCCGCGGGCTGCGCCTTTTCCCTTGCGGCGAGATTGCGGGGCAGGGAGCACCAGGTTTTCGTCGTGATGGGCGACGGCGAGCAGCAAAAGGGCCAGATTTCCGAGGCCAGGCGGTTCGCCGTAAAATACGGCCTCACCAACATCACGGTCATCATCGATTACAACGGGCTGCAGATTTCCGGTAATATTTCCCACATCATGCCGCAGAATATCCGGGAGAATTACGAATCCGACGGTTTCCGGGTCATCGAGATCGACGGCCACGACATTTCCCAGATATACCGGTCACTCCACCGTGCCGTGACCGATGAAGATGCGCCCTATGCCATCCTCGCCCGGACTGTCATGGGTAAGGGCGTTTCTTTTATGGAGAATGTCCACGAATATCATGGAAAGGCACTTTCCAGGGAGCAGTTTACCGATGCGATGGTGGAGCTGGGTCTTGAAAACGACCTGGAAAGGTTCCAGGAGCTGCGGGAGGGAGGGGGTGCTTTCTACGTGCCGCCGAAAAGGCCCCCCTTGAAAATCGCCATCGACACCGGCCCTCCCCGCGACTACGGCCCGGATCACCTATCCGACAACAGGAGCGCCTTCGGCGCAGTGCTCAATGAGTTAGCGGAGATAAATTCCTGCGGCGTCGAAACGCCGATCGTGGTCTTCGATTGCGATCTTGCCGGTTCGGTGAAGACGGAAAAGTTCTCGAAAATATGCCCCCATCACTTTTTCGAGTCGGGCATTCAGGAGCACCACACGGCTGTCATGGCGGGAGCCCTCTCAACGACGGGAATTCTCACGTTTTTTGCCGACTTCGGCATCTTCGGCATATGCGAAACCTACAACCAGCAGAGGTTGAACGACATCAACGAGGCAAACCTGAAACTTGTGTGTACCCATCTTGGCATCGACGTTGGTGAAGACGGGAAAACCCATCAGTGCATCGATTACATCGGTCTTTTCCGCAACATGTACAATTTCAGGAGCGTGATCCCGGGGGATCCGAATCAGACCGACAGGGTGGTACGGTTCGTTGCCAGGAGCGAGGGCAATTTCATGGTGGGGATGGGGAGGTCCAAGGTTCCCGTTATCTGCAGCGTTTCCGGAGAACCCCTTTTCTCCGGTGACTACACCTTCGTCCCCGGAAAAGCCGACCTGGTGAGGGACGGCTCTGATGGGGCAATTCTGACCTTCGGCACCATGCTGCACATGGCACTGATTGCCTGGGAGCGCCTTCTGGAAAAAGGCGTGAGGGTGAAACTCTACAACTTCTCGATGCCGGCGGAACCCGATCTGGACGCCCTCCGTGAAGCAGCGCGAACCGGGCTGATCGTTACCTACGAAGATCACAATGTACATACCGGCCTGGGAAACGTCGTCGGGGATGCCCTTGCGACCCTCGGTCTTACAGGGTTTTCATTCGTCAAATTGGGGGTTGCAGAATATGGCGGCTCCGGCGTGCCCGAGGATCTCTACCGGGATCTCGGGCTCTCACCCGACCACCTGATTGATGCAGTAATGAATAATCTGTAACCTCTGATCAGATAATAATACTCTCAAAGTGGCAGTCCAGAGGCAAAACCAGTTCATAGTTCATAGTTCACAAATAAATCTGTCCAGAGCTTACTATCACTTGGCACAACGTATGAAATTGACCTGTTAAGAGTGGATGGTAAATCCTAAGCACGAAATCCTAAATCCTAAACAATTTCAAATGACTGAAATGCAAAATTCAAAACAAGGAAGAACGTGGGGGAATTCTTACGCAAAAATGAGCAATGGCCTCATCGTTTGGAACATTTGTGCTTTGCATTTTATATTTGTTTAGGATTTCGATATTAGGATTTAGGGTTTGCCAACTCATCTCCAGCTCAGCACATATAATCAGTGTTGCTTGTCCGACGTACGACGTACATAATTCATCGAACACACGTTTTCATGCTTCCAGATTTCTTTTCTATTCTTCGTTTCTTATTTTCTCATCTTCATATCTTCCCAACTTCTGTTTTCTCGGATCTTCGTATGCTCGAACCATTCTGTTTTCGATTTCTCTTGTTTCTGTTGTTCTGACGTTCTGATGTTCCCGTTTCTCTGCTCTCTGCTTTCTGTTGTTCTGCGCTTATGTTGTTCTGCTCTTCTGTTGCTCTGTTCTTCTGCTTTTCCTCTGAACTCTGAACTCTGAACTCTGAACTCTGAACTCTGAACTCTGAACTCTGAACTCTGAACTCTGAACGAACAATTTTGTTACAGCTATTTTATGTTTCTGCGGTTTAACAGGAACCTCCGGGAAAGGTTGTTCCGGAAGGAAGCGATACGCTCCTCCGCCTCCCGATTGCTCATCCCCCGGTATCGGCTGAAAACTTCCCGGAGGGAGGCCTCCGCATCCAGGCCTTTTGTCGGGGACTTTCCGAGGAGCATTCTTCTCAGAACGATATCTTCCAGTCGCCTGGCTGATTCCCTCTCATACCCGTAGAGAATCTGCGCGGGGATTTCATAGGTGTAACGGGAGAGGGGGGATTTCAGATAGGGATCGTTTCCTGCGAACTCGAGCAGCTTTTCGGCCCCTGTGCCGTGCACGGTGTAGAGGGCAGAAGCCGTCTCTTTTTCGACTCCGTACTCAGAGGCGAGGTGGCTCGTGAATCTCTCCCTGTCTTCTGGGTCTGGTATGGCGCAGGGAAACCGCGCCGGGCCGCTTTCACCCGGCATCTTTTTCCCGAGGACTTTCAGGGTTTTTTTGATCGTGTCCTCGGCCATCTTCCGGTAGGTCGTCAATTTTCCGCCGGTAATGGAGATGAACCTTCCCCCGGGGCCTTCACATACGACTCGGTGGCGCCGCGGAACCTCGGATTCCTTTTTTCCCGCCACGTTTATGAGAGGCCGGAGCCCTGCATAAGCTGAGAATATCGCCGGAGGATCGATCCTGATCCCTCTGAGGAGGCGATTGACGTTATCGGTGAGGTAGCGTATGTCTTCGGGAAGGGGACATACCTCGTCGGGTGAACCCCGGTAGTCGGTGTCCGTTGTGCCGATCAGCGTGTGGTTCAAGAAGGGGAGGAGGTAGAAGAGCCGTCTGTCGGTCCCGGCCTCGACGAAAAGCGCTCTCTCCGTCAATTTCCCCACCTCTATGTGGACACCCTTTGTCGGGCGGAGAAGCCTTCCGCGGAACCCCGCCTTCTCCCTCACCTCGTCGATCCAGGACCCTGCGGCGTTGATGACTGCATCCGCGAAGATGGTGAGGGTTTCCCCCGTTTCCCCGTTGCTGGCCTTGACGATATACCCGGCGCCGGCCCTCTCGATCTCTTTCACCTGGGTGTAGCTTTCACAACGGGCGCCGAGCGCCTGGGCGGCAAATATATTTTCCAGGACGAGCCGCTCCGGCATCAGGATCTGGTAGTCGTGGAACACGAAGAGGCCCGAGAGCCCGTCGTGAGATATTTCGGGTACCATTTCGCGCGCCCCTTTGCTGAAGTATATCCGGCTCTTTTCGATTTTCATCCTTCCGGCGAGAAGATCGTAGAGTTTGACGCCGATCCCGGCGACGATGGGCGACCTCTTGCCCCTGCCGTAAACGGGGATGTGGATCGCAAGAGGCCTCAAGAGGTGGGGAAAGGTTCGAGAGATCCAGTACCGCTCTTTGAGCGACTCGGTAACGAGGCCGAAGTGAAAGTGTTCGAGGTAGCGGATGCCGCCGTGAATGAGCCTCGAGGAGGCCTGGGTGGTTCCGGAAGAAAAGTCATTCTTTTCCAGCAGCGTGCACCGGAGCCCCCGTGATGCCGCCTCCAGGATTATTCCCGATCCCGTCGCACCGCCGCCGATTATGACCAAATCTGTCCGGTTCACATGCCGTCCCTCCACGCAACCATCTGCCCGGGGTCGTTGGTGAAAAACCCTGAAATGCCTCGTTGAACGAGGTCCGTGAACGTTTTCCTGGTATCGACGGTATAGACGAAGAGCGGGATATTTTCCTTTTTCGCCTCCTCTGCCATCCAGCTCTTCAGGTACCTGACATTTACGTTGATCGACAGGTGCCCCCTCCGGCCGGAGGCCCTGATGTCATCGGGAGAGGGATTTGCAACCAGAGCCGAAGTGGGGATGTGGGGCATTTTTTCCCTGAGCTCATCGAGCTCTCCCGGCATGAAAGAGGAGACGATGAGGACCCCTTCATAGGGGTTCTCCCGGAGGAAGGCGGCGAGCTTTTTTCCCGACCCCGGGCTCTTCAGCTCCAGGTTCAGAGGCATTGCCCCCCCCACGATCTGCAGGGCCTCTTCGAGACGTATTATCGACTCACCCCCCTTGAGGGAAAGCCGTTTCAGTTCCGCGAGGGTCGATTCCCCTACGACCTTTCTCACGCCGGCTAAGCGTCCCGTGTCTTTGTCGTGAAAGAGGACGATTACCCCATCGCCCGTCGTTCGCAGATCCACCTCGATCATGTCGACTCCGCAGTCGATGGCACCGCGCAGCGCACCCGCACTGTTCTCGGTTGCAATTTTCGGGGCCCCCCGGTGACCGATGACGAGGGGAAAGGTGTCGAAATATTTTGCGATCTCCAGACCCATAGGTGCCACTCTGCCCGCGGCGTTATGGTTTAACGAATAGTAAACCATTTTGAGCGTTTCGAGTATCTATAATTAGATTGCGGAAAAAATCAGCCGATGCCCGATGCTGTGCAGTACAGGCGGATTAGCGGGGAAAATGAGCGGTGTGGGCTTATTGATAAACGGTAGAGCAATAAAAATGAGAACGATCGCTTTCCTCGCAAAAAAGTGCAGGTCAGGGGTGCAGCGATGATGAAAGGCGAGTCTTTACCTGGATTCCGGGGCTATGAACAGTTTTTTCTCCGCCTTGCCTTTCAAACGAATAATTGCCTGGTTATGGATCTGGCAGATTCGTGACTCCGTGAGGCCGAGTATCGTCCCTATCTCCTTCATCGTTAGCTCTTCGTAATAGTAGAGGGAGATGATGAGCTTCTCGTTTTCGGGGAGTTCTTCGATAGCCTCGGCAAAAACCTCTTTGAGATCGAGGAGGAAGTCCTCGTCATTCTTTTTTTCCGCCAGGTAGTTGGAGAGTATCTTCCTGTGCGTGAAGTTGGTTGGCTCCTCCTCCGATTCGATCTCATCGATCGAGAATATGGAGATCCCGTTTATCAGGGACAGTTCTTTTCGCAGCTTATCCACGGAGATGTTCAACTCACTGGCTACTTCATCTTCCTTCGGTGGCCTTCCGAGCAGATTCTCCAGGTAACTGTAGGCGCTCTGAAGATTGTTGGCCTTCTGTCGCACAGAACGGGGGCACCAGTCGATCTCCCGCAGGTAATCGAGCATCGCTCCGCGGATCCTGAACTCGGCGAAGGTGGAGAACTTGACGTTCTTACCGGGATCGAAGCGGTCGATGGCGTCCAGCAACCCGGTGATACCGCAGCTGATGAGATCCTCTACATCGATGTGAGGCGGGAGTTTCATGGAGAGCCTCCGGGCCGTGTATTTGATCTTCGGAAGGAATTCCTCTATCAGGGTTTCCCGTTCTTCGAGGTTCATTGCCGTTTTTTTCTTCTTGCGATTTGTCGGTTTTACAGCAGCATTCTTCATTTTTGACCTCTTTTATTTAAGGGATTGGATTATCGCCTCGTCGTGTTTTTCCTGGAGTATGCGCCGTGCGAAAAACTGGTGGCCCTTCCTCGATTTTTTCCCGGGAACGTTCTCCATGAGGTTTTTCGCGATCTGATTGAACCGTTCGAGCAACCTCCCGTTTGATGACTTTTCAGGGTGCGTTGCGAGAAGACTCGGTGCCACCTTCAACTTCCCGTCGAAGGGACAGTATCCGCAATTTAAAAGCCGGACGTCGTAGATGCGCTCCACTTCTGCTTCGATCATCTTGAAAGTGGATTCAGCTTCGTACTCGTTTTCGGCCATGTTGACGATCAGTTTGAATTCCTTCTCACCGAATTTGCTGTTGAGCACGTTGATCGAGGAGATCGTGTTGCTTACCGAGGTGATTTCGGGCGTGGTTACGAAGACGATATCGGTGGCGCTCGTGTTGAAAAACATCACGTTGGGGGTGATGCCCGGCGGCGTGTCCACGATTACGATCTCGGCGAGATCGTCGATTGTGTCGAGCTCACTCAAGAGGGAGAGCTTGTGGTGGGACTCCGGTGCGCTGATCTCATAAATACCCGACCCGGCAGGTATAATGTGTATTCCGGGAAGGGCGTTCACGAGGACCTCTTTCAGGGAGTTGTCCCCCCGGAGAACGTCGAAGATCGTTTTTACGGGGGAGACGCCGAACATAAGATCCACGTTCCCGTTTCCGAAGTTACCGTCGATGATGAGGATCTCTTTTCCCAGGTCCCGGAGAGCGCAGGCGAGGTTGACGCTCAAAAGGGTTTTCCCCACGCCTCCCTTTCCACTGGTAATCGAAAAAACTCTCAATTTCCCGTCCCTTTGAAAATTCACCGCTTCTTAGCGAGCCATCCAAGATTCCGGGTAGTTTGTATTGATTCGTAAGGTGAGAGGTTATCAAGATGTGTGCCAGCCGGGAGATGTTTGTAAACAACTGATTTTAAAAGGATAGTTTAATTGGGGCGGGGATTTTGTGTTTCAGGAAGTCGTCAAAAACACCGAGATCGTCAAATTATTGACACAAAAAATTGACTGAGGAACTAATTTTTTAATTTTTTCCGTTTAATTTTTTCCACCAGGGTCGTCCTTTTTATTCCCAAAAGGTTGGCGGCCATCTCCTTGTTTCCGCCGGATATATCCAGCGCTTTCTCGATCATCTCCGTCTCGAGTTTCTCGACGGCCACTTTCAGGTCGGCGGGAACCGTTCTGTCCTGCTCGGTTGCTGTGTGGGAAGTTTCCGGCTGGATTCCTCCCCTGGAGATCTTTTCGGGAAGGTCCTTGAGGGTTATCACCCCTTCTGCCTTTATCACGACGATCCTCTCCACCAGGTTTTCAATCTCTCTCA
>JABAOH010005328.1_pt1 | contig 16284 bp, 15 predicted proteins | sample 7062181 | NCBI WGS metagenome assembly JABAOH01 (sample SAMN14538630, study PRJNA623070) | marine sediment metagenome | biome: marine biome [ENVO:00000428]; feature: marine pelagic biome [ENVO:01000023]; material: deep marine sediment [ENVO:00002113]; isolation source: pool of 5 deep marine...
TTCTCAGGTTGACCATTTGGGTAAATGTCAGCCCGCCATCTGTGCTTTTCCAGATTATGAGGCCCCGCGCTCCCACGTAAATGGTACCCGATGAACCGATCTCGATATGATCGAGGGAAGGATAAAGATCCAAAGGGGATAATGCCCTGCCCTCGGTTAAATTTCACCTCAGCGCTTGCAAGAGGTCAGGAGGCAGGGCCTGACCCCGATCTTGCTCTTTCATCGAGGAATGTCGACAGGGCTTCGAGGACAGCGCTGAGCGCGTCGCCGGGAATTACCACGACATGGCCTGACAAATCCAAAAATTCCGGGAAAAACACTTTCTTCTTTGATTTCCGCGAGATGAAACCGTATATGGCAAAGTCGCCATCGACACATGGATCTTTGCCATCGAGCAATAAGACGCTGGCCTTGACTCCGTAGATTACCTTCAAAAATAACCTGGGACCCCAGGGTATTGTATCGATTGTGGCTGTGGTAACGAATCCGGCCGCATTTGCCATCACGCGCAGCTTTTCATAATTCGACCACAGCGTTGAGACGAACCGGGTGAGGTCGCGTATTTCAAGAACCAGGTTGAGCGCACTGGGCCTGGACTGGAATATATAGGTGATCGTCAAAAGGAGGTTCATGTGAGTGTTTTTCCGGTAAAGAGCGAGCTGTAACTGCTCTGTGATGAATTTGCCACTCTCCGCGAAAACGGTGCCCCAATCTTTGATCGGTTCACCCAGGTCAGGCGGAGATTTATATTTATACAAACGACTTGTCATATACAAAGAGAACTCTTCGTTCTTCTGTCATGAAATATAATCGGGCCCTGGGAATGGATACTTGAGCAACAAAGGGGGTCAAACAAAGGGGGTCTTGCCCCGCCTCCTGATATATTTAATTATACCGCTTGAAAAAGGTTAGGAGACAGGGCCTGACACCGCTCCCTCACAGATCATCCTTCCTGTTGCAGGTCGTTTGGGAGCGATAACATTTTGATTTTCAATGAGTTTCCCTGTTTTGCCCCCAACGGANNTTTTGCCCCCGACGGATGCGTTCTCCGTGTCCCCGGTGGGTGGTTCTGCCGGATCGTTTACGGTCTATGGATCGGTGAAGATTGATGCATTTGCATAACGGACAGGCCAAAGGACTTTGGCTGCGATACGGAACTTCGAAAACGAGGCCGCATCCGTAACAGGTAAACATTTTCATCGTGGCCATTTTCCAATCCTCCGTCGATGTTCGTTGCCACCGCCTAGATTTGTGTACGCCCGACTATCCAAATCAGATAACGATGAAGGCTTTTCTCCTGAAAGTTCTCGTAATGCACCTATAGCGATCTCCGCTGTTTATCGTCGATCAGCTTTCCCCGATTCTCGCGGGATGATAAACTCCCCCATTCTCTGCAATTCCCCTCGAAATACCAACTACGGCCTGCAGATTGACAACACGTCACGCTGCCTTGCGGGCTTTCTTCGCTTCGATCACCGTCGCGTCAGGAAGTGGCCACTCGGCCCAGAAGACTCTCTTCGCCCCCTCGTGCTCCTCTTCCGAGGTGTAGCCGAGGAAGATACCTGCTGTTGCAATCAGAAAGAGAATCAATCCGCCGCCCAAGGCAAACCCTTCCTCTACCATGAAAAGGATCGCTTCCATGATTTCCTCCTTTGATGGAATTGGTTCAACGCGCGAAGCCTGCGAACCATGCTGCTGAAGGTTGTCTTTTCGCCTATCTTCGATTCAAGTGTAAAATGTTTACAGAAAAAAATATGTGAAAACTTTCACAATATGAAATATTTATGAAAATTTAGAACATTTCCGCGCAGAGTTACCCTGGTCGAAATAGTTGTTTTATTTTCATGGGTTTGCTTCGTGCAGATGGTTCGAACAGCCGAAATGCAGAAGTTCCGCAAAGATAAAAGAAATCAGAAGGACGAGCGATCGGCCGATGGGTCGCGCGGTTCGGGGAAGAGCCCGTTTCGGAGGAAATCCGTGACCCTCGGCGCAAATTGAGGGTCGAGATACACGTCCGCGTGCCTCCGGCCCGGGACCACCCAGCCTTCCACCTGCTCCTTCCGAGAATTGGAAAGGATGGCCTCCAGGTTCGAGGGGGGGATGAACCTATCTGCCTCGCCGTGGATGAGCAAAGCGGGAACGGCCACTCTCCCTATGCGGTTTTCGGGCGCAAACTCCGCCATTTTCTCCCCCACTTCGGCCTCGATGAACCGGCGAATGAGCCACAGGAAGGGCCAGCGGGGTATGCGGTATCGTTTCAGGTAGAGACCCGTTACCTCGACCGGATCGGAAAATGCCGAGATCGCTACCAGGCAGCGGACGCGGGGATCTTCCGAGGCCGCGACGATTCCGCCTGCCCCGCCGATAGAATGACCGACGAGAGCGATGCGTGAATCATCCACATCACTCCGCCCTTCGACGTAGGAGATCGCCGAGAGGATATCCTCGGAAATTTTCACGAGACTGATGAAGCCGTCTTCTTCGCTGTCCCCATGTCCCCGTGCATCGTAGGCGAAAACGGCGAATCCCGCTTCGTTGAGGTCCCGTGCGACTTTCATCAGGGAGGATGCGCGAAAAGACCATCCGTGTGCGAGAACCACGGCAGGCCACGGATTGTCAGTTAAAGGGGGCGGGATGAACCAGCCGGAGAGAGACTTCCCGCTGCTCGTAAATGAAACCTGTTCATAGGTCATCCCGTAGTCGGCAGGGGTAGCGCCAGAGGGCATCCGCTTCGGTGTTCCGTACCATCTCGTGAAGACGTAGGAAATGCCGACCGTCACTGCGACGGTGATTCCCGCGATCGACAGCAGAACGAAGATGACGCCAGGAATGGTCACCCTGAACCTCCTTGAAAGGGCCGTTCGCTTCCGAAACCTCTATAGAGTAAAGAGAAGCGTTATCGGTAAAACGATTCATCGTAATTTAGTAACCGTTTAGACGAACGTTACAGGTGAAAGGATACGGCAGGCAGCAGCAACCCAACAGGGGGTCAGGTCTACACATTTGACAGACTCGGGATATCTAACGTGTCAAGAGTGTAGACCTGACCCCGATCTTGGTCACTGGTGGCACGAATCTTCAATCCGATTTGCTCACCATTTCCGGGGTCACGTCGCAGGGAACCCTGAGGGAATCCGCTATGGCGGAGAAACTGGAGAAAAGCTCGATCACTTTCTTGGCCTCTCCCACCTCTTCTTCGCTCGCACCCGCCATGAGCGCCATCGCCTCGTGGGCCAGGGAACAGTACTCGCAGCGATGAACGAGGGCGACGGCCATGGCGATCAATTCCTTCGTCTTCCGGTCGAGCCTGCCCTCCGTGAGCATGATCTTTTTCTCCCGGTTCCAGTTAAGCTCCAGCCAGTTGGGGTCTACCGCCGCCTGGGCCTTGAACAGGTTCGGTACCATCCCGAAAGCACCATTTATGTCTTCGTAGATATCCTTGACCTTTCCCGTGGCTTCTTCTTCGTTTAGTAGTTTGGTCATCGTTCCTTCACCTCTCTCTATGAGGCTTGTTCCCTGAACTTTTTTATCTTGGCAGAATTTTCTTTTTCCCACTTTTTCGTCGCTTCGGGCATTTCCCGGCCTACGGATCGCAGGAAAAAAAGGGCCGTCGAGCTCCCGAGATGGGAAAATCGCTTCGATAATTCCCTGCAGAATTTCTCTTCGCCCTGCCGGGAAGCTTCCTCGAGATATTTTTCGAAGGAACCGTGCTTATCCTGTATCTCGAGCATCTCCCGGGCGTTTTTCAGGGTCGCCTCTATCTTCCGGTAGTTTCGAACGATTCCCTCGTCTTTCAACAGTATGTCGAGTTCCGGGTCATCGAACCGGGCCACCTTCTGAATCGAAAAATCGGCGAACGCCTCGCGGAAACCCTCCCATTTGTTTTCGATAACCTTCCAGTTGAACCCGGAACGAAAGATCGCTTTTGTCATCTCTTCGAAGTAGCCGTCATCGTTTACCGGTTTCTTTCCGACTGCACAATATTCCATGAGTCCTCCCTCCCGGAATTTTTATGACCGTTAGATGACCGTTGGTGCGAACTGTTTCACAGAGCTGATCGTTGGCTCCGACGTTCCGGGAACACCAGAACGCAGAAAGCACTACTTTGGTAGTTCGCAGCAGTGCAAATTTCCATTTCCTGAATATCACTCATTATTGAAGTTGCTTGTCCCGGGAACCTATATTGTTGATCGTGTGAGGATCAACCTGCGATAGGAATTGAGAAACTAAAGCTGCACCCTTTTCCCTCACCCTCGCTTTCGACCCAAATCCTTCCCTGATGAGCCTCCACGACCATTCTGCAGAAAGGAAGCCCGAGTCCGCAAAGACCTATCATCGAGCTCGTTTTTCTCACTTCGAGTTGCAGAAATTTGTCAAATATCTTCTTGTGATACTCGGGTTTGATACCTGTCCCGGTGTCGGTTACGGTCACGACAAGTTCTTCTTTTCTTATCTTGCGGTCGATCGTAATACCTATTTTCCCTTTTTCGGATGTGTGCCTGATCGCGTTTCCAAGCAGGTTGCCGATGACTCTCTTCACGAGGTTGCTGTCAACCCAAACCGGTGTCACATTGTCCGCGCTATTTAAGGAAAGGAAAATATCCTTCGCCTCGATTCTGGGGCGGAACAGATTTACCACGTCATCGACCAGTTCGATCATGTCAGTTAACTCTTTATTTAATATCAGCTGTCCAATTTCCATCTTGTAAATGTCGAGGATATTTCGCACGAGATTCTCGATCTCGCGGCTGAAACGGATACACTCATTGATCCTCTTCACCTGTTTATCCGATAATCTTTCTTTCTCGAACAGGAGCGTTTCAAGGTGCAGGGTGATGCCGAACAGGGGGTTGTTCAGATCGTGAATGATCATGTGCATCAGATCTTCTTTTGTCTTCTGGTTTGCCGAGAGTTCAGTCAGGCTGTTCTCTAACCTGTCCTGATATGATTTTATCTCGAGAAAAGACTTTATTCTCAGCAACAGCTCAGTTTGTTCGATCGGTTTGTTCAGAAAATCATCTGCTCCTGCGCTCAAACCTTTCAGGCGGTCTTCCATGCTGTCCAATCCTGTGATCATCAAAATAGGGATGGATTTTGACAGTTCGTCAGCCTTCAGTTTCTTGCATATTTTAAACCCATCTATATCGGGAAGCACGATATCCAGAAGAATCAGATCGGGCTTATTCTTGTTTGCCGCTTCCATTGCATCTTTTCCGTTAAATGCAGCCGAAACCTTATATCCTGCGCGTTGAAGGATATCACTCATTGCACCTACGGTGCTCTCCTCGTCGTCCACAATCAAGATTCTTCCGCTGTTTTCCACGCCATCTCCTTTAGCAGGCAGTGCATTTCTGTTGCTTCTTTTCAGCCGGTTCTGTGCGTTTCGGATTACCGGTTTGTTGCACACTATTCGTTCCTCAAAAATGCCGCAAGCATTGATAAACGCCGATGCACATAAAAATTATCGGTATTTAACAGAGCAACCTTTAGTATGGTATTCACCCCAACCGGGTGCCGGGACGGAGATAATCCGGTTCCGGGATCAAACTTTCGAGCAAACCAGAAATGGGGAACGAGAAACTGTTCTGATGGCTCGAAGAGCCGGGCATCCGAAGGTCCGGAAAAGCCAGAAAGCAGCCACACTGCCAGGGTGGTGATGCGGAATTTAGAATGCGGAGCGCCGAAAGGAAAACCAAGAAGTTGAGAAGTTAAGATGAACTAAGAGGTATGGAATTAAATATTGCGGGGAAATATTTCACATACAATAGATAGTTGTATTAGGATAAATGATTCCAAAGGGGGAAAGAGATTCTTCATGGGTTCACCACGTAATAATTCGATAGTATTTCGTTCATTAAACGGACATTCTCCCTTCTGGAACGTTACGTTCTCAGGGGCCGTTGACGAACATGTGGGCTACGAGCTCGACGATGTGGGTCTCGTGCTCGATAAGACCCTGCGTGCTACCCGGGAAGGGCTTTTTGCAGCGGGCTTTATCTCCTACGAAGCGTCCCCCGCCTTCGATTCAGCCATGCCAGGCAAAGAATCCGGGGAGTTCCCGAAGATCTGGTTCCAGACATTTGAGGCAATGGTGCCCGGGTCGACTCCACCCGGTGGGAAGGGGAACTTCTTTGTGTCGAGGCTTCAGCCCGAAATTTCCGTCGCTCAGTATCTGGAGAAAGTGAGAAGAATTAAAGAGTATCTTCGCGTAGGCGAAACGTACCAGGTAAATTTCACCTACCGGCTCCTTGCGGAGTTCGCCGGCTGCGAAATGTCCCTGTTTAACCGTCTCTGTGAATCGGAAACTTCTCCTTACGCCGCATATATCGATTGCGGAAGGTACGCGATCCTGTCCATATCTCCGGAACTCTTCTTTCACCGCAAAGGCAGAACGATCAGGACGAAACCGATGAAGGGGACCATGCCCCGGGACGATGACGCGGAGAGGGACCGGGAAAACTTTGTTGCGTTGAAAAACTCTCCCAAGGATATTAGCGAGAACCTGATGATCGTCGATCTTCTGAGAAACGACCTGGGGAAGATTTCCGTGGCCGGGAGCGTGATTGCGCCATCTCTTTTCACCGTGGAGAAATATCGGACCGTGTACCAGATGACATCGGAGGTCGTTTCGACGCTGCGTGAGGATATCTGCGTGAAAGATGTAATGGGCTCTCTCTTTCCCTGCGGCTCGGTAACCGGTGCTCCGAAAATCAGGAGCATGGAGATAATCGACGAGCTGGAGAGGTCCCCGCGGGATATTTATACGGGTTCCATCGGGTATCTGACACCTGACGGGGAGGCGGTTTTCAACGTAGCGATCAGGACGGCCTTGATCGACCGGGAGAAAAAAACGCTCCGGTACGGGACCGGCGGCGGGATCGTCTATGACTCCACGCCGGAGGATGAGTATGAGGAGAGCAGGACGAAATCGTTCTTCGTACGGAGCGTGCGGCCTACGTTCTGGCTGATCGAAACCATCCTGTATGAGCGAGAAGGGGGGCTCTTCCTTCTCACCGAACACCTGGAGAGACTTAAGAGATCCGCCGCCTATTTCGGCTTTCCGTTTGAAGGGTCAGAGATCGCCGGGGAGATAGATCGGGCGGTAAAAGGTATCGATCGGCCCCGGGTGAAGATTCGGGTCCTTCTCGGCCCGGATGGGGAAATAGAGGTGAGGGGGACGGAACTTTCGCCCCCGGGTCCCGGGACGACCCGCAAAGTGAAAATCTACCGGAAGCCCGTCGACAGGGACGATATATTCCTCTATCACAAAACGACGGTGAGAGATCTGTTCGATAATGCCCGCAAAGACCATCCGGAAGTAGACGACCTCGTCTTCATAAACCGGAAGGGAGAGGTTACTGAAACCTCGATCGCCAACATCGTCGTCGAAAAAGATGGCCGGTTGGTTACTCCCCCTGTCAGCTCGGGCCTTCTTCCCGGTACGTTCAGGGAGAAGCTCCTTCGAGACGGTACCATCGAAGAGAAGGTGCTGACAAAGGAAGATCTGGCTGGGGCAGATACAGTATATCTGATAAACTCGGTCCGGAAGTGGCAACTAGCGGAAATCATCCCGTGAGTTCAGAAAGCAGAGAGTAGAACAACAAAAAATCTAAAAGCACAAAATCCCAAAAGCAGATAACCCAAATTATGCAAATCGGCGGGTCGGCGGTCCTACCAGTTCTCCAGACTCCCCCGGTAAAGTTCCTTTGCGTCTTCCAGTTCTACCCTGCGGGGGGACATGGTGAGGAGGCGCTGGACCTGCATTGCCGCCTCAGAGAGCTCGTCGATGTCCTTTTCGTCAAACCCCACGTATTTGAGACCCCGGGCGAGATTTAAGTCTTCCATGAGGTCTCTCAGCCCCTCGCCCGCCATAAACGCCGCCTCCCGGGTATTCAGGCCTTCGGTGTCCTGGCCCAGCCACCGGGCCACGTTCGCCAGCTTCTCTTCCGCAGCAGGGGCGAGAAACTCCAGGCCCTTTGGCCCGGTAAGAGACACGGCTATGCCGTGGGGCAGCTCATGGTTTCTCCCGGCGATCGGATAGGCCAGCGCGTGGGGAACGTGCACTCCCGCGTTGCCGAAGGCGCCTCCCAGGTGAGTCGCAAGGAGCATCTTCTCCCGCGCTTCCAGATCATAGGGCTGGTAAAAGGCGCGCCTGAGATACTTCCCCACCAGCTTGATGCTCTCTTCCACGAAGAGGTCCGAGACGGGGTTCGAGCCGATGTAGACGGGCCGCTTATCGGGAGATACAGGGCGGGGCCGCGAATAGTAGGGGATGGACGTGTAGGCCTCGATGGAGTGGAGCAGGGTGTCGAGCCCCGTGGACCCCGTGTAGTAGGGGTCGAGGGTAATCGTGAGGGTGGGGTCCAAAATGGCCAGGTTCGGCACCAGGTACGGGTGGGATATGCCCACTTTAAGCTTTTCCTTCGTAAGATCCACGACGGCCACGGGGGTGTTTTCGCTCCCCGTGCCGGATGTGGTGGGCACGCCGATCATCGGCTTCACCGGGCCGGGGACCTCCTTCCCCTTTCCCGTGGGGGCCGCGATGAAGTCATAGAAATCAGCCGGGTATGTTGTGTAGAGGTTTATCATCTTCGCCATGTCGATGCTGCTGCCGCCGCCGATGCCGATGACCCCTTCGAACTTTTTGGTTTTCGCGAACTCGATCGCTTCCAGCACGCCCGTGTCGGTGGGCTCGATGGGGGTCTTATCATAGATCTCGACGCCGATGCCATATTCATCCAGGTACTTCGCGCAGGTCGTTATGATCTCCGTGTTCGCTCTAATGTTCTCGTCGGTGACTAAGAGGACCGAGGAAAGGCCCATCTTTTTCACGTCGTAACCGATCTCGCGAATGACCCCGTTTCCGAACTTCACGGTGACGTTGCGAACCGTAAAAACCGTGTCATGGGGGGATCTGTATTCGAACATAACGACCTCCTTGTTACCGGGAGTTAAATGCTCCTCGCGCCACTTTTATCATACTACCTCACCCGTGCTCCCTGTTTGGTTCTTCCCGATTATCTCTCCTCTCTCGATGGTGTAGGAGCTCTCCATGAGATCCGCCGAAAACGTGTCGTCCGAGGCGGAAAGCAGGATGGAGATCCCCTCCACCTTGAGGGTGCGCAGCACCTCCGCCAGGCGCATGGCAAGCGCCGGCGCCACCCCCTCGAAGGGTTCGTCGAGCAGCAGGAGCTTCTCCCCGATGATCATCGCCCGTGCCAGCGCCACGAGCTTCAGCTGTCCGCCGGATAGCTGCAGCGCCTTACGATTGGACATGGCCTTAACTTCCGGCATGAGCTCGTACACCCAGGCGAGCCGGTTATTGAAATCGGTTGCAGCCGTTGCCCACAGGGGGAGCAGGACGTTTTCCTCCACCGAGAGATCGGGGATGAGTCTCCTGTCTTCGGGCATGTACCCTACGCAAAGTCCGGGCCGCGTGTGGGCTTTCATCCCCGTCACCTCCGAGCCCCCGATAAAGATCTGCCCCGATTCGACTTTCGTAAGCCCCATGATCGTTCTTATGAGCGTCGTCTTACCCGCGCCGTTTCTCCCGATGACGCCTGCAATCGACCCTGTTCCCACATCCAGGGATACGTCTCTCAAGATGTGGGTCTTCTGAAAGAAAACGTTCAGATTCGTTACTTTCAGCATGGTCACCCTTCCTCGTTCGCCGCTGGTTTCGAGCCGATCACGTATCTGATGACCTCCTCGTTTTTGACCACTTCGCCGGCTGGCCCGTCGGCGATGACCCTCCCGTCGTAGAAGGCGATGATCCGGTCGGTGTAGTTTTTTACGATATCCATGTCGTGCTCGATGAAGATCGTCGCCGCGCCCGTTTTTTTCACGCTCTCCATGATGGTGTCCATCAGGGGGAATTTCTCGTGGATCGCCACGCCGCTCGTGGGCTCATCGAGCAGGAGCAGATTGGTGGGCCCCATCATGGCCATGGCGATGTCGAGGAGTTTGCGCACCCCCTGGGGCAGCGTCGACACCGCTTCGTGAGCGTAGTCGCTGATGCCGAACTCCTCGAGCGTGGCTATTACCCGGTCCTGGAATCCCTTTTCCTTGAAGGGGCGCGTGAGGCGGATCAGGGGGTTGTTCAGCAGCGTGCAGGAAACCATGAGGTTCTCCCACACGTCCATGTCCGGAAAGAGCTGGGTGATCTGGAAGGAGCGGCAGATGCCCATGCGGATGATTTTCCGCGGCGGCAGTCCCGTGATATCCCTTCCCTGGAAGCGGACGGACCCTGCCGTTGGCTTCACGTACCCGGTGATGATGTTCACGAAGGTGGTTTTTCCGGCGCCGTTTGCCCCGATGATGCCCACCACCTCTTCCTCGCCGATCGTAACGTTTATTTCCTCGGCGGCTATCACCGCACCGAAGTTTTTCGAGAGGTTATTTACCTTAAGGAGCGCTTTCATAGCTTGTCCTTTTCGTCTTGAGCCGTGCGATGATCGACCAGAGTCCCTCGGGGAGGAAGAGGATTATAAGCAGCAGCACGATGCCGAGCAGCATCTGCCAGATGTAGGGGGCAAGATCAAGGGCGTAGGTGCGCAGTATCTGAAACAGGACGGAGGCAATTACGGGCGCCGCCACGTGGCTCACGCCCCCAAGTAGCGCCACGAAGACGAACTCGCCCGACGTGGTCCAATAAGCCAGCTCGGGGTCCACGTGCCCCGAAGCATATGCGATGAGGGTCCCGCCGATAGAGGCGAGGACGCCGGCTAGGATGTATGTGGAGTAGATGATCACCTTCGGTGAGGCGCCCAGATACTCCACCCGGATCTCGTTCAGACGTATGGCCACTCCGGCGTACCCAAATCCGGATCTGAAATAGCGGTGGACGAAAACCGCAACGAGATAAACGACGATGCAGGTGACAAAGGGCAGCGATAGCCCGGGGTCTACCATGTCCGGTGAGATGCCGAAAATGTGCGGGGGAGAGACGTTGAACCCGTCGCTCCCCCCAAGTGTCGGATTTTTGACGATGACGCTGTAGAGGATCATGGACACGGCCAGCGTCAGCATGGCGAAAAAGATCTCCCGGTAGTTGCACAGAAGGAGCCCGATGAGACCGCCTGCAGCGATGGAGATGGCGATGGAGATGAGAAGCACCAGGGAGATATCCGTTATGCCGAAGTAGTTGCTCGCGATGCCGGCCGTGTATCCTCCGATGCAGTAGAAAAACCCCTGCCCGAAGGAGACCAGGCCCGAGCGCATCAGCACCACGACCCCGATCACCACCAGGGACCTGGCAAGCGACACCATGACGAGAAAGGCGAGCCATTTCGGCATGACGAAGTTCGCAGCTAAAAGCAGGAAGAACCCCAGGGTCAGAAGGGGGATCGTCCTGTCCTTCCCGATCCTCATATCTTCCTCTCTTTTGCCCGCACGAATATCCCTTCGGGCCGAACGGCGAGCACCGTCGCCATGATCACGAAGATGACCAGGACCTCTCCCTGGGGGATGAGGTGCACTGCCGCAGCTCTCGTGATCCCTATGAGCAAGGATCCCAGGAGCGCTCCGCCGATGCTCCCCAGGCCCCCGGTGACCACGACGGCGAAGGCGATGACGATCACCTCTATGCCCATGCCGGGGACCACCGAAAGAGATGGGGCAATCAGCCCGCCGGCGATGGCAGCGAGGATGCTCCCGATGGCGAAGGTTGCGGCGAATATGGCGGGCACGTTGATGCCCATGGCCATGCTGACTTCCCGGTCATGGATGACGGCCCGAAGCAGCTTCCCGTATCGCGTTTTATTTAAACCGTACCAGAGCAGAAACCCGATGAAGACCGCCACGGCAATGAGGGCGAGGTCGTAGTTTGCGAAGGGAATGCCGATGATGCTCGTCCTTCCCAGCGCCTTGTAGGGCTGGATGGCGAAATAGGCGTCCACCCCCCAGATGAGCTTGATGGCATCCTCCAGGATGAGCAGGACCGCGTAGGTGACGAGCAGGATGATCACCTCGTCTTTTCCGTAGACAAAGCGCAGGATCCCCCGCTCGATCAGGACTCCGGCGATGAGCCCCATGGCCATCGCGCAGAATATGAACAGGGCGTAGCTCGCAGCAGGTGGATATCCGGTGGCGAAGTACCATCCCACCACCGACGCGGAAGCGTAGGCGCCCACGGCATACAGGCTGCCGTGGGCCATGTTGAGTATCCTCATCACCCCGTAGATGAGGGTGAGACCTGCAGACACCAGGAACAGCCAGGATGAGTAGATCAGTCCGTCGATCAGGATGACGAGCAGCAGCTTCATGTGGTAAGCCCTGCCCTGCTTATTCGCATTTGGCTCCTTTCATCCCTCCCTTGATCCAATCACCGCTCGATATCCCGTCCGGCGGGCTCACGCAGTCGGCGGGAAAGCGCTTTACGTTTTTCACCGTCGGTTTGCCGTCTTTCTTGGTGAACTGCCCGTAGGCGGTTTCCTGCACCGCCTGGTGGCCTTTGCCGATTTTCAGCTTCACCGTGCCGCTCGGGGCCTCGTACTCGAGATTTTCAAACGCTTTTATGACGTCTGCAGTGGTGAAGTCGGCCTTTGCAGCTGCCGCTTTTTCGATGGCCGTCTTGAGCCCGAGAAAGGCCTGGGCCATCTTGTAGGACGGGTACGTGGGCGGTGTATCGAAGCGCTTGGTGTAGTTATCGCGGAACCAGGTGTTCAGCGCGCTCTCGGGAGCATACACGCCGAAGGGTCCCCGTCCCCCGATTATCGTGCCCTCCGGGATATCCTGGCGGAACATGGCCGTCTCGCCGGTGGTCAGCACGCCGGTCTGGTCATCGAAGAGCCCGCGGGCGCTCCCCTGGAGGACGAAGGCTTCCATGTCGCCGCCCCAGAAGCTCGAGTGTATGAAGTCGGCCTTGTTCACCGTGAGCGACGATATTTCCGCCCCGTACTGGCCCTTGTACAGTTTGGGAAACAGCTCGTTTTTGACTTCCACGTCGGGTTTTAGCACTTTCAGGGTGCTGATAAAATCGCTCCACGAGTCGTGGCCCCAGGCGTAGTCCTGGTTGATGCCCGACACGGCTTTAAGGTCGGGCTTCATGTCCAGTATGTAGCGGGCGGCGCCCACGTTGTCGATGGTGGCGGTGGGGCCGGTGCGGAAGACGTAGGTGTAGGACGCTTCCTCGAAAATCCGGGGGGTGCCGCAGTCAAACAGCACCGTCAAGGCCTTCAGCTCTTCCGCCACGGGGGCGATTGCCAGGCAGTGGCCGCTGGAGATGTAGCCGATCACGGCGTCCACCTTCTTCTGCTGCACCAGGTTCCGAAATTCCGTCACCTGCTCCGTGGCGCCTCCTGCCTCGTCGATGAGTACCACCTCGATTGTCTTTCCCGCAAACCCTTTCGTGGCATAGGGGGCGGGAACCGTGCCTGCATTCAACGCGTCTACGATCACATCAGCGGCATTTTTCGCAGGGATTCCGAACGGGCCTGCCGCGCCACCGGATAAAAACGTGACGACACCTACCTTGTAGGTGTCCGCCGCAAGAGCCTGGCCCGTGAAGAAGAACGTGGCCAGCGCGAGAAACAGAACTCCCAGTTTTCTTACCGATCCCCTCATGTTACACCTCCTCTTTTTGGATCACTCTCTTTGTGCGAGTGTCGTGATACTTCCCGGAGAAATCGTGAAGGGGAGGCGCTCGAATTGTCGATATCCAAAACGTATCCCCCTCTCTCTCCTGATACCCTTTACGTTATTCGGAATATCTAAAAAGCATTCTAACAAAATATTTTTCAATATACCAAAAGAGGATGCCCAACATCCGCAAAAACCAGAAAAAAAGGGGTCAGGTCTACACGCTTGACAGATCAAACGAGTTCCGAATTTCGAGGGCACTAAGAAGAATCGTTTTTCGCTGAACACCATTCTTATTGTTTATTGTAGAGAATATCGTGCTCGTGACAGCAAAAAGGGTATGATTAAGCTTTGAATACCGATCCCCTGTGCGGTTTTAATCCATGATCTGGCATCAGCCAGGAATGGAATCGGAATATTTTTCCCTAGTTATGGGCAAATAAAAGGAGGGTGCTATGAAAGGAAAAAGGATCATAATCTTAACGTTAGCTGCACTGTTCGTGTTTGGATTGAGCGAAAACATGTATGCTGAAATGGTGTCTGAGCAGGCTGCGGTATCTGCCTCCAAAACGTGGCTGAATCTTGTTGATGAAGGAAGATACGGAGAAAGCTGGGATGAGGCATCAGAGTTGTTCAAGGAAATGGTTGCCAGAGAGCAGTGGCAAACAACTATAAAGAGCGCCAGGACGCCTTATGGTAGAGTTGTGTCGAGAACACTCAAATCGACGCAGTACGCAACCTCGCTACCCGGCGCGCCGGACGGAAAATATTATGTTTTGCAATATGAAACGTCCTTTGAGAATAAAAAATCCTCTATCGAAACCATCACGCCTAAGTTAGATAAAGATGGAAATTGGAGAGTGTCAGGTTACTACATCAAATAGATGATTCTTCAGGAAGAAGAATCAATGATAATCACCATGCTCGAACGACCGAATGGCCGAAGTTTCATAGCTTCGAAAAACCCGTCCAGCGTCCAAAGTCCGGCAGGACACAGAAAGCAGGCAAGGTGAAAACCAGTGGGCTCGAGCAACCGAGGATTCGAAGGTCAGGAAAAACCTGAAGTTGTAAAGATGAGAAGTTGAGAAAAACCGAATAGCAGAGAGCAGCGCCAACCGCCACGACGGTAATTGGCAGCGTGGTAAATCCTTGCAAGCGATCCAATCAGACGAGAATGTCTTTCTCCCAGCCCAGCTTGATGAGCGATATCCCCTCGGGCCGGCTGTTGCCCAGACCGAACTGAGCGTCGGCCGCTGCTATGTGCCGGGGGGGTGGGCTGATGGGTTTTTCCGTTTTGAAGAATAGATTCCGTTTGGCCTGGATTATCCTGGCCCCGGTCGCGTCGGCTGCTACCGGGTCCTGGCTTACGATCAGGCCACAGTAATGCCAGGTAAACCGGCGGCTGAAATGGTGGGGGCCGGTGCCGTGGAATAGGGGTGTGAGCATCACCAGGATATTGAGCCGCGTTTTTCCCGCAACGTGGGGCAGCTGCCAGATAGCGCCGAGACTCTCGCACCCGTTCCCGTGGTATTCCCGTGGTTCAGGGACGAACATGATGTAGTTTTTAAGGAGTGTGCCAAGGCCCGACCAGTGGTGGGTCCGCATGGGGCGGACATTGATCAGGGCGGTGGACCGTTTGAAGACTGGATTTCCAAGCACCCCCCGGTCATCTGCGGAAATATTCGCTCTCTTGACACCCGCACCTGTGAGGCGCGATCTTATAGATGCCTCGAGCGGCTCCGGAGTGGGGAGGTAGTGCCAGACGTTGCTTTTTATGCCCACGGTATCGCCGGGGTCCACCAGCTTTTTCCACGCGTGAGAGGCGCCGGCTGTATCCATAAGAGCGGTGACAGCCCCGTCCAGCATGTTCGTTAAGATGCTGCGGTCTATCTGCCCTCTGCTGTTAAGGACGTTCTCGTTGCGAACCAGGACAACGCGGCTTTTTTTCCCCCCTGCTCCGTGAGATTTTTCCGCTCGGGGAAGATTTATGAGGCTTCCCAGCGCCAAGTATGATCCGCCGCGGAGTAAATCGCGCCGGGTGATGACTTTTCTCCCTTTTCCCATGCTGCGGTCCCTCCTCCTTTCCGGGTTCCGAATTTTTCGGTTCACGGCATTATCGCAATCGCTACAAGCGGGCCTACGGGAGTCTTTTCACATCTCTTATCAGATCCTCGGCAAACTGCCGGCTGTCGGCCTCGAGCACCACCGTCAGGAGGTTACCCGTTACGGTGGCTGTGGACCACTTCCCGTCTTCAAGATATACAGCCCCTGCTGAAACGTTTTCCGGCAGGTAGTGCCGGAGAAAGCTTCCGTGTGCTTTCGCTGCTGCCGGGCCGTCCGGGTAAAGGACGAGAAGGAGACGGGCGCTTTTTCCATCCCGCCTGTAGGCGGCAAAAACTGCATCAGTGTGCGGCCCAAGGTTCAGGATGTTTTCGTCTGCCAGATAGTAATGGTAGTTCAGCAGCATGTGATGGCGGAGGTAGTGGACGCCCCGGTTTTGAAGGCCTTCCGGTGGGAGCTTGAGGAGGATCTTCGGTTGCGGTCCCTTCTCTTTGATTCCGGAAGCTGCAGCTGTGGCCAGCTCGAGCAAGGCCTTTTTCGCTCCTGAAGTCTCCTCTTCCACGTAGAGCGAGACAAAGAACCGGTCTTTCCAGAAGCTCAGCCAGCCCGGACGGTAAAGTGCCCCCTGGCCCACGTCCAGGGGGT
>JABAOH010080769.1_pt2 | contig 16278 bp, 22 predicted proteins | sample 7062181 | NCBI WGS metagenome assembly JABAOH01 (sample SAMN14538630, study PRJNA623070) | marine sediment metagenome | biome: marine biome [ENVO:00000428]; feature: marine pelagic biome [ENVO:01000023]; material: deep marine sediment [ENVO:00002113]; isolation source: pool of 5 deep marine...
CTACCACGGGCGCGGGATGGGCGACAGGGTCACCTGCGCCGTCACCGGGGGACCGATGGCCCACTTCTTCTCCGCGATCGGTTACGCCGGGGCCCAGATGGGCCCGGACACCGACAACTTCGACACGTTCATCGAGGACCTCCACGGCCTCAGGCTCGACAACATGGGGAAGGGATGGGTGATCTACTAATGCGCCAGATGGTCAAGCTCACGACAAGCCAATACCTCGACCTGGCGGCGATGCCGTACAAAAGGAATAGCCACTCGCCGATCGAGGCCGTGGTGTACGTGGCGGGCGGGTACGGCCGGTGCAGGCATTACCTGCTTTTCAACTACGCCACCAAGACCGGCAAGCGCCACTTCGAGCACTGCGGGATCGACGACGTATGGGAGAAGATGTCCGAGAAGCGGTTCAGGGAGTTCTACGGCGAGTACATGTGGCACGTAGATCCCGAGGACATGCCCGATGACGAGATCAGAGAAAAGCTGATGGAGATGAAGTCGTAATGCCGTCCAGCAGGAAGTTCTTCCGAACGATCGTCCAGGTGGAGGTTCTCTCCGAGGATCACCCAATCAAGTTCGACGACCTCGAGGATCTCAACCACGGGATCTCCCAGGGCGACTGGTCCGGAAAGGTCGAGGTCGTTAAGTCTGAGCCGATCAGCGCCCAGAGAGCTGCCAAGCTCCTGATGGAGCAGGGCAGCGACCCTGGATTCTTCCAGCTCGACGAGAAGGGAGACTAGATTGACGAGTAAGAAGTTGTACGAAGTCTCGGTGGAGTACACCATCTACGCCGTCGAGGAAGACCAGTGGACGGCGGAGCAGACCGCAAGAAGCCACGCTCACCAGGAAGACCCGGACCTCGTCATCGCCAACGAGATCACGATGGAGGACCGGATCGACAAGCGCTGGCTCCACGCCATTCCCTACGGGGACCACGAGCATGACCAGACCTGCCTGGAAATCTTCAGGGATCTCCAGCCGCCAGAACCGCCGTACGAGGACCCGAACCAGATGAAGTTGCCGGGGTGCGAGTAGTGACACCTAGACACTTCTTCGTAACCGTCGAATCCGTCGTCGCCGTCGGCCCCGAGGACGGGGTCGAGGACGAGAACCAGGCGAAGGAGATCGCCCGCCAGAGGCTCATCGAGTGGCTCCAGAAGGACGAGGCCATTCTCTTCGTGGACGAGGAGATCGGCTAATGCCGTTTGAGAACCTGAAGGCCAGATTCCCCGAGGAGGGGAACCTGTGCCTGAAGAACTGCGGCAAGTGCTGCAAGAACGACGCCCCGGTCGAGAAGTCCGAGGCGGAGGAGATCAACCAGTGGCTGTGCGACCACGTCGAGAAGGAAGACCTGATCGCCCAGTTCCATCACTTCGACGAGCACCCCAACCAGTGTCCGTTCCTGAAGCCGGACAAGTCCTGCATGGTGTACCCGGTCAGGCCGACGGTGTGCCGGATGTTCGGCCACCTGCCCGACCTGCCGGGTATGCCCAAGAAGCTCAGCCAGGAATGCCCGGAGGACGTGAAGTTCACCATGATCCCCCAGCAGGAATGGACCGGGATGGAGATGATCCTGTACATGGCCAAGACCCAGGAGGCGTCGATCAAGACGGTCAACTTCCGCACCGTGGAGGTCTTCGACGAGGAAGGCAACCACGCCGTCATCCCCTTCAAGGAGGGGAGCCAGATGGAGAAGATGTCGAAGACGACCGTCTGCACGAAGTGCGAGAAGAAGCTCGACAAGCAGGGCTACCTCCAGGGTGCCCACATCCTGTGCCAGCAGTGCTACGACGACCTGGGAAAGGAGCAGGATGCCAAACCCTAACATCAACTGTCTCGAGGGCATGAAGTGCCCGAACAAGAAGTGCGACGAACCGTACGGGCCGTTCCATATCGCAATCCAGGCGTGCATTCTCGTCTTCGACGACGGGACCGATGGGGCATGCGGAGACACCGAGTGGGACGACGACAGCTTCATCGAGTGCAACTCGTGCCACCACTCCGGGAAAGTCAAGGACTTCAAGGAGGAGAACCAGGATGGGAAAGAAGATCACGTTCACGGTGCCGAAAAAGCTGTACGCCTACCGGAGGCTCCGGGACAAGGGGAAGTACAAGCCCTACTCCCAGTACAAGGAGAGGGTTCTCCTCCTGGCCATGGAAGCCGGATGGAAGGGCAGGCTGACTGCACTGAAGGACTATCCGATACGCCTGAGCGTGATCGGCCACTGGAACAAGAACCCAAGGATGGACTGGAGTAACCTGTTCAAGGGCGTGGAAGACGCGCTCTTTGAGCAGGACCAGTTCGTCAAGCCAGGAAGACACTCCGACCACGTCTGGGATTTCGGGAAGGAGGAAGCGATCGTGATACTGGAATTCTGATGAAGAGCATCGACGGATACATCCGCAACCACCCCGAGGACGCCAAGAGCGTTGCGCTCGCCATCAGGGAAGGGCCGACGTTCTTCTCGTGGACTGACGGGGCCACCCACTACGACTTCTGGATGCTTCCCTCGAAGGACCTCCACATCGTTTGGGAGGCCCTGGGGAAGATCCAGTGCGGGCTCCGGCACGGGATGGTCCTCGTGGCCATCTCGCAGATTGGGGCTTTTCACTTCGATCTCCTGAGCGGCACCGAGAAGTTCTCCGGGAAGTACGTCTGGGAGAAGCTCACACTGCGAGGGGACTACGATCAGGGCGCAACGAAAACGCCCAACGACATCGCCGAGTTGCTCACCATGATCAGCCAGGCGTCAGCCAAGATCAGAAACATCGTCGTATGACGAACGACCCGGTCGCCGAGGGGCATCACGAGAAGTGTCAGCTCTTCGTCGCCGCCAACTGTGCCATCCCAATCGAATGCAAACACGGGTATGACGTCTGCCCGGAATGCGACCCCTGCACCTGCCCCAAAGAGAAAGCGAGAAACATAATCGTATGATGACGAAGGAGCAGGCGCTCGAGACGATCGAGCACCTCTCAAACACCGCCACAGCCGCCATGAAGAAGGACCGAAGGCATGCCTTCCTGGCGGTCATCTACTTCGACGACCCGAAGGAGGGCCTCCAGCCGTGCCTCATGGACATGGACCCCTTGCTCCAGGAAGCCGACAGGCTCTGGGATGAGGGGATGCGGGAGGGCTTCGAGAACGCCAAGGATATCATGCGCTCCCTCCTGAAGGCCCGGATCAAGAAGGTGGATGCCCACGGAATCGCCATCGTCGGCGAGGCCTGGCAGAAGCACATCAACGCCAAGAAGTACCCCATCCTTGGAGGCGACGACCCGTCGAAGGGTCGCCGCATCCTCCCCAACCCGAGGGAGTTTGACGACAAGACGGAGATCCTCATCCTGAGCTGGGAGATCAAGCTCCAGGAGGGCGGAATTCTCCGCGGCAGCCGTGCCTGGGAGATATTCAGGCTCGGAACCGTCGTTACCCTCGGCCAGCCCACCGATACCGAAGGGGTCACCGGACCCGAGGCCCGGACCGGAAATCTCATCGAGTAATCGATTTTCATTGTTGCTTTAAGAAACAATAGCGGTTATAAGAGGGGGATGCCAACCCCCAGGAGGATACTATGCAGAAGAAGATCCCTATTATCGTTGTCGGCGGGGACGACCGGAACATTCCGGAGAAACTCCTCGACCGACTGGACATCACCCACGTTCAGGTTGATGCCAAGGACATCGGAAACGCCACAGCTGTTGACGCCGTTGCGATCATCGCCCTTCGATGGATATCCAGCCAGCTTTGGGACAAGGCCCGCGAGCTGGCGTCGAAGCGGAAGATTCCGATCGCGCGAGCCCGCACGGGGAATTACATCCTCGATTCCATGATGAAGTACAAGTCCTTAAAGAAGTTGCTCGACGAACAGGAGATCAGTGGTAACGGAAATGGCACCACGAAGACCGAACCGGAGACCAAGACAGAAGAACTGAAGTCAGAACCCGAAGTCGAGACCTCAGGGCTAGATCTCGACGAACTCAAGAAGCGGTATCTCGACAAGCTGAAGGAGCAGGTCAAGGGCGCTCTGAAGCCCGGTGAGCGTATCGACGGCGACCAGCTCTGCGAGCTGCTTTCAGGAGACGACCTCGTCGGACTCCCGGCCGCGGACATCGCCAAGCTCCTGCCCATCCTCGACCTCCATTCCATCCTCTGCAACGAGGTCGGCAACACCTGGGTCCTCATCTGGTCGGCGGACGGAAGCTACGTCCACGAACCCAGCACCGAGGAAGCCCCCAAGCCGGAACCCAAGCCGGAACCGAAACCGAAGGTCAACCGCGTGGATGCCATGGTCGAGATGGTCATGGGTCTCCCGCCCGGACCGTACGAGTCCCTGTACCAGATCTCCCAGGTTCTGGGGGAGTACAAGGAGTTCGTCACGCAGGAAGGGAACCCGATCAGCAGCACGTACGCCCAGAAGGTCGTGAAGGAGGCCCACGAGGTCGAGATCATCACGATGAAAGACGGGCGGTACTTCATCGAGCACGACGAGAAGGTCAAGCTCGAACGCCGCGAACAGCCCAAGCCGAAACAGCCTCCGACCAAGCGCTACGAGCTGGGCAAGGCCCCGCCCGAGCCGGAGGCACAGGACCAGTCAGGCAAGAAGGAAGTCTACACCGACTCGGAGATGCGGAACGTTCTCACTCCCGCCCCGAAGGTCAATCTCATGCCGGGCGTCATCGACGTCGTCCGGACCTTGTTCCCTCCGAAGGTGTGGCAGGATGCCGCCTACCGGGCCATCCACAAGCGCCTCGACCGGAAGGGCTACAAGCGAGAGCCGATCGACCCGGACCTACTCTCACAGGAAGAGTGGGACGGGTACGCCTGGGAAAGCCTCAAGGGTTTGNNATCGCGCCCTCTCTCACCGACGCGATGCGCGACGAGTCGTGCATCTGCTTCGACTGCAAGCGGAACTTCGTGTTCACGAAGGGCCAGAAGCAGTTCCTCATGGAAAAGTTCGGCGAGTACAAGACGCCCCGCCGCTGCCCGCAGTGTAACGAGGCACGCAAGCGGGGCGACGAATACAAAGCCTAACCCATGACGAAGAAGCGGACCAAGATCGGGCACAAGGAGATTCGCGTCTCCCCCGAGTACCTCGCGAAGCTGAGGGCTCGGGTCATGGAGGTGAAGACTCCCCAGATGTCCTGGGCTACCGTGGCCGAGAAGCTGGCCGGGGAGTTCAAGGACGTCTCACTCAGGACCCTAACGGAGCACGTGGTCATCTGCGGAAGGGCCACGGACTACCTCTTCGGTCTCTACGCAGACGAGAAGATCAGCCTCGGCATATTCTCGGAGATCATGCGGGGAAACCTGGATGATTCCACCCGGGAATTGCTCGCCAAAGATGTTCTTCGTCTCGGGATGACCCCTACACATATATCGGCATTCAAGAAGGTGGTGGACAAATGCGACTACGCCACGGCCATCAACCGCGCGATGGGCAAGATCCCCGTCTCCGAACGAATGGAGAAGGCCAGGAAATCCACCAGGGAGCTGGTGGACCTGGACGAGGAGATCGCCGACCTCGCATTCCGCCTTCAGTCACGGATACTTTTGGCTGAGAACCTCATGCCAAAGACCTTGCTTGGGTCGAACCAGGCAAGGGCCAAGATCTTCAAGGCCGTATGGGACGTCGTTCAGGCGGCGAAAATCACCGTCGAGTTCGGCGAAGCCCGGATCAAGCGGTACCTCACGGAACTGCAACAGCGCGAACAGTCGGAAATTAATCTGGCCGAAGGCCAGGGAAGGATTGGTGATACAAATGAGCGCGACTCCTAGCACTCCCAAGGGTTCCTGTGGAACCCTCCCCAAGTACGTCCAGATGTTCGACGGTTTCTTCCGTCGGCCTCTTATCCAGATGCAGTCCCAGATCGACCCCAAGGTAAAGTACCCGGTCCAGCACAAGGTCGGGCGCGACGCCGGGGTCTACACGATTCCCAAGCTCCTCAAGGCGACCAAGCTCAGCATCGAGATGGCCGCCGAGATCAAGCGGGTTCGCCGACCCTTTAAGGGTGATCCTGACGAGGCCGCGCGGCTTACCCGCTTCGTGGAGAACGACTACTGGTCCTACATCAAGGGCAACCTGAAGGACTACATCAAGTGGCTCGGGCGCGTCTTCTACAAGGAAGTCGGCCTGATCCCGCGGATGGAGGGAATCCCCGTCAACGACGACGTGGACTGCAACGAGTTCTACATCCAGTACATGGAAACCGCGGACAAGATCCCGGTCGTGTACACGGACAAGCGCGAGGTGAACCTCTCGATCTGCGTCGCCGAGAAGGGCGTCCGCCCGTCCTGGCGCAAGCGCGAGGCCACCATCAAGACCGCCAAGCAGCACCGGAAGCACGGCGGCCTCACCAGGGCCGAACGGCACCAGCTCGAGACGATGATCCGGGGCGAAGACGTTCCGGGTCTCTTCTACGAGGGCTCCTAGTCAATCTCCCGGGGGGCCAGGGTTAAACGCCCTGGCCCTCCGACTTTGGAGGGAACGATTCATGCCCTGTAACGGCGGACCACACGGCGGGGGGAGCTACCCCGTCTACATCCACGGCGACGACTGTCGCTGCTCCAAGTGCCGCAAGAAGAAGGCCGGGTAGAATACCTGGTGCGACCGGGGTTGGGGGAGATAGCGGGTGTCATCCGGGACTCAAGACACGAGGACCGTCCAGGCCCCGCTACTCCCTTCCCCTTTTTTGCCTCCGTGGCGTTCAGTTGCTATACTACTTCCATGCCCATCAGCGAAGAGCGGATCCAGAAGCGCTACGAGATCCGGAAGGATCAGGTAGAGGCCAAGGACGTCCTGATGTGCAAGCTCCGGGACAAGATCAAGAAGGGCTACGTCCCCTCCAAGCCAGAAGAGTTCGCTGGCGTCCTCCGGCTGGTCTCCGAGTACGAGAAGCTGGTCGGCGGGATGGAGGAGTGCCAGGAGATCCTGGATAAGTTGTCGGAGGAGAAGCCCATGACCATGGAGAAATTCGGCGTCGAGTGCAACAACGAGCACAACCCGACCTCTCCGCACATGGAGAAGAAGGCGTCGGGCGAGGTCCAGTGCCGTCACTGCGGGAAGAAGTTCTCCTCGATCAATGTGGCCGACGAGACCAAGCTGGACGAGAAGGTCGGCACCGAGCCGAAGAAGCCCACCAAGGGCGACGTCGAGAAGATGTTCAACATGTAGGGTGGCGGATGGCCGATANNNNACCCATCCTGCTCGGCGCATTCGTGAAGTTCCTGAGGGAGCGCGGACAGTACGTGGACCCGGGCAACCTCAAGGAGCAGTTCTCGGAGACGAGTACCGTCTTCGACAAGAACAAGGTCCCGATCGAGGTGACGAAGTGCCTCGTGTGCGGGAAGGACGACTACGAGGTGAAGTCCGAGGACTAAGACTTCTCCATCACCTCGGTCTCGAGCGCCACGTTCCCCAGCACCCGCTTCATCTTCCGGAAAGCCGTGTACTCGATCTGCGCCACGCGAGTCTTCGAGTAGCCGGTGCCGCGGCTGACGGCGTCCATCGAGAAGGGTGGCTTCGAGGCGATCGCGCAGATGGCGACGTGGAACTCCTCTCCGTCGTGACACCCGCTGTCCTTCACGCGGAACGGGCACTCGTCCATCCTCCGCCAGGACCGGACGATCTCCATCGCCATCATGAGGTTACGGAAGTCGTTCGGTAGCTGCATGGATTCGAGAAGGGCATCCGGAGACTTGAACACCGCGCAGGACCTGCGGCCCACGCACGCCGTAATGAGTTTGATCATCGCTCCCCCGTACTTCTATGCAGGCGTCTTGAGGGGTCCGCCCACTGTTGCCCCGTAAGCAATCCCCGGGATGGGGTTCCACCCCGCAACGTCTGACTTCCACCCCTCCGCCACGCCCTTCGAGAGCGTATCCTTCAGCCTTCTGTATGAGAGAGACGCCATCCAGTCCTTCCTGGCGAACGGCACAACCTCCACCCCGCGGAACACGGGCTTGTACTGGATCGGGTTCGTGTTGGCCTGGACCTGATGCCGACCCATCTTCTGGAGCTTCGCGATGTCCTCGTCCGTCAGGATCTTCTCGATGCCGCCCAGCTGGTCGATCTCCTCCATGAGCATCGACCCCTTGGCCAGGTTGAGCGCAACCGGGATGACGTTCTTCCTGTTCTCTGCCCGCACCAGGTTGAGAGGCACGACGTCCCCCTCGATGTAGTCCGTCCGGTTTCCGGAGTCCGTGACAATCGCGCTGTCGGTCACGTTCCGGACGACCGTCTCGATGTGCTTCTTTCTGACGGATCCGTTGTAGATGTCGTAGATCTCGTCCACCATGTACCTTCGGGCCGCGTCAATTCCCTTCGTGTCGAGGAGATCCCGAGGGTCGATCAAACCCTGCGAAACCCTGTCCCCGGGGTTAAGCTTCTTTCCGGCACGGACTACCGGGTCGAACGGGGTGAAGTTGCTCACACCGTTCACCCTGACGTCGAAGCCGCCGGGAACCTTCTTCACGGAATCCACGACCCCCGGCTCCATCGCCACGAGCGCCTTATCCTTCATATCCTGTGGCATCTGTAGGATCGTTTTGAGCTTCTCGAAGCCGGTCATCGCACCCGCGCCCTTGGCCGTGATCCCCTGGACGTGCTTGGAGCCCAGGACAAGCTGGGTCATGGGCTCCCCGAGAGCCTGGGCCGCGGTGATCCCGATGAATGCTCCGGGCCTGGGGTCCTCGCCGCGCTCGTTCAGCCCGTAGGAGAGTCCGTACGTCCCGTAGGGGTGGGTGGACATGAGCGGGGTGCCCAACTCGATCTTCGCAACGCCCTTGCTCTTCACAGCCTCCCTCATCTGAGCGTTGAAGAGGTCGCCTCGCTTGGCCACGCCGGGAACGTCCTTGGTCACGTACCGGCCGAGAGCCTCCCGGTCATCAACCGCAAAATCCATGCCATGCTCTTCCGGGGGAGCTTCGCCTGGGACGATCCGGTTCTCCATGGCTGTCTGCACCATGGTCTTCGTGAGCGCCCCTGGCTCGGCGGTCGAGATCTTGGTCTCCACGCTGCCGCGCCGGGAACCGTAATTCGACACCCAGTAGTCCACCGGGGTCATCCCGTGGGCGAACCCGGTCCGGACGGGGTGGGGGTTCACTCGGCCGCGAATGTCTTCCACCAGAATCGGGGCCGCCGCCATTTGGGTGACTTGCGCGATGTTGCCGCGCCCACCGGAGGCGACCATCTGGGAGAGGGTGGACCCCTTGGCCTTCATTGTCTTGTCGGTGAGGGTCTTCAGCTCGTCGTACGCCTTCGAGTAGATCTTGACGGCCTTCTCGTCGGCGTCCTTCTGACTCTTAGCCATCGCGATGGCCTGGGCTGCCTGGCGATCGTACTTCTCCAGGACGGCGTCCACCTCGTGCTTCGGGAGGTCCAGGTCGTCGATCCCGACCGTGAGGCCGGACATGTAGGCGTACTCGTTCCCGATGTCCTTCAGGCTGTCCACCATCGGGGCGAGCATCTTGGGGTTCTCCCGGGCCACCTCCTCGATCACGCTGGAGACCGTGCCCTTGTCGAGCATGATGTCCGGGCGTCTGAGGTTCTCCGGGAGCGCCTTGTTGATCAGCATCCGGCCGACGGTCGTCTCCACGCCGCCGACCTGGATGACGTCGGTCTCCTCGATGTCGCCCTCCTGGAAGGCGACCATGGCGTCCACGTCATCCTTGTAGGTCTTCCCGGTCTTCTTCCCCTCCTCCGTGAGCCGGTAGAGCCCGACCTGCGCCTCGTGGCGCGGAGTCACCAGAACCTTCTCGGAGGTGGAGAGCGGGTTCGCCGAGGGCATCATCCTGTAGGACTCGTCCACGGCCTGGTTGGTCACGGGAACGTGGACGCCCATGGTGTCGCCGTCGAAGTCCGCGTTGAACCCCGAGGTCACCAGCTGGTTCAGGTGGATCGACTTCCCGGGCATCAGCCGCGGCTTCATCGCCATGATCCCGTGCTTGTGGAGCGTGGGGGCGCGATTGAGGATCACGGGTCGCTCAGCCATCGCCCGGGTGAGCGCGTCCGCGGCGACGGCGGCGCGGTCCTTGACCAGGACCTCCGCCTCGAGCGGAGCGATTCCCTGGCCGACCAGCTTCTGGATGATGAACGGCTTGAAGATCACCCACGCCATGTCCTCGGGCACGCCGACCTCGTCCATCCCGAGCGTCGGGTTCCCGACGATGGCGGCACGGCCGGACAGCTCCTGCTGCTTACGCAGGACCCGGGAATGGTAGTAGCTGCCCTTCGGGTTTTCCCCGGTCACGATGTCGATTATTCCCCTGTAGTGCTGCGAGGAGATCGGATCACCCACGCCGGAGATCGCCTTGACCGCCTGGTAGAGGTCGGCCCTCTGCGACCTGAGGTGCTCCTCGGGGAGCTGGCCCGAGAGATCCCGGATCTGGTTCTTGATGGCAACCAGGTCCCGGTAGAGGTAGTTCACGTCCGAGACGTTGAGCGTACCGTCGGGAAGAGGGTACACCGGACGCATGATGGGCGGAAGGACCGGAACCTTCTTGATGAAGAGGTCGCCGACGGCGATGTCGTTCTGCTTCATGTTGGTCAGGAAGCGGATCGCCTTGTTGATCGAGTTCAGCTCGCTGCCCTTGGACTTCTTGGCCTGCGTCCTCAGAGCCTTCACGGCCTTGGCCTGGTCCACCGTCTCGAGCATGCGCCGGATGGCCGCCGCCCCCGTGAGGCCACCCGCGGCCACGTCCGCGGCCTTGCCGAACGCATCGACCGTGGCTCGCTCCTCCATGATCTCGTTAAACCGCTTGGCGGTGATCCCGAGGATCCCCCGCATGGCGGGCTCGAAGATCGGGTTCGGAACCTCGTAGGGAAGCTGGATGTGGGACCAGCGCCGACCCATGAGGCCGCCCGTGACGCTCTCGTCGAAGAGGCCGCCCTTCTCCGGCTCCAGGTTCTTCCCGAGGAGCATCCTGGAGTTGTTTACCTCCCCGGCGCTCATCGCCTGGGTCTGGTCGTCGTTGAGCGGCTTCAGCTGAAATTGGGTTCCGCGGCGCTCGACGTTGATCCCCGCGCCCTTCAGGAGCGAGACGAACTTCTCGAACGCGAACGTGGAGGTCGGCGGCGGAAGCGGTTCGTTCATCTGGACCGCCCGCCAGAACTCGTCGTTCTTCCCGGCCTTCACCGTGGCCATGTCCCGGATGTTCGCCAGCGCCCCGTGAGACATCAGGGCCGATAGCTCCATGTGGCCGATGGTCTGGGCACCCTCTCCGCTCTTCGCCGGACGGAGGTCCGCCGTGTAGGCGTTCGACGGATCCCGGGCGTTGAACTTTTCCTTCGAGGAGTGCTCCAGCTTCATGATGAACTGGTTTCCCGTGGCGATCCGACCGATCGAGCGGCCGGTCGATGGGTCTATCAGCTCCTCCGTGTCGGAGAGGCCGTTCTTCTTCAGCTCGGAGNNNNCGGCTTCCCGGTCTTCGCGGCGATCTTACCGGCCTGCGCCTCGTAGATCTGCGCCGGATTCATCCTGGAGATCAGGCCCATCGGGTTCAGGATGATCTCCATCGGCTGCCCGTCCTTGGTCTGGGGCATCTCCGAGTCCGGGACGATCTTGGTCACCAGACCCTTCGCCGCGTACCGGGAGACGACCTTGTCGCCGATCTGGAGCGGCTCGAGCGTCCGGACCATGACCTTGGTCCGCCCGTCCTTGAGCTTCTGGACCCGGACCACCTCACCCTCGAAGGGCTCCTCCCACACCTGGGACGAGTCCGCGTACGGGCGGACAAGGTTCCTGGAGATCCTTCCGAGGACCACGTCCTCCGGGGTCACGTTCTTCTTCGCCAGGTAGACCACCAGGGGGTCTCCGGAGCGGACCCGCTGGCCGACCTTGACCACGCCGTCGGCGTCGAGCTTCTCAAGCTGATCCTTCTTGTACTTAGCCGGGAAGTAGGCCGCATACCTCTCGCGGCCTTTAAGGCCGTCCGCCGTGTCCCGGTGGTCGATCTTGTACATGTGCGAGGAGGTCATCTTCGAGGCGGCGCTCTCGGACATGATGATGCCGTCCTCGTAACCCCAGCCCCGGTACGGGATCCAGGCCACTCGGAGGTTCTTCCCGAGCGCCAGTTTCCCCTGACGGGTGAAGTTGGAGTCGGCAATCAGGTCGCCCTCGGAGACGCTGTCACCCACCTCGACGGAGGGGACGCTCGTCACGAAGCTCCTGGCGTTCAGCGGGAAGTCGTTGTAGATCTGGACAACCCTCTCCCCGGCCTTCCCCTTGATCGTGATGGCGTCCTTCTCAACCTTGGTGACCTTGCCTGACACGGGGGACTTGATCGCGGTAACGCCGCCGATGATGGTGGCGAACGTCTTATCCGGATTCTTCGTGGGCTCAGCGGCGGACTGAACCAGCGGAGCTTCCGGATCCCTGAGCGCGACAGCCTGGTCGTACATCTTCGCCGCCATGAGGCCCCGCCCGCCGTGCATGGCGTTCACGAACGGGACCATGTTGGTCGAGAAGTCGAAGAGGTCAGTGGGGCGCTCGACCACGAGGTCCACCTCGGAGGGCTTGACGGTGGAGACCCTTCCCTCGTGCATCACCTTCACGGTCTTCCCGGCGGGAACGACCTTGCCCTTGGCGTCCTTCCGGTACTCGTTCGGAAACGCGATCCGTTTCCCGTAGACCTCGGGGTGGGGAACCTGGACGAACTTCTGCTTCTTCGGGTCGTAGAGGGTGGCGTTAAGCGTGCCGTCCCCCTTTTTTGCCCCGACGGTGGTGTGCATGACCGCGCCGATGTCCCCCGCCTCCGGGGTGTGCATCGGATCGATCGTGGCGATCATGGAGGGATCCACGTNNGGGATCCACGTCACGCTCTTCTTTCACGACCGCCCGCTTGTTTCCGATCGAGCCCTCCCCGAACACGGTCGTCCGGGTGACTCCGCTCATGAAGTTGACGGGATTCGACTGGCTCGGGTACTGGGAAAGCTGGGAGCGGTTGAAGAAGCTGGTGACCAGGCCGCCGATCTTGTCCGGCTGGACCACGTCTCGGACGGTCTTCTTGTCCCGCATCCGCGTCTTGATCCGGCGCTGAATGCCGACCGCCGCTTTCTCGATACGCTCGGAGAGGATCTCGTCGAAGGTCCGGAACTCCTTGAAGCGGGAGCTGTCGATGTCCGCGTCCTCGTCCCCCGCCAGGACCCGGGATACGTTCTTGAGGGCGTCCAGGACCAGGCCCTTCTGGAAGGTCTTGTACTCGTGTCCGTACTTCGCCTTCGGGACGTCGGGATCCATGGGGACCGCGAAGAGCTGGTTCCGGATCTCCTCGGCGTTCTCTCCGAGGTTGGTGGGCTCCGCCTTTTCCCCCGTGACAATCGTCCGGAGCTTGGCTACGTCCTTCTTCAGGTTCGCCTGGTCCTTCATCCGGTCCAGGTCGTCGAGGCCGAGGGCGTCCACAACCTCGTTGTCCGTGACACCGATCGTGTGCAGGTACGAGTAGAGCGGCACGGTCTTCCCGTCCATGAAGACGGTCCACTCCTTCTCCTTCGGGTCGTAATCGATCGAGTGGTTGTACTTGGAGAACCCGATGGGCATCTTGAAGTGCGCCGTGGTCTCGTTGGGCCTCGCCTTCACGTACACCCCGGGCTTGAACCGGAGCTGGTTGGCGATCTGGAACTCCTCGCCCCCGACGATGAAGGAGTACCGGGGCGTGAGCTTCGGGATGTCCATCAGCCGGATCTTCTTGGAGCGGTTGATCGTCTTCCCGGTTTCCTTGTCCACGAGGGAGATGTCGGCGAAGACCGGGATGGCCCAGCTCTGTCCGTTCATCTTGGCGGTGAGCTGGCTCTCGAGATCGTTGCGATCGAGGTCGTCCTGGGTCCAGATCTTGTTGACGCGGAGCTGCTTCGGCCCGTCTACCGTGAGGGCCGCCTTCAGGCTTACGGCCAGCTTGCCCTTGAGGCTCTCGTAAATGGCGTCGGCATCTATCATTTCAGCTTACTCGGCGTGGGCGTCTGACCTGCGTTCCTGTTCGGTGGCTTCTGGTTCGGGTTGGGACGCTGATCGACACCCTGCGCGGCAAGCATGCGCTCCGAGACGACGCCGTGCAGCTGGGGATTCTGGAGTTGCAGCTTCATCAGCGCCATGTCCCTGGCTGCCGGGTCAAGCTGCTCGAGGGTGCTCACGAACTGCCCGGCCCACATGTCCGGGTTTGCCATCATGTTCCCGTCCCGTTGACGCCTGGCTTGTTGGGCTCGTTCTTGAGGACCCCGCCGGGCGTGCTCTGCCCACCTCCGGGCTGCTGGCCCATGGGGTGCGTGGACATGAGAAGCATCTGGGCCTCGTCCGGGTTGTACCCCATCTGCTGGAACTCGGACATCATGTCGCGCTGACCCTTGGCCTGCTCCATCTGCGCCTTCATCTGGTACTTGAGCTGGGCCAGCATCGCTTCGCCCTCGGCCTCGGCCTGGCCCTTCATCTGCGCCTTCAGGAGCGGGGAACGCTTGTCCGCCTCCTTCGTCATCTTCTCGAACTCCTTGGCCATGCTGTGGCCGAGTTCGGAGACGAGGGTCTCGTCGGAGATCTTGCCCGCCTGGTTCGCCTGCATGAGCAGCGACTTCTGCTGGACGTCATCCACCCACTTCAGGCGGGTCATCGACAGCTCGATGGGCTTGAGCTTCGTCGCCTCGGACACCTTCTTGACGACGAAGTTCATGAGCTGCTGGAGGCCGCGGATGTGGTTGAGGAAGAAGTTCTCGACCATCCGGAAGGTGACCGAGGAGCCGGACCAGCTCATCCCGCCGATCAGGAATTCCTTCGGAACCTGGAGGCCGACGATCATCGTCTCCTGCATGAACCGCATCTCGTCGATGACGGAGAGCGCCTTGGCGTCCCCGCCGATCTGCTGGAAGCCGGTCGGGATCGGGAAGGTGGCGATGTAGTTCGGGTCGCGCCGCCACTTCCGGATCGCGCCCTCGATCTCCTGCCGCCAACGGGCCATCTGGAGGTGGCCGTGCGGATCGAGGTTGGCCTGGGGCAGCGGGTACAGCATCCACATCGGCATGATGTGCTGGTGGTAGAGCGCCTCCCTTGCCTTGAGGAGCGTCTGGTAGTAGTACCGGCTCTTGAGGAGCGGCACGATCAGCGGCATGCCCCAGCCGTTGTCGAAGTAGCTGAAGCTGGGCCTGCGGATGTGGATGATGTTCTCGGGGTCCAGCTCTACGCGAGCGCCTTCCTTCGCGGCCATGATGAAGGACATCGGCGTCTCTTCGAGGACCTTCCGGCGGGCTGCCCAGATCTGCCGCTTGAACTGGTTCGGCAGGTTGTAGTAGTACATCGACTTCCCGGAGATCGGGTTGTACTCGATGTCGATGTGCTGGGGATCCCACCGCACGATGTTCATCCCCACGGTGATCTTCGTCATCGGCTTGTCGATGACCTTCATGGGGATGGGATCTTCCGGCGAGCACTTCTTGCACTTCATATAGAAGCGGAAGTCCTTCAGCTTGAACTCGAACTTCGCGCTCTTCAGGGGGGTCTGCTTGTTGCAGTGGGGGCAGGCAAGGATGCGGATGAACGGGACGTAGAAGGAGGCGATGTAGTTGCCGTAGGCGTGGTAATCCAGCCCGGCCTCCTCGAGTCGCGTTCGGATGGCCAGGTGCTCCTCGAGAACCTTCCGCCACCGGGACCTTAGGTTCTCGTCCTTGTCCTGGTAGATGATGTCGGTGATGGGGAACTGGGCCAGCTTGTACACGGTCGCCGAGATGATCTCGTCGGAGAAGGCATACATCTGGCAGAATTTGAACAGGTCCTTGAGTCGAGGAGGGAGGAAGAGGCTCGCTAAGTCGAAGAACGGGCTCGGGTACCGCTGGCCCGTCTTGAACGATGTATCTGATGCTCTTGGATCTGCCAGTGGATCGGCCATGATTTACCCCAACGGATAGTACGGCCTACAACGTTGGGGCAAACGCCCCGCCTGCTCTCCCTAAGGCTTCCCGCTGCGATTCAGCAGGAGCCAACCCTTCCCCTCGCGGGATGAGGTCCTAACGAGAGAGTATACTTCATTTTTGCCCACTGAGAAGGTTATTTTGTCCGGGCTCGCGGACTGCACTTTCGCCTTGGATCGATCCTTGATCTTCACTTTCCCCGCTCCGTACCCCTTCTCGATCGTCCCTTCCCAGTCGAAGTAGGGGATCGAGTGTGTGCTCTGGAGGACGGCCAGCCGTTTCTCTCCCGGCTTGGGCCAATGCCGGAGCGCCCACGAGTGTCCGTGCCCCGTCGAGGGGTCTCCGAGCCTCAGGTCGAAGTGCTGGCCCGCCTTCTTGGCCTTGTGGG
>JABAOH010149099.1_pt1 | contig 16274 bp, 22 predicted proteins | sample 7062181 | NCBI WGS metagenome assembly JABAOH01 (sample SAMN14538630, study PRJNA623070) | marine sediment metagenome | biome: marine biome [ENVO:00000428]; feature: marine pelagic biome [ENVO:01000023]; material: deep marine sediment [ENVO:00002113]; isolation source: pool of 5 deep marine...
TCACCAGTTGATCCAAATAAGGACAATACGAAATGGAGGAATATTTATACTGAGCCGACAATCACAAGCACAATGATGGGAACGCCTTCCGCGACTTCTCCATATATTGTCGGAGGTGCAGCGAATAGAAATTGGACTGGTTGGCTGAGAGTAGCATATTCAATCGGCGGAACTGGCAATGTCACTTTTTCATTGAATATCGAAGTAAAATAACGGAGGTTCGAAATGAAAGGAATCATAATTACAATTCTCATTCTTATAATTCTGCCGATTTCAGCCTTTGCTTGGCTTGATACTACGGGCGATTCTACAACAGCTGTCAGCACAGGTTACGATGACCATACTATGATGGTTCTTTCTTTTGATAAAGGAACGGATTCTTGGAAGGTAGAAATAACATCCGGAAGCGTGACAGTAACTGGTTCTTCTGTCACAGTAACTAACTTTCCTTCTGATTATCCCGATTCTGTTGCTCAGGCATCTCTATCATCCATCGACGGAAATCTTGAACATTGTGATACAAATGATATTCACATTGGTTCGGGAACTATCTCAGATTCTCGGTTTATTAATCATGTAACGACTGGGACTGCGGGTAAACTGAATTTTAGTGGAAGTATTACTGTAACAGGCTCGAGTGTAACTTCTATTTCCTTTTATTCAGATGGTGGCGATACTGAAATCACAAGTACTTTTATGAGTGGGACCATTTACGCTCTTGATGGAATTCCGATTCCACCTGTTCCCTTTCCTATCCCGATAGCGAATCCAACATTTTTATGCGTATTGCCAGCGAATACAACTTTTTATTATATCATCCCAGGAGCGAAACAGCAATGAAAAAATTTATTATTTTCTTTTGTATTTTTGTTTCGATATCTTTTCTTTATGGATATATGGGCGATGGACTGGGTCCACATCGTGCAAGGAAACCACTCGATTTAAAGGGATTTGATTTGCTCAATGGTGGAACGCTCTATGGAAACCCTGTAGGTGATGGGAGTGGTCTGACTGAAATTATTATCGAAATAACTTGTAAGGCAGGCGAGAATATTTCTGTCGGAGATGTAGTCTATGTATCAGGGGCGGTTGGGCAATTTCCGGAAGTTATGAAAGCAGATGCCTTTAATTCTTCCAAAGATAAAGCCTTCGGAATTGCATCGGAAACTAAAATTTCAGGACAAAATATTCATATAGTTAGAAAAGGGGATGTTTCAGGTTTCAATACTTCTGATTTGACAGAGGGAACTTTAGCTTATCTTGGAGCTACTGGAGACCTCTACGATGATTATCCTTCTTCGGGAGTCGTAGTAGCTATTGGTTATTGTACTTATTCAAATATAGCGCAAGGAAAAATAAGTGTGGATATTGACCCTATTTTGAATTATGCGTCTGGAGGAATAGGGCAGGACTATGATATTCGTATGGGTAAAAATGGAGGGCGTGTTGCTATCGAGGATGGAGATGATAATGTTGTTTTTGCAATTATGCCAGCCTCTGCCGCCGCTCAGGTTGACCCTTTTATTATGGAAGTCACAGACATAAAAGTAAGTTCTTTGACTCCGAGAACGGGAACTGCTGTTACTGTCAATGGTAATCTACAGTTCGACCAGACATTCAGGACTATATCCGCTCCAAGCGGTGGCACTATAACATTTGGAGGGTCGTCTGCTACAGATATTTCAATAAGCAACAATTTAACGCCTGCGCCGGACGGAACAAACTCTTTAGGAAATCTCGGTTATGGCTGGTATCAATTATATATGAAAGGAACCCTGTATCCACGCATAATCGTAGAAAATGCGGGATTCTGCATAGATTTGGATGAAGATGGTGACGACGATTTCGTTATAACAGATTCAAGTGCGAATTTTAATATGAAAATAAAAACTCCTCAAATAACAAGTGGTGATCCTGGCTCTGTAGGCGATACATGGACAAAATTCGGTTCTTCTGATTCATGGGCGACTGCCGGAGTAGGTGGGAATAAAAATAGGGATTGGTCCGTTGGAGCAGAAGGGATTTCATATCCAGCATGGAATTATGCTTCCGATGAAACGATAAGTTATGCTGTTGGGGTGGCATCTATTACCCGCAAGGCAAGTAAATTCGTGAATGGTGCAAAAAAATCCATTACATGGATAAAATGGAATGATGCACAATGGAATGGTTCCGCTATGACGGGAAAATTGTATTTTACCTCTACCGGAACCGCCGAAGGTGTGGTAATATGGGAATTATTGATTTCTTCGTCCAACAATATAAGTGGAACAAGAGAAGCCTTTACGACTTACACATCCACTTGCGGATTTAACGGAACTGCTTACGAATTAAGCTGGGCGACTTTTACAATAACTAATCCCTTGGTAGCCGGTGTTGAGATTTATTATCATCTTTCCGGCGATAGAGGAGCGGGCGGAGACACCTCAAATCAGGATGCACTTTTTAGAAATTTTTCGGGAGATTATGATGTCAATTAGCATTATTTGCATTTTATTTTTATTTCTGATTCCAGCTATCGAAGCTTCACCCGTTTTTGGAATTCAGGGAGTTGTATACTGCGATGAGGTTGCAGACGCTAATCTTATTAATGATGCTATCGAAGTCATTAAAGTATCTTCTCAATGCTGGGTTGGATTCGATAATAGCTCGAATCTATATAATGCTACAAGTGGAACAGGAACTTTAGTTGGCATATATTTTAATTTAAGATTTAATAAAGAATCTGAAAAAGACAATTTTGTTTTTGTTTTGAATAATTTTAAATCTTCCCTTCCTTCGGTTTTCAGAATAGAATATACTACGCATGATTGCCACAACAACGAGGATAAACAATGTTCAAATTTTTTAAAAACTATATTGGATTAAGCTTAATTTTCATCCTGTCAGTCAATTCCTTTGCTGCAATATACGGGGATGGGGATGATAAATATATAATAAGTGGTTCGACTTCTTTTCTGCCTGGGAATTTATCTGGAACGGATACCTGGGCGATGACTTTTTGGTTGTATCTTATGAAATCCCCTTCTTATCCTTATGGTAGTTATGCGATAGCTTCGAGCAAAAAACGTTGTTATGCTGAAGTATACCCGACTGATTCTTATTTTGTTTTTGATACCGCCTCAGTTCTTGTCCCTACTGGTAGTATTGATGTCGGAAAATGGCATCATATAGCTGTTGTTGTTGGTGTGCATAATACATCAAGAAGCATCAAAGTATGGGTAGATGGCAGAGTATGCGGAACTGAAGTTTCTCCACCAGCTACTGTTTTCGATGATACTACCCAGCCTTGGCATCTCATGTCAATGTCAGGAGATTCCTATTTCGCCACGGGCTATATGGAAGATGTCAGGATTTATAAAAATTTCAATTACTTTTCGACGGATACTGTTAAAAATATCATGTCTAAGAAAGCAGATTCAAACCCGAATCTTGTGTTTTGGATGCCGTTCGATACTAACGAACCTGTTATTTTGAAGAACGACGAGGAAAGAATTCTTATTCGATACTCGATTTCGAAATCTTCACAGTCTGCACCTTTAAAACAAACTATGAATGGCGAAAGATAGATTCATAAAGGAGGATGATATGCGTTACAAGATTTTTCTGACAATTTTAATCGTTCTTTATTTTGTCTCATGGGTCTCGACAGGCGTTCGTGTCAAGAACATTAATATAAAACAATATGAATTTAGTTTGAAGGCAGGCGACCGGATTCTTGTCATCGATACGAATCTCGCTTCTCGTGTTTATACTCGAATCGAACCCAAAGAAGCGAGGATTTTCGATTTAAAAATTCCCGAAGGAAAATCCATGTATGGGATTCTGAATTATAAATAATATGAGCCAACTTTCGGATTATAATTCCAAGGTGGATGCGATTATTCAAGATGACGCTGGATATCTTGATTCAGCCGAAATAGATGATTTCATTCAGAAGGAAGCCACTCAACTTTATTCCCAACACAAACCTTTTGAAAAAGTTAATGATATAGCTGCCGCGAATACCTATGATTATGCTATCAATGGTACAAATTTTCCTTCTTGGTCTGAGGGATTTTCTTATATAATTAATGTCGAGTATCCAGCGGGCGAATACCAAGACCCTAGCATGATTGAATTTGAAAATTTTGACATATACGAAACTTCAACCACAAAGTATTTACGATTTCTCGATACAACTCCTTCGACTGGAACTATTCGTGTTCGCTATACTATTCCTCATTCAATAACCGCATCTACTTCCACAGTTTACGATAATGATTTCGGAGCCTTCTGCAATTTGGCCGCTGCCTTCTGTTGCGGTGCGTTGGCTCGGAGATTTGCCCAGGTTTCGGATTCGACTATCGGTGCGGATGCAGTTGCTTATCGAGATAAATCGGATGTTTACGCAAGCAGGATGAAGGAACTCACAGCCGAATATGTTCGGTATATGTTTCCTGAGAATAAGAAGGCTGCTTTTGTTATGCGGGAATTCGATACTCTTTATGGAGAGCTTGGCTTTGGCAGGCTGACTCATCCTTATTGGACAAGATAATGAGTTCAAGAAAAAGCATCGCTGTAAAAATGGCTGAGGTTGAAACTCATGTCAAATATATTCGGAAAGGCATGGATGAAATTAAAGAGACAATTAAAGATGTGCCAATAATGAAAGCGGGCTATCAGGATTTTCAATTTTGGAAAAATAAAATAATCGTTGGAGTTTTAGTTGCTCTTTTAGTGAGCGGAATTCTTGCCGTAGTGAGGGTGGCTTATGGTCCTGCAACTGGGAGCGGAAGTCAAACTTCAAGGTCTTTTCATAGAAGACCCTGATAAAGCTCTTAAAATATTCGAGGAAGAATTCGGGAAGGCTCTGGATCAATCTTCTTCGCTTATGCTCTTTGAAGTCGATAAACGAACGCCTCGCGGTGTGACAGGAGACTTGGCAGGCAGTTTGTTTCGGGAACGCCGAGGTTCAGGCTTCGATATGTTTGCAATAGTAGCGACCCCATTATATTATGCCAAGCGGGTAGAAGAAGCTATTCCTTACGATCCTGAGACAGCGGCTTTGTTCGAATGGGTCAAGAAAAAAATGGGACTCGAGGACAGGCACGCATGGGCAGTAACTAAGGTTATCAAAAGAAATATATCGGCTCGGGGACAACGGGTTGCAAGGCTCATGTTCAAGAAAGGTTTCGAGGCTGGTAGGGCGAAAGCACAATTGATTCTTGATAAGGCAGCAGCTAGGATAGTCGAGAGATGGAGCTAGATGAGTTATAGTACAAAAATAGCAGCTATTAAGGCAATTATAGTCGGGGTTACTGGAGTTCCTTCGGGCAATGTTTATGATTACGAAAGGCACGCGAAAGACTGGAGTTCCTATATTAGCTCTTTCAAAGATACGTCGAATAATAAGATTCACGGGTATATAATCACTCGGAATCAGGCTGCGGAAGTAGCCGAGGTTGGTCGAACGAATGAAGAATCTGAGTCTTGGCTTATTCGAGGTTATTATTCTCTCGGAAACAGCGGGGCAACGGAGAAAACATTCCAAGCTCTTATCGATGACATTCGGTCAGCTTTTAGGGGAAAAATAACCGTGAGCGGGACTGTCTGGGATTCAGACCCACTTCAAATTGATAGGATTGAAAACCTGATGTTCGGCTCGGTTCTGGTTCACTATATGGAAGCTCGACTCGTGACCAGGAATGAGATAACTTACTGAGGAGGCTTGTATGAAAACCGTCACTTGGATTCATCCTGAAAGTTTAGCTGTAGCTGGATATGGAGCAAAGAAGGAAGGCGATAAATTCGAGGTTCCGGATGAACTTGCAATTCAGCTTAAGGAACAAGGATTTGTAAAAATCAATCGAGGCGAGTCTTCCGAAAGCAAGGAAGATAAGAAAGAGAAAAGAGGGAGGAAATAATCATGGGTGGACCGGTAGGCAAACTCGGACATATCGGAATCGGAGCAGAAACAATATTCGGAACCGCTGTTGCAGCGGGGTCATATCTTCCCTTTGATTCTGAGACCGTGACTCTCGGAATAGAGGATTTACTGGACCCCTCCCTCATGGCTCGGAGAGATGAAGGGCAGTCTTATGAAGGCGCTCATACGAATGCAGGGGATACTGTCCATAAGGTACATCCCGCTGGAATCGGGCATTTGCTCAGGGCTTCCCTGGGAGCGCCTATCACAACCGATAATACAGGCTCGTATACGCACGTTTATACGCCTTTATCTGGCCGGAGCAGGGATTCGGGTACCGCAACCGCTGGAGGTGCCTCTACGCTCACGGATGGGGGCAAATCTTGGACTGTGAACGAGTATGCCGGACGTTGGGTGCATATATTTGCAGGGACATCTTCGGGAGATTTTCGGCTGATTTCCTCAAATACCGCAACTATTCTGACTGTCTCTGCAGCATTTACCTCAGCCCCGGATGCAACTTCGAGGTATCGTGTTTTGGATGGACCTCAATATTGCACTCTACCGCCATANNGTATCGTGTTTTGGATGGACCTCAATATTGCACTCTCCCACCGTATAGTATGGAGATAAGCAGGGATTTGACGGGCGCGACTGCGGCTTTCAGATATACTGGAATGTCTCTGAATAATCTTGCTTTCACGGTAGGGTCAGGAGCGAAGATTCTGACAGCAACCGCCTCTTGGATAGGCAAGGATCATGCCAATATCGAACCGACCACACCGAGCCTTCCGACCACAAACGCTTGGATTTGGGATGATTTGAATATTGGTATCGGGCTTGCAACTTCTGGTACAGCATCGGGTGGTTCTGCAAATACCTTGGTTCATACTGGAGCAAGCTGGACAGTAAATGCTTATCAGAATGCCATTGTGTATACTACAGGCGGGGTTGGTCCGAATCAGGTTCGGAAAATTGTTTCGAATACAGCCGACACCTTGACTGTTACTCCTAATTGGACTGTGGCTGCAGCTGCCACCACCACCTATAAAATATTTTATGTGCCTGGACTGACTGAGACTCTGACTTGGAATTGGAATAATGGGCTTGTCGGTGTACCGACACTCAATAATTCCAAGGTTATTCAACAGATTGTCTCTGATACTTTCAGGACTGGCGGGATGTCTCCGACATTGATTCCTGAGGATATCACGGATTTCAGCACATATTTCGATGGTTGGACAACTCGTGAATGGTTACTCTGGTTTCATGGAGCTAATATTACAGGCAACCACTATTACGAGTTGATTATATATTTTCCGAAAGTGCGGTTCATGGCTTATCCGATTAATATCGGTGGACCAGGACGGACTACTGTCGGGGCGACTTGCAAAATGAAATACGATACAACTGCAGCATATTTTTGCAAGACGATTCTGCAAAATAATTCTAGTTCTTACGGCGTATAGTTTTTCATTCTCTCGGTTGTGGAGCGGATTTCTGGTAGCCATCGAGGGACAGACTCCAGCGTAAACCTTTATGTCTTTGCTCTTGGGTCTGTCCCTTAATTTTTCAGGAGGTTCAATGGGTTATACCTCTCAGTTTCGTCGGGCGTTTAAAAAGAATGAAAAAACTGTTGTCTATACCATTCCGAAGCAAGGGCTTCTTAAGAGCAATGCGAAATTGGAATTCACTATCCGGGCACTTTTCCCCGAAGATTTTTTGAAAGATAATATGCGCCAAGAAATTATGAAGGAGATATCGACTGGACAAAAACGGGAGGATGCTTGTCGAGTGGTAGCAGAGAGATTTAAGAAAGACCTCATGGAAAATAAAGACGACATTTTCGCTAAAGAATTTATTCAGAAGGGAACTGTGCATCCGAAAATAGTTGATAAAGAAAAAGACATCGCTGATGATGAACTTCCATATTCTGAGCTTCAGTATCATTGGGAATGCAAACTCTGGTTAATAAAAGAAATCGCAAAAATTTCCCCGATGTTTGAAGGAATAAAATAATGGCAAATGTTCTTGAAATATTACTCCGCGCAAAAGGTGGCGACCAAGTAAAAACCGAAATGGGAAAGGCTAATAAAGCCACTTCCCAAGCGAATGAACTCTTCAAAAAACTTGGAACCATCCTTACTGTCGGAGCCCTTGTCAAAGGATTCTCTGATTCAATTAAGGCGTTCGAACAGCAAGAACTTGCGGTAACAAAACTCAATGCAGCCCTTAAAACTCAGAATGCTTTTTCCGAGGAAAGCTCCAAAGCATTTCAGGATCAAGCGTCTTCATTACAAGCTGTCACTACTTTTGGGGATGAAGCTATTTTGACAGCGCAAGCTCTTGCTCTAAATATGGGTGTTCAAGCGGATACCGTTCAAAAAATTACGCCTCTTGTTTTAGATTTTGCAGCAGCTACTGGCAAAGACCTTCCCACAGCTTTTAGAGTTGCGGCGCAAGCAGCCCAAGGTGAAGTGGGCATTCTTAAAAGTTATGGAATTATAGTCGATGAAAGTCAACTCAAATCTGATGGATTCAATGCAGTTCTTGAGACTATGCAGAGTAATTTCGGCGGGACCGCTGAGGCAATAGCCAAATCCGGCGTTGGTCCAATGAAACAGTTCGGAAATACAATAGGTGATATTAAAGAGCGAATCGGAGCAACCCTTATCCCTGCTTTGAATGATTTAATCAAGAGTATCGAGAAATGGTTGCCGTTCTTGGAAAAAGTGGCTTTGGGAGTCACTGCAATTTTCTCGACAGCCATCGAAGGGATTTCTACACTTGCAGATGTTATAGAAAAGGTTATTAGTCTCAAGTTTAAGGATATTCCTAAAGTTATGGCAGAACATGGTGAGAATATCGGACAGATTTGGACAAAGACAACCGAGAGAATGATTGATGCTGAGAAATCAGCTTCCGAGGAAAGAACTGAAATTATCAAGCAAGAAGGCGAAATTCGAGTCGAACAATCAGATGCTTGGCTCAAAAAAATGGAGCAGGCTAAACAAAAAGAGCTCGAGGCAGAAGAAAAACGAGTCGAAGAATCTTCTAAAAAAATAATTGAAGAATATAATCTCCGTCGGCAACTCGGAGAATTAAATTTAAAAGGTGTCATTGAAAGTCTTGAAAGTCAGATAATGAATGAGGACATGACTGCCGAAAAACGAAAAGCCATCTGGAAATCACTTTCAGAATTCAGGCAGGCTCTTGGCATAGAAACTGCCGCCGAAGTTATTCGTTTACAAGATGAGATATCGGGCAACCTCCAATCCAATCTCGTTGATATGCTTATGGCCGAGAAAGGTTTTGGCGAAGGAGTTTCTGATATTTGGAAGAGTCTCGAGCGCATCGTTTTGAATGTCATCCTCAAGCAAGTTCTCGAGGAGAGAGCAGCGGCTCTTCTACGAATAGCAGCCGAGAAAGCTATTGGAGCAGCTAAGGCAATATCGGCTCATGCAGGATTGCCATTCATCGGAGTAGCCCTTGGAATTGCTGCTGCTTCTGCTATAATGAGCGAGATAGGAAAACGGGCTCGCTTCGGAGTTGGTGGGCAGGTTCCAGGAAGTCCTGGCGAACCTCGATTGGCAGTAGTTCATGGTGGTGAAAAATTTATTCCCAGAGGTCGAGAGATGGAAGCAGAACGCCCGATTATTCTTAATATTAATATTTCAGGTATGTTTATAGAAGCTGATGAAACGAAAATAGATAGACTTTGGCGACAAGTGATTAAGCCTGCTGCAAATAGAGATTTAGCAAAGGTTGGAGCTTCACTTCCTTAGAGGAATTTTATGGCAAACGAAGTCCTTAAAAATGATAACTCGATAACTCTTGACTGGAACGATGTTTCAGGTGCTACAAAATATGGCATTCAAGTCAGCAAAAATTATCTCGATTTCCGAGCAACACTCGAACATGAAGATCAGACCCTTGTTGCTTCGACAGATTCTTTCACTGCATCTGGTAATGGAAAATATTACTGGAAATGGCGCGCTTATGTCGGAAGCACTTGGCAACCTTATTCCGAAGTCAATTCTTTTATAATCAATACAGCTCTTGCATCGGATTTTTCGGCTACATCCTGGGCATTCATTAATAAGTCAGATGTTACCGATTTCTATGTTCTCGAGCTACAGCCAAAAAGCAAAACAATTACCCCAGCTCATCTTTGGGAAGCAAGGAGACGGAATCGTGCGGGGAAACTTCGTTCTGAGCAGTATACCACGAAGGAAACTATCTCTCTCGATATAACCTATTCATATCTTGGAGATAATCAAAAAGCGGAGATTCTCAGATTCTTCAATCTGCATAGAAATTTTTATTTAGTAACTCGTTATGATAACCAGACAATAAGCGATTATGTCTATGGAGTCTGGGAGGCGATGTTTACCGAAGCACCAAATTTGGATACTGCGGGAGGAAATGTATTAAATTTCGAGGAGGGATAAATGCCTGAGCTTTATCTGAGACCGACAGATGCAGATACAAATGGAGCAAATGTTGCAGCGAAGAATCCAACAGCAGGGACTAATTTCGATTGGAATGAATTAGACTATGATGCCACAACACAAGAGCATGCTGATTGGAATTTCCCTCTCGATGCATTCTATAATGGCGGAACTATTTATATCGATATCTACTGGAAGACTGTTGCTACGTCTGGGAATGTAGTATGGCAAGCTAATTTTCGGAGCATATCCGACGGACAACTCTGGGATGGCGTTCTCGGAAGTGATTTCTGGGTTTCCGATACTGCACAAGGCACTACGGAATATATGGGCAAAACAACAATAACCTGCTCAAGTCCTAGTCTGACTGCGGGGGCTGCATCTATCCTTAGAATTTCTCGGGATGCAGACAGCACTCATGCGACAGACAATATGGCGGGCGATGCAAAGTTTCTTTTTGCGAAAGTAAGATATGAGGTTGCTGGATGATAATAGTTGCGAATGATTATTGGAAAAACCTGATTGACCAGGAGACAGGCTCAAAGCCTCTCGATAAAGTTGAAATAGAACTTACGGCGGGGACTTGGACCGATGTTACAGAATATTATATGGGTGGTGCAAGATTCAGCGCTGAAAAAGAAAAGGCTCCTGATATTATTACTGCCGGAGATACAAGATATTCTTTCGATAACTCAGAAAACACTTTCACTCCCTCGGATTCAAGCTCTATATTCTATAATGTGATATATATCGGAAAGAAAATCCGATTTTCTGAGGGGTTTCATGGAATAGGCTATTTTCCCCAGTCTACCATGATCATTCGAGATATAAAATGGAGCCATAATTCTCAGATTGCATATATTCTTGCTCAAGAATCTACTCAGAAAATTATTGAAGAATCTTTAAATTCGTATCCAACAGCCTTGGTCCCTGTTGCTGGAAGTAGTAATGTTGGAAATGGAGTTGTTTCTCAAATCGAGACTCTGCCTTTCGTAGTAGGGAATGAGAATTGGACCTTGACCGCCTCTGTCTTGGTCGATAATTCAAACAAATTTTTTGACTTCAATATTGGTGGCGGGGAACTCAATGCAACAATCGCTACTGGAACTTACCCTGTTGGAGCGACTCAAGCTGATGCGGGAAGTTTTTGCAAAGCCTTGTATGATGCGATTGTGGCCCAGGATGGAGCTGGCACATATACAGTCTCTTATGCGTCTGCCTCCCAGGAATTTACGCTTACCCGAAGTGCCGGAACTTTCAATATTCTCTGGAAAACTGGCGTTCATGGTTCAGATAATACCGACACCCATGTCGGAACTACAATGGGATTTGATGATTCCACCGATGATACTGGAAGCCTTTCTTACACATCCGATAATCCAGCGACTGCTAGTGTATTCTCGGTGGTTGGCTCGGTTTCGGGCAATGTCGGAACCGCAACTGTCGGGACAGAATTTTCGGATGGAACAACTGGAGGAATTCGATTCACCATATCTGCAGGTGGGACTTCCTTTGCTTTCGGAGATACTTTTACTTTTACAACTTACCAATATCCTGAATGGACTAATACGAACCCAGCCAAAATAATCTGGTCTATTTGCACGGGATATAATTTTGATACCGATGTCCAAGAAGCTTGGTCTGCTCGGGTTTTGAGCTTTGACCATACTAAGAGCGTCGATAATACAGATATGAATTACACATCTTTTCTCGATGCTATTTCGCGGATAGATAATAATTTGACCGGATACATTGACTACGATAGAAATGCAGCGGAGACTATCGAAGAAATTATCATTCATTTTTTAGGCGCTCTTTATGTAGATAATCGGGGAAAGATTTCTCTTTCTGCTTACAAACCTACTTTCGGAGGAGCGATTATCCGAGAGTTTTCCGATGAGAAAAAGGTTTACGATTTGGAAATCGAGGAAAGCACATCTAAAATAATCAATGTTGCCACCGCATACTGCAAGTCATCTGCGACCTGGGCATGGTCCGGGGATGATGAAACAACCGATGATGTTTACAGCAATTCAAATTCGACTTCTATTTCAAATTATGGTGCCCGGAATCAATTCACTTTCACCGATTATTATTGGTATTCGGCAAATAAGGCTGCTCAGATTTGGTTCGTCGATAGAATCATTGATAAGTTCGGGCTTCCCCCAAAAGAAATCGAATTCCTGACTGGCCTAGATGGGATGAGACAGAACCTTGGCGATATTCTCCAGTTTGCAGATGCACGAACAAGCAACTCGGGATTGCTTCTTGAGATAAATAAAATCGAGAGGGATTTCGAATCTCAGCCGAAAACAATCGAAATCACAGCTTGGAATACGAATACCACAGGATTTCAATGGATGTTTTTCGGGAGTTCTGCAGATGAGGGAGATGGGATAAGTCCTCAGACAGCCAACTATGATTCAGCAACTTTAACTGATAAACAGTTCGGATATTGGTCTACGACGGGGAGTACAGTTCAACCTTTATATTATTATTTCTAGGAGGCAAGATGCAGGCACAAGAAAAGAAAGAAACATTTGTCCACGAATCCAAAGTCCAGCAAATTATTCTATGCACAACAAAAAGATGTGTTTTTGGTAAGAAAAAAATGGATGATTATTGTAATACTTGTGTCTTCCATAAACCTCTCAATATAGGGGAAATCGAACCTTTGATTATCAAACTAGTTAATAAGATAGAATATTCGTGTGATAAAAATCCGAAAAATCCTTTACTTGGACCATGTCCGTTCGGATTTGAAAAACCTTCTGAGATTTGTCTAAATTGCCATCGAATTCGTCGAGAAAAAGTCTTAAAATCTGAGACGGAGGTAATTAAGTAATGGCTTATGTTAATTTAGAGGCATATTTTTCCTATAAACAATTAGCGATTTACCAAGACCAGAACCAACACGGTGCAAATGCCGAGTATTTTAAATCAGGCAATGCAGCGGTTTCTGGAGCATGGACTTTCACTCCCTCAGCGGCTGCGACTGCTATCACGATAGACCAGAATAACAATGCTCGAGGGATTCTTATAGACAGCGAATCGACTGCAAATTACCCGCTGGAAATTACGGGCAAATACGGAATTAGCATGACTCAAGACATATCTGGTGGAGATGCCCTTGAAATTCGATGTAGCGTAAATGAAGCGGGGGCGAATCCCTTGGTTTATGTATACACAGACCTTTCTTCTCGAACATCCGATATCTTCAATATCATCCAAGACCATGCCAGCTCGAGTGCAAAAACTATTAATATTCAAAATGACGGGATAGGCTACTCCCTTAATCTAGATCAGAACGGAAATCAAGTTGTAGTCTATATCGATACAGAGGCTACTGATAAAGCAGCGATAGATATCGATGGGACTTCAACCAATACTGGATGGCTTTTAGATGTTACAGGTGCAAGAATGATGCAGGGTACAATTACTGCCGCGACTGGTTATGGGATATATTTATCTAGAAATGTAAATGCTGCTTCTAATCCTCTTCTTACTTTAATAGAAGATCATACAGGGGCGACTGCAAGAGGTATTTCCCTTCGTAATGATGGGGCAGGAGATTCGATAAATATTGACAATAACGGTAATGCGGAATCCATTAGTATAGATTCTTCGGCTACAACCGTTCATGTTATCGATATCGATGCAGTGAATACAAGTGGAAGCATCATCGATGTTAAAAATACTGGCAATCAAACAACGGGCGAGCTCATGAAGCTATGGCAATCAAACAGTTCTACCGAGGCTGATAATTTAGAAATTCTTAATGATGGTGGTGGTAGGGCAATATACATCGACCATAATGCAGCGGGCGGGACTTCCCCTGCTTTGGATATTGATTCGGGCGGTAATTATGCAATTGATGCCTTTAATAATTATGCTTTTGGATATGTTGCAAAATTTTTCAATGATGGCGATGATTGGAATCGTAGAGGGATTTGGATTCAAAATGGAGAAGATTTACAAGGGGCAACTTCGACTACTTATATCGAATTTGTAGACGGAAATGGAGATAGCGTTGGGAATATTACTTCGTCTTTGGGTATTGTTGCCTATAATACCTTTACTGGGGGACATCCTTCTACCCTTAAAGGCTCTCCTAAAAAATTAGAATATGGAATGCTTCTTAAATTTGTCTCAGCAGAAAAAAGCAAGAAAGCAAAATATTTTACCGAAAAAAAATATATTGTAGAAATTTCATCTAAAGCTTTTGATAAATCTATTTTTGGTATCTATGCTGGAAAGTTAGAAAATGAGAAAATCCAAGTTCATGCTGTAGGCGATGGTCATATTTTAGTAACGAAAGAAGGAGGCAATATTGAAATCGGAGATTATCTCGCTTCTTCTAATAAAGATGGTCATGCAATGAAACAAAAGGATGATTTATTACATAATTATACAATAGCAAAATCTTTGGAAGCAGTCAATTGGAAAAAGGAAAAAAAAGATTCAAAATTGGTGGCTTGCACTTATCATGCAGCATAAGGAGGAAAGATGAGACTTTGTTTTATTTTGATGTTTTTGTTCTTGGTTTTTGGAGTGGGGAAAGCTCAAGAAATTCTGCCTTTCTTAGAGTTTCAATACTTTGCGCATAATGGTTTTGGGGCGCTCCGATACGATGCCAGTTCTATGACTGAGAAAGCAGATTATTTGGACCAAGGATATGAAAAATTCTCGAGCGTTTATAGTATCCTTTTCAATTTTCCCTATCGCGACTGGGCGATTCGACTGCAGTTTAATATCGAGAATTATTCAGATATCGCTCGAGGGAATCGGTTCCTTCCCACAATGGAGCACCAGATTGAAAACAGTATCAGTTTTAAAATAGGTCTCAGATACTATCTCAGGAGGGAAATTTATGCCGATTAATATTGAACAAATCAAAGCGAGAATGGACAAAATCAAGGCTATAATTGCAGGACTTGACCATGCCGTAACTATCTATTCGAACAAGACTATTTATAAAAATGGCAATAGAGAGATTAATCTCTCGAATGAGCAGAAGGATTTATTGCTACAGGAATACCAAGAGTATGTAACGGAGCTCAAAACCGAAGTCGAGGCTTTGCCAGGAGGCAACCAATGATAAAGCTGGTTATTGATGCGGGGCACGGGGCTAATGACTGGGGGCTCAGGACGGGAAAAACCTTTAACAAGGGAGCGGATGGTTGCTTTGAGAAGGATATTAACCTAGAAGTCGCGGGACGTTTAGCCTATTTCTGTTCTCGCCATAATTTGCCTTATTTAATGACTCGGTTCGGAAACCGCTATATAACCCTTACCGAACGTTGTTTCAGGGCTAATTCGGCTTCTCCGAGCCTGTTTTTGTCAATCCATTGCAACTACGCAAGGAATCCTAAGATATACGGGCTTGAGACTTGGTATTATCGGGGTTCTTATTCTGGACGCGGATGGGCTTCGAAATTTCAGGCATCTTTGAGCAACCTCAAATATACCAGAAATCGAGGTATCAAGGGAGGGACTTTCTACGTTCTCAAACATACTGCCATGCCTGCAGTTCTGATTGAACTTGGCTACCTTTCGAATCCCGATGATTGCAGTTTTCTTAATAATGAAGGAAATCAGGATTTGGTTGCCGAGACTATCTTTGAATGCGTGAGGACATTATGAGAATCAAGGATATTTTTTTGGTTTTTAAACTCATAAAACTTTTAAAGGAGGTATTAGCAATGAGCAAGGAAGCGAAATCAGGAGTCAAAACTTCGGAGTTTTATTTGGTGGCAGTCCAAGTGATTTTGTTAATTTTGGGAGTGGTTTTCGCGAGTCTCAATCCCACCATCGCGGCAGTCGTTTCGGGAATATTGGTTACGGTCTATGTTCTTGGAAGAGATTACGTTAAAAAAACTCCTGCTACATGGGATGACAAAGCCTTAGCAGAAATC
>JABAOH010154139.1_pt1 | contig 16272 bp, 10 predicted proteins | sample 7062181 | NCBI WGS metagenome assembly JABAOH01 (sample SAMN14538630, study PRJNA623070) | marine sediment metagenome | biome: marine biome [ENVO:00000428]; feature: marine pelagic biome [ENVO:01000023]; material: deep marine sediment [ENVO:00002113]; isolation source: pool of 5 deep marine...
CCCCTAGACAGCTGACGAGGTGCGGTTGACCCGTCACGTGGGCCTCTCCTCCAGCGTAGAGGGAGGCTACAACTCCTATTTCTACGTCAATGGCCGGAAGGCCACCCTATCAGACTTTGACTCCCTGCTAGCCCACGCAAAAATATCGGCTGACGGATACAACATCGTCCAGCAAGGTGACGTGAGCAAGACAGTGGATATGAGCCCGGTGGAGCGGAGGAAGGTCCTAGAAGACATGGCCGGGATATCCAGGTTCGACGAGGACATCGGGAAGGCGGAGGAGGAACGCAGAGGGGTTGAGGAGAATCTCGATAGAATCGACATCATTCTTGGCGAGATCCGCCGGCAGCTCCAACAGCTGGAAAAGGATCGGCAGGCGGCCCTCCGGTTCCGAGAGCTGAAAGAGGAGCTCGAGAGAGCCCGTGCCCAGCAAGCCCTGAAGGACGTGCAGATCCTTCAGCAGCAACTCACGACCGCCCACAAACAGGTGGAGGGGTACGAGGCGAACAGGGAGGAGCTTCGGGCGGAGAGGGAGAGTCTGCGTGGGGAACTGGAGGAGGCCGAGGAGAGGCTTGGTGAGCTGGAAGAGGAAGTCACGCAACAGGGAGGCGATGACTTCCAGGAGCTGAAGGAGAGATTGGACGCTTTACGAATCGAGAGGGCGAGAGCCCAGGACGGCATCGAGGGGGCCCGGGATGAGGTCAAGGGGTTGAGGTCGGAATCCCTAGCCCTGAAGAGGGAGCTGGACAAGATCGCCAAAGCGATGGAGGGAGTGGAGGCCGAGGGGCGGAAGGAGGAGAGGCTGATAGAGGAGGTCCAGGCATCCATTGAGTCGAAGGATGGGGAAATCAAGGAACTGGAGGGGAAGGCTGCTGGTTCCGACGCCAAGATCGTGGAGTTGCAGAAAGACCTGGTGTCCCTGGACAGGGAGGTGGAGGAGGTAGAGGGGCGGCGGAGGTCCCTCGAACTGGAGCGTGAGAAGTCGAGGCAGGCTTTGGAAAACTTAGAGGAACAGATCGGAGAGATGAAGGAGGAGAGAAAGGGGAAGGAGTTCGAGGTTCAGGATGCCGAGTGGCAGTTGAAGGAGGTTAAATCTGAGTCCAAGAAGGTCGCCAGCGAGCTGAGGTCGCTTACCCGTAGGCATGGTGAGCTAGAGGCGGAGCAAAGCCAGCTCAGCAAGCAATCATCAGAATTGGAGGCGGCGATGAAAAGCCTATCAAGGGAGTACAGCCAGTTGAAGGCCGAGTTGGAGGCAGCCGACAAGGTGCGAAAGGGATACAACAGGGCCGTAGGTGCCATACTGGAGGCCAGGGAAACCGGGACACTGGAGGGGGTACATGGGACCATTGCCGAGTTGGCGCATGTCAAGCCTAGGTATGAGGTCGCCCTCAACGTGGCGGCGGGAGCTAGGATGCAGGCCATCGTCGTTGAGGATGATGAGGTAGCGTCCCAGGCCATTCAAATGCTCAAGTCCCAACAGCTCGGGAGGGCCATCTTTCTGCCCCTGAACAAGATGCTTCCTGGCAGGCCCAGAGGCAAGGCCCTTCTAGCGGTGAAAGAGGCCCTGGGCTTCGCCCTGGATCTAGTCTCATTTAAGGAGGAGTACAGGAACGCCTTCTGGTATGTGTTCGGAGATACGGTCGTGGTTGAAAATCTGGCTCAGGCCCGACGCCTTATGGGCGGAGTGAGGCTTGTGACCCTAGATGGTCAGCTCATCGAGGCCAGCGGCGCCATTATTGGAGGTCAAGTGGGCCAGCCTCATCTCCGATTCGGCCAAGCGGCGCAGGGAAGGCTCACAGAGGTGGGAAGCAAGCTCAGGAAGGCCTCTGAGGAGCTGGCGAAGGTCAACGGCAGACTACAGGAACTCCGCGACGAGGTTGGTCCGCTGGAGAAGGACATAAGGGAGCTTCAGGGAGACCAGGATAGGAGGGCTACCAAGGCCGAGATCCTCGGTAGCAGACTTAAGGAACTCAAGACACGGTTGGATCGTGTCGTCAAGTCCCTACAACAACGGGAGGCCAATAAGGAGGAGACCCTCCAAAGTATCGAAGCTACACAATCCAAGGTTGACGAGATCGGTGTGCGGCTGGAGAACCTCAAACGGCTGCGCGAGGCAAAGCGGGGGGAACTCACCGAGGTGACGCCGCAGCACATCGCGCGCAAGTTGCGTAACAGCCAGAGCGAGAAGGTCTCGCTCCTTGAGGAGCTAAGCCGAGCGAAGTCCCGCCGTGAAACCCTAGGGAGCAAGGTCGCTCTTCATCAGGACAGGACAAGGGAGGTTGGGGAGAGGTTGGAGGACGTTAGGAGTAGAATCACCCTCCGGGATGAGGCCAAGGAGGCCATGGTGAAGAAGCTCTCTAAGGTGGAGGAGGAACTCCTAGGACTGCGTAAGATGGAGGAGAGGCTCCTCGCGGAGATGAAGGACGTGAGGGAGCGGAGGGACAAGGCCTTCAAGCGGAGGACGCAGTTGGAGGCAAAGCTTGAGAAGGTTACGAGCAAGCTGGAAACCACGGAGGACTTCCTCTTGAGCCTCGAGGCCCAAGTGGCCTCTCTCATGGAGAAACTCTCCGACGCAGAGTCCCGGGCGCGAGAATGTGGCCACGTCGAGGGCGACTTGCCTCCATTTGAGGAAATCAAAGCCACCATCGAGCGCTGTGAGAGAGCCCTAGACTCCTTCGAGGCTGTCAACCTTCGTGCCTTGGAGGACTATGAGGCTCAACAAGCGAGGCACGAAGAGCTCAAGGAAGAGCTTTCGCGCCTCAAGAGAGAGAGGAAGAACCTCCTGCGACTTGTAAGTGAGCTGGAGGCCAAGAAGAGGGAAGGGCTTCTGCAGGTATTTCGATCCATAAGAGACAACTTCGTGGTGATATTCGGTAACCTGTCGGAAGGCGGCGAGGCGGAACTCCTTCTGGAGAACGAGGAGGACCCCTTTGCAGGGGGCCTAATCGTGAAAGCTCGTCCGCCCAACAAGCGTTTCCTACGCCTCGAAGCCCTGTCAGGGGGGGAGAAAAGCCTCGTCTCCATGGCCTTTATCTTTGCTCTGCAAGAGTACGACCCATCCCCCTTCTACTTACTGGATGAAGTGGATCAGAACCTAGACGCAATCAACGCCGAGAGAATCGCCAGGATGATTCGCCATAACTCAGCAACAGCCCAATTCATCCAGATCTCCCTACGGAAGGTGAGCCTCAAGGAGGCCGATCACATCATAGGCGTCACAATGGGGAAGAGGGGGACTTCGGAGGTCGTGATGAAGGTCGACTTGGAGAAAGTGGTTGAAGAGATGCCAAAGGCGGAGGCGATGACCTGAAGGCCGGGTACGAAGAGGTGCTCAACCACCTCCTGTTCCATAAGGCGCTGGGCGAGGGCGGTACAGAGAAGATCGATCGATACCTGGGTCTACTCGAAAGGGTACAGGAAGGCTTTGACTACTCGTCGGAGGACCGCTACGAGAGGAGCGTCGCAGCGGCTTTCCAGCTGGTGGTCGAGCAGTCCTTCGACCCCTGGGATATCGACCTGGTGCAGTTCTCCAAGGCCTATCTGGGGAGGCTGAGGCGATTGGGGACGGTGAACTTCGCCACTGCGGGACGAGTCGTTCTCCTCGCGTGGTCGGTGCTGAAGCTCCAGACGCAGCTACTGCTATCCTCCGCCGAGCCTGTGAATCCGCCTGTGGAGGACTTCTTCGACACGTGGGAGATTGCCCCCGAACTCTTCAGGGCTCCCGAGGATGTGGATTTCACCCACCAGATTCTTAGTGCCGAGGAACCCCCCTTACGCGAAGCCTTCCAGCGGGATATAACGAGGCCGGTAACGCTCCTAGACCTCCTCGAAGCCTTCAGCCATGCCTTTGATGAAGCCACCGGTGCCATCAAGACGCCGCAGCGCAGGTTCAAGCCACCTGTCGATGCCATCCGCGGTAAGGTTCACAGGGAGGATCTTGAGGAAGACATACAGCAGACATGGGGGCGCATTCAGGACCTAAGCAAGGAGGTCGTGGGTTTCAGTGAGCTCAGCCATGGTAACGGGTGGGACAGGGCCACCATCCTGCTCTCCATCCTCTACCTGTCCAAGATGGGGTGGCTGGAAATATGGCAGGAGGACTTCCCCTGGGGGGAGGTCTACCTTCGTCCTTTGGTCGAGTCCCAGGCCATAGATCTCTCCGAGCCAATTGAGGAGGCGGCGGTGGCTTAGATGAGCAAGAAGTCGCTCCTAGAGGCGATCCTCTACCTTTCGGGCAAGGCGATGACGGAAACACAGCTCTCGGAACTGATGGGCACGAGCCAGTCCAGCGTCAGAAGACTGATATCGGTTCTTAGGAGAGAGTACGAGGGTCGAGATAGCGGACTGGAGATTGCCAGGAAAGGTAGAAGGTGGACTCTTCGCGTTAAGGAGGAGTACCTGAGAGGGATTGCCCACATGGCGCCGACCACCCTTCCCGATGCGATTATCAAGACGGCTGGGCTAGTCGCCTATTATCAGCCCGTCAAACAGAGCCACCTAGTGCATGTCCTCGGATCCAAGGCCTACGACCATGTCAGAAGGCTGAGAGACAGGGGGCTGGTTTCCGCCCGGCCACACGGACGCACCGTCCTCTTGACCACCACATCAAAGTTCCTAGAGTTCTTCGGCCTCGAAAATCGGAACCGTAAGGATCTGAGGAAGCTTCTGGCAAAGCGCGTGGGGGCCCTGATCGATGAGGGGTCGGCCTCCCCTGATTTGATAATTTCGACCTAATGTATTTATAGCGTTCTCCCCCAGAGTAGGAGGCCAGCATCCTCAGTTCCAGGACCTAATAGAATCTCTGGAGGAGCCTGCGCCTTGAGCGGATATCTGAGGCATATAGAGCTGTCTAGACAGCTTGAGGAAAGAGCAAAAGAGGCCTCTAAGGCCCGACAGCTTGCAGAGGAGAGGTTGAGCGAGCTGCAAGGGTTCGTGGAGACGGCGAAGAGGTCGGACTGCAACGTAGGAGAGGCGGAGGACCTCCTTGCCCAAGCCAAGGGGGCAATGGCCGCCAAGGACTACAGGCTTGCACTGGAGAAGATCAAGGATGGGGAGGACAAGGTAAGGGCCACCTTCCTGCAGCGGGTTCAATCCATCCTGGACTCCTCGGAGTCCATGTTGGCACTTCTCAAGAAGACCGACGATGACACCTCTGAATACGAGGCCCTCATGGGAAGCGCCAGAGACGCCATCGACAAGGGAAACTTCGAGGAGGCTCTGGAGACTGCCAAAAGGGGGTGGTCCAAGGGGGAGAAGATGCTCCACGACTACCTGTCCCGATCCTTCTCCTCCACGCAAGCCTTCATACTGGCCGCCAAATCCATGGACAAGGATACGGCGATCGCCGAGGACCTTCTCGCCAAGGCAAGGGCGGCCCTAGAGGCCAGCGACTACGGCGATGCCCTAACACAGACCCAAGAGGCCCTTGACCTCCTGGGAAGGGAACTGGACTACGAGCTGGTGGAGGAGAGAAAGGCCGTCGACCAGCTCCTCGAGGCGGGTAAGGCGCTAGACATCGACCTCTCCAAGGCGGAAAGCTATCTCACGAAGTTCGACAAGGAACTTGAGAAATCCGAGTATGAGAAGGCCTTCAACTTCCTCAAGCAGGCCAGGTCAGAGGCCGAGAGACAGCTCAAGAAGACTATCGAGGAGGGCGGGGCGGACCTAAAGGCTCCCATAGAAGAGGCAAAGAAGCTCGGTGTGGAGACCTCCACCGTTGAGGGCCTTTCGAAGGAGGTGCTGAAGGCAGCCAATGAGGGGGACCACGCAACGGCATCCCAGCTTATTAGGAGAGGGCTCCAAGAGCTGGAGAATGCCAAGTTCCAAAGGGTCCTCAAAACTATCTCCCTCTCCAAGCCCAAGTTTCTCAAAGCTCGCGAGCTAGGGGTTGATACCAAGAGCGCCGTTGAGATCTTCAACAAGGCGAGACAGTCCCTCCAAGATGGGGACTTCAAGGATGCCCTCTATCGAGCTGATAAGGGTAACGAGGTCTTGGATCAGCTCATCGAAGAGTTCAAGGGCTCCCAGGAGAAGATGGAAGCCCTATCCAAGGAGGTCGCCTCCTTCGTTGAGCAAGGGGTCAGTCTGTCGAAGGTCGAAGGCCTTCTTCGAACGGCAACTGAAGAACTCTCTCAGGGGAATCTGAAATCATGGTCATCCATTGTCCAGAGAATTGAGGAGGACTTGGAGAGCGTTAGGTCTGAGAGGGCGGAGGAGCTACTATCGGAGACTCAGTTCCTGCTGACCTTCGCGGAGAAGGCCGGTCTCAATTCCCACGAAGAGAGCGAGGTCCTCCATCAGATTCCTCAAACCCTGAAGGCTGGAGACGCCGGCAAGGCCCTCCAAGATTCCCTGAACCTCAAGGCAAGTCTAGAGGGGAGGATAACCGCCCACCTCCAGTCCAAGCTTGCCGATATCAAGAAAATCCTTCCTAAGGGCGAGCCTGAGGAGGCCTCCGAGGCCGTTCTCAAAGCTCAGACTGCCCTCTCTGTCAACGACTTCGAGACCGCCATCAAGATGGTGGAGGAGGCTCACGCAGAGGTTGAGAGCAGCGCTAAAGAGGAATCCTCCAGAGTCCTGGAAGGCCTTGGAGCGGCCCACCACTTAGCGACGGAACACGGCCTAGAGGCCCATGGCATCAGGGAAGCCCACTTGGCCGCCAAGAAGGGCTTAGATGAGGGCAAATTCGCCGTCGTCTACGAACAGCTGGAGGTAGCACAGAGGTCGCTGAGGAGCCTCATAAGGGGGGCCTTTGAGGGGGTCAAGGGAAGGGTCGTCGAGGTGAGGGACTCTGGCATTGACATCAGCGGCATGAAGAAGAAGCTTGTTGAGGCCAAAGCGGCCATTGATGGGGGGGACGTGATTCAGGGCCTGGTGGCCCTAAGGGATTGCGATCTAGGGGCGAAGCGGAGTCTCGATCTGTACAAGAAGGTCCACGACACCACAGCGTCGGCAGCTGCCCTCATTGCAGAAGGCAAGAAGAAATCCATTGACATGTCAGGGGCCCTGGACCTGCTACTCAAGGGGAAGAGTGCCTTCGAGAGCGGCGACTTGGAGAGAGCCCTCGAGTTGACGCGGGATGCGAGGGGCCTGGCGGAAAAGGAGATCAGCGTCCTCAACGTGACGGATCGCATTCTGGCGGTGAAAGAGAGTCTCGACCTCGCCAAGATGCTGGATGTGGATGTGAGTGTCTGGACCAAGCTGTTGGAGAGGGCCAAACAGTCCTTGGAAGGCGGGGACTTTCGCGAGGCTGTGGAGCTGGCTATGGAGGCCGAGGAGCAGGCTAGGTCGGGGACCCGCGACAAGGTCAACTCCAAGGTGGCAAAGGCTGAGTCCTTTCTAGACAGAGTCCAGGTGCCCGCCAAAGAAGTCGATGATTTGCAGAAGTCGATCTCCGATGTCAAGGCCCTCATCGGCGAGAGGAAGCTGAGGGAAGCCGCCGAGAAGGTCCAGAACACCTTGGTGGCCTGCGAAGAACTCGCCACGGCATACGATGGTGTCATCCAAGTCATGAGGAAGGCCGAAGCTCTGGCATCGGAACTCCAGTCCATGAGCGTAAGGATCTCAGGTCCCGAGAAGCTGCTCAACAAGGCAGACAAGGCCTATAATGATGGGAACATCAGACATGCAGGACAGTTGGCGGAGGAGGCCCTCTCACAGCTAACGAGTCAGAGGGAGGAGAGCGTCGGGAGGACCCTCAAAAACTTCGAGGCCGCCGTCGCCAAGGCGAAGAGCGAGGGGCTTAACGTTTCAAGCGCTGAAGGACTCCTCGGCCAGGCACGCTCTTTGCTCAAGGAGGGGAATTACCAAGATGCCCTGTCCGCCGCCATGCAGAGCGAGGCGGAAGTGGAGAAGATGGGTCTTCAGAAGGAAATTGCCCAGAACGCCCTGGAGACCGCGAGGACGCGCATCAGCTCCCTACCGAATCCCCCTACATCCCTGGCAAAAATGCTTCGGGCAGCGGAACAGGCCTTCGAAGGGGGGGACTACGTGGCCTGTCTCGAGACGGCCATAAGCGCCCGGGACGAGTTCTCGAAGGTAAGGGAGGCGTGGGAGCAGATGGAGGGCTCCGAAGAAATCGCCCTCAAGTTCTACAAGACAGCGGAGAGGGTGGTCTCGGACATGACGCAACTTCAGGGCCTGTGGGAGGAAGCTCAGCGGGCAACTGAACGAGGCGACCTTGAGGGTGCGAAGGCGTCCTACGACGAATTGGCCAACCAGGCCGCCGGACTTACTTCGTCCTACACCACAAAGCTAAATACCGACGTTAGGAACGCCCTGGTGCTGTGCAGTCTGTTGAACTGTGAGGTACCGGGCATTGATGATAAGGTGTCCCAGGGTCGGAGCTATGCAGATGCCAGCCGATTTGACACAGCCATCGATATCCTCTCCCAGGCAAAGGAGGAGGCTCACGCCGCACTGAAGGTCAAAATTGAGGAGCTGCTCAGCGAGGCGGTGGCCGCGGCGGACCATGCCGCCAGGGTAGGCGTCGACGCAAAGAAGGCTCGTGAAGTGGTGGAAGAGGCAAGGGCCGCCATGGACCAGGGCCACTTCGAGAGAGCGGTCCGCCTGGCCCAGGAGAGCTTGGAGGGCGTCCAGAGCGAGGAGGAGTTCCTCAAGAGGTTCATGGACTCTAGCCTGAAGGCCGAGTCTATCATTAGGACGAGTAAGAAGTTTGGCATTAACGTTAAGGCAGCAGAGAAAAGCCTGAAGCAGGCTTTCGAGCTGAAGGACTCTAACCCAGATGGTGCCCTGAAGAAGGCGCAGGAGGCCTTGGAATCAGCGGAAGGGGCTTTGGACGCCTTCTCACCCAGCCTGGCGATGGAGCTTGACCTACAGAATGCTGCCGCAGGAGCATGGGAGCAGGCGACCCTGAAGCTGGAGAACAGCGGGAAGGCCCTAGCTAAGGACGTCGAGCTTGAAGTGATGGGGAACCTCGAGGTCCAGGGTCTGGATGTGCCAGCAACGATCCGGGCTAGAGGTGAGGCGGAGGCGAGGTTCCAGGTCATGTTCAGCACCAGTGGAACGGTTCCCGTCATGGTGAAGGCCAGGGCGAAGAGGGTGTTGGACAGTCAGGAGTACGAGTGGGAGCGGGTCTTCGACGTGTCGGTCGAGGGGCCAGCCGCTGGGGCCCAATCTCAGGCTGTGACGGCGGAATACGAGAGCAAGTGCGCCCTTTGCCGCGGTGCCATTAAGAAGGGTTTTGCCGCCAAGAGGTGTGTGTGCGGCGTGCTCCTCCACGAACCCTGCGCAGTCCGGGCGGGCAGGTGTCCTGTCTGTCAGCATGGTCTATGAGGCTGGACTGGGTGAGTCATCAAAGGCCGCATCTCATCAAATTCTGATACGTTTAAATTTGACTAGCCTATAGCCTTGTAAGGGTTAGCATCACCCACTCCAGGGCTCCACTGGCCGATAATCTAGGGGAGAGGGTGTTGGATACTGTCAGGATCTTTGTGAACAGAGGCTTTGTGCCCTCGCTAGAGGAGGTCAGGGGCTTTCTCATCGGAGGTCCTGTCCCCGGCGATGGCCTGGAATCCTATATCGCCACTTGTGGGGACCTATTCCTCGAAGATGGCCTGGTCTGTCCTACGGGGCAGGACGCCCTAGTGAGCAAGTCCATCTTGAGGAGAAAATCCAACGATCACGCCAGTGAGAAATACTTGGAAATTGCGAAGGAGTTCGCTGCGGAGCTTGCTTCCTACTGCCCCTTCGTCAGGACCATAGCCCTTTGCGGGTCCCTGGCGACGGGGGGATTCTCGGAAGAGGATGATGTTGATCTCAACATAATCACGGAGGACGACTCTCGGTACATCACATACCTGATGGCCAACCTCTTGGGGCTCCGGTACTCCCTTCAATTGCGAGACAAACCGAGGGACAGCCTCCACAACATGCCCATCCTTCCCAAGGTTATCTGCCTGAATGTTGTCATTGAGGAGGGTTGGGCCGTGCCTTTTGAGAGGCAGGACGAACAAATGGCCTTCGAACTCCTCCTATCCCGTCCCCTTTATGGCGTGACTTACTTCCGGGAGCTGTTGAAGGTCAATTCCTGGCTAAACTCCTACTTTCCGCAGATCTATGAGACGAAGCACGAAGAGGAGATTGCCCATTCACGCTCTCTCCTTGGATCACTCCTCAGGCTTTTCTGCCGCCCCAGGAAGGCACGAAGGGCGCTCGACGCTCTATGTAAGGCGCTCTCGTGGATCTTCTACAGCTATGTGCACTGGAGTAGGAGGAACGACCCCGAGGCGATGGCGAGGATAGAGTTCATCAAGAGGGTGAAGGAGCCCTACGAGGTGTTTCAGGAAGGGAGGTCCTCCCTAAGGCACTGACCCACGGGGAACCTGCTCTTGCCTGAAGGACAGGGCTCGCTCCTGGCGGTGGTAAGAGCAGAACGGTTGTCAGGATCTCGGCCTGGCCGTACTCCTTATAGCTATGATCAAAGTCGATCTCGCTCACCCGTAGCTGGGGGTCGCCCATCGGTGGCAAAGACTCAAACTGCAGAACCCGAGCATCTGTCTCAACCACGAAATGCGCGCCCTGTGAGTCCGTGAACTCCACAAAGCGTACGTCCTCAAAGTAGTCCACATAAGGGCCGTCACCAAGGCGATGGTACACTCGTTCGTCCTCATCAATCCATAGGGTGAAGGTCTCGACCCCGACCGGCAGAATGTAGTAAAGGCCCCTCAGCGTAATCACGATATCAGGGCCGAAGGTAATCGATACCTCCATCCTCAGGGAACTCACGGCTGAATGAGGATCCCCAGGGCGGTAGAGGGACGAATCATCCAGCATAGTGATTTCCACTTCCCTCCCCTTGGCCTCGGCGTAGACACGAGACTGAGTCAAGAAGGGGTTCTCAGGTGCTAACAGCGGGGCCTTTGTCCCCAGGTAGTTGCCCGAAAATTCTCTCTCCCCGAGGCGTATGTAGACGCCAGCGTACATCTCATCGTCCTCAGGTCCGTCACCATCCACGAACACTCTCTGGGACCCATCCTTAGAAATGATGGATATCCACCTATCCTCCGGGTTCGAGACAACCTGCCAACCATCCCCTCCCTTGGCAGCATAGCGGGCGTGCAACACTGAGCCCGGCATCGGGAGATTGAGCATCAAGAGGGCTGTGAGGGCGAGAATCAGGACCGCGGGTCTGAGCCTCACGGACCGAATACCGTTAAGGTGAGAATAAAGGTTGTCGGCCATCACGAAGAGGAACGAGGGAAAGAGGTGATCGAGGGGAGCTGCTCGCACTTCGCCTGAAGAGATGGGGCTGGGGTTGGCGGCAGCTCCTAGACGATGCAAGGGGGTCGTCTTGAGTTTCGTCATCCAAGATGGGAAACTGAGGCTTCAAGGAGTCATGCGGTAACGCCAAGAGGGCCCGCGACGGACTCAACCTCGCTCACTACCTTCCCGCTTGCCAACAGACCGTATATCTTCTCGATATCAGTCCCAATGGGACGATCCTCCTCCAGGGGAGAGACGAATTGGCGTAGCAATCTGTAGGCTGAGAGAACCCCCTTCCCGGGCTTCAGCGGCTTCAAGAACTCCAGGCCCTGTGAGGCACACAGGTACTCAATGGCCAAGAGGTGTCGCACATTCCTTAGCACCTGGAAAAGCTTCTCACCAGCAGCAGGTCCCATGCAGACGAAGTCCTCCTGGTTTGCGGACGTGGGGATTGAGTCGGCCGAGGCAGGGTGAGATAGCACCTTGTTCTCGGATGCAAGGGCTGCCGCCGTATACTGTGCCAACATCAACCCCGAATTGAGGCCACTGTTCTTGGTTAGGAAAGGCGGGAGTTCGCTTAGATGGCCATCCAGAAGCCGCGCTATGCGCCGCTCGGCGAAGGATCCGAGAGAGGAGAGAGCTATGGCCATGAAGTCCAAGGCAAATGAGAGGGGCTGTCCATGGAAGTTGCCGCAGGACAGAGACTCAGCATCATCCGGGAATAGCAGTGGGTTATCCGTGGCGGAATTTATCTCGATCTTGAGCACGTTCTCTGCCTGGGTCAGAACGTCGAGGCAGGCTCCGAAAACCTGGGGCATGCATCGTAACGTGTACGCGTCCTGCACCTTTGGGCAGTCCTTGTGAGACGGTATGATCTCGCTCTCCTCAAGGATTGTCAAAAGGGCCTTGGCAGCAGCTATCTGACCGGAATGGGGCCGCAGCGCCTGGATTCGATGGTCAAAGGGCTGAGAGGATGCCTTCAGGGCCTCAAAGCTGAGAGCCCCCGCCACTATGGCGTCCTTTATGAGGCCGTATGCCTCGTGTAACCCGAGGCACCCGTATGCAGCCATTAGAGAGGTACCGTTGATGATGGCGAGGCCCTCCTTCGCAAGGAGTTCTACGGGCTTCAACTGCGCCGACTCAAGTGCCTGAGCTCCTGGTAGCTGCTGACCCTCGTAGTAGGCATCCCCCTCACCGATCATCACGAGGGTCATGTGCGCCAGGGGAGCGAGGTCTCCACTAGCACCCACAGATCCCTTTCTCGGGACCACGGGATGAACCCGGCGGTTCAGCAGGCCACACAGAAGCTCGACAATCGCTGGTCGAACGCCCGAGTGACCCTTGGCCAATCCATTGGCCCGTATGACCATCATGGCCCTGACCACATCCTCTGGGAGGGGATCATCGACCCCCGCGGAGTGACTGCGCACAATATTCATCTGCAGCTGGCGGAGGTCTTCTTCGGGAATGCTGACGTTGGCCAACTGGCCAATCCCTGTCTTGATGCCGTATGCCACCTTACCCTCCTTCCCTATCTTCTCGACCAGCGCGCGAGACAGATCCATCCTCCGTGCGGCATCGGCGGACAGGGTGACATCCTCGTAATCTCTGGACACGTGAATCACATCCTCCACCGTGAGACTTCCTCCATCCAAGGCGATCATGAGTTCACCACCCTTCGCCATAGCTTGCGGAGTTAAAAAGGGTCAAGCGGGGAAGTGGCCATGTTTGAGCATTTGTGAAACGGGGAAAGACTCGACCTTGCGTCGTCCGTTCGACGGCAGCCGCCCCTGGGGGCAGCCCAGTGTGGGAAACGATTAAACGGCTGTGGGGGAGTTAGCTGTGGGAGATGCGTAGAAGAGCCCTAGAGGTTCTCGCCTGTCCTGTTTGCCTCTCCGACCTGGAGACCCCCGATTTCGATGCTGGCGAGTTCAGCGAGGGTGAACTTGCGTGTAGGCGAGAAGCCCACGCCTTTCGGGTTGTCGATGGCATTCCCCATATGGTACGCCCTGAGCGCGCCGACAGAGTCAGAGCTTTCGCAGAATCCTACAGCAAGGCATGGTGTCGTGATGGCTGGGGAGCGGTTGACTCAGATTATCTCCTCAGGCTGCCCTATCGTGACACGTCCAGGAGGCGCTCAATAGAGTGGCGAGTCAAGGCCCGGAGCCTGGAGGCCCTGGAACGATATTTGAACAACCTGCGGCCTCACCGAGTCGCGGACCTGGGATCCGGTGTTGGTTGGTTGTCCTATCACCTCGCTCGGCGCGGTCATGAGGTGTATGCGGTGGATATCGTTCACGACAACATACTCGGTCTCGGTGCCGCCACCACATATCTGCGCCGCGGGGTCTACTTCGAGAGAGTCCTGGGGGAACTTTCGCGGCCGCCACTGCTAGACGCCAGCATTGACACAGTCATCTGCAATGCCTCCCTCCACTATGCCACGTCACTTCCTCAGGTCGTCGAGGAAATCAATCGCGTTCTCCGGCCAGGTGGTGCCCTTGTGGTCCTCAACTCCCCAGTACATCGAGATTCTGATAGTGCACTGAGGGCTGAGGGGGATTTCAGGGAAAGGCTGCGTCGGTTGGGTGCGGACGAAGAGGTCGCCTCTGCCTATCACCATTTCACTTTCGACGTCCTAGGGGAGGTTCTGTCAAGTGGAATTGGAAAAGTTGAGAGGATACCTTTCGACCCAGGACTCGTGTTCCGGTCGGTGCGTCGATTGAAAGGACTCGTACTCGGCATGGAACTTGCCAACTTCCCGATTCTCTTGGCAACGAAACAACGATAGACTTACATCCCCCATATTGCCAGAATGTGGCGCTATTCATGTGTCCGACGGAATTCGGCGAGGAAGTGATCACCCAGGTATCTGAAGGGAAACCTAGTCCGCGCCGAGTCGTCGAGACGCTCCAATAGGTCTGCAAATGGGGCGAACCTATCGTATAAACTGTTCAGATATGGCGGGGGGACCAAAGCCGGGAGAGCTTCAGTCCGGCAGATAGCAAAGTAAGGTGACATTATGCTTTCTAGTTCGTGGGGCGTGTAAGCGCGTATAGGAACTCGAGAGCTACCCACCTTGTGCTCGTACCACGGTCTAAGTCGTCTCCCTGCATAGCTAGGATGAGACGTGAGAAAAGAGAAGATGAGTTCGGCAAGACACAAGCGGGAAGGTAATGAAGCGAGGAAGACGGCATCAGGCCGAAGGAGCTTGCCGAGTCCAGTAGCAGTGGCCGTCAGATCAGGTTCGTAGGCGAGGGAGAAAGAGGCGTATCCGCCGTCGAAGGAACCCAGGGAATTCGCCAGTGGCGTGAGGAGATCACGAGCTCTTCCATTCACAAATCTCACTCGGTCCGTCAGCCCCAAGCCCCTTGCCTTCTTTCTAGCTCTGAGCAGCAAACCTTCCGAAGGATCAAGGGCGACTACTTTTGCGCCTCGCAAGGCTAGCTCCAGCGCTTCGTCTCCGGTGCCGCATCCCACTTCCAAGACGTAGTCACCAGGACCGAATGTGGAATGAAGCTTGTTGAGGGAGATTCGTCGCATGTGCCTGTTGATACGGTTCTCGACGAGAATGTCATCATATCTCTCAGCAATAGCGCTGTACGCTTCACCGGATCTATCCCAATCGGGTGTCCTGGCTTTCTTCATACGGCCGACCTTTCGAGATCCATTAAAAAGAGACTCCCCCAGCCGTTGAATGGCGCCCATGCTGATATGTGGTCTTCCAAGAATTCCGGTATTTTAAAAATGGGGGTTCCAGGGTGGTAGGAGGATTTGTAACCCAACTAGGTCCTTTACCGTGAAACATGTCCTAAAGTGTCGGTAGAAAGCCTTCGGCGAGTAGAAACGAGTCGGCACAACGTAGTCCCTAAGAGGGTCAAGCCGAGTAATCGGCAATGGGATGACGTTTCCCAGACGGCGATAGCCTTTCCGCGGTTTGAAAAACAACGGGTACATAACCGCTTCAAACAGTGAGATTTGGTTCACGATGGTACAAACAAAGCGGGCTGAAGCCCTCAGGAGACGGCCCAAGCCTGTAGCCACATCCGAAAGGCATGGGTCCATGTTAAGGGCGCCCGCGTGGGAATAAGCTCCGTCGAAAGATGATTCTCCAAACTCCTCCACAAGACTCCCGACATCGTGCGCTGCCATACGACGGGCCGTGAGATTGCTAAGTCCGCCTGAGGCGGCCTTAGCCCTAACGCGATGCACCATGGCCTTTGACAAGTCCGTAGCCAGTACTTCCACACCCCTGGATGCTAGCATCAAAGCTTCGATTCCAGTCCCACAACCGATCTCTAGAACCCGGTCACCTGACTGAAATACGCGGCGAATAGCCTCTTGAAACTTCCTACGTAGCCGACGTCCGACGGCGTTTGTAGCTTCCACATCATCATAAGTGTTGGCTATCAAGTCATAGCCGCGTGCAACATACTCGTAATATGCTCGTCCCGCCTCGAAGCCCGGTGGCTTTATCTCCATTTTTGACAAGACCTCAATGTCAGAAAAGGTATATTTCCCCACGTGTCTAGACGGACACGATGGAAATAATCTTTCTCGGTACCAGCGGCAGCATGCCCTCTCCCAAGAGAAACGTCCCAGCCATCGCCATCAAGCGTGAGGGCGAGATCATCCTCATGGATTGCGGAGAAGGGACTCAACGCCAGTTCATGCACTCCAAGCTCTCTTTCATGCAGGTCTCCAAAATCCTCCTCAGCCACTTTCACGGTGATCACTTCTTGGGGGTCCCCGGCCTCATAATGACCATGGCCCTCAATGATAGGTCTGAAGATCTCGAGATCTACGGGCCTCCCGGTACCCGGAAGACCGTGAAAACCCTCATGGACATCAACCTCTTCAGGGCCACATTCAAGGTCGTTGTTCATCAAATGCGTCCCGGGGAAGAGGTGGATTGTGGCGAATACCGTATCAGGGCGGCCCAGTCCTTGCATCAGGTGCCCACCCTTGCATTCTGTATCGAGGAGAAAACCAGGCCCGGGAAATTCAATCTGGAGAGGGCGAAAGAGCTGGGACTGCCAGAGGGTCCCC
>JABAOH010002699.1_pt4 | contig 16268 bp, 13 predicted proteins | sample 7062181 | NCBI WGS metagenome assembly JABAOH01 (sample SAMN14538630, study PRJNA623070) | marine sediment metagenome | biome: marine biome [ENVO:00000428]; feature: marine pelagic biome [ENVO:01000023]; material: deep marine sediment [ENVO:00002113]; isolation source: pool of 5 deep marine...
CTCCTCCTTTCCTCTGAAACGGTAATATAGTGAATATTGGGATTGTATTTCCTCAAGATATTCCACTGCTGACTTCTCAAATCAATTGGAGGCGGGGTATAGAAATAGGGAGAATCGTGGTCCCAGCTCACAACCTTTATTTTTCCACTATTCGCCAGCCGATGAATGGCAGAGGTTAGAGGAAGATTATAGGCCATGGTGAGGACATTGTGGGCAATAAGGACATCAAAGTTCTCCAAAGCCCGGGCAAGATAGTTGAAAATCTCCTCTGAACAGGATTCCAGGTCACGAGATCGTTCCGCCAGGTTTTCTTGGATCCAAAGGATTCTGGGGTTGCGAGAACTCAGCAGAGGGTTGGTTTCCACATCATATTCATCAGTTGATCTGGCACCATCGCCAGCAAATATCTTTACCCCATGGTTATAGCGCTTGAAGAGGGAGGCATGCTGTCGGATGACTTCCTCCACTCCACCGACGATTGGAGGGCAGGTATAGTGCAATAGGGCAATTTTGAACCGCCTCATCCGCGGTCTCCTATCCAAATGTACGCATTAGGTGCAGTAATTTCTCTTCCAAGACCTCGTAGGAGAAATATCTCATAGCCAGCTGGTAGTTATGCTCAACCATGGCCTGCAGCCTACCCTTATCATTCAATATTTCCTTGATTTGCGTGATAGTCTTAGAAGCTACAAAGCCATCTATGATAATGACATCAAACCCGATTGGCTCAATGTCCGAGATGTAAATGGAGTACCGATTCACGACTATGGGTTTTCTGTAGTAGACTGCCTCCAGAAAGGCATTCCCAAACCCCTCATATCCACTGGGATAGGTGACCAGGTCGGCACTCTGGTAGATATCGGCAATAGTGTAGAGTTTATCTGTCTCTTGACTTACAGTCCTTCGGGGCGATACTAGATGATCGATATGTACGATGTCTACTCCCATGTTCTTGCTGTAATCTTTAATCCGTACATGATACTCGTCACCTTCATCGTCCAATGCATGGGAGATCACCAGCACTGGGTTAGGTAGATTCAGATTCCTGACAATTTCAATAGAACGCTCAATCCATTTGCGGGGCACAACCCTTGTTGGTTGTAGAATAAAGAGGTCATTCCCTTTCAATCCAATCCTCTCCCGCAAATCGTTGCAATAATCATCCGCTGGTGAGGGCCCATGAGCAAAATCCAGTACGTTTGGGACTACGACATTAGAAATCCCCCTCCTGTAGCTCAACTGCTCTGATGCCAGGGAGTTTATCACCACGTGTCTGATAGATGGTAGATGAGGAGGAAAGGCCATATTGAGGTAATCCCTGCAGGAATTTACCAGGAACCGAGACCTCTCCCAGGCGAAGTCGTGGTGATGGCAGATGGTTGGCATGCAGGTTTCAGCAATGAACTCGGTAATTGCAAGTCCGAGAGGGATATTCATGGGTATGGACAGGGCATTTTCAGGAATAATGAGATCTACCTCATACGTCTTAACAAAATCATACAGGGCACCTTTCAGTTTATCCTTGATCTCTTGGACGGCCCCCGATGTCTCTCGTCTTCGATTTCTCTTGCCGAATAGATCGCTGTTGATTTCCTCAATCAAGTGATGTTCAAAATGGGCTTGACTGACAAGGAAGGACTTCTCCTCCGGCCTGTCTAGGCTTCCGGCGAAATAAGAGCAATTATATCCATTTCTTTCAAGTACATCCGCCCATTTCTGAATCTCAAGGGAAACTCCATCTGTTCCAGCAATCCTCGTGGAGATAAAACCGATGTTTCTGATGTGAGGGGAAGGACGTTTAGGCAAAATCATCGTATAGTAACTACCTCCCGGTCAAATAGTAATTCTAAATGAGCAAAGGCTCGTCAAAATTCGAGAATCCCCCCTGTGTAGGTGTAACTTTAGGATGCTATCAATTCGAGTTGTTCTGGGGTCAAATACCATTTGAGGTGCCCTGAATGTGTAGGTAGTTCTCCCGCGTCGATCCTACAGCAACCACCCCTTTCGAACTCTATTGTTGCCTTAGAGCCTTCCGTCAACAAAAAGGATGCTACCTCGGCAACCGATGGCAGGTGTCCGGCTACCAGGATCCTCATATTGCCAGCATACTCAGATAGGGCCTTGATAGTTTCCTCTGGAGGGATCATGGGCTTGACCATTTCCGTCTCCATAATCCGCTCGGGTGGGAATCCGACTTCCTCAGCTACTATAGCAGCGGTCTGTCTGGATCTTTTCTTGGGGCTTGAAAGGATTAGGTCAAAATCAATCCCCATCTTCTTGAGGGCCCTTCCACTTGCATGAATCCGTGCTTCCCCCTCAGGGCTCAGGCCCTCTTCAGGATCCTGCTCCTTTGGAAGGGCAGGACCGTGTTGCATGAGATAAATCTCCATATTATCACCCCCTGAAACCAGGACTAACATAGCTGGCTCATCATATATTTTTGAGCGAGAAATGACAACTATCTGTGGTAGATTCGAGGGTAACGTGATAGTCGAGGGTATTTGAAACGTTTCGGCGAGCTCACGTCGAGTCGTCCACTAACCTAAACTATGGGAGGGCATAATCAAGAAAAGATACCCATACCTTCACCCTGTGGAATAGGGACCTGCCAAATGAAGAAACAGGCTCTCTCCTACAAGCCAATTACAGCCTTTGGTAATGGTAAAAGATTATTCCACAGGGCAGGCAATAGGCCTAAAAATCAATAGGTTAGGTTTGACTACGAAGTGGCCCCGGGTAGATTCTCATTGACTTGTGATGGAAAACACATAGATTATTAGTTCTCTGTAAAGGCAAATGGTAGTCAGGGGCCAGAAGAATGAAGTGAACTGCAGCTACGAGTTTTCAAGATTTGATTGTTTGGCAGAAGGTAGTTTTTGACTCCTGACTTCTGCATTCTATAGNNCAGAAGAATGAAGAGAGCTGCAGCTAGGAGTTTTCAAGATTTGATTGTTTGGCAGAAAAGCGGGTTCTGACTCCTGACTTCTGCATTCTATAGTGAGAGCGACAAGCGAGGATCAGAAGAGATAGTATGCCGGCTAGACTGGAAATAAGATTAAAGCCCGAGTTGATTGATGCAGAAGGGATGGGTGTTAGCCGCAAGGCATCTGCCTACTTTGGGCTCAATGTCACTGGCATCAGGGTAATCAGGGTGTTAACAATTGACGCTGATCTCAATAGGGATCAGTTAGAGATGATTAGGACTGAGGTATTCACCAACCCGGTTACCGAGGTATCCTCTTTTCTTCCTCTGGCGGATAACTTCGACTGGATAATATGGGTGGGCCTTAGGCCAGGGGTGAGGGATCCAGCAGGGAGCACGGCGGTGGAGGCCATAGAGGATCTTCTTGGTATAAGGTTCAGTCAAAATGAATCCGTGTACACATCCAAGATACACGAGATCAGGGGCGATCTGAAAGGGGATGATGTAGAAACAGTAGCCAGGGAAATACTGGCCAACGACATCATACAGCAGTGGAAGATATTCAATAGGGATGAATGGGATGCTAAGGGGGGAATTGGCATTAATATCCCAAGGGTCGCCCTCAACAAAGAGCCCCAAGTGAGGACATTTTCAGTGGAGAGCGACGATGAATTAAGGCGATTGTCAACAGAAAGGAACCTTGCACTGCACGAAAGTGATATACCAGTTATCCGGAGGTATTTCTTGCAAAGGGGTGTGCTTCTAAAGAGGAAGGCCGTTGGGCTTGATCTTCCCACGGATGTCGAGCTTGAGTATATATCACAGGCAAGGAGCGATCACTGTAATCACAATACCTTCAGGGGTCTCTTTAGGTACCACGATATAGCCACCCACAGTAAGGAGACGGTTGATAGCCTTTTCAGGAAATGTATCGAGAGACCCACACTGGAGATAAAGAAGAAAAAAGACTGGGTTATCTCAGTGCTCTGGGATAATGCAGGTGTAGGGAGGTTTGATGAAAATCACTATTACGTTATCACTGGAGAGACACACAACAGTCCATCCAATATAGAAGCGTACGGAGGGGCCATTACGGGGATAGTAGGAATTTACCGTGATCCTCTGGGAACCGGTAAGGGTTCGAAATTAGTCCTGGGCACCTACGGATTCTGTGTGGGCCCCAGGGACTATGCCGGCGAACTGAAGCCCCACCTCCATCCGAGGCGACTCCTGGATGGTGTCATTGAGGGGGTAAGGGATGGCGGAAACAAAAGCGGTATTCCCACTCCATTCGGGCAGGTCCTCTTTGATGAATCCTATATGGGAAAGTGCCTCGTCTTTGTAACGGCCTTGGGCATAATGCCAGCAACCATAGGTAGCACCTCTTCTCACCTGAAGGAGACCCATCCAGGCGATCTGATAGTCATGTGCGGTGGAAGGGTAGGAAAGGACGGCATCCATGGAGTGACGGCTGCCTCTGAGACATACAGCGAAACGACCCCTGCAGGTCATGTCCAGATAGGAGATCCCTATACTCAGAAAAAGATGCATGACTTCCTCCTTGAGGCCAGGGATGAGGGGCTGGTCGAGTTCATTACGGACAATGGTGGCGGCGGACTGTCCTCATCAGTAGGGGAGTCGGCCAGGTGGTCTAATGGGTGTCACGTATGTTTAGAAAAGGTACCCCTTAAGTATGAGGGATTAGATCCATGGGAGATCTGGGTTAGTGAATCCCAGGAGAGGATGACCGTGGCGGTAAGGCCTGAGAAGATCAAGAGGTTTATGGGGCTCTCTGCACGACATGCGGTCGAGAGCACGGTTATTGGCGAGTACACCAATAGCGGATACCTCCATATTACCTATGACAACGAGACATGTGCCTATGTGCACATGGATCTTCTCAGATCATCATTTCCCCAGTGGGAGTTTGATGCTGAATGGATTCCGCCTGCATCCAGAGGGCTCAGGGAACCTGTCTGGGTGGAACCAGAAGGCCAGGGTTCACTCCTAAAGGCAATGTTGAAGAGGCCGAATATCTGCACAAAGAACTGGATCCAACGACAGTATGACCATGAGGTTCAGGGCGGGAGCGCTATAAAGCCGCTGGTGGGGAAAGATCACGACATGGTAAGCGACGCGGCAGTTGTAAGGCCCGTCTTAGGTTCCCTGAGGGGGATTGCCATTACCCAGGCAATAAACCCATTTTACTCCCTCATCGACACCTATCACATGACGGCAGTCACCATTGATGAGGCTGTGAGACGCCTTGTTGCTGTTGGCGGCGATCCGGCCCGTATTGGGGGTGTGGATAATTTCTGCTGGCCAACAATCATCTATGATCCCGTTAAGAACCGCGATGGAAAATATAAGGCGGCTCAACTTGTACGGGCCTGCTGGGCGCTCAGGGATTATGCCCTATCCTTTGAGATACCCCTGTTGTCCGGGAAAGACAGTATGTATACGGATGGTGAGGTGAAGAGGTCCTCTGGAATGACTCAGAAGATATCTGGTCTGCCGACGCTCCAGTTTACGGCGACAACAGTGCTGGAGGATGTAGGGAAGTGTGTGACCATGGATGTGAAGGTGCCCGGTGACCTTGTATATATAGTTGGGATAACGGGGGATGAGCTAGGGGCAAGCGAGTACTATCAAATGATGGGATGGATAGGGCTCAACGTGCCGAGGATTGATGTGGAGAAGGTTATTCCTCTCTATCATGGTCTCTATCGGGCAATCAAGAACGGGTTGGTTTCCTCCTGTCATGCCGTTGGCAGAGGTGGATTAGGTGTCCACCTTGCCCTCTCTGCCATGGGCGGAAACCTCGGTATGGATATTGATCTGGGGTCCGTCCCAGCTAAAGAGAGACTTTCCAATACGAGGTTGCTCTATTCTGAGTCTGCAGGTAGGTTTATCGTCACGATTGACCCGAAGGAGAAAGCAGCCTTTGAGGATGCAATGCATAGACTGGAGTATGCCTGTGTAGGAAAGGTGACCGATACTGGCAAGTTTCAGGTGTCAGGTATAGATGCCAACATCATTATTAATGAAAGGATAGACGATTTAAAGCATGCCTGGAAGGAGCCGTTTGGGGGGCTCATATGAAGAAAGTCAAGGCCCTGGTGCTTACGGGATACGGTCTGAACTGCGATTATGAAACGGACTTCTCCCTGAAGCTCGCTGGTGCTGATACAGAGAGGGTTCACATAAATGAGTTGATATCAGGTCCGCAGAGTGACGCCGGGGCGACTCTGGATAATTACCATANNGCCGGCGTTATCATGGCTGCACGGTTGAGATACAACATCGGTGAGGAGATTGAGGATTTCATCAGGGAAGGAAGACTCATTATCGGCATTTGCAACGGCTTCCAGGCCCTCGTGAACTTAGGACTGCTTCCGGGTTTTGACAACGATTATCGGTCAAGGGAAGTCGCCTTAACCTACAATGACTCGGGAAATTTCATCGATACCTGGGTCAAACTTAAGGTAAGAGAGGATACTGCTTGTATCTTCACCAAGGGGATTTCCAGCCTTGAACTCCCGGTCAGGCATGGTGAGGGGAAGTTCTATGCCAGACAGGAAATTATCGACAAACTCATAGGGAAAAATCAGGTGGTCGTACAGTATGCTGATAAGGAGGGTAACCCTGCACACGGCAAATGGCCATTTAATCCGAATGGCTCTCTTCATGATATTGCGGGTATCTGTGATTCCACCGGTAGGATATTTGGATTGATGCCCCATCCAGAGGCCTACAATCACTACACAAACCACCCAGACTGGGTTATTAGAAGGGAGGAGCTAGGTAGGCTGGGCAGAAGCATTGAAAAGGAAGAGGGCGGAGGAATTGCCATCTTCAGGAATGCGGTGGAGTATATGAGGGGAAATTTCTAATACTCCAATAATCCGTTACTCCGTCATTTTGTCAGTCATTTTCCAGTACCTGCCGTGAATACTCTTTACCTCATCAAGCACGGGATCAAGAATCCTTTTGTCCCCATCATCTGACCAGTCTCGGTCCTCCGCTGTTGTTTCCCCTCGTAACTCCTTTAATACTGCCTTCACCGAATCCCGTAAACCTTGCAGGTTATACCCACCTTCCAGGGTTAATACCAATTTGCCATCGCAGCTCAGACGGGCAATTTCCATAAGGATATGGGTGAGTGCAGCAAATCCAAGAGGTGTAACCGACATGCCCCCCAAGGGGTCATCCTTATGAATATCAAACCCTACAGAGGCAAGCACCAGATCAGGCTTGAATCCCAGGGCTATCGGTTGAAGGATCTGCCGATAGATGGCGATATATTCCGCATCCCCGTATCCAGTTGACAGGGGAACATTAATAGTGTAACCCTCTCCCTCACCGCTTCCCACCTCGGTAAAGCTGCCAGTACCAGGGTAATATGGATATTGATGAGTTGAGAAGTACAGGATGGAAGGGTCATCTTCAAAGCAGTGTTGGGTGCTATTACCATGGTGCAGATCCCAGTCAGCAATCAGAATCCTCTTCAAACCCAGTTCTCTTTGGGCATATACGGCCCCTATCGCCACGTTGTTAAAGAGGCAGAAGCCCATGCCCCTACTTCTCTCAGCGTGATGACCTGGAGGCCTCACCAGGGCAAAGGCATTGTTTATCTCCCCACTATGTACCATCTTAATGGCGTTACAGAGACCACCCACGGCAAGTAGGGCTGCCTGGTAAGAACCGGAGGAGGTCTGCGTGTCTGCGTCGAGGTAACTTCGTGATTTACCGGCTGTGGCTGCAACCATACTTATGTAGTCTTTAGAGTGGATATAGAGCAACTCATCCTCCGTGGCCTCCCTCACCGGAACGTCAACGTAATCGCCCTTCATATCAGCATCGTTCAGCATGTCATAGATAAACTCTAAGCGTCTGTGACTTTCAGGGTGAAAGTCCCCGGTTCTGTGGTCAATATACCTCTTATCCCTGACGATGCCTGTCCTATACACGGCTTGTCTTCTCCCGTTTTCTAATTCTTCACCTTAGGAACCCTTGTCCGTTCTTGGCCCTCATTTAGTCTGCTCCAAATTTAACCTATCTCGAATAAACTTATAAACTTTTTTCATCACGAGAACCGCTTCATTAGCCTCTACCGTAGTTGCTACCTCACCAGGATAGCGAAAATTTACAGCATACGCATTTAAAATATCCAGTCCTTCGCTTATTTCCTCAAAGGATTTGTCCACCTTGATACAAATAGCCTTTAGTCTTTGAAGATCATGTATTTCTGGAGGTTCAATATTGTTTAAAACAAGAAAAGCCTTTAGATATTTTTCAATGCACTGCTGGCAATGGAAACAGACAGAATCTGGGACCGGCTTTTTATCTTTTTTGACAAGGTGAAGTGCGGATTCAAGATCTTCTTCCGCTTTATAAATCCATTCTTCAACCAGTTTTTTTGTCATACAGAACTTTCCCCTTTGTCAGGATTTTTTTGATGAAGAAATCACCTATAGATATCCGTTCCGCAATTTCACTTGGTGTTTTGACAACAAAATCCATTGCCACAGCTCTATCCCAGAATAAGCGACTGACTAGTATCCTCCGTTTTGCCGGCCTTTCACTGCTCTCCATAATGACAAGCAGATCTAAGTCGCTATCTCTCTTAGGTTCTCCATAAGCATATGACCCAAAAAGAAATATTTTCTCCGGTTTCAAAGTTTGAACAATTTTATCAGTAATCTCTTTTAACAATGCCTCTGTCACAGGTTGAGGTGAATATTCATTCTTTTCCATAAACATTATCCTTTAAAGTAGATACTGGATATGATGCTAGTCCCCATCACAGTCTTTCAACCAATAAGAAACTTTCACCAGTTGGTGAAAATGCGACTTCTGGTGAAAACATTACCGTCAGGATTGAGCAAAGACAGCATCAGAATGTGTATCCTGGCTTGTGAAGAGCGCAGTTCGTTCAGCATCTCAACTTCAAACTACATTTTGTCGCCGAATCTATTTTGATTCTAGAAATAGGCACAAAATCCCCTTATTTCTTGTAATCAAAGCGTTTTTTACATCTTCCCCTAAGCGCCTTATCCAGCACCGAAGCGGTCATAGCCTCAATTTCTCTCTGAGTTTCCTCTTGCACGCGGCGGAGTTCTTGGACTTTGGCTTTTACGCTGTCAAGGTAGGTCACCAGGTAGTGTTGCTCGGCTAGCAAAGGGAGAGAGACCTCTATTGTCTTAATTCTCATAAGGGCTAGCTTTGGCTGACCTGCTACTTTAGCTCGCTCCTCGATCTGTTCCTTACCAAATGCTGACATTAATATGAAATCGACTAAATTTTCCAAACCAGACATGACTCTAATGTTTCTATCCATTGCTTCCTCACAGGACAGAGGTGAACCTAATGACGCATCAACAAGAAATCTCATAGCCTCGCTTCTACCACGGCGATGGGAAGGGCATTAGTATAACGAAGGACATAATCTACTCTCTTCCGCTCCTCTCTTACATGTGTATCACCCACAAGACGAATACGGCCATCAGTTAGATGGTATTCTCTGGAAATAAAGCCTTCTTCTCATCCCGCCTCATGGAGTTGAGGGTCGATTAATTTGGCTCTGGTATCGGCCTCGTTTAGCATGAGGATTCACGTTTACTTATTTCTTTGCCCAGATGTCTGTCTTCTCCTTCAGGCTGAAATACCTTTCATTGCCAATTATTACATGATCAAGGATATCTATGCTCAGGATTTTGCTTGCCTGAAAAATCTGTTTTGTTAATTCAATATCGTCCTTGCTTGGTGAGGGATCGCCTGAAGGATGGTTATGGACCAGGATTATAGCTGCCGCATGGGAGTCGATGGCTGGGTGGAAGACCTCTCTAGGATGCGAGAGACTTTGATTTAAGGTACCGATGGCAATGACTTCATCCCTTATCAGTTTGTTTCTAGTATCAAGGTAGAGTCCCCTGAGATGTTCCTTTTTTAATCTGGCAAGATCTCTTGTATATTGAAAGACCTCTTCCGGTGATCTCAAGAAAACATCGCTTTGTTTTCCAAAGAGCCTTTTGCCTAATTCAAAGGCAGCCACCACCTGGCAGGCCTGGACCGGCGACAGCCCCAGAGCCTTCTCTATCTTCTCGACATCCCCTTCAGAAAATGCAGCCTGATCACCATACTGTGACATGATTCTCTGTGCAAGCTCCAGAATTCCCTCTTTCTTTGTGCCTCTCCCTAGTATCACTGCGATCAGTTCATAATTCTTGAGCGCGGCCGGTCCATGTTTTCTCAGTTTTTCCCTGGGCTTTTCTTCCTCTGGGAGGTCACGGATGTGAGGCTTATAGGATTCGGTCAATGGTATTGTCTCCTCTATTGCGACTTGCTAGCACGCTAGCATAATCTTAGCGGAATTTCGAGATTTAGAATCGTCTCATCTGTGTTTTTCGCGATATGAGGGTCAGCCTGCAGGCTATAAGGGTGCCAAATCCTGAAGCTGCCAGGGCCTTGAAGCCTTGTAAGGCAGACGGATTGTTCGATCCGGCACTACGCAGCGGCAGAGGTTGTCCATGCAGCCTCTGCTGCGCCCCTTGAATTCCACGGCGCAAATTTCAGCAGAAGCAGCATTCCAGGAACGGCGATCAGAGCGCAGGCAATAAAGAAACTTCCCCAACCCAGATTCTTGGCAAGAAAGCCAGTCGGGGCTGAGGCCAGTACTCTGGGGACACCCATGAGGCTCGTGAGAAGCGCGTATTGTGTCGCGGTAAATCTCTTATTGGTGATGCTGGCCATGAATGCCATGTAGGCAGCAGTTCCCATACCGCTGCTTAGGTTTTCAAAGGCAATCACACCAGACAGGGCAGGAACGCTGTGGCCGATCCGCGCAAGAACGGCAAAGCAACCAGTAGATATCGCCTGAAGAAAACCAAAAATCCAAAGAGAACGGCTGATTCCCTGACGGAGCATAAGTACTCCTCCGATCAAGGTACCGGCGATGGTAGCCCAGAAACCAAAGAGTTTCACGATAGCACCGATCTCCGTTTTTGAAAACCCTATATCAAGATAAAAGGGGGTGGTCATGGCACTTGCCATGGTGTCGCCGATTTTGTAAAGAAGTATGAAGGCCAACATGCACAGGGCACCCTGCCGTTTAAAGTATTCAACAAGAGGGTCGACAACAGCTTCCTTTATGGACGCAGGGGTCCCGAAGCTAGTCTCAGGTTCCGGTGCCAAGAGTGTGGTGAGAACCCCAGGCAGGATACAGGCCGCCATTATCACATAGACTATGGAAAACGGCACGTAGTCCGCCATGATCAGGCCGCCTCCGGACGCCAGAAGCATCCCCACCCGGTATCCGTTGACATACAGAGAGGAGCCAAGGCCTAATTCCTCATCAGGAAGATCTTCCCTTCGGTAGGCATCCACCACAATATCCTGGGAGGCACTGAAAAAGGTCACCAGAAATGCTGCGAAGGCTACCATCCATGGATTATTCGCCGGATCGGTGGATCCGAGACCTGCAATTGAAAAGATCAAGGCTATCTGAGCTAGCAGCAGCCATCCTCTTCTGCGCCCGAGAAAAGGCGGGGTGAAACGATCCAAAAAAGGAGCCCAGAGGAACTTCAAAGTATAGGGAAGGCCGACCAGGGCCATCAGTCCGATCACGGTCAGATCCACCCCTTCTTCTTTCATCCATGCCTGTAATACGCTTATGGTGAGTAGAAGGGGCACTCCGCATGAAAAACCCATGACAAGGGCCACGAGCATCCGACCGCTGCAAATCACCTTAAGCATGGATCTTTGATTTTTTGACTGCATGCCTTTCCTCGTTAAGCCATCCCATTTCTCGATACAAGGAATCAGGCATAGCTAGCAATTGAATTAGCAGGCCTTCTCATCAGAAACAGGGCTAATCCTCCACATTTACCTTGAGGTAAAGATCCCCTCTTCCACCTCCGTTCACTTGCCTGCCGAGTCCGGAGAGTCTCAGTTTGCTTCCCTCCGATGTGCCAGGAGGGATGACTACCAAAAACATCCTCTTCTTGAAACCTTCCGGGATGTTGACAAGCTTCCTGGCACCAAGCAGGGCCTCTCTTCCGGTTATGGTTATGTTCCCATGGATGTCCGGGTCTTGGCCAAAACTGACAGGCCTTATAACTTGAATCCTGTCAGATCTGCCCTTCTTTCTTATTTGCTTGAGCTTCCCACCTAGACGGGGTTCCTTGAATAACAGGAATAGCCGGAGAAGCAGAATCCCGAAGATGAATCCACCAATATGGGCCCACCAGGCGATACCGCCTTGTCCCGCAGTAGCTGCCGCGCTTAGGAACTGAAAGATAAACCAAATGCCAAGAAAGAAAAAAGCAGGTAGCTCCACAAACTGGAAGAAGAAGAAGATAGGTATGAGGGTCAAGATCCTTGATTTGGGAAACAGTACCATGTAAGCCCCCATTACCCCTGCAATGGCCCCACTGGCACCGATGGTGGGTATCTGAGAGTTCAAGTTGATAACAAGGTGGGAGACACCTGAGGCAAAACCGCACAGAAGATAAAAGAGAAGGTACCTGAGAGAACCCAACCTATCCTCCACATTATCCCCAAAGATATAAAGGGACCACATATTACCAAGGAGATGAAAGAATCCTCCGTGGAGGAACATAAAGGACACAAAGGAGAAGAGCTGCTGGCTAGAGGTAAAGTATGAGGAAATTGCTGGAACTGTGTAACGAGCAGGGACTAGACCGTAAGTAAAGATAAACCTCCTAAGGCTCTCACCCGCAGATGGCTGGATGAAAAACACCAGCACATTGAGCACAATAATCGCCGTATTGGCTACAGGATAGTTCTTTGAACGTATTGTATCCCTGAGAGGTATCATCTAAGTGCCTAAAGTGAGCTAAAGTTAAAAGTGCCTAATCCATAATTCACAATTTCTAGCCAAAGATAGCAGGCTCCCGAAGGATCAGGGAGATAGCCTGAGCCGATGTCTTCGCAATAGCAGGATAGACATTGGTGAGAGATGCAACCTGCCTTAAATTATCAGCAGTTCTTGAAACCAGCATGGCCAAATCGCCTTCGGTCATATCCGCTATCCTTAAGGCCTTTTCCCATTCCAATCCTTTTGCCCAGGCATGGATTGTAGCTGCTGCCCACAATGGGATCGCTCTTACTGAAAATCCCTGCACCGTCTTCCGCTGTACGAGGGGAAGAAGTCCTCCCTTCATTTCTTTATATGCATTAATGACCTCTTTGGGGGCCTTTGACTGGTCAAATTCAACCTCTATCTCCCTATCATAGACAAAGGTTGCCATAAGGCCAGCCAATAAAGCTGGATCTGATCCGGGAAAGAGGCCTAATCTGAGGCCTTCAGCAATCATAAGGGGTTGATCAATCCTCAGCTGAGATGCCCACCGCCCGTCATCTGTCAGGGTGCCATTGTCCCTTACATAGCCTTCGGCCTTTAAGAAATCCAGGTGCCTTACAAAATCAGCCCATAAGTTTTCCCTCACAGCACTGGCTGCCTGCCATAGATGAGCGAAACCTTTCAAGGCTGCCCTGGAGGCCCCTTTTTGTCTCCCATGACAAACGGCAAAATGCTCGCATCTGTTGCATATCAGCTGATCAAGTTCCTCTCGAAGAAGAGAGATCCGATCCTTCAATGGTTTGACTCTTGAGAGCTGCTCTTTTCCTAATGGCAGGTCGTTCAGGGGAGGGGGTATTTCATCTGACGCTACCCTGGATAGAAGGCTCTGCAAGGTGGTCGGTTCATTCGCTGATTGCACATTTACTACCTTATCCAGGATAGCTAATACCTTTTCCGGCGCAAAAAATCGCGTCTTAGGTGGTTTTTTTCTGCCTCTTCTAAACTTGAGGCGGCAGGCAAGGACACCGTTTGTATCCTTCTTTGTATGCCTTTTTATAACACAATACAGGCGGGATCTCTTATCAAGAAAGAGCCTTCCAGGGACAAGGTTGGCAACTTTAGAGAGGTTCTCTTCGAGCGTCTTTTCATCCTCCTTTGTTTTCCTGATCTCATTTCTTAGGGCAGCCCTTTTCCTTGAAAGGGTAAGGACGGACTCTGGAGAGCCGCAAAGGGAATGAGGAAGAAGGTCCATTAGTCTTTTACCGGACTCCTTAAGCCTTTCTTCAATCCCCTCGTCCCTATTCTTTACATCCAGGTAGTTTGCAAAAGAGCTGAATAAGATCCCTTTAATCTCCTCAGGTTTGTGGGATAAGAGAAGGTTCAGGACCATGGAAAAATCAATCCTTATCTGGCTTAACACATCTTCTGGTGGGGATTTCAAGAGAGTTGCAACTAAGGGGCCATCCATAAAGGGCCCAGGGATTATCACAGCAAAGCCAATATTGTCCATTCCCCTCCTTCCTGCTCTTCCTGTCATCTGATGAAGCTCGGTGGCTGTCAAGGGGACAAACCTGTACCCATTGTACCTGTCCGAGTTAAGAAAAATGATGCTCCTTGCAGGAAAGTTCACCCCTGCAGCCACTGTGGAGGTAGCAAACACAGCATCAAGAAGACCATTCGTCATCAAATCCTCTATCACCAATTTCCACAGCGGTAGTTGTCCACTATGATGAGCTGCCACTGCAATAGTTCTCAGGTGCCGCAGCTGATTATGTCGAGCGAGGTGAGGATATTCCTTTATCAATCCATCAATCCTTCTATTGAGCCCCCTTCTATTGGATCCGCTGTGCCTCATGGTTGACGTGCACCGATCAAGTGCGTCATCGCAGTCGGCCCTGGATTTTAGAAAAAATATGCCTGGAAGAAGGTTATATTTCCTCAGGACATCTAATATCTCGCCAAATGGAGGAAGCCTTTTACCTGAACTAAGGGTGGGGCCTTTTGGGTTGTTTAAATAGTCTGCTACCTTTCTATCAAGGCCCTTCCTGCTAATTAAGGGAAGGAGCCTCCCTGTTGGATGAAAAAAGAGGGAAAAGAGGGGCACTGGCCTTTCCCTTTCCTCAATTACAAAGCATTTTTTCCCCCTCAGGGATTGGAGCCAGTCAGCAATCTGCCGGGAGTTCCCTATCGTGGCAGACAGCAATAGGAGGGGAATTCGGGCAGGAAGATATATCATGATTTCTTCCCATACCACGCCCCTGTCTTCATCTCCAAGGAAATGCGCTTCATCTAAGATAACGAGATCCGCAGTCAAATCCTCTCCCTTATGCATGGCATCGTAGAGCTGGTTCCTGAGGATCTCCGTAGTTCCAACGATAATTGGGGCATCTGGGTTCTCAACCCTGTCGCCGGTTAATATGCCTACATTTTCCCTTCCAAAATGGGTTCCAAACTCCAGGTACTTGGAATTGCTAAGGGCCTTGAGGGGCGATGCGTACCATGACCTTCCATCGTTTTTGTGTACTGCCTCTATTGCCTTGGTCGCAACCCATGTCTTGCCACTTCCGGTTGGTGCCGAAACAAGACAATCAGAATGCTTGATGGCGGACAATGCCTTAAGCTGGAATGGATCTGGCCGAAAAGGGCCTTTTTCAGGTGTGCCGATCCTCGAAAAGACACTTCTCAATCTGGGATCGATGCTCGGTTTGATGCTTGGAATATGGTGTGCCCATCGGTGCACTCGTCTGGGACTGGCTGGTTTTCTTTTATATTGAATCTTACCTCCTGTCACTGTATAGTTGCCGCTTTTAAAAGATTATAGACCAATAGAGCCCTTTTGCTCAATGTCAAAATCCAAATCTAAGTACCATGGGCCATTTTTCAATCGGTAGGGATGATGAAGTCAGGGAAATCAAAGGCATTTATGACCACAAGAGGGAAGAAATCAGGTTGCGGCTAAGGGAATTTGAGAAAATCTGGGAAATAGGTACCAATGAGGAGATTTTTGCTGAACTTGTCTTCTGCATCTTAACTCCCATGGCACGGGGCAAATATTGCTGCATTGCTGTTGAAGATATGGTGAGAACGGGCGTTTTGTTTAGCGGCGATACTAGTAAGATTGCAAGGGAATTGAATGGTGCGCGGTTTATCTACAAGAAATCGGCGTATATCGTTGAGGCGAGGGAAAAGTTCTTGCGTGATAGCACAGCTTCCTTAAAGTCCATTATCAGTCTGATGGATAATGGCCATAAGGCGCGGGAATGGATGGTTCAGAATGTAAAGGGCATTGGTTACAAGGAGGCGAGCCATTTTTTGAGGAACATTGGCTTCGAGCAGAATCTCGCAATTCTCGACAGGCATATATTGAAGAACTTACGATCCCTGGGGGTAATAGAGGAGACCCCTGTTTCCTTATCGAGGAGAAGGTATTTTGACATAGAGAAAAGGATGATGGAATTTTCAAAGGCTATTCAAATACCCATGAGCTATCTTGACCTGGTGCTGTGGTATAAAGAGACAGGA
>JABAOH010009832.1_pt1 | contig 16266 bp, 13 predicted proteins | sample 7062181 | NCBI WGS metagenome assembly JABAOH01 (sample SAMN14538630, study PRJNA623070) | marine sediment metagenome | biome: marine biome [ENVO:00000428]; feature: marine pelagic biome [ENVO:01000023]; material: deep marine sediment [ENVO:00002113]; isolation source: pool of 5 deep marine...
GGCGTGGAGTTCGAACTGCTCACGGGTGAGCATCTTGGCTCTTTTGTCAATTGTAAGATGCTTTGGAAAGGGGAAGTGGATTTTGCGATTGCATCGAATGATACCCGGCTGACCGAGTTCTTTGAAGAAGAAGAGGAAGCTTCCATTGCGGATTCCAAGATAAGAACTGTTCTCCCGTTATATCCTGAGATTTTGTTTGTTGTGTATGACGGCTCGCTCTATCCAAAGTCATTTGAGGACTTGGTGGTGGGGAAGAGGATTGGAGTGGGGCCGGAGAACAGTGGCACTTCTAAAATGTTCAAATTTGTATTGGAGAAATTTGGAATTGACAGTTCACGGTATGTTTTTGTCCATACTCCGTGGCTTGAGAATGTGGTTTCAGATTCTATCGATATAAGTGTTACACTCGCGGGTTTCAATACGGTGACTGTGACCGGCATGATGGCAACGGGGTGGCCTAAGATTTTCAGTTTTGGAACTGTAGAACAATTAGGAAAAGGTTCGCCTATAGAGGGATTTAATATAAATTACCCCAGCGCAAAGCCCTACGTAATTCCGATGAATACGTATGGCTCTTCTCCCAAGGAGCCGGTTGTGACTTTAGCGATTGATTCTGTGCTCCTGTGCAGAAAGGATATTAATGAGTATACGATATTCAATATCGTTGAAGAAATATACAAGCAGAAAAATATTCTTGCAGAAATAGACCCGCTTTTAAGCGGGCTTAATGAAAATTTTGATAGGAATTCAATGAGCTTTCCGCTGCATCCAGGAACATTGATGTATCTTAACCGCAATAGACCTTCCTTTTTTGAGCGCTACGCAGAGATGATAGGAGTGGTCTTTTCTATAGCCATCGCATTGTTCGGAGGGCTCGTTTCCTTATTCAGATGGAGAAAAAGCGTCAAGAAAACGAGAATAGACGAACAATATGAAGAAGTCCTGGATGTGGAGAAGAATCTTGATAATTTCAATACTTTAGAAAGCTGTACGGCTGCAATAGAAAACTTAACAGCGATAAAAAAACATGCTTTTGAGCTGCTCATCAAAGAAAAGCTGGCGGCGAATGAAAGCTTCGATATTTTCTTAACCCTTGTGGATAATTTAGTCGAGAGAATAGAGAGAAGGATGAGCAAGCTGGAAGAGACGGCTGTCGTTAAGAATTAAAATTCTTTCAGCCGCCTTCCACTATCTGGGGGCAGGTCAACAACTGTATTGATAAAACCTGATAGAGTAGCGAAACTCTGAACTATCTCCATTTCAAGGTGTCAATCCGTTCAGATTTTAGCGGGATCGAAAGGCCTCTTCCCACTCCTTTTCGAGTTCCTTCAGTGATTTGCCGTAAATTTCTGTCAATATTTTCAAGTTTTCCTGGTGGATATTTTTCTCATCATAATTCTTTAGCGTTTTGTACGCATGAAGAAATTTTGTCTTGCCGTATTCTTCGATGAGAAATTTAACGAATGCGGCGGCCTCGGCATAGGAAACTTTAGGCCTGGTTTCTTCTGAACCGATTTCAGTGTATGCGAACAATTCTTCAAGGTCTACCCAATCGCCTTCATCTTTAAGCTTCCGGACTCTCTCATTAATAGAAGAGAGGCCTCCTCCCAGGCTCTTCAGTGCGGGCGATCCCAACTTCTCTGAAATATAAACTGCAAAACCTTCGTTGAAGAGAGCCGGAGGATTTCCATGATGGTCCATCAGGATGTGTGCCATCTCATGGAAAGGATTGAGTTTTTCCCTTTCGTTGTAGATCTCGACGATCGTATTTCCGACAGCCCATCCCATTCCCCTATGACCTGTCTCCTCCTGCTTTGTACGTCCATCTTCGAACAACACCATCTGGATTCGCAAGTCAGAATCTTCTCTGAGAAATTCGCATATTTTTTGGAATCCCATCTCTCTCTGCTCAGCGATCTGGTTGATTTCTTTTTCAGCTGTGGAATTCTTGAAGTAGTGGATTTCGAAATGATCCGTGGAGAGTTTTTGTAGGGTGGGAAGCAAACGCTCCTTCCAGTTCGCCCAGAGAACCACAGCTGGTGTGAATCCTCCAACCCAGTCAAATTTCCATTTCTCTTCTTCTTGAACTACATCCAGGTTCCAAATTTGATCGCCGTACTCTGCTTCCATAACTAACTTTCCGTTTTTTTCTGATACGGATTTCGGTTTCAGTCCGAGGAATTGATCCTTTTTCCAGTGAAATGCATTTGGACGAGAAGACTCCTCCATGACATCTCTGAAGTACTCAACTCCCTGGCCCATAAACTCAAGTTCTTTATAATCTTCAGTAAAAAATTTCCAGGCCTCTTCATATTTTTTCTCATTAATATATTTTTGAACACCCCGGAACATTTGAATAATCTCGTCGGCCCGTGCTTTTGATGCTGGTTTCAGTGATTCTTGAGTTTTTTCAAGGCGGTCCAGCTCACTCCCAATATATCTTGTTCTATGAAAATATTTTTTATAATCTTTAATTTCTGATGATTCTGGATTGTAGAAAGAGAGTTGAATTAGAGTATTATCTGTCACAGGGCCAGGGATTTTGAACCCAAAGTTGAGCCATTTCTTATCTCCCGGTCTTAGCGGTCTGAAGAATTGTCTTCCCCATCCCATACCGCGACCGTATTCGGGCGAACGCGTGAAGATGTGAACCCCTAAAACTTGTTCTTCAGATGAAACATTCTGAACCTGTATTCTCGTCACGTTTTTTCCCTGATGAATAGGTTCAAATTCAATCTCTAAGATTTTAAGATTACTCTTTTCCTCCGCTTCCTTTGTAAATGACATGGAAAATGTCAGCACGGAATAAAACAGAATTAGACTCGCGGTTAAAAAAATATGGTGATAGTTTATTTTATTCGTCATTTAAACCCTCCCTTGAATTTATAATATTATAGGCTCTGTAAATGAGAAATGCAATTGACTCCAAGAATCCGGAAATATTTATTAAGAGAGTCAGTCATTAATTTTAAACACACTGACCTTCCTTGGGCACAAGTTCCTATCTCTCTAGTAAACTGCGAAGGATTGCCTTTGCAGTTCACAAGCGAGATTGTCGAAAATAATAAGAATATCGAGGTTAAAATCCTTAGGGGGCGAAACATTCTTCTTCTCCTTTTCAGTCTATAGTGTGCACCAATGAGGCATCATAAAAGAAGATTGTGGAAGATAACAAAAGGTTGCTTCCCGAGAAAGAGAGAAACGGAATGGGATAGACGCATTTATTCCATACGGGTAATTCTTTCAATCTCGGGAATCCAATGATAAGCGCATGTTTAATCCAGAGAAGGCCTTAATACAATACCTTTACCGAATATAAGAGAACAGGTCAGATTTAGTTTCCGTCCCCTCTAATTTTGCTTGAAGTATTGTTAATTTTCCTGCTGTTTTTCTTAATCAGTGGAATATCATCCCCCATATTACCCCAAAAGGGGATTGACATTTGTTGAGTTAAGATTTGACAATAGAAATAAGGATAATAAAAAAGGGAACATTTCTCATATTAGCTAAGGCCTCAAAATAAACGGGGGTGAGCAAAGTTCACCTCACGAAATGATGGACATTTTCATCATGTAAAAATAGGGAAAATTATTGAAAACAAGGTGACTTCGCTGAAGTATCAAAATTCAATCTATTCTCGCCAAGGATATACTCTTATAGAGTTATTGATAGGCAGCACTATCATGTTGCTGGTCATACTAGCAACGCTGGCTTTGTATGTGCAAAGCAATAAGATTTCTGTCGACCAACAACAATTTGCCTCGATTCAACACGATGTTCGTTCAGCCATGTTTTTTGTCTCAAGAGATACAAGATCTGCGGGTGTTGGTTTGATACCCGAGCTTGCCGGTTATTTTCTCGAAGGAATAGATGGCTATAGTCCTTCTCCCGAGTCGGCTGATTCGTTAAAAATTATGGCCAATTTTGATGATCCTTTGAAGCTAAAAATCGAGACTTATATGGGAGGGGGTGGAGGTGGAGCTGTCACCGCTGAATTGTATAGTGGGGAATTGTATAATAATCCTTATACCACTGTGGAAAGTTATGTCGACAGACCTATCTTTTTAATGTCAACAAAGTGTCCAGGCTGTTTTGCACTCCGCCAAATAACAGATGTCTTTGGACTTACTACACCCGGTGACGAGAGAATTACTATGTCGCCCGGACTATCTGAACTTGATCCCCCAGGAGGGTTGATAGACACGGGTTGTGATGCGAGCTGTTGGGATGATGCGATAATCACATTCGCACAGATAAAACAATTTTGGGTGGATACAACAGGGAATCCGGGAGACTATCCAGATTTAAATCTTGTTGTTGGGCAGGATGGATATTTAGGCATTCCGTATACTTTATATTCAACAAATATAGACGAAAGCGGGAATATCACACATATGGCATTGGCACTCAATATCGAAAATTTACAATTCCGGTATATCGGAGACTTTGATTACGATGGACTCACAGATTCGCCAGCAGATTGGAATAACAGCAGCTGGACGATTGATCCGTTGGACGATGAGGCGACTAAACAGACAAAAATGGATCTCATAACCAGAATCCGGATGCTTCGGATATGGGTAGTGGGAAGAACAAAAAATCCTTTTGTAAGCGTCTCTGGAACACCTTCCTCAGGAGTCAGTGTTTATAGAAGACCTGGTATTGCTAACAGTCCAGCAGGCAGTCAAGACGATTTACACAGAAGATTCCTCCTGGAAACAACAACTGTCGTAAAGAATCTTTCCTTAAGCTTATATAATACTGGAGATGCCTATTGATACGGGCACAATTTGAAAAGCTAATAATAATATGACCTTTGCTCTTTTTATTGGTTAAAAGATCCATTATTTCATGTGGCTATCCTTTTCAGTCCATCGAAACCAGGACTTCAGGAGTTTTAGGTTTCGGTCGGCTCAATTATAAGTAAGCTCTTGCCGTGCAAATTTGGTAAGATAACCCTTCGTATGGATCAATTAAAGGGACAGGTCCAGCTCAAGTGAAATTGTGACATAACATCTGGGCCGGTATCAAGGGAGCAGATCACCACTAGAGGCGGTTGATGCCTCTATTTTTTCTCAAAAGTAAACTTTTTCAATTTTCATTCGTCTTATGTGTAAAGTATCAGAAAAAACAGGAGCAGAAATGAGAAAATATTTCTATTCATTCCTAATGGGGCTTGTATTGGCTTTGGTCCTTGTTAGCTGTCACAGCCAGAGCTATTCCGATGCCGAAAAAAAGTCAAATGTTTTACTCGATCAATTCTTAAAGGTGATAAACATTCCCGGACTTTCAGCGGCAGTCGCCATAGACGATAAAGTTGTTTACAGCAATTCATTCGGCGTGTCCGACATAGATAACAACGTGCCTGCAACAGACAGCACAAAATACAGAATTGGAAGTGTAGCCAAGCTTCTCACAGCGGCGGCCACTGTTAAACTCATAGAGAAAAAGGTCATAAAAAAGGACGACCGCATTCAGACATATATTAGAGGTTTGCCCGAAGCATACCACAATATCACGATCGATCAGCTTGCCGGACATACGGCAGGTATTCGTCATTACACCCGAGAAGAAATAGCCAGCACGAACAGCCGAACCTACACAGATCTCGAAGACGTACTCGATAGATTTGTCAATGACTCACTTTTAGCTAAACCGGGTGAATAGTACTATTATTCGAGCTATGGATATGTTTTGCTCGGAGCTGTTCTGGGAAATGCCTCTCACAAAAAGTTCAATGAAATCATAAAAGAATATGTTTTAATTCCATCAGAAATGCTGAATACAATTCCTGAAATTTATAAGGATTCAGTTGCAGGGACGAGTCAATTTTATTATCGCTCCAAAAATGGTGGATTTGCAGTGGCCGAAGGAGAAAATTTCAGCTACAAATGGCCTGCCTCAGGTTATTTATCCACCGCGACTGATTTAGCTCAATTTGGGGGATCACTGCTTGCGGGAAACATCGTGGGGACTGATTCTTTATCCCTGTTGTTTTTGAAGCACAAAACCAATGATGGAAAAGATACGAGATGCGGATTTGGTTTTAGAATTGACAGAGATTGGAGGAGCAGAAAAGTGGTCCATCATGGCGGAGAATCTCCGGGAGCGAGGGCCTTTGTACTCATCTATCCTGAACAAAAACTGACCATTGCTGTTGTGGCGAATGTATTCAGGGCCCCGATATTCGAGGGAGAAGCTGAAACCATTGCAGGATATTTCCTGAGAGATTATTCCTGGGAACGGGGGCTGATATCTTCAGGTCAATATAAATATACGGCTTCGAATAAGGATAAAACCATGGAAGGGGAGATCGTGATTGAAGATCGGAAAGGGACGATCAGCAATTTCATGGGAGGAACCTTTCCGATTGTGGATGTAGTTTCGGATGAAAATAAAATCAGGTTGATCGGAGTGACGAAAAGCGGCATTATCAATATATGGATGACTTCAGAAAATAATGAATACGTTGGCCATTGGGGATACGATAAACCGCAAAATGAATTCAGAATGACAAAATGAAAATCTCCTCCAGCTACCATTGAATTATACAAGCGGGGATTTTTTCTCTACATTCCAATGTCTCAAGAATTATTGGTGAAAGGGTCAATTGGAATAATCGTAATTATGCTTTTCATCTTTGCCCTCTTATCTGAATCCTAATCATTTAGAGTTTTTTCACTCCAGAAAGGCATGAACTTTGGGGGGATTGGATTTGAGCTGCCCTTTATCTTGTGAGTAGTCCAGATTCTATTCTATATGCGGTTAAGGTTCAACGCTAAGGAAATCCCTCAATTTTTCCAGCTTGTTTGATTCATACGCTCTCTGGAGGAAAGTCCTGAGCTTGTACTGCCAGGCGAGCCGGCTTTTACGGCTGTTCCTTTTTACCGATGAGTTTCCTCTTCAACGGACGAAAAATCGGGAGGAACGTGAGAAGGAAGACCAGAACCAGGTGGACATCCACGTGCAAAAATAAGAGTAAAGGGTACTGGGGTTTCCAATGCATCGGCATCAGAACAGTAAAGATCATCACAGAAATCGTGATCACGGCAATCAGCATGAGAAGGACTATCCTGATCTGGAAAATGGAAATTATGGGTCTGGATATATTCGTCGAGAGGATCATCAGAAGAAGAAAAGCAAGGCTGAGCAACAGTGTCAGCAAGTGAGTATAGCCGAGATGGCTGTCGAATGGATTGGCATAAAACCAGAACACATCCCTGAAAGAATCACTTTCGATCACGATGCTCGGAGATTTCATGTAATAGGCTAAAAATCCTATGATGCTGCAGCTTACCGGAATATAAAGGATAAGCAGCAGCAATCCGATTTTGTGTTTTTTCAGCGCGTTGATTATTTTGGTTGGGCTCATTTTCCCTTCTCTATTATAAATACTTATCTTCCCAAAAGAAAATTCAATGATTCTGTTATGTAATTCACATTGAATTATGGTTTTAATTCACTCTAAACATGTTGCTCTTTAAGAGACTTATCCCGATTGGCTTGACAAATCAAGAAAATCCCCGATACTGATTAATATGGGGAAGGTGTTATGGCCTCCATAAGGAAGCCTCGAATCTTTTTCATACTGTGTGTGGCAAGCACATTACTCCTCCAGAATTGTGCGACTATTGTGTATGGCACTTACCAGAAAATTCCTGCGACAAGTAATCCTCCTGGCGCGGAGATTAGTGTGGATGGGGAAGTAAAAGGCGTCACTCCTTTGGTTTTGCGTTTGAAGAAGACGAAGAGTTATGTGATTCGGATAGAAAAAGAGGGGTATAATCCTCTTGATATCATAATGAAAAAAGAGGGTTCATCCAAAGGGGGATTTGTCAGAATAGGGACTGTTCTTGTGGGAGGCATCGGAGGCTATCTTTTAGCGAAAATAGCTTATTCCAATGTCGAATATGATAATGTGGAAGTCTTGTTGCTTCCGTGGTGTATATGGGGCTTATTTTTCTCTGGAACTATAGCCATGGATATAATCGGGGGAGGTCTTTATAAATTATCCCCTGCTGAACTTCAGGTGACTTTGACTCAAAAAGAAGGACGCGCTCGGATCGATCTCATCGTTATAAACGCGGCGCAATCTGACAATATCAAGTGGATTCGAATCAAATGTTCAAAGAGTCAGAAAGAGGAGCTCATTGATTTGAACTAGATTTCCATTTATTCACGCTGTTTCGAGTGAGCTTCCTCCTGGTAGGTTTGACAAACCAGCAAGATTATAGATACTGAGAACTCAGGGGAGGGATTCATGGCTTCAATCTGGAAGTCGCGGATTTTCATCCTGTTTATAGCAGCAAGCACACTACTTTTCCAGAATTGTGCGACAATTATGTTTGGCCCTTACCAGAAAATCCCAGCGACAAGCAATCCTCCCGGCGCGAAGATTAGTGTGGATGGGGAAGTCAAGGGCAATACTCCGCTTAATTTGCACCTGAAAAAAACGAAGAGTCATGTGATCCGGATAGAAAAAGAGGGGTATAATCCTCTTGAAATTAAAATTAGGCAAGAGAGCTCATCAGAAGGTGGTTGGGCCATGCTGGGAAACTTTGCCGCGGGAGTAGCTGTGGGAGTTGTTTTAATGGAAGGTTTAGTAACTTCCTGGTCCAATCACGACGGCCACTTGTTTTTCCCGCTGTTTGTTGGGGGCATGTGTTTGATTGGTTTCATGGGTTTTGATTATATCGGCGGAGGATTATATGAACTTCACCCTGCTGAGCTTCAGATAACTTTGACTCCCATAGAAGGACAGGCAAAAACAGATTTCATCGTTATAAGCGCGGAGCGTTTGAACAAAATCAAATGGATCCGGATCAAGTGTTCGGAGAGTCGATAATAGGAACTCATTGACTTGAACTGATTTTCAATTCACACCAGCAAACCGGGGAATTCAGTATTTAAAAAGAAAGCTATATGGAACCCGAGAGGCTGAAATACGTACTTATATTTAAAGAGATGAGTATGTCTTTATCAATGGGCATACGTGTAGATTAAAAGAATCGTATGTGGAGTGATATAACATGAAAAAAGCAATCATCATCATTGTCATCGTTATCGTGGTTTTGGGTGTCGCTTTCCTGGGCATTAAAGGCTGCCAAACTCAGGGCGGAAATCAGCCGTTGAACACGGCAACTGTCGAGAGAGGAAACATATCCAAGACCGTGGTGGCCACAGGCAAGATCGAACCGCTGTACAAGGCTGAGATCAAGTCCAAGATTGGAGGCCTGATCAAGCAGTTCTACGTTGAAGAAGGCGACCGAGTGGCTGTTGGTCAGAAACTGGTGGAAATTATCCCTGGAGCCACACCCGTGGAAATGGTGCAGGCTCGGACCGAAGTCAAAGCCGCGGGCTACGATAAGATTGTTGCCGAAAAACAATACCTACGCAGCAAAGAGCTCATTGCGCAGAAAATGATCTCCCCCGAAGATTATGACAGGGCCAAAGCGGATTATGACACAGCCAAGGCCCGTTTTTACGCGGCCATGGCACAATTGCGAGTGCTCGAACAGGGGTCGAACGTGGAGTCGTTGGCTGAGGGCATCGAAATTACAGAGCAGGACCGGCAGGAAATTGAAAAGGAGACACGGGAAGCCATTGCCAGTATGACATTGATCTCTCCCATCTCCGGGATTGTTCTTTCACGCGATACGGACAAAGGCAGCGCGGTCATCCCTCTTTCTTCGGCGTATGGAGGAACTGTCATCATGATCATCGCTGATGTTTCTGAGAAGCATTTTCGAGGAGATGTGGATGAGGCAGATATCGGAAAGGTCCATCTGGGTCTTCCAGCGAGAATCTTTGTGGAAGCGTATCCGGACGATCCCTTTCAGGCGAAGCTGACTCACATCAGCCCTCAGGGACGCGAGGAAGAGGAGATCGTCAACTTTGAGATCCGTGCGACTATCGATGACCCAGAGAACAGACTCCGTTTTGGTATGTCTGCGGATGCCGAGCTCATTCTGGAGGAGCATGAAGATGTTCTGGTGATTCCGGAGGGCGCGATCATATACGAGGATGAAAAAACCTATGTCAATGTCCAGGATGATTCCATCCCGGAGGGAATGCGGAAAATAGAGATCACCAAGGGCATCTCCGATGGTCTCCAGACCGAGGTTTTATCGGGACTCGAGGAGGGACAGGTTGTTGTTCTTCCTCAGTAGTATTATAGAAGAAACTATACAGAAGTATCTCGCTCTGGAGATGTGCAGCTTGAATGAACTCTGGACAAGGATTTTATTATGCGCTGGGCCGATATAATCAGACAAGCTTTTCAAGACCTGAAATCCAATAAACTCCGAAGCACCCTCACGCTCTTCGGTATCGTTTGGGGCATCATGGCCATTATGATCCTCCTGGGCTGGGGATTCGGGTTCCGCGATCTCATGTACGAGGGCATGAGCAAGATCGGCGAAGACCTGGTGGTGATAATCCCGGGTCACACATCCATCGGCGTGGGAGGATATAGGACCGGACGGCCTGTTATTCCGGAAATGGATGATATCGAAGCGATTCGAATTCAGTGTCCCTCGGTGGACAATGTCAATCCGCAGGTCGGCCGCTGGTACCAGGTCAAGGCGGACACGGAAGCGCGGGAATACAACATTCGCGGTGTCCTTCCGGTCGCCAAAAAAATGAACAACTGGCAGGTGGCTCAGGGACGGTTTATCAGTCAGGAGGATGTCAGGAACCGCCGACGTTTTGCCTTCATCGGCAACAATATCAAGGAGCACCTGTTCGGTGAAGAGGCTTATCCGGTGGGAGAAAAGATCAAGATTCGGGGTGTCACGTTTCTTGTCGTCGGAGTGGCGGTTGAAAAAGAGCTTCAGATGTCCACGATCAACAGCCGCCATGACGACCAGGTTCTGGTTCCTCTGAGCACGGCTCTCCAGTTGTGGAGCGACGGGAAGAGTCTCGATCTGATTTTCGCCTCTCCGAAGGAAAACGCCAAATCCAGTCAGGTGGTGAGCGAGGTCCGGAATGTGCTGGCTGAACGCCACCGATTCGATCCTGAAGATGAGGAGGCCTTATTTATTCTCGAATTTGCTTTCTTCGAAAAGATGATCGATCTGCTCACTGTGGGATTGAACATCCTATTGGGGCTTATCGGGATCATCACCCTGTTTATCGGCGGTGTTGGGGTGATGAACATCATGTTTGTCTCCGTCCAAGAACGCACCCGGGAAATCGGTATTCTCAAAGCCGTCGGAGCCAAGAAGCGGGACATCCGCCTCCAGTTCCTGGCTGAATCACTCTTCATCACTTTGCTCGGAGGGTTCATCGGTTTTCTGCTGGGATCGGCTCTGCTGGGATCGGTCAATCTTCTGCCCTTGCCCCCGTTTATTCCTCTTCCACAGAACTCTCTGGTGCTCTCTTTGATCGTTGTTTTTGTGATGATTCTGACCGGTGTGATCTCAGGATATATTCCAGCTAAAAACGCAGCGGAGATGGAGCCGGCCAAAGCCCTCCAGTACGAGCGGGGCGAAACCGTTGTGGGCAAGAAAATCCCGAAGCCTCTCTGGGTATCCCGGACTCTGACTGGAGAACTCATCGGACAGGCCTTTCTCGAGATTCGCAGCAGCAAGTCCAGGAGTTTTCTCACAACGTTCGGGATTTTTTGGGGGATTGCAGCAGTGATTGTTCTAATCGGATTCGGGACGGGCTTCCAGGGATTTTTTGAACGCGAATTCGGAAAGATGGGAGAGAAAACCGTGTTCGTGGTTCCCGGTCGGATTCAAACCGAAAGAGGCACTTTTAGACAGGCGCGGAGAGTGCGGCTCTCAGAGAGAGATGTTGAGGCTCTCATGGCCTATCCTGTCGAGATCGAGAAAGCCCTGCCGGAATATGACTGCCGGTTTCCGGTCGTGAAACACGGCAGTGAAAGCCGCGCCGTCCACACGCTGGGTGTGGTTCCGGGGACATTGGAGATGCGGAATTTTCAAGTGGCCAGGGGACGGTTTATCAATAAAGGAGATGTTGAGGAAAGCGCAAGGGTTTGTTTTCTGGGGGCCAACATTCCCGAGCGCCTTTTCGGGAATCGGACACGTGATGTCACAGGAGAATACGTCAACCTTAACGGACTCCGGTATCTTGTGGTCGGGACAGCCCAGCCCAAAGGGCTTCAGCTGTCAATAAATACCTCCTATGATGACGATAAGATCATGATCCCGTTCACCACGGCTTTGAAAGACTTCAGCGGGGATAAATACCTGTCCCGGATACTCGTGTCCCCGGTCCAGAAAGAGCGATACAGGAAGACCGAACAGGAGATTCGTCATACTCTGGCCAGGCTCCACAGGTTTGAGCCGGAAAATGAAGATGCTTTGTATGTATGGAGCATGCTCGAGGGAACGGATTTCCTGGGCTATATCGTACTCGGGCTTCAGATATTCCTGGGTGGAGTCGGCGTGATCACGCTGATGATCGGGGCCGTGGGAGTGATGAACATCATGTTCTTTGTCGTCACCCAGCGCACGCGGGAGATTGGGATTCGCAGGGCTGTCGGAGCGCTGAGAAGGCACATTTTCCAGCAGCTTTTTACAGAGGCTCTCACGCTGACATTCATCGGGGGGCTGATCGGGTTCGGGATCGGTTGGGGATTGAATGCCGGCCTTTCGGCTCTGGTGGAAGTCTTGCGGAGTCAGAGCGCACAACTCATGATGCTTTTTTCCCCGGAGAATTCAATGATGGCGTCCATAATCACTGTATTTTTAATGGTAGCAGCCGGTTTTTTGGCCGGGCTGACGCCGGCGCTCCGGGCGATGAAATTGGATATCGTCGATTCCTTGCGCTATGAATAAATATTTTTGATTGAGTCCAGAAATCCCATCCCTGTGTCATTGCGAGCGAAGCGCGGCAATCCCTTACGGAAAGGATCAAAATGTCATTATGAGCGCGGTACGGCAATCCCACAAGGAATGGAAAAAGGTATCATTGCGAGGAGGGGTGGGATTCCTTCGCTTTGCTCGGAACAGGTTTGTCAATCTCATATGGAGAAGTTCAAGGTGTCATTGCGAGCGCAGCGCGGCAATCTCATATTCACTGTCATTGCAAATGGAATGAAGCAATCTCATACAAAGAATTATATTTTTTCCTAAGGGATTGCCGCGCTGCGCTCGCAATGACACCAAAGGAATTATAAAGAAGCACCAAAGGAATTATAAGAATTTCTGATCGAATACAGAAATTTATTTTTTCAGCGCTGACTTTATCTCTTCTATGCCGACTCCTAAAGTCTTCCGGGCAATGCTGTCGAGTTCTGCTTCTGACCCCCGGAAATGGAATGTCCGATGGATGTGCTTTCCTGTTTGGCCAGGCTGCAGGGCCAGAGCCGGTGAGGACGTCTCGAGCTCATAAAACCTTCCGAGTTGAGCTGCGCCTGGTTGAGGAGGGCCGTCGTTGTAGCTGTTCACCGCATCTCCTCCGTATGGCTTCTCCTGGATCTCCCACATCGAGTTGACATAATCCGTAACTCCTGCAGGGAGGGTGAATTGAACAATTGTCAGAACTCGATTGACTGCATCGTAGCTTCCGATCACTGGCTTTGATCGGCTCGGCAATACTCCGATCTTGCTCCGGTAATTCGCGTCTGCAGCGAAGAACATCACTCCCTCTTTCACCACCAGACGCTCTTCAGGCACCTTGCCGAAGTAGGTGTCGTTGACGATAGGCCCCAATTCCTTCTCGTCGCCTTCGATGAATGGGATCACGACTGTCGTTGCCGGTGAGGCGTTGAACATTCCCAGGATCCAGATGGAGAGCAAGCCCGTTTCTTTTTTCCAGGGATTCGATCCGGTATTCTGTATCTCGTTGATTGTCTCGAAGGCTACGGATTTGACGGCTGGATTCATCGCCAATCCCAACTCTTTTTCGACATCTTCATCACTCAGTAAACGAACTTCGCGCCCAACCTCCACGTCGAGTTGCGTGCCGGAATAATTCGTCAATTGAAACTTAGAGCCGAATGTTGCGTGGGACTGGCTTTGACTCACAACTTCGTACGGTTCTGTGTCTATCCAGCTCGGAGTAAACCAGTGCTCGAGGTCAAACGGGTCGCCCTTCTTGAAAAAGATCGAGTACTGGCCGCCTTCAGGGCCTAGCCAGAAGCGGTCCTCTCCGCCGTAGACATTGATGTGCGGCTGTTTTTCCCCGGAAGCAATCAGGTCACGGTTGACCCAGCCAAAGCTGATCCCTGCCTCGCCGTCCGCAGTACTGGTCATCACACGGCCTTGATACTCGGGAACGAGCGCCACCTGCTTCTTGCCAGATTCGTCAGAGAGAACGAACACTTTGGTGTACTTTTTGAGGAATGCGAGGTCATCGCCGAACGTAGGTGTTGTGCTTTTGCACAGAGAAAGAATGATCATGCTCAAAAAGATAAGTGTGAATAGTCCTGCTGAAGAAATTTTCATGACTCCTAACCTTTCATAAAGAGTTTAATGATTTCTCTTATACTGATATCCTCGACAAAGTCAATTGTCAAATGAGCAGCTATGGCTCATGGATTGTATTCTGAGAATGTGAGCACACGCACTCCTATGGATTGCAGGTCAAAGAACAACTCCTCGGGGCTAGTGCGATCTTAACAGTATAAGAGGAAAAGAGCCCCTTCGAGTTTTTTCCGAGGTAATACCAAAGGAAAGGACCTCCTTAATCCTTCCAGCGGATTTTAGTAAGAACACCAAAGTGGTCACTGGGATGAAGATTCTGTCCCGGTTTGTTGAGCACGATCCGGCTTTCGATTATATCGATTTGGAGATAACCGGGCCGGATAAATATATAATCGATTCGTTTGGCTTGTTTCCGATTTTCCTCCTGAAGCCTCTTAAAGAGTTTCACTTTTGTATCGGGAGACGATAGCTGATAACGCTTCTGAATGTTTATATTATTTTCAGGATCCCATGTGTTTCCTGAAGCCTTTGGGCCATTCACGGCAGAAAATGTATCTACAAAACCAGCATCTCTTATCCATTGAATCTCATCTTGATCCGGAGAGGCATTAAAATCGCCCATCAGAAGAACCGGCGCATTCTGAGGGAGTTTTTTTGAGATCCAATTCAACAGTTTTCGGATTTCTTTCTGGCGCCGATTGACGTCTTTATCGATTGCGTTCATTGCCGCTACTCGGTCGGCGCTCGTATACATTCCCGAATTTAACCAGTGATCCATACGTTGAGACCAGAGTATGTCCTTATACAATCCGGCGTGGGCGTGAACATTGACGATATAAATGGGGCCATTCTCCTTAATAATCTTTCCAATGATGGCCTGGTTCGATTCGGAAAAATGGAAAGAAATCACATTGGAGATAATTCCTATCCCCGAGAGGCGAGCAGTTCCGAACCGCGTTAATTGCCATTCAGGCTTTGCCAGAATCGCATCCCCTTCCTTGAGGTTAGTGGGAAGGCCCAGGCATCCGATTCTGATTCCGGCGAGCCCGACAGAATAGATTCGGTCCATGCTGAGATTTTGAGCAAGGCGGTTGACATAACGGGGGAGCTTGTTGGCCTCCTGCACAGCGATCACGTCCGGATTCAGTGACCGAAGCTGGCTCACCAGAATGCTGTTCCGTACTTCCCGAATGTGTTTGGATTCATATTCTCCCATTTTCAGAATGCCTTTGTAGGTGAGCCCGGACCAGATGTTGATCGTGACAATTTTGAGTTCGCCCGCTTGGAGCGTGCCGATCCATATGCCCAGTACAAAGATCACGAGGACTCGCCTCATTTTTCTTCCCTTTATAATACGCGACATCGGTTTAGGATAGGAATTTTGTCTTTTGTCGAACAAATCTCGACCTGTTTTTCCTCGCAAAACCTGTGAGTGTAGCGTCTTAAATTTTTTTTAATTTACATCGCTCTCTCATGGAGATCATTTCTGAAGAAATCTTTTTCCTGACCATATTCTGCGATGAGCTGGTGGAGCTGTTCAGTCGAGGCTGTGAGAACGAATGAATTCCCTGACCATACCCAGCTCACCGGAAGCTTCTTTTTGATGACCTGCTCATAGAACCAGCGATAGTTCAACTCTGCCCCATAAAGCGTATCACCCTCCAGCCTGATCCTGTAAAACGAATGAACGGATAATAAGTTATCTTTGCGGTAGTCATTCTTGAGAGTTTCGGGGAAAACAGGCCAGAGATCAAGAATCAGGTCATTTCCGATGCGCACAAGTCCGCATTCGAATAACGAGGGTTCCTCATCGGATATAGAGAAATGATAAAAGTTGTCTCCAATTTTCTTTATGACGATGGTCTCCTCC
>JABAOH010025233.1_pt1 | contig 16264 bp, 18 predicted proteins | sample 7062181 | NCBI WGS metagenome assembly JABAOH01 (sample SAMN14538630, study PRJNA623070) | marine sediment metagenome | biome: marine biome [ENVO:00000428]; feature: marine pelagic biome [ENVO:01000023]; material: deep marine sediment [ENVO:00002113]; isolation source: pool of 5 deep marine...
GGCAAGAGAAACGGCCGGAACAAAAAGATCTCCACATGTCACCTCCTTTAGCCGGTGGGGGATTTCGATCGGTTTTGGGCCGGTCCATACACCTTGATGCAGAGCCGATATTATCAGTATGCGGTGGATACTCCACATAGACATGGACGCGTTTTTCGCCGCCGTAGAGCAAAACAGGCGGCCTGAGCTCGCGGGGAAACCCGTGATTGTCGGTGGCACCGGCGATCCTTCCAAAAGAGGGGTCGTGGCATCGGCCTCATACGAGGTGCGCCATTTCGGGGTACACTCGGCAATGCCTCTTCAAACAGCGAAACAGCTCTGCCCCCATGCCGTTTTTCTCCCCGTCGACTTCGAAGAGTACGCGAGGGTGTCCAGAATAATCAAGGATATCCTCCGCAGCGTTTCCCCCGTTATGGAAGATGTGGGAATCGACGAAGCTTACATCGACGTGTCGCTCCTTCGGAAAAACCCGGAGGAAGTGGCGAAAGGGATAAAAGAGATGATACGGGCCGAAACGGGCCTTACCTGTTCAATCGGGATCGGCCCGAACAAACTTCTGGCCAAGACGGCTTCGGACTTGGATAAACCGGGCGGGCTCTCGAAAATTACCAAAGCTGAAATCGAAAGTATCTTCTGGACCCTCCCGATAAAAAAACTCCGTGGCGTCGGTCCAAAAACCGAGGCCCGCCTGAGAGCACGCGGCATCAGGACGATCGGCGCGCTGGCCCAAACGCCTCTTCCCCATCTCTTGCGCCTCTTCGGAAGATCCCACGCCCACCACCTCCACAGGGCTTCGCGTGGGTTTGACGATGGCGAAATCGTGCCCTATCGGGAACCGAAGTCCATCGGCAAGGAGACCACGTTTCAAAGAGACACGGGGAAACATCAGGTTATACGGGTCACACTGGCAAAGCTCGTGAAAAACACCGTCGACAGGATGATCGAGAGAGGTTTTCGGGCGCGAAGCGTCACGGTGAAGGTGAGATTTGGCGATTTCGAAACGCAAACAAGGACCAAGACTCTTGCCGGGGCAACGGACTCGATCACCGTCGTAAGGAGTGCTGCCTTCGACTGCCTGGCAAGGTTCCGGCTGAACAAAAAATTGCGGCTCATTGGTGTGAGACTGGGAAACCTCGAGCCAGGGATACAACCCCCCGGGGAGCAGGGCCCGGAAGAGCGCCTCCTCTAAGCAACCCTGCCAGAAACTGATCGCGGGCCCCGATGTGCTTACCGGTTCACACCTCTTCGCAAAATCACTCTTTCCCCATATTATAGGGATCCTTTTTCCTTGCTGTACTCTTTGGGGACCTCGAACTGGCTTCCGGGGAAAGGCGAAGTGTCGATGCTCTTGATTTCCGTGTGGGATTCGAATATCAATCGACGATCCCCCTCTTTCTCCTTCATGCTCTCCTTCGCCTTCTTCTTGAACAGTCCCCCGAGAGCGCCTTTGACGCCTTTCGAGAGGTCAACGCTCTCTTTTTCTTCCCCGGCCGGCTCCTCTTTCCTGTCCCCCTCTGTCTCCCACTTTATGGAAGTGGCGATGGGATAGCCCTTCATCTTGGCCATCTCTTTTTTCAGGTCATCCCCCATGGCGCCCATCATGCCGCCGATAATCTTCAGGCCGAATTTTTTCATATCGTCGGGAGTCATCTCCAGCCCCAGCTTCTTCAGGTAGGCCCTGTTGAAAGATCCTTCCTCGGCCATCAATTGCACGATCCTCTTCTCCTCAGGAGCGTTCCAGAAATCCCCCGTCATGATGCTCTTGCTTCGTTCCTTCGTCTCTAGGTTCTCCGTCTCCACAAGCCAGGTCAGCAGGTACTGTCTGCAGGGAAATCCATTGATCGTCTTCTCTTCCCCCGTCTCCTTGATGGAAAACTCGTTCCGAACGACCCTCACCTCGTCTTTCTCCCTCTCATCCTCTACCTTTTCCTCTTCCGACACCTCTTCCCCGTGTCCGGACCGATCCTGTCGCTCCTCTTCCGATAAAGAAATAGGTCTCTCTGTGTAGGTCTTCTTGGTATGGTTTACCTCCCAGATCAGATCCTTGTCCACCCGGTAAATCGTCGAGAGATCCTTCGGCTTCGTTAACATACCGAAGACCTTGCCCGTAAATTTCATCTTGGAGTCCGTCCGTTTTGTCATGCCTTTGATGTAGTCGATCTCGTGTATTTCCGCGGCAGCAGTCCCTCCCGTTTTGATGGTTCGCTCGACCATCACGTCTGGAAAGCAGGGAGATGAAAAAAGCGCCAGGAATAAAAAGGCGGAAACGATTGCACAGATACCCCTTGATAGAATCATTTGAGCCCCCCTTTAATATTGTAATAAATGATTTTACCCGAAACCCTTTCATTACTCAAAGTTGCAACCGGTTCGCGGGACCGTAAACAGTACTTGCCCTTTGGAAGCGGAGCCCGGACCCGGGGATAAGACTATCAACAATCGGCAGTGATAATACGAGCCACCCGGGAAAGTCGGTGCCCTTTCGCTCTTATCTCGAGGGTGTTAAACCAGCCAAACGGGGTCCTCTGAACGCCGAAACCCCTGTCAGAAAGCTTTTTCGCAAGGAGCCGCAATCCATTAACCGCCACGTGGGGACTGGACAGATCTCCAAAAAGGTGCGCGAAGGGGTGAATTAAGATCCGTGTGACCTTCAAGTTGCCTGCCAGTTTTCCAATCTCATCGGCGCCGCGCTCGCACACCTCCTCGAGGCTCCCCTCGTCCCTTTCCTCGATGCTCGTCAGCACTACAAGCCCCTCCACCAAATCGATCTCTCTTTGCTCCGGCTCCTCGAAAACCCTGGACCTTCCCCGCTCCGTTACCCTGCAGAGGAACCTGTCCACATGAAGGATAAGTACTCTCATTTTCCGAGAATTCTCCAAAAAAGCCAGATATGTTCGGGAAACCTTTCAAACAATAATAATCGATAATGCCGGAACCCGCAAACAATCGATCAACACCCGGTGATTACGCAACGATTGGATGCTTGACGTTTAGACAAACAGGTGCAACGTTTTTTCCCGCAAATTCCCCGAAAAGTATCTTTCTTCCATCTGGTTCCAAATAGAGAAAACATAAATTACATCAATAAATAAGCCCGTTATGGGTGAGAACCCTTCCACACCGCCGTTCAGAGGGATGTTAAGAACGTTACGCTCAAATTCTCCGAGGCAGGCATACCGTCTTTCCCTTCTCCGTGCCCCCCATCTCTTCCCATCCACCTGCCACCGAATTTCAGAACACCCATGCTGGACAAGGGCCGCATAACACTGCGATAATGATTTTACACCCCTATGGATGGAGAGAGCCCACGAACGCTTTTCACTGCCCGAGCGGCAAGGAGGTGAAGCCATGTCACCGTTTCGCAGCCTTAAACAATACCTCGAGGAAAATGGCGTAAAATACGAGCATTTGGTCCACTCTGAAGCCTACACATCGCAGGAAAAAGCAGCCCTCTCCCACACCCCGGGAAAGCAGAGGGCAAAATCGGTGATCATCTGGGGAAACGGGAAGCTCTACATGGTGGTTATCCCGGCACACAAAAAACTCGATTTAGAAAAAACAAAAAGGTGTCTCGGTGACCGCACTGTCAGACTCGCGAAGGAAGATGAGTTTACCCACATTTTCAGCGGCTGTGAACTAGGCGCTCTGCATGTATTTGGGAATCTCTACAACATTCCCGTACTCGTCGATGCATTGCTGGGAGAACAGGAGGAGATATTTTTCACCGCATGCACGCACCATGATACGGTGAAGATCACATTCGCCGATTTTGAGCGACTGGTTATGCCCACGAAATGCGATGTCGTGCTCGACATCGACTGACGTGTTATTGCACGTAGCTGATGCGGTAAACTACTCCTGCCAGATCGTCTGATATCAGAAGTGAGCCGTCCGCCTTTACGAGCACATCTACCGGACGGCCGAATGGACGGCTTCCCTGGAGCCACCCCTCGGCAAATACCGAGTAACGAACCGCCCTGTTTCCATCGAGCTCTACCAGAGAAATCCTGTAGCCTATTGGTACGCTGCGGTTCCATGAACCGTGCTCGGCGATGAAAATCTGCTGGCGATATTTTTTCGGAAACATTCCCCCCGTGTAAAAGCGCATGCCCAACGATGCTACATGGGGTCCCAACTTTATCGCCGGAGGAACAAACTCCTCGCATCGGCGCTTCTTCCCAAATTTGGGGTCGGGAATATCACCACCGTGGCAATAAGGAAAACCGAAGTGTAGCCCCTTCACCGGCGCGCGGTTCAACTCATCGGGCGGAAGATCATCACCGAGCCAGTCGCGGCCGTTATCGGTAAACCACAACTCACCCGTTTCCGGATGCCAGTCGAATCCCACTGTGTTCCTTACCCCCGCAGCAAAAACTTCAACACCGTGGCCGTCCAGTCCCATTCTCAGAATCGATGCGTACCGCTCATCATCTCTCTCACAGACGTTACAGGGGGCGCCGACGGGAACGTAGAGATATCCGTCGGGGCCAAAGCGGATAAATTTCCATCCATGGTGACGGTCTCGTGGCAATTGATCATAGAGGACCTGTGACGCCGGGGGATTTTTAAGGCGGGTCTCTATATTATCGAACCGGATGACCCGGTTCAGGCATGCTACGTAGAGAGATCCCTTTCTGAAGGCGACCCCATTTGGCATGTTCAGCCCACTGGCAATCGTTACTACTTCATCGGCCCTGTTGTCGCCGTCTGTGTCGCTGATCGCGTACACCTTGCCTTCCTTCCTTGTTCCGACAAAGAGGGTCCCCTTTTCCCCGAGGGTCATCGAACGCGCACCCGGGACGTTACGGGCGAAGATGGTTATCGCAAATCCGGGAGGAAGGACGATCTTTTCAAGGGGGATTTCATCTCCAAACGAGACCTGATGAAAGGCAATTTGCAGAAAAAATCCAAGAAGACAAGCCGAGAAGAGAGCTGGGGGTGGGATTTTTATTTTCATCTCGATTCACTCCTCGCTCCAATTGTTCTATAATCTTAGGTTCGTGATCTACCCTTCGGGTTTCAGGGTGACTCCGTTGGAACTCAGCGGTGATTAAAGATAGAATGGGCCATCACGCGCAATTAACCTATCAAGGATATTTTAATATAATGAAAGGAGGAATGAAATTGGGCAAGACGCTTACGCTTATCCTGACTTTTGCCATTTTATCGAGTGCAGTAATGGCGGGAAACGGCACAGAGACAAAAAATCCGATGGTCATGATCGAAACTTCCCTCGGGGACATAAAAATCGAACTCAACCCCGAAATGGCTCCGCTTTCGGTGGAAAATTTTCTCGCCTACGTCAAAGAGGGGTTCTTCGACGGCCTCGTATTTCACAGGGTCATCAAAGATTTCGTCATCCAGGCTGGCGGATTCCTCCCTGACATGAAGCCGAGGCGACCGACGCGGCCGCCGATAAAAAACGAAGCGGGCACAGAACTCTCGAACGAGCGGGGAACGATCGCAATGGCCCGCACCATGGAAGTCGACTCGGCCACCTCACAGTTTTACATAAACGTTGCAGACAACAAAAATCTCGATCACGTGGACAAGACGCCAAGGGGATATGGATACGCGGTCTTCGGGAAAGTCATAGATGGAATGGACGTGGTCGATAAAATTCAGGCTGTCTCCACTCACCAGGTAAAAATGTTCAGGGATGTGCCGCGCGAACCCGTTGTTATAGAGAAAGCAAGATTGCTGGACGAGTAAAAACGCAACCGGGGAGAGCGGTTACGCTCTCCCCGAAAATAAGCGACGAACGCGACGATGCCAACTATGGCCGCAAAGAAGGGCAAGAGCGTCGAAATGGCCCACGAAAGATCGGTCGGGACAGTTGAAATAAAACGTATAAAGTCACCTTACCCGGAAAAGTTTCAACAGGAAGGGTATTCCGGATGGTTAGGCGCTTACCTGATCAATCAGGCCGCCTTGGGCACGTCCTTACCCAGAACTGCCTTTGACATTCCGGAATCGGGAAGAGGCCACTCAGCCCAGAATATCCTCCCCCTTTCACCCTCTTCGGAGGAAAGATAACCGAGCAGGACAATAGCGATGGCAGCAAGAAGCAGTATCAGCCCGCCAGTAAATGATACCCCGATCTGGGACGTGTAAAGGATGGCTTCCATGACTCGCACCTCCTTTTTTACGCCGACATCTTCATCCACCGGGGATTTCGCAGGGCCCGGCGAACTCCGGGATCAACGCTTCTTCTTTCCGCTTATACTATAGAGAATTTGTGAAATAGATTCTGTGAGACCTTTCACAAAGATATCCGGTCAGAATGCGCTCCATCACACTCAAGATTTGAGATATTCTTCCAGGGTTGACCTTTTTATGACCAGTTTCCTCCCCTTATTGCTGAGAAAGCCCATATCCTTGAATTTCTTGAGCTGATGGGTAACGGTCTCCCGCGTCGTTCCGATCAGGTTCGCAAGCTCCTCGTGGGTAAGGGGAAAAGGAATAACCGTCCCATCGTGCGTCTGTGTGCCATGTTCATCGCAGATCTCGAGGAGAACCATCGCCAGGCGATGATAGGACCAGGTGTGCCCGAAGTGGGCAAATTCCCTCTCTATCTTCATCAGTCTCTTCGATAGTATTTTGATAAAGTTTTGACAGACCATGGGGACCACCTTTAAAATTTTGAAGAAGTCTTTCCGGGGAATGGCCGTCACGGTAACATCCATGCTTGCCAGCGCCGTGACGATTCTCTTATCGCTGGCGAACAAGAGCTCGCCGAAAATGCTGCCCTCCTTTAAAATGTGCAGAATCGTCTCTTCACCCTTTTCCGAATGAGAAATGAGCTTCACCAGCCCACTGTTCAGGATATATATACAGTCGCTGTGGCTTCCCTCGGAGAAGATATGCGATCCCTTGGGAAAATGCCGCTCCCTCATGAACTGCTCAATAAATACGGCCTCATTTTTCGCGATACCCCTGAACAGTTCAGATTCTGAAGTTTGAGAGAGCATTCGCACCCCACATCCAGCTACAGGGAGGAACTGCGCTCCACACATATAGAATACCATTCTTCCCCCACCATCTTCAAGATAACCCATCTAATTCAGCAATTTTGCATCGGATCGGTGGCTGGAACCAGGCCGCAGTTGTGGCCCCGACAGGGTGAAACCGAAACTTTCTTTTCCCGCGAGGAAAAAGTCTGAATCTCCGGTGAAGCGCGGCAATCAAATGAGTAAACAGTGAGGATCGGGGTTGATATCATGAAAAAGGCATTCTCGATCATCATTACGATGGTTTGTGGAATATGGCTCACCGCACTTGCGGTCCCTTCATTTGCATATCACGACAAGTTGTCGGAGCATGAAGCAAAGGCGAATACAGCCGGTTCAAATATGGCCAGAACCGTGGAGTACTGCCTCTCCAGCCGCAGCGATGCGGACGAGGACAGAAACCTCATTGAAGCATCGCAGGTTGCCAGCGCATTTCCCCTCTACGGAAGCAGGGAGGAGAAAGTTTTCCGTCCTTCTGCGACGCTCTTCAGCTACGACGGCAACCTCGATTTCAAGCCGAAGAAACTGTTCGACAGGCAAAAAAAACAACCCGCGAGGGATTGTATAATCGTGCGGGAGCTGGCACCTCAATAAACGCCATCTCAGATTGACAGTAAATCGTCCCGTTTCCCGAACCGAAAACATCCGCGCTTGTATAGCGACCGTTTTAGTCCGAAAGGCAATAAACAGATCCAGACCAAACCCACCTTGTGAAAAGGCAAATACAACCAACTCCCCTAGAATCTCGGGTAAACAACACCTTCTATGGAAAAAACATCAAGAAAGGCTCTTCAACATTTTTTTGTTGAATTTCCCCATTTTATCCCGTAAGTTAATTCTATATAAACAATCGAGGGGCTTTGGCTCAGGAATAAGGTATTTCGGAAACTGTCGATCCGCGTGTAACCGACGGCTGCAGTTTCTGACCATTATCCTGGCCAGCGCTTAATATCACACTTCCACCCTTTTTACAAAGGGGCGAAGTGAACAGAAAAATATCTAATGAAGGAGGCCACAATGAGGCATCTCGTATCGTTGTCAATTGTCATTTCACTTGTAACTTTTTTATTCGTCGCTCCTGGCTGCCAGCAAAAACCGAAAGAAGAAGTGAAGCCGGCAGAGGTTACCGAACCCGCTAAGGAGATGGGAAAGGAAGTCATGGAGGAAGGAAAGGAGGCTGTTGAGGAAGGGAAGGAAGCTGTCGAGGAAGGGAAGGAAGCTGTCGAGGAAGGGAAGGAAGCTGTCGGTGAGGCCGTTGAAGAAGGCAAGGAAGCCGCGGGGGAAGTGATGGAAAAAGGCAAGGAGATGATGGAAAAGCCCCCAGCGGAAAAGTAAAATAACCGAATCGGAGGAAGTGATGAAGAAAAACCTAATTGGACTTTTCATCATGTCGCTGGTGTTCCTTTTCTACATCGCTCCCGGCTGCCAGGCGAAACCGAAAGAGGAGGCCAAACCTGCCCGAGAAGGGAAAGAGTTGATGGGGGAGGCCGCGGAAACGGGAAAAGCGGCGAGCGGAACGATGATGGCGGACAAAGAGGGTGCTGCCAGTGCGGAAACTGCAGCAAAAGCCGCCTCAGAAGTTAGTGATGAGGGTGAAGCTCTTTTCAAAACACATTGTGCCATATGTCACCCAGACGGCGGCAACATCATCAATTCCAAAAAAACGCTCCATAAGAATGACCTCGATGCAAACAACATCAAGACGGCGGAAGATATCGTAGAGAACATGAGGAATCCGGGGCCGGGAATGACTAAATTCCCGGAGGAAAAGATTTCCAACGAAGACGCCACCAAGATCGCTGAATACATACTGAAAACCTTTCAGTGATGCGATTCGGGTTTCTCTGCTCAGGGCAGGCAGGACCGGGACATATCGTATTTTCGGGTTTCCATCCTTAATCTGAGGATCGGAAACCCGAAATTTTTCATTTGCCAAGAATTGATCGAGGATATGAATATATAATTGACTCATGCGGATCATCCTTCTTCTCCTCGATGGCCTCGGCGACAGGGGCCACAGAATCTACGGAGGGAAAACTCCCCTTCAGGCGGCTTCCACGCCGAACCTGGATTACATATCCAAAATCAGCGCTAACGGCATGTATCACAGCTCTATCCCGGGCATCGCGATGGCGAGCGAAGTGGCCCACTTTCTCCTGTTCGGGTACGACCTCCAGGAGTTTCCCGGAAGAGGCCCTATCGAGGCCATTGGATACAGCCTCCCATTCGGAGAGGAAGATGTGGCAGTTCTCGCCAGGATCTTCGCCACCAGAAAAGAAAAGGGGGTGCTCATCGTCGAGGAAGAAGACCCTGTCGTTGACCGGGAGACGTGCACCATTCTCCAGGAAACCGTAAGATCGTTCGAAGGGGAAGGGCTGGAGATCACCTTTTTCCCCACAAGCGGCATAGAGGGTATCATCGTCATCCGCGGCAAAGCCTCCGGGAAAATAACTGATTCCAACCCGATCCACGAAGGTCGCCCCCTGATGGAAGTACTTCCCATGGCAGATATCGGAGAAGAATGGGAAGCTGCCGAGAAAACGGCGAAAATCCTGAACCGATACCTGGTCTGGTGTCACAGAAAATTATCGGCACATCCTGCCAACAGAAAAAGGGAGAGAAAAGGGCTCTTGCCGATAAACGCCCTCGGCACCCAGAGGGCGGGGAAACAGAAAAATCTCAAGTCTTTCAATGAAAAATGGGGCTTGAAAGGCCTATCGATCTCATCGGAAGCTGTGTATCGAGGCTTGTGCCGGATGATCGGCATGGAAACTCTGATGGTGGAGGAAAGCGGAAATCACGAGAGAGACCTTTTCGAGAAATTAAAATGCGCACATGAGGCAAGAGACTTCGACTTCGTACACGTCCACACAAAGGCGCCGGATGTTGCAGCCCACACGAAGGACCCCGAGCGAAAAAGAAGCGTAATCGAATCTCTCGACAACGCTCTGTCTTACGCCGTCAAAGAGATCGTCACAGATGAAGAACTGCTCTTCATCGTAACTTCAGACCATTCGACCCCCAGCAGCGGCAGGATGATACATTCAGGGGAGCCCGTTCCTCTCATGATGCGGGGCAAACATGTCCGCGTCGACGACGTAAGCAAGTTCAACGAGACGAGCTGTCAAATGGGGGCGCTCGGTCTTCTTCGCGGTCCCGAATTGATGTACACCATACTGAGTCTCACAGACAGGGGAAAGCTGTGGGGTCTCATGGACTCTCCGGCAAACGCACCCTATTTTCCCGGAAAGTCCAAGCCCCTGATAGTTAAATAGCCCCGACAGACACCAAGAAGAAAGAGCCGCACCCATAGGGGAAGCAAAGGGGGATTATATCTTTCCCCATCGAAGGGATTTCCTCGTAAAAGGGTGTATCGTATTTCCGGAGATCACGGCCCGGGACTTGCCATCTTTCCAACGGTCACGATATCATCGTAGGAAAGGAACAATGCGATGAGCGATGAACACTATGATCTGTTAGTTATCGGGAGCGGCCCGGCCGGCCAGAAGGGCGCCATATGCGCTGCCAAGCTTAACAAGCGGGTTGCCGTCATCGACAGCATCCACATGATGGGGGGCGTTTGCGTCCACACGGGGACAATCCCGAGCAAAACCCTCAGGGAGGCCATCCTCTATCTCTCGGGATTCCGGCAGCGATCGTTCTACGGAAAAGACTACATGCTTAAGGAAAAAGTGTCCTTTCCCGATCTCGTCATGTGGGTGCAGAAAGTTGTGGAACGAGAAATAGACGTCATCGCCTCCCAGCTTTCGCGGAACGGTATAGCCGTTATCGGTGGCATAGCACGGTTTCTCGACCCTCATACCATCGAGGTTCACACAGAAACGGGACCGATAACGGTAACGGGAGATTATATCCTCATAGCTTGCGGAACCCGCCCCCATCACACCAAAGAAATCCCTCTTGACGGCAAGCAGATCTGCGACTCTGATCAACTGCTCCACATAGAGGAAATCCCACGACAGTTGATAGTCGTGGGAGCAGGTGTTACCGGTCTCGAATACGCCTCCATGTTTACCGCGCTCAACAGGGAAGTCAGCATAATCGACCAGAAGTCGACCATCCTCGATTTTGTCGACCGGGAAATCATCGATTCCCTCATGTACCTGATGCGCCGCCACAGGGCGTCGTTCAGGCTCGGTGAGACGGTAGTGTCCGTGGAAAAGGATAATCAGAACCGCGTCATCGCCCGCCTGGGAAGCGGGAAGATCATCCGGGGAGACTTTCTCCTTTATACGGTCGGGCGTCAGGGAAACACCGACACGATCAACGTAGAAGCAGCCGGCCTTTCCCCGGACAGCCGCGGACGGCTGACGGTGAACGACCGGTTCCAGACCGACGTGCCCCATATTTACGCCGCCGGCGATGTTATAGGATTTCCCGCCCTCGCCGCCACATCGATGGAGCAGGGTCGGCTGGCGAGCTGTCACATATTTGGGATCCCCGGGCAAATGTCAGCCGAGCTCCTTCCCTACGGAATTTATACGATCCCGGAGATATCCATGGTGGGCATGACAGAGCAACAACTCACCGCAAGCAAGGTGCCGTACGAGTTCGGAATCGCACGGTACGAGGAGCTCGCAAAAGGCCAGATTCTGGGAGATGAGATCGGGCTCTTGAAAATCCTGTTCGATCCCGGTAACCTCAAAGTTCTCGGCATCCACGCTATCGGTGAAAACGCTGCCGAGATAATACACATCGGACAGGCAGTTCTCGCACACGGGGGGAAGATAGACTACTTTCGCGACACGGTCTTCAACTACCCCACCCTGGCCGAAGCTTACAGGGTTGCGGCTCTCGACGGGCTCAACAAAATCTGACCGCGTTGGCGAGAAAGTGGCATATCCCGCCTTCCCCCTCGTTCATGCGGCGTCGACGGACGACGCCTTCTTCTTCTCGGAAAGGGCTTTGATTATGGTCCGGCAGAAAGCGGGGAGGTCATCGGGCGTGCGTGATGTGATCAAATTCCCGTCCCGGACAACCTCGCTGTCTTCGTATATCGCACCGGCGTTTACCAGGTCATCTTTGATAGAAAAGTAAGATGTTGCCCGCTTATTCCTCAGAACATCAGCGGATACGAGCATCCACCCGCCGTGGCATATGGAGCCCACAACCTTGCCCTGATCCGCCATGTCTCTCACCAGCTCAACCATGGATGGATGGCGCCTCATTATATCGGGCGCATAGCCCCCGGGAATGATTATGGCATCGAAGTCACCGGCCTTCACCTTGTCGGCGCTCGTATCGGCCGTGACGGGATAGCCGTGTTTGGATTTGTATGATTTTTCCCCGGAACCCACGATCGTTACCCCGGCGCCGGCTTCGCGAAACCGCAGCACAGGGTACCATACCTCCAGCTCCTGATAGATGTTTTCTACCAGGACTGCAATCCGTTTTCCTTTCAGTTTCATGTTCCCTCCGTGAGTCAAATGTGATGTGCTTCCCTTTCCATACCTTTAGATGCCTTCGTTTTGTCCGCGGCTTCGCGAGAGTGATAAACGAACAATCTTCACCAAACAGCACCAATTCGCTATAATTCTGTTGAACCTTCACCGGTGTGAGAAAGGGGAGAAAGTTTCAGAAAATGGCAAAGGCTGTCGAAAGCTGTTCTCGAAACATTTTTTGAAATCCATCGGGGGGATTTTTCATCCTACTCTTCCATACCCCGGATGGGATTTTCCGGTATGGCCCGACCAGTTTCTGGATCCCGCAACCCTGTCGAGAGGGGGGAAAGAGGAAGATGGCAAAGACGAGCACAATTAAAGGAAAAACGATCGGAAATGATGAAAAGAAGCGCAAGCAACGGGCGAGAAAAATGCTCAGGCAGTTGAAAGAGCTCTTTCCTGACGCGAAGATCGCACTCAACTACACCAACGACTGGGAGCTTCTCGTTGCGGTCGTGCTCTCAGCCCAGTGCACGGACAAAAAGGTAAACGAAGTGACCCAGACTCTGTTCGAGAAATACAGAACCCTCGATGCATATGTCGCAGCGGACCCGGAAAAATTCGAAAAAGACATAAAGCCGACGGGTTTTTTTCGAAACAAGACAAAAAATATTCTGGCGGCGGCCAGGATTGTGAAGGAAAAACACGGCGGCAAGATACCGAAAACGATGGATGAACTTCTGGCCCTTCCGGGGGTAGCCCGCAAAACAGCCAACATAGTACTGGGAAACGCTCATGGAATCGTCGAAGGAATTGCAGTGGACACCCATGTGAAAAGACTCTCACGGAAGCTCGGCCTGACCGATAACAAAGATCCCGACAAGATCGAGCAGGACCTGATGGCAATTCTTCCGAAGAGCGAATGGTTCGATTTTACCTACCGGCTCATAGAGTACGGAAGAAAAACGTGCCCGGCCAGAAAACACGATTGCAGGAACCACCCGTTGACAAAACTCTACCCGCAGGCCGCTGAGGTGTGGCCGTAGCTTCGAAGAGCCGCGGGCACCTAACGGGCCGGGGAATCGTGAACGATAGAAGAGCAAAACAGCAAAGAGGAGGAGACATGAGCAGAAAATTTTCCATCACGGCATTTTTGATGTCACTCATATCTGCTGCCATTCCCGCACATGGGCTCGAAGTGGGAGATCAGGCCCCCCTTTTCACGGCCGAGTCCACCCGGGGGAAGATAAGCCTCAATGACTATATCGGAAAAAACCATGTGGTCCTGGCATTTTACTACGCGGATTTTACCCCCGTCTGAACGCTCGAGATGCAGGTTTTCCAGGGTGACCTGGAGAAGTTCAAGAGCCGAAACACCCAGGTTCTGGGTGTAAGTCCCGATACCATCGAGACGCACGAAAGATTCAGAGGCAAATACGGCATCAACTTCCCCCTTATCTCCGACACAGCGGGGGATTTGAGAAAAATCTACTCGGGAGGAAGGATAACCTTTCTGATAGACAGAGACGGCATCATCAGGCTCATTCAGAAGGGGGTACCCGACAACGGCAAGATCCTGGAAGAGATCGACAAACTCAACGACTGACCCCGGCTCACGTGCCGAAAGGGTCAATAATCGCTATGCCTCAAAGGATTTACCCATGCCCTATATACCGATCAAGGAGAGGGAAAAATACACAGAGGCCATCGAAAGCATCCTGAACCTTCTGCCCGATGATTCTGCGGATGCAGCCGGGGAATTCACCTACGTGATATACAGACTTCTCAAAAAGTTCAACGGAAAGTACTGGGAAAGGGCCCTCGGCGCCGGCTCGGCGGTCATGGCAATCATGGAGATGTACCGCAGGGAACATGCAGGGTACGAAGACGAAAAGATCGCTGAGCATGGAGAGGTTTGAGAACGGTTCCGGCAATTTCGGGAAACGTTTTTGATGGGACTGCGAGCAAAGAGGTATCGTTCAAACAGGGAAGGACCGGGATATATCTTTCAAGCCGGGAAAAATATTCTTGTCGAAAACCCTTTCTTGCCGAAGAAAGCTTAATATTTTTCAAATAGTTTCCGTGGGGAACGATTTACTGGTTGACGGAGCGGGAGAAATGCTGTAAAAAGTCTCTCAACCTAAATACATGCCGCTATCTTACGCGGCACAACGTTTTGTGGAACTTTTATTCATCGAGACGGAGAGATACATATGGGGATTTTTCCAAAAGAGGTCATCGCTTACTTTTCCATGGAAATCGGACTGGATCCTTCAATTCCGACTTACTCGGGGGGGCTCGGCGTTCTGGCCGGCGATACCATCAGGTCGGCAGCAGATCTCGAAATACCCATGGTAGCGGTGACGCTTCTTTACCGGCAGGGCTATTATTTCCAGAACTTGAACGAGGAAGGACAGCAATCGGAGGAGCCATACCGCTGGGCAATAGATGACTATCTCGAACTGCTGGAAACCCGTGTGGTGGTCGAGCTGAACGGACGCACCGTCCATCTTGGCGTCTGGCGGTACAAAGTGACAGGGATCACCGGATTCGAAGTACCCGTTTACTTCCTCGACACGGCTTTTCCCGAGAACCTGGCGGAGGACCAACACCTGACCGACAATCTCTACGGCGGCGACAGTTATTATCGCCTCTGCCAGGAGGTAGTGCTCGGAATCGGCGGTTTTAAAATACTGCGTGCGCTTGGGTATGAAAAAATCAAGCGATTCCACCTGAACGAAGGGCACGCCGCGCTGATTATACCCGCTCTCATTCATGAGACGCTCGTAAAAAGAGCTCAGACGGCATATATCACCCCTGATCTGATAGATGAAATAAGGGAGCAGTGTGTTTTCACCACCCACACCCCCGTTCCTGCCGGCCACGACCAGTTTCCCGAAGATCTGGCCGCCCGCGTCCTGGGGCCGCAGCGCTGGCACATCGTTAAAGGATGCGGGCAAAACGACCATCTCAACATGACGGCTCTCGCGCTTCACTGCTCCCGGTTCGTCAATGGGGTGGCCATGAAGCATGGGCAGGTCTCCAGGAACATGTTCCCGGGATACCCGATAAACAGCATCACCAACGGCGTTCATGCTGCTACCTGGGCATCATTGCCCTTCCAGAAGCTTTATGACCTGCACCTCCCCGAATGGCGGCGCGATCCCTTTTCTTTGCGCTATGCCATCTCGATACCGTCGGATGAGATATGGACAACCCACGTTGAGGCCAAAAAGCTTCTTTTAAAGCATGTAAACAGGGTTGCAAACGTTGGATTCGACAAGGACATTTTCACCATCGGCTTCGCCCGCAGGGTGACCGATTACAAACGCCCCACCCTGCTTCTCCATGACATCGAAAGGCTAATATCGATAACCCAAAAGGTGGGGCCCATTCAGATCGTCTTCGCAGGAAAAGCTCATCCCCGGGACCAGAGGGGAAAAGAGCTGATCCGGGAAATACACGCAACGATAAAAAAAGTCGAGAACGACATCCCGATTGCCTATCTGCCCAATTATGATATGGCTCTTGGAAAGCTTCTGTGCGGGGGGGTCGATGTTTGGCTCAATACTCCGCTCCCTCCACTTGAAGCTTCAGGAACGAGCGGGATGAAAGCGGCCGTAAACGGCGTTCCGAGCCTGAGCATCCTGGACGGGTGGTGGGTGGAGGGACACATAGAGGGAATAACGGGCTGGTGCATCGAAGACGGGCTCTGTGCCGGCATAGAAGGGAGGGAACCCCTTGATGCCTGCCACGCAAGCGCCCTGTACGCAAAGCTGGAAGAGGGCGTTCTCCCCTGCTACTACCAAACAAGGGATCGGTTTATCGGTATAATGAAAGACGTCATTTCCT